>ERZ795031.3854-NODE-3854-length-13088-cov-4.544694_pt1 | contig 13088 bp, 9 predicted proteins | sample MGYA00375123_ERZ795031 | MGnify/ENA primary metagenome ERZ795031 (study PRJEB30166, sample SAMN05720159) | activated sludge metagenome | isolation source: anaerobic digester from wastewater treatment plant | place: USA | collected 2015-04-21 ... | reverse complement strand
ACCTGCTGGGATACATAAAAAATCTTTCATCCTTAATAGAAAACTTTGAGCAAAGTCTCATTGATTTTGGAAAGGAATGCGATAGAATATTTACAGAGCATGTTCTTACTGATGACATGTTCTTTCAGAAGGGTAAGGGAATACCTGCATATATAAGGAATCTTAAAGCCGGAAGTGCTGCTCCTCCGGGAAGTGCCGTTCTTGAAATTCTTAAGGATCCGCCGAGGTGGTCAACGGGCTCCCCTGCTCCTCAGTTGCTGAATGCAATAAAAGATGGACTTGAGGAAACTTTGAAGGCTGCAATAGCATTCGATAATCATAACAGGGCTATTTATCTTACCGCCAAAAGCATAAAATCAAATATTTATACCCTTGGCATTCTTTCGGATGTACTTAATGAAGTTCGTCTGACAGCAAACTCGGAAAACAGCTTTATACTTTCAGATGCAGGAGAGGTGCTGAGTCATATTACAAGAGAGGATCAGGCTCCATTTATTTATGAGAAGATCGGAAATCGTTACGAAAATTACATGATTGATGAGTTCCAGGACACATCAACCCTCCAGTGGAAAAATTTTGCTCCGCTTATAGAAAATAGTATGGCTGAAGGAAATGACAACCTTGTTGTTGGAGACATTAAACAGTCTATTTACAGGTGGCGCAACAGTGACTGGCAAATTCTTGGGAGAATGAAAGATGAAAGTGCAGATCAGAAAAGAATTATCAGCAAACCTCTTACAACAAACTGGAGGAGCCGGTCTGAGATAATCAGATTCAACAATTCACTGTTTTCACTTATACCGGCTCAGATGCAGAAATCATTTCCTGCCGATCAGCTTAAGTTTAGTTTTACGGACCTTTACGCTGAGGCTGTTCAGGATGATCCCCGTAAAGGAAGTGGCGGTTATGTAAAACTTGAATTTATAGATGATGAGTATTACAATGGTAATAATTCAGAAAAGGAAGAGAATAAGAAATTAAAATTCAAGGATATAGTGCTGGAAAAGTTACCTGAAGTAATAGAAAAATTTCAGCAGAATGGGTACAGTGCCTCAGATATCGGCATTCTTGTAAGGGAACGGAAAGAAGGAGAAGCTGTAGTTAGAAGAATGGTTGAATACGCCGGCAACGCTTCACCTGAGAATAAGACCAGATACAATTATAATGTTGTATCTAATGATTCACTTACTCTTTCCAATTCTCATGTAATAAATTTTATAGTGGCTGTAATTAAGGTGTTGAGCGAACCTGATAACATACTTGCAAAGGCTGAGATGTTAAGGTTCTTTATGCTTGCAAAAGCTGAAAAAAATGCTGACTCAGTTCCCTTATACAGGGAAAATCTTACAGAAGAGCAATCAGCCGCTTATCCTGAAGGAACTGCGGAATTTCTTGACAAAACACGATATGTTACTTTATTTGAAGCTGTTGAAAACATAATTCAGCATTTTGATCTTGGCGAAAGCACATTTAATGTTGCATATCTTAATACTTTCCAGGACCAGATAATCAATTTTCCAAAAAGCAAAACAACTGATTTTGACTCATTTCTGGAATGGTGGGAGGTAACAGGAAGCTCAAAATCAGTAACATTGCCAGATAACCAAAATGCCGCAAGTGTATTCACAATACATAAATCAAAAGGTCTGGAGTTTAAAATTGTAATTCTTCCATTTTTATCCTGGGAACTTGATCATAGCGGCTTTAAACAACCTGTTTTGTGGATAAGACCAGAAACGCAGCCATTCAATGATCTGGGACTGGTTCCGGTCAGATACTCAAGAGCTCTTGCCGATACTTATTTTGCTGAAGATTTTTATTGGGAAAAAAGCTCATCTTACCTTGATAACCTGAATCTTTTGTACGTAGCAATGACGAGGGCAACTGATGCTATTTACGGATTTCTGCCCGGTAAGCAGCAAAGATCACAAACAACCATTGCCGATATTGTCAGGAATGCTGTAACAAGTGATGAGAATCCGGCAGGAGAAAAAGGAATTATACTCAGGGATTTTTATGACAAGGAAAAGCTTGTATTTGAACTTGGGAATATACCCCTCAGAAGCGGACAGACAAGAGTGAAAAATGAAATAATATTGAATAATTACAAGGTCAGCAGGAAACCTGATTCGCTAAAGCTTAAGTTGCACGGAGAAAACTATTTCTTTTTCATCAGGGAAGAGATCAGGCAGAGAATAAATTATGGTAAACTGATGCATGAGGTTTTTGAGGGCATTGACAATAAGGCAGATATTCCATTGGTTATCAGAAATATGGTTCTTGAAGGTAAAATTTCTGCATCAGAATCTGCAATGCTTGAAGAAAAGATATTATCCCTTATGTCTATTCCGCTTGTTTCAGAGTGGTTTGAGCTGGGAAATCAGGTAATGAGAGAAGCTGAAATACTTCTGCCTTCAGGTAGGAGCAGGAGGCCTGACAGGATCATCCTAAAAAACGGCAGGACTATCCTTATCGATTTTAAGTTTGGAGAAGAAAATCCATATTACTTGACTCAGCTCAGGGAATACAGAGATCTGCTAATGAAAATGGGATATGATAATATAGATTCCTATATATGGTACCCCGATCAGAATAAAATAATTACTGTATAATGTCATCCGCTTCAAATATTACTCAGGTATATCAATGGGGGCACTCAAGAAGGTTCAATGCCTGTTCTGAGTATTTTAGGAGACTGTTCGGATCAAGGATACAGAAATTATCAATCGATGCAGGTTTTACGTGTCCAAACCGTGATGGTACCAAAGGTACTGGCGGATGTACATATTGCAATAATGATGCTTTTAATCCGGGATACTGTAAACCTGAAAAATCAATTACCGAACAAATAAGGGAAGGAATTGATTTTCATAAGTGGCGATACCGAAAGGCTTGTTCATACCTTGCTTATTTCCAGGCATTTTCCAATACTTATGCTCCACTTACAACACTTAAGGAGAAATATGAGGAAGCTTTGAATTATCCCGGTGTGATAGGTCTTGTTATCGGAACCAGACCTGATTGTATGGATGAGATCAAACTTGATTACCTGAAAGATCTGTCACGGAATTATCATATAGTTGTCGAATATGGTATAGAATCATGTTACAATAAGACACTGAAGAGAATAAACCGCTGCCATACATTTGAAAATGCAGTTGATATTATTGGGAAAACTGCAGGAGCAGGAATTAAAACAGGTGCGCATCTGATTTTTGGACTGCCCGGAGAATCACGCACTGAGATGCTTGCCGAAGCAGGGATCTTATCTGAGATTCCCTTGACTACAGTTAAATTCCATCAGTTGCAGATAATGAAAGATACTGTTATGGAATCGGAATTCATCGAGAACCCGGATGATTTTATTTTGTTCTCATTGAAGGATTACATCAGTTTTATTATTGAATTCCTCGAATTGCTGAATCCGAAAATTGTTGTGGAAAGATTTACCGGAGAGGCTCCACCGCGATTTCTTGCTCATATTCCCTGGGGAAAGATAAGAGCCGAACAGGTCGGGATAATGATAGAAAAGCGACTTGAAGAACTTGATACATGGCAGGGAAGATTATATCAACAAGCAATGAATTAATATGAAATATTTTCTGCAACAGATAGCTGAATCACTTTACGATAATTACTGTGAACGACTGAATGAACATTGTATTGTATTTCCCAACAGGAGAGCAGGACTGTTTTTCAGGAAATATCTTGCAGGATTGATTGATAAACCGGTATGGGCACCGGCGACAATGACAATAAACGATCTGTTTTATTCATTATCAGAACTGCAACCAGCAGGAAATGAGGTACTTCTATTTGAGCTTTTCAAGGTATACCGTAAGATCAGAAATAACAACGAGAGTTTTGACGATTTCTATTTCTGGGGAGATATGCTCCTGAATGATTTTGATGATGCAGATAAATTTCTTGTCGATGCTTCCAGGCTTTTCAGCAATGTCCGGGATTTAAGAATGATAGATGAACAATTCGGAGGGCTTACTAAGGAACAGGCAGAAATAGTTAAACGGTTTTGGACAAATGCAGATATCGGAAAACTTACAAGAGAGAAATCTTCTTTTATAGGTTTATGGAATAATTTGAATGATATCTATACTGAATTCAGGAAAGTTCTGAAGGAAAAACACATGGCTTATGAAGGGATGATATTCAGAGAGGTTGTTGAGCGCCTGAAAGAAACTGACACAAAGGGAATTAAGTGGTCAATGCTGCATTTCGCAGGTTTCAATGCGCTTAATAATTGTGAGAAAAAACTGATGAAGAGATTAAAGGAAGAGGGGAGGGCAAAATTCTACTGGGATTATGATAATTCATATATAATAGAAGAAAAGAACATTAATTCGGCCGGATATTTTCTCAGGGATAATCTGAAAATATTTGGTAATGATATGCCTGCCAGCTGGAGTTACGATACATTACTTTCTTCAGGATCAAAAAAACCGTTAAGACGCATCATAAATACATCATCAGACATTGCTCAGGTGAAATTACTTCCGGAACTGATAGGGAATCTTGACGGACTGACTCCTGAAAATGCTCATCAGACTGCAGTTGTTCTTGCTGATGAAAATCTTCTGGTCCCTGCACTTACGAGTCTTCCCGAAAGAGTGATTGATGTTAATATCACTATGGGATTTCCCCTCCGCCAGACCTCAATATATGTGCTTGTTAATCAAATCCTTGATCTTCAGTTGAATGCCAGAACTGAAAACGGAGTAACAAGGTTCAGGTACAGGGAGGTAACTAAAATACTTAAAAACGGTATCATAGTTGAAATTAATAAAGGAACTTGTGACGAGATACTAAATGAAATATCGGAAAAAAACATTATTTGGATAGATTCAGACCGTTTTTCAGGTTCTGAAATTCTTTCTGCTATTTTCAAAAAGATCGGGGATCCTGTGGATCTTTCAAATTACCTGAGAGAGATTCTCCATATTGTTTTGTCAAAACAAAATACTCCTGGTGAAACCACCAAGGATTATTCATTGCAAAGCAATATTCGTAATGAGTTTATATACAGGATAATACTTACATTAAACCGGCTTGATGAAATATTGAAAAGCCCTGATATAAGCCTGACTGTTGTAACGTGGGTTAGAATTCTTGACAGGTTATTGAAAAACCAGACTGTGCCCTTTTCAGGAGAACCGCTCTCAGGAATCCAGATCATGGGAATACTTGAAACGCGCACCCTTGATTTTAAAAACCTTATAATGCTTTCAGTAAATGAAGGTGTGCTACCGTCAATCACATCTCCTTCGTCCTTTATTCCTTTTGCATTACGTGAAGCATTCGGGATGCCATCGCTGAATTATCAGGAATCAATATATGCCTATCATTTCTACAGATTGCTCCACAGAGCTGAGAATGTGACATTTATCTACAATTCAGATTCAAAAGGCCTGAGAAGCGGGGAGATGAGTCGCTTTCTTCAGCAGATGAAATATGATAAGGATCCTGATCTGGAGGTGCTTACTACCAGCTTTGAGATAAGAAATCCTGCTTCACCAGGTGACAGTATTGAACATAATCAGGAACATAATAAGAGACTTATTTCATATTTCTTCGGAAACGGGAATGATAAAAAATTTATTTCCCCGTCAGCTCTTAACACCTGGCTTAATTGCAGGATGAGATTCTATTACAGATATGTTAACGGTCTCGTGGAAGTAGATAAGGTTACAGAGGAAATAGATCCTGCAATTGTCGGCACTATCCTGCATGCTGCGATAAGGAAAATCTATTCGCAATATATAGGTAAGGTGCTGGATGTCAACGAAATCAATAGGTTAAGTGCAGACAAGGATATTATATCTTCTCTAATCAGCGATACTGTAATTGAGCGTTTTGGAGAACATAATGATTCACTGGTTAAAGGTAACGAATTGATAATCAAAAATGTATTAACTATCTTTATTAACAGGATCTTTCAGATCGATAAAGCTGCAGCACCTGTCACAATATTATCATTTGAAGAACTCCTGACATTTCCGCTTTCAATAAAATACAACGAAGCTGATCTGACTCTGTTTATCGGAGGAGTAATTGACCGTATTGACAATCAAAACGGCGTAATTAGGATTATTGATTATAAAACCGGGGAAGTGAGTGATTCTGTACGCTCTTTGGATGCACTTTTCAATAACGACAGGAACAAGAATCTTGATGCATGGCTCCAGACGCTTTTATATTGTGAAACATATCTGGCAAATAAACCGGATCAAAAAATCAGACCATCAGTCTACAAACTTAAAAAGAATCAGGGATCTCCAGACACTGACAGGTTAAGGATAGGCAAAAACCTTGTTGTTGACGATTATCATGATATAAGGGAAGAATTCCTAGAATATCTTAATATAACAGTCAATGAAATATTCAGTCCGGAAGAACCATTTATTATGACTTCTGATACATGGAATAAGTGCAGGTATTGTCCTTACAGGATCTTATGCCTGAGGTGATCCATTCCGATAGGTTTATTAAAGAATCAGCACCCATTATTACAGGGTGCTGTTATATTTTATTGAGAGACTGGGAAATCAGTATCTTATTTGCGTAATGCAGCCATTCTGATTGCTGTTACAGCAGCTTCATCGCCTTTATTCCCGTGTTTTCCACCGGCTCTGTCTGAAGCTTCCTCCCGGGTGTTTACAGTCAATACACCGAAGATAAAAGGAATATTATAATCAAGGTTTAGTTGAGTAATGCCCTGGGTAGCTCCCTGACATATGTAGGTGAAATGAGGTGTTTCGCCCTGAATAACACATCCAAGGCAGATAATGGCATCAGGTTTATGCTTTTCGGCAATGAATTTTGCCCCCGATGTAAGTTCAAAACTTCCTGGAACATGTATGACTTTAATATTCTTTTTAGAAGCTCCATGTTTGCGGAGAGTCGTAATGGCTCCGTCTAGCAGCTTCCCGGTTATTTCATTATTCCATTCTGCTACTACGATCCCGAATTTCATTTTATGAGCATCCGGAATATTGTCAGGATTATATGCCGATAGATTTTTTGTGGCCATATTATTTCATAAGTAGTTTAACCCTGGCTATATACTTTTCAATACTTTGTCCTTCCGTACTTTCAGGGTACTCATTCTGGATTCTTTGGTAGAGCTTTAGCGCATCATTATAGTTATCTTCAAATTCATAGATCTCTGCAGCCTTCATCAGGAAAAGTGGCGTATTGAATGAATTATCAGCGAATTCTGCTGCTTCAAGATATTTGGCAATACCCTTTTTATTGTCTCCAAGCTCGATATATGCATCGCCGGTAGCACCGATGGCAATTGATCCCAGCACTTTATCCTTTTTTGAGTATTTGCCAAAATATTTTATAGCTTCTTCATACTGTCCAAGCCGCAGATAACAGATACCTGCACTGTACAGTGCAAGATTGCCGGTTTTTGTAAACTTGTAATCTTCGGATATGTCAAGGAAACCCAGATAATTCCCGTCACCGTTAAGAGCAAGATCGAGTGAGTCAATTTCAAGATATCTCTCAGCCTGATAGATTTGCGACTGGGCTTCATTATTCCTGTTGATAAGATACATTCTTCCTAACCAGAAAATAGCTACAAGCCCTACAATTATCCCTAATGTTATGAGTAGAGGTTTGTAGTTATGCTCAAGAAATTGTTCCGTTTTTGAAAGTGTTTCTCCAACATTCTTAAAGCTCTGAGGACTTTCCTCCTTTTTTTTCTTCTTTGCCATATCTGTTCAGATCGTAGTTTGTTTTTCCACCGCAAAAGTAATTTATTTCAGATTATTATGAAATAATTATTTAATGTTAGTTGAATCAGTCTTCTCAACTTAAACCATATCAGTGATTTTTAAGATTCTGAAATATCCCTGATCCCAGATAATTGTGGATAATTAATCTTACAATTATTAACTTTGAAAACTGCACAACCAGGCTTTAAAGTTGTTGAATCGCAATTTTTTCAACCTGCTGAATCATTGTTTCATTGAGTTGTTGTGCCGTTGAACTTTTATTTATAAGTGAATATGTATCTTAGAAACATATCGTTAACGAATTTTAAAAACTACGAACAGGCAGATCTTGATTTTTCTCCACGCATAAACTGTTTTGTCGGGAATAACGGAGTTGGAAAGACCAATATACTTGATGCCATACATTATCTATCTCTCACAAAAAGTTTCTTTAATTATATTGATAGTATGAATATTCGCCATTCTGAAGAATATTTTATGATAAATGGAACTTTTATAAAAAAAGCAGATGAAGATAATATCTTTTGTGCCTTTCAGAGGCAGAAACAAAAGGTGATGAAAAAGAATGGAAAGGAGTATCAAAGGATGTCAGATCATATTGGAAAATATCCTGTTGTGATGATCTCGCCTGCCGACACAGCACTGATTGCTGAAGGAAGTGAAGAAAGACGCAGGTTCATGAACAAAATAATAAGCCAGTATAATTTAGAATATCTCAACTCTGCATTGCAATACACAAAAGCTCTTCAGCAGAGAAACAAGCTCTTGAAGGAGTTTCAATTTACAGGTCAGTTTGATAATGATGTTCTCACTATCTGGGATTCTCAGCTTGTGAAATATGGATCTTATGTTTTCAGCGAGAGAGAACAGCTTATTAATGAACTGACCCCGGTTTTCCAGGAGTATTATTCAATAATATCTTCAGGAAAGGAAAGGGTAGAACTTGTTTATCAGTCGCACCTTGCAGCAGGCAATTATGGGGAAGCTCTTGCGAAAGCGGTAGCAAAGGATCTTTTTCTGGGATATACGACTCTTGGAATTCACAAGGACGACCTTATTTTCAGGATGGATGGATGGTCTGCCAAATCTCTTGGTTCTCAGGGTCAGCAGAAATCATATCTTGTCGCACTTAAGCTTGCCAAATTTGATTATATAAACCGGAAATCTGGTATTTCACCGATTCTGCTCCTTGATGATATTTTTGATAAATTTGATGCAGAACGTGTGGAGCAGATAATAAGTCTGGTAGGCGATAACAGGTTCGGACAGATTTTTATAACCGACACTCACCAGAGCCGCCTGCATGAAATTCTTTCTGCTCATGATACCGATTATAAACTTTTTATAATTGACAACAACAAGGTTGAAGAAAAGATACATAATGGCAAATACCTGAATGAGAAGAAGTAAAACAATATCTCTTGCAGAAGCATTGCAGGATTATATTAATGAGATGAAATTAGGGGATAAGCTTTCCGAAGTAGGTCTCATTAATTCCTGGGAAGAAGTGGTAGGCCGTGCCATATCGTCAAGGACAAAAAAAATATTCATAAAAGATCATATACTTTATGTGCAGCTTAGTTCTTCAGTTGTGAGAAATGAATTGCTGATGCTGAGAAATGCTCTAAGGGATAAGCTTAATGAAAAAGCCGGGAGGGAAGTTATAAAGGATATTGTTTTGAAGTGATTTTTATCTTTCAGCTAGGTCAAGAGTTGATTTGCCGGCCTTATTATCCATTTTTATTTCCAAAGTCTTTCTAAATGATTTTCCTGATCGGAAATTAAATTTGCCCTCTTTAAGAGCAATGCTTACATCTTGATTGTCAATTGTTATTGTAATCTTCTCGTTCCAATCCTTATGAAGAGAATAATCAGCAAGCAGAAAGGCTTTTTCAATCCCATCTCCACGACGGAAATTCCATACCTCATCAGGCTGTGCAAGCCTCTGTCCGTCATATATTGATTCATTCGGCATTACATTCAGGATATCAAATACTTCCTTAATACTCTTTCCCTCAAGATCCTCAAAACAGACCGGATTCCTTTCAACGGCAGCTTTAACGAAGGGCAGCCAGTCGATTTTATCCATCATCCTGTAAACATAAAGAGTCAGTTGAGATAATTCAGAATTCTTTGCACTTTCGGTTATTATTTCAATGATCTCATCACGGTTATCATCTACTGAAATAACGGGGGCATTATAATTTACATAATTCTTATTGCTGTCTGGTAGTTTCGGATCGGTGATAAGAAAGTCTGATATATCGGAAAACATTTCATGCAGTAATGATTCTGCGATCTGCCTGTTCGAACTGATTATCTGTTCCTCGATATCTTTTAAACTATTTCCCTTGTTCTTTGCAATTATCTCTTCCACGTCGTTCAGAATTATCCTGTCCTGGATCTGGCTAAGATGAAACTCATCACTTTCTATATCATTGATCAGAAGCTTCCGTGTATCATCTGAAATGCTGTATTTGCTTGTATGTTCGTATTCAAAGATCTTCTCAAGAGAGATATATTTGTAAATGCCTGAACATTCACACCGAAACTGGAAAAGAAATTTATACCTTGAATGGAACCTTAAGAAATTTAAGAAGATCGGGATGGTCAGATCTGAAACAAGAAATTCCCTCAGTGAGGATGAAAATCTGTCGTAGGACTTTCTGTCTATAGTTGCCTCTTTATAAACAATGTGTATGTAACCTGAAATATGAGAAACTAAAGTGACTTTTTCATTTTTGAGAGCTCTTCTGGCTTTTTCCGATAAGGATGTACCGTTGAACCACATATTCTTGGTAACTATTCTGCGATTGTTGGTTATCAATCCTTCTTTTTCCAGGATGAAATTTTGAGAATGAAGGGGAGTGGCAATAAGAAATATCTTTTCAAGAGGAATTCTGCCAACGACAAACATTGCAGCAGCATAAAGTGCAGATAATGATACGCACTCTCCGGCACCAGTCAGGAAATTTTCTTTATGCCTGAAGGCTGTCATGGCCTCAATTGTTTCAGTCTTCCAATAAGGAATTATGTCGGAGTTATATTTGTCAAGTCCGAAATGTTTCCTGATGTCAATATCAAAGTAATATTTATCGCCCTCATATCCGAACAGGGCATTTGATTGTTTTAGAAGATCAATGTCGAAAAAATCCCTGAACCGGGCTATTTCCTTTGGTTTGGTTGTGAGGCCCCATGTCGCAAGATCAAGATTGAAAACGAAATTCTGAATTATGAATTGTTTAATCCTGTTTGTTTTATAATTGAAGCTTTTCTTATGGATATCAGTGAACCAGGGATCATTTTTCCATTCCCATAAAACCGGCGACATTATATTTGCCAGCACAAGTGGGTAAAACAACTCCGGAAAAATAAATATCTCCATATCGGAGAGTGTGAATGCTGAAGAATACTTTTCTAGCGTTCTTGCATCTGAAAAGTCGGTAATATTCTTTTTTTCCATTAATTTTTTTTCAAAAACCTGAAACTAACAATAAAAAAGAAATAAAAGTTATCCGGCTGTTTGAATCAATTATATCTTTCGGAATCCGAAAAGAAGAAGTCAGCTTCCCTTGCTGCACTTTCATCACTGTCGGATCCATGAATGGCATTCATTGTAACAGATACGGCGAACAGCTTTCTTATTGTCCCGGGTTCAGCTTTCTCAGGATCTGTTGCTCCTATCAGTTTCCTAAACTCCTCAACAGCATTTTTATGTTTCAGGATCATTACTAAAACGGGTCCTGATGACATAAATTCAACAAGGTTTTCAAAAAACGGCTTTCCTCTATGGATAGCATAAAAATCTTCAGCTTGTTGTCTTGACATCTTTGTCATTTTCATTGCTGTAATCTCAAAGCCGGCTTCATTAATTATTGAAAGTATGGGTCCCGTCTTGCCTGTCCTGACAGCGTTCGGCTTTATTATTGCAAAGGTGTAATTACCATTCATAGAGCTCATTTATGGATTGATCATTAAGTATTTGTCTTCAGTATAATTGCTTATCTTTGGAAACTTTAAAAAGGATAGTAAAAGTGGCAGATTTATCGAAATATGCAAAGGAATTATCGAAACTTTTTTCAAGCTCCGATAATATACTGCTTATCTGCCATGTCAATCCTGATGGAGATGCCATTGGCTCTCAACTTGCATTATTTCATTATCTGACAGGAAACGGCAGAAATGTGCAGATGATCTCTCCCAACAATCTCCAGGAATTTCTGAAATGGCTGCCGGGTGCAGATCTTATAAATATTTTTATCCGTCAACGTGATTATTGTAAAGCATTAATAAGGAAATCGGATCTGATAATCTTTCTTGATTTTAATCAACCTGAAAGACTTGGAGAAATTCAGGATCTCCTGCAAGACTCGGGGGCTAAAAAAATTATAATCGACCACCATCTGAATCCGAACCTTTTTGCAGATATAATTATATCAGATCCTTCAAAATGTAGTACATCAGAACTGGTTTATGAACTTCTTGCATGTCTGAGTAATGAATCTTTTATGACAAAAGAAATTGCAGAAGCAATTTATGTAGGGATCATAACAGATACTGGCAATTTTGAACATGGAAACTATACCGGGCAGACGCTAAGAATCGTTGCCGATATTTTCGATACAGGCATAGAGCGAGACAGGATACTGGGACTTGTTTATAACAATTTCTCTGAATACAGGATGAGGCTTCAGGGATTTGCACTTTATAAAAGGATGACAGTAATTCCTGAATTTCAAACAGCTTACATCTATCTGACAAAATCTGATCTTATTGCTTTTAACAATGTTAAAGGAGACACCGAAGGCTTTGTTAATATGCCTCTTTCAATTAAAGGCATCAGCTTTGCAGTTCTTTTTCTTGAAAAGGATAACTTCATCAAGCTTTCTTTCCGGTCGATAGGTAATTTCCCTGTAAATGAATTTGCATCCGAATTCTTTTCAGGTGGCGGTCATCTGAATGCCTCCGGAGGTGAATATAATGACACTCTTGAAAATACTATTGAATATTTTCTGAAAGTACTGCGGGAAAATTTTACGCGTTATAATAAAAAATAAGGATTGATGCTGATAATAATTCTCATACTTGCAGTAGCATTAACATCATTTTCATGCAGATCAGAAACCGGGAATTATAACAATATACGGGTTCCCGGCAAGAAAGAGCTTGCTGATATGAACAGATACCTGATTCAGAAAGACAGGGAACGTATCGAAAACTATATCGAAAGGAGAGGCCTTCCGATGAAGGAGTCTCCATCCGGCTTGTGGTATTATATTGAAAATGAAGGATACGGAACATTTTTAACTGATAATGACCGTGTTTTGATGG
>ERZ795031.3836-NODE-3836-length-13134-cov-190.790274_pt1 | contig 13134 bp, 10 predicted proteins | sample MGYA00375123_ERZ795031 | MGnify/ENA primary metagenome ERZ795031 (study PRJEB30166, sample SAMN05720159) | activated sludge metagenome | isolation source: anaerobic digester from wastewater treatment plant | place: USA | collected 2015-04-21 ... | reverse complement strand
CTTTTTGCCTTTGACAGGGAGGAGGCAGAGGAGGAGTGGAGGCCGCTGCCCTCTAGCGGAAGTGACATGCACCTTCTTGATAAAGGCTGGAGCGCCGAATTCAGGCACTGCCGCGACGGCTCGGTAAAGGAGGTGATGATGGACCGGCTGACAGATTTGAAAGAGATGCCTGAGTTTGTTTACTTTTCAGGGAGGGTGATTTACAGGAACAGGCTTGAATGCACTGATACGGCAGGGATGGTGTTGAACCTGGGTAAAGTCTACGGAACGTCTGAGCTCAGGATCAACGGAGTAAGCTGTGCCATCAAATGGTACGGCCGGAGGATATTCAGCATAGAAGAATATCTGAAGCCGGGGATGAACACGGTGGAGGTGGAGGTTACAACCTCAATGGGCAATTACATGAAATCACTGACAGACAATCCTGTTGCACAGTACTGGACGAATGCCGGGACAAAAGACCAGCCCCTGCAGTCGATGGGTATAACCGGACCTGTCAGTTGCTACAGAAGATGAGATGATATGAAACCCGCATCTGTCAGATACACAAACACATATTCATATAATTTTGAGTCACGCGATTTCCACAATGCCTTAAAAACAAAAATTATATCATGATAAAAAAGGGTACAATCTTATTGCTGGCGGCACTGGTGGCCGTTTCGTTTCCGCTTCATTCGAAGGACTACAACGCATCGATGTTTGGCGCTAAGTCAAACGGGACCACACTCAACACCAACTCTATCCAGAAGGGTATTGACTACATCAGTGAGAATGGCGGCGGCCGCCTGGTATTCTACGTGGGGCGGTACCTGACAGGATCGATTTATCTCAAGTCAAATGTGACCATCCACCTTGAGGAGGGAGCCATCCTCGTGGGATCTGTGAACCCCTTTGATTATGACAGGAATTTCAACTGGACAGCCCTGATCTTTGCGCTTGACCAGGAAAACATCGGAATAACCGGCAAGGGGGTTATTGACGGCCAGGGATTCCAGGTAGCCACCAACCTTGTTGACATGATCCACAAGGGGGTGGTAAAGGATCCTCTGAAATATGACCGTCCAAATGAGACCATACGCCCGCAGAATATTTATTTCAGGGGTTGCCGGAACATTGTTGTCAGGGACATCAACCTCAGGGATCCGGGCAGCTGGAACCAGCAATACGACCAGTGCCGCAACCTGGTGATAGACAATATTACCGTTGACAGCAAGAGTTACTGGAACAATGACGGAGTAGATATCGTGGATTGCGACAGCGTGGTGGTCTCCAATTCATACTTTGATGCTGCGGATGACGGCATCTGCCTGAAATCCCACAGTCCGGAGTTTGTATGCCAGAATGTGTACATCCATAACAATACGGTACGAACCAGCGCCAACGGAATCAAGTTCGGCACGGTTGGCCATGGCGGTTTCCGAAACGTCAGGATAATCAACAACGTGGTATTTGACACCTACAGGTCAGCAATCACTTTTGCTGCAGTAGATGGCGGTTTTGTGGAAAACATTGTGGTTGACAGCCTCCGTTCACTCAACACCGGCAACGTCATTTTCCTGAGGATTGGTGAACGGCGTGCCGGTAAAAAGGGAAGGATGAACGGTGTGTCAATATCCAATGTCTATGCCGAGGTTCCGGCTACAAAGCCCGATGCCGGCTACAATTACGAGGGTCCGGTGGAGGATCTTCCGAGAAACATCTCTCCTTCATCAATAGTTGGCATGCCTGATGCCATGATAGAGAACATTGCCCTGAAGAATATCGAGATACATTATCCCGGCGGAGGCAATCCACATTACGCGAAAGTGGGTCTTGATGAGCTTGACAAGGTGCCTGAGCTGGGAGCAAACTACCCGGAGTTCTCAATGTTCAAGGAGTTGCCTGCATGGGGTTTCTACATAAGGCATGCCAGGGGAATCACCATGGAGAATGTGAAGCTGGTATGCGGAAAGAAGGATTACCGGACCGCTGTGGTGTTAGATGATGTACACGGGGCAACGTTCAGTAAACTGCAGGTCACTGAACCCGGGAGCAGGAAGGAGAGCATCTTTTCCCACAATTCAACTGAGATCGTAAACAGAAAATAGGAAACTCTGTCTGAATTCATTTCGAAGAATGCCGGACAACCCGGTTGACCTGAGGAGTGCCGGCATAGCCACGGTGAAAAAACAGAGCCAGCTGTCCTCATAGCGGGCACAAGTATTACCTGATATGGAGGACTATAAAAAGTCACACGGCCCTGAGATGGGCCGTGTGGCTGGTGACTTTATCTCTGGTCCTGAGTTGGGCCATGTGGCTGGTGACTTTATCTCTGGTCCTGAGATGGGCCGTGTGACTTTTGATTTTATTTCTTCTCCGGAAGGAATACCAGCTCGAGGTGGTCTGCTTTGGAGAGGAATTTCCTTGTGACCTTTTTCATTTTCTTAACGGTAAGTTTGTTGAGAATATCTGCAAAGTTGCGGCTGTCATTAATGTCAAACCCGTTAAGGTAGTATGAACTGACTGCGTTTGCCCAGTAGCTGTTGTGTTGTATAGCCTCCTCGCGGGTCTTGAGCAGGTTGCTTACAGTTTTATCAAGGTCAACCTGTCTCGGGCCGTTTTTGGCAATCGCCTCAAGTTCCGAATAGATTATATTCTTGAGTTCGGAAGCTCTTTCCGGATCGCATTCAAATGCTATCAGCAGTGTTGCTTTTTCTACCGGTCTTTTCTGAGACCCGGCATTAAGGCTGACGCCGTAGGTGCCTCCCTCTTCTTCCCTGACTTTTTCAGTATAAACCAGGTCAAGTATGCCTTTCAGCACATCCATGGAAAGGTAACCGGATGGATTGTATGCAGCATCTGCCGAATAGTTTATAACGATGGTTGCCTTTGGCACGGTAAGCGGGATGAAAATATCCTTTTTGACTGTTCCTTTTGGCTGATCCATACCCAGGTTCCGGTATGTCTCAGACTGGTATTTTGAGGGGAGTGATCCGATATAGATCCGGGCCATTTCACGGGCTACAGCTTCATCGATGTTACCGGTGATGAAGAATGTAAATGCCGAAGCATCGTCAAAAGCCGTCCTGTAGATATAGTTTATGTCGTCATATTTAATACGTTTCATTGATTCCGGAGTCAGCAGGAATGTCCTCGGGTGGTAGTTGGTCATATTCATAGAGAGGCTGTCAGACAAGATCTTATCGGGATTTTTCTGCATCATGGTGATTACTGCCGTGAACCTTCCGATGATAGCGTCATATGCCTCCCTGTTGAAGTTGGGGCGGGCGAAGCGAAGGTAGAGCAATTGCATCATTGTCTCGAAATCCTTCGGTGTGGAAGAGCCGCTCACTGTCTGTCTGGTCTCCTGGATGCCGAGTGATACGGAGGCCTTCTTACCGGCCAGCATCTTTGTAAGGGCCACATTGTCAAATTCTCCGGCTCCGTACATTGAGATCACCTGCGGGAAGAGGTTCAGGGCAGGTTCAAGTGAATCGGGGTAGAATGATGATCCGCCGAAAGCATATCCGCTGATGGTAACATTATCCTTTTCATAATCGGCATGCCTGAACACCACCCTGGCTCCGTTGGAGAGGGTCCATTCGGTGGCTGCAAACTGTGGCAGGGAGACGGTTTTGACTATTTCTGCTCCTTCCAGTTCTTCAGATATGAGGTCTGTTCCTCCTGTGATGTCTTCATAGGGTTCGATCTCTGCTGCCGCCACCTTTTCCATTATGGCAACAGCCCCGGCCTCTGTCATGTACTCCCTGTCATCGGGCCCCTGTACATAAATGAACCTGTTGTCATCCTTTACAAGCTCCTGAAGCCTGGAGTTCACCTCTTTCACTGTTATCCCGGGCAGAATATTCTTGTAGTAATCATACTGGAGATCGAGCGAAGGAATGGGTTCTCCGGTGAGGAAGTGATTTTTGATCATTGAAGCCCATGAATCATTGCTGATCTTGTCTTTCTGCTTATAGCGATTTTCGAAAGTGGAGAGCATCTCAGCTTTAGCCCTGTTCAGTTCCCCTTCTGTAAATCCGTGCCGGCGTGCGCGTTCCATTTCCGTACAGGCAACTTCAAATCCTTTGGCCTCCTCTCCTTCATTGGCATAAACAGAGAGTGTGAGGGAATTGTAGTTTCTCGCCAGGTCTGAAGAGTAACGCAGTCCGCCAGAGACAAACGGAGGAGTTCCTTTCTGCACTATCTCACTGAAACGCTTGCTCATCATCATGTTCATAAGCGATGTTACATATCCGTCACGGATGTAGTCAAGATTCCTTTCCCTCTTGTCAGGTTCGCGGTCAATTATCATTAACCCGACTTCTGTCCCCGGGGCCTCAGGATCAGTAACAAGGAGGTACTTTGTTCCCTTCTTTGCCGTGAGGAGGTTTTCAGGCCTTGGGATTGGGTTCTCTATTGCCGGAATGGGAGAGAAGATTCTTTTGATTTTTCCTTCAACATCATCAACGTCAAAGTCGCCCACCACAGCTATTGCCTGCAAATCAGTACGATACCAGTCGTGGTAAAAGGCTCTCAGCGCTTCCGGATCAAAATTTTTAATCACGGCAGTATCGCCGATGATATCCCTTTTGGCATACATTGATCCTTCATAGATCACTGGCAGCATCTGTGTCAGCATTCTCCACTGTGCATTTCGCCTGCTTCGCCACTCTTCCAGGATGACACCCCGCTCCTTGTCTATCTCCTCTTCGTCAAGAGTCAGAAAGTCAGACCAGTCGGCAAGAATCATGAGGCATGTATCTATCAGGCCCGGTTTATCAACAGGTACATCACTGATGTTATAGACTGTTTCGTCGAAGCTGGTGTAGGCATTGATGTTTCGGCCGAAGGCCACTCCATGTTTCTCCAGGGTGCTCAGCAGGGTTTTGCCCGGGAAGTGAGTTGTGCCGTTGAATGCCATGTGTTCCAGAAAATGGGCAAGGCCGTTCTGATCATCCTGCTCCAGGATGGCCCCCACGTTCTGGATGATGTAGTAACTGGCCCTGCCTGCCGGTTCCGTATTGTGACGGATGTAGTAGGTAAGCCCGTTCTCAAGCTTTCCGATACGGTAAGCCGGATCAGCCGGAACGTTTTTGTCCGGTGATGCCTGTGCAGCGATAAGATGGCTGACAGCAGCCAAAACGGCAATTGCTAGAATTCTTTTCATAATCTTTATATTGTTGGACTTATTAGACAATGACATCACTTGAAGTATCAAAATTAAATAAAAAAAACCATCGCGCCGATGGTTTTTTAGATTTCTTTAAGGCAATGTTTAAAACAGCCCGTGCAGCTCGGCATTGATCCTGTCGATGACCTCACTGAGGTGTTCATTGTTTTCAGGGAAGTCATAATAGTCAGCTTCGAGTATAAGGAGTCTGCCCAGTTTGTAGGATTCGATCCATGCCTCATACCGCTCATTCAGTCTTTTCAGGTAATCGAGCCTGATTGAGCTTTCGTACTCGCGTCCCCGCTTTTGGATCTGGTTGACCAGTGTTGGAACGGATGCCCTCAGGTAGAGCAGGAGGTCAGGGGGCTCAACGAGTGAGCTCATCAGTTTGAAGAGGGTGAAGTAATTCTCGAAGTCACGTGTTGACATGAGACCCATGGAGTGCAGGTTGGGGGCGAAGATATATGCGTCTTCGTAAATGGTGCGGTCCTGCACTATGGTTTGTTCTGCCTTTTTGATTTCTAGAATCTGGCTGAAGCGGGAGTTCAGGAAGTATATCTGGAGGTTGAATGACCATCTCTGCATGTCTTCATAGAAGTCATTCAGGTAAGGATTGTCATCGACATCCTCATAGTGAGCCTGCCAGCCGTAATGTTTCGCGAGCAGTCCGGCCAATGTTGTCTTGCCTGATCCGATGTTGCCTGCTATGGCTATATGCATATGAAATGACTGTTAAAATACGTGCTTAAATATATGAAAAAGGGAGGGAGTAGTCCTCCACTGTTGATAAAAAGATTTCAGAGGCCGGCTGTTTTCAGAACGCTCTCAACGATCTCCCTGTTGTTTGACAACCGCGGCATCTTGTTCTGCCCGCCGAGTTTGTCCCTCTCCCTGAACCATTTGTAGAATGTTCCTCTGGGAACAGCTATCATCCTGGGACGGGCAAGTGTCAGGTCTTTATACCTTTTTGCCTCATAATCAGAATTAAGGGCTTTAAGGGTAGTGTCAAGTATTTCAATGAAATGCTCGGGGTCATCAGGTTCCCTGTCAAATTCGATCACCCATTCATGTGCTCCGCGGCTTTCGTCACCCATGTAGACCGGCCCTGCCGTATATTCGCTTATGTGCGCATGCGTGCCGGAGCATGCCTTTTCGAGGGCCTTTTCGGCATTGTCAATTATCAGCTCTTCGCCGAAGGCATTAATGAAGAATTTTGTCCGTCCGGTGATTTTCATCTTGTGAGGATAAAGGCTGGTGAACTCAACAGTGTCACCTATGGCATATCTCCACAGGCCGCCGTCTGTCGAGATTACCATTGCGTAGTTTACCCCCCTTTCAACCTCACCGATGCTTAGTGTGCGCGGATTATCCGTGCCGAATTCATCTGCGGGGATGAACTCATAGTAAACACCGTAATCAAGCATGAGCAGCATCGAGCTGTCAGTCAGATCATCCTGTATGGCGAAAAATCCCTCGGAAGCGTTATAGGTCTCCATATAGTGCATCTTCGGGTCAGGCAGGAGCTTTCTGTACTGCTCGCGATAGGGTGCGAAACTGACGCCGCCATGGAAGAAGACTTCAAGGTTGGGCCATACCTCGTGCAGGTTCGCCTTGCCCGTGGTTTCAAGTATGTGCCGGATCAGGACGAGATACCAGGATGGAACACCGGAGAGGCTGGTAATATTCATATCAACAGTCTTCTCGGTTATCATCCTCATTTTTTCCTCGAAGTCCTCGATAAGGGCTATCCGTGCAGGTGGCGTGCGTATCAGCTCAGCGTATGCAGGGGCATTTTCAATCAGTATTGCAGAGAGATCACCGAAGAGTGAGTTGTTGCTGAAGCTGTTTATCTGGTGACTGCCTCCGAGAGTGAGTCCCTTGCCAAGGAAGATCCTGGTTTCAGGATTGAGAGAGGTGTACAGAACGATACAATCCTTTGCTCCCCGGTAATGGGTCTCTTCAAGCGATTCATGCGTTATGGGGATGAACTTGCTTTTGGTGCTGGTGGTTCCGGATGACTTTGCAAACCACTTTACCTCGCCGGGCCAGAGAACATTCTTTTCGCCGGCCCTTAGCCTTTCGATCCACGGAATCACATCCTCGTATGACTGTACGGCCACGTTCCTGCAGAATTGTTCATGGGTGGTCACTGAGGAGTACCCGTGTTCCCTGCCCCATTCGGTGTCTCTTGACAGTGAAACCAGCCTGGTCAGTACCTCCTGCTGGGTTTCGGCAGGGTATTTCCTGAACAGCTCAATCTGTGAGAGGCGTTTGGTATTGATCCATTTAATGACAGAGGGTATGAATGGCATCGGGTCAGTTTTATTCAAAGATAGCTAAAGTGTGACTTTTTTATCTGAAAATATCTCTCAGCACCTGGAGTGAACGCATCTCCCTGATTCCCGGGAGGTGGAGCCTGTAATACTTCAACATCCCGGCCAGAAGCTCTGTGCGTTCTTCGCCGGACAATTTCAGCGAGGCCAGCTCCTCAACAGGCATCTGCAGCAGAAGGTTCAGCACCCGGGCTCCGGCAGGATTCAGGTAGTCAGTGTGCATTGGCCGCAACGGGGTGAACTGCCCGGTGAGCATGTCAAAGTAACAGGCGGTCATATCAGTTCCTGTCGGGCCTATTCCCGTGAAGTCAGTGAACGCAACGAGAAACCAGAGATGGAAGTTACTGATTCCTGATGTCATCTCATCAAGGCTGATTACCGATGACTCAATGAAATCAAAGAGCAGTTTGTTTACATCTTCTTCCCTGATTACATTGTAAAGCAGCTCGCTTATGAACATGGCAATGGTGGTCCGGTGGATATCGCCGTGAATCCTTTTTGGGATATAGGCCAGCGTCATCTCCTTCAGGTTATGCAACTCCCTGTTTTCGTAGTAGTAAAGTTCCGTATTGAAGATATTCAGAGGCTGGAAGTAGTTGAACCTTGCGTTTCCCCGCTTTGATGATATTCCCTTTACCATTACCGAAAGGCGCCCGTATTCCTGAGTATAGAAACGGGCTATCAGCGAATTGTCTGAATATCTCACATGGTGGAGCAGTATGGCTTTTGTCCTGGTCAGCATGGCCTGAAAGATCTCCTCAAAAGTATTAAAGTTTCATAACAGCATACTGCAAACAAAGAGTCTGAGTTTATTAGATTAGAATAATTGTTTCATATCAACCAGGATGGAATCAGAATCCAAAGAACGGCTTCTCAGGCGAATTGCAAGGCTTGTCCGCCAGAACAAGGAGCTGGAGGAGCAGGTTAAAAAACTTGAGCGTGAGAAGGAGAGGCTTCTTGAAACCACTGAGAAATACAGGCTTCTTGTTGAAAACAATGAGCTGAAAGGGGTCAGGGTGGAAGAAGAGGATAAGAGTCTCAAGTTCAACATGGTCACGGTCCTTTTTGCCAGCATTCAGGGTTTCCCGAACATGACGGAGGAGATTGACCCGGCATTGATGATGGATGAACTGGATGAAATTTTCTTCGAGTTTGACCGGATCATCAGGAAATATCACGTTGAAAAGATCAGAACCATTGGCGACACCTACATGTGCGCCGGCGGAATTCCTGCAAAGAATATCACCAATCCGGTGGAAGTGGTGATGGCGGCGGTGGAGCTGAGACAGTTTCTCCGCGATTTTGAAGCCGCCAGGAGGGGTGAAAAACGTATCTGGAACCTGAAGATCGGGATTCACACGGGGCCTGTCTCTGCCACCGTTTCAGGCAAGAGCAGGGTCTCCTATGATATCAAGGGCAGGGCGGTGAATACGGCAAGCCGGATTCAGGGTGTATCTGAAAAGGATTCAATCCTGATCTCGGTAATGACATATGAGCTTATCAAGGAGTTCTTCAATTGCGATTATTACGGCAAGCTTCCCGTAAAATACATGGGTAATATCCAGATGTATCAGGTGGCAGGTCTGCTGCCCGAACTGGCTGCTGACAGCAACGGAGCGGTTCCCAACAAATCATTCAAAGTTAAGTTCGGCCTCATTCAGCTAACTGATATCCAGGAGGTTGTGCTTGACAAGCTGGAAAAGGAACTGCCTGACTTCCTGTTTTATCACAATGTCAAACACACCGTTGACGTGGTCACCGAGGTAGAACTCATCGGTTGGGCTGAGGGGTGTACTGACGAGGAGATACTGCTTCTGAAGACGGCGGCGCTGTTCCATGACGCAGGTCATACGGTATCTTATGACGATCACGAGTATCATGGCACCCTGCTGGTGAAAGAGATGTTGCCGGCGTACGGGTACAGTGAGGAGCAGTTGGAAAAGATATGCAGGATCATAATGTCAACCAAGCTTCCGCCGAAGCCCGGTGATCTCCTCGAACAAATAATATGTGACTCAGACCTTGATTACCTGGGCCGAAGTGATTTTATCCCGGTGTCCAATACACTTTACGAGGAGCTCAAGGCGCAGGACAAGATCACCAATCTGAATGACTGGAACAAGATGCAGGTGAAGTTCATCTCCGGGCACCAGTACTTTACAGCTACGGCCCGTCAACTGAGGGAGGTGAATAAAAAACTCCAGATTGAGAGAATCAGGAGTTTAATTACAGAAAGCTGATCATCCTTTGGCTGCAGGGCTATCTTATCACCAGCATTTTTGTCACTCCGGCCAGGGTTCCGTCTTCGTTTGCGCAAAACACGAGGTAGACTCCCGTTGCCACTCTCTGTGACCGGTAGTTTCGCAGATCCCATACTGCCTGCCCGCCAAGGGATTTTGTCTCATAGACCAGGTTGCCGCTCACATCTGTTATCTTCACCGATGAGTTTCCGACGAGGCCTGTTATTGTGACCACGCCATTGAAATCTTCCCTTACCGGGTTGGGGAAGGCATATATACCGGAGAAATCTTTTTTTCCTGATGTTGCTTCGCCGCGGTACGAGATAATGCCTTCGGATGTGCCGAACCACACATCACCGGTGACTCCGTTAACAGCTATTCTTACGATATTGTCAGAAAGGAGGGGGCTGTTGGTTGTGGTGAAGTGAGCCAGCTCCTTCCTGCCATCGTCAGACATAAGAAACGCGCCGGCACTGAGCGTCCCGAACCATTTTCTGTTGGCGCCGTCAACGGCAACAGCTGTCACCGTTTCGGTACCGAGCAGATAATCAGCAAGTCCTGATCCGTCGTTTCTTGGTATCTTGATGCGGGAGGCTCTTATTTCAGAGCTGAAAACCTTGCCCGTATTATAGAATACTGCCGGTCCCATGTCTGTTCCCACCCATATGTTTCCGTCAAGGTCAACGGCGATCGAAAAGAGGTTGTTCATGATTTGCCCGTCGGCATCCTGAACCTGCAGCCTGATAAACCTGTCATCTGAAGTATTTGAGGGAGTTCCTGCCGGGTCATAGACAAGAAGTCCGTTACCGCGCGGCAGTATCACCCATATGTATTGATTCCGGTCAATAGCCATATCTCCAGCCACATCCATGTTAAGGTTCACCTCCGTGATAATCCAGTTGCCGTCAGGGGTGAGTGCCTTCAGGTTGCCCTGCACTCCTGTCTGGGTCATCCAGAGGTTGCCCGGCAGGTCCCAGGCAAGGCCGCAGATGCGTGAGTAGTTCTTTCCGGGTATGATGCTTGACAGCGGGGAGTTGTACTGGTTGTAGTTTTGAACCAGCCTGCCATCGAGGAATTCATAGAGGCCGTTGCCCCATGATGAAACGAAGAGGTGATTTTCATTGGCGGGATCAATTGCGGCCCGCATTGCATCTCTGTCAGCTTCGCCGTAGAGTATATGGCTTTTCCAGGAATTGGCCGAGCCGGTAAATACCTGAAGCGGCCTGTAGACGTTGCCCCACGCGTTGTCAACCGTTCCTCCGGTGACACAGAAGCTGTTGCCTGAAAAGACAATGTCTGCAACGTTGGCTGTATACGGACCGGCGATAGCGTGGTTCCTGAAATCTGTAAAGTTGGTGGTTGATACCAGGCCCACGGAAGCGTCAGCCACCCACAGATCCTGGCCTGTGGTCAGTGCGCCGTTCGGAGAGGCTCCGGCCCATCCATATCCTGTTATCTCCCGGGTGACAGCACCCTGCGGAGAGAGAATTCTCAGGGAAGAGGAGAGTGAAACTATCACGCGGTTGCCGTCGCTGTCAAGAGCCCTGATTGTTCCGGCAGGCTCGGTGGCAATCAGGGTGGCAGGCTGGCCCGGCGTGACAAGAAATAGAGAATCAGACGAAGAGGCAGGTCTGTTTTTGCCCGGTTTGCATATCATCAGGCCGGTGCCTGCAGAAGCTATCATGCCGTATTCTGATATTGGTTCAGGAAGGTCATCAAGCAATTCCCAGTTACCGAAATAGGAGAGACCCTGCCGGCTTACCGGTGCAGACCATACTCCCCTGGCGGTGGCGGCATAAACCCGGTCACCCAGTATGACAGCTTCGTTTACGCTGTTTGTTTCCCCGTCAGGCCCGGGTCTCCAGGTGTCGGCAACATACCTGCCACGGATGTCAATCACAACAATTCCGAAGCTGGCCGTCAGCAGGGCCCTGCTTCCGCTGACAGTCACTCCGTAAATCTCCTTCAGACCCGGTATGTACTTGTTTTTAATGTCAGGCAGAGTGGTGATGACCCCGTTTTTCAGGATGTCTATCCCCGTGCTGCGGTAGACGATGATAAGCGACTCTTCCGCTTCACACCATGCAACCAGTGCGACAGCTGTCTCTGTCAGTCCTGATACCCTTGAAAGTGATGAGTTAGTGCCGCTGCCCGGATCATGGACGAGCACCGCGGAGCCGGTAGATGAGTATATTTTCCCGCCGCCGGCGGATATTGAATATGATCTGCTGTAAGGGAGGTGATCAGTCCATGATCCTACGCTCCCCTGCCCGGATACCAGGAGAGAGGATAAGAGAAGACAGAGGAGGGAGCAGATTCGTTTCATTTTATGGTCTTTCATTTTCCGGCGCCGGTCCGTTTCTGATCACTGAGGAAGCCGATAAGCTTCCTCATGGCTTTGGCCCTGTGCGAGACCCTGTTTTTTTCGCTCAGGGGTATCTCGGCAAAAGTGAGGTCATATCCAGAGGCTAAAAAGACGGGGTCATATCCAAACCCGCCGCTGCCTCTTCTTTCCCTGATGATTTCACCTTCAACCGTACCCTCGAAGAGATACTCCGAGCCATCAAGAATCAGTGCGATTACAGTTCTGAACCGGGCGCTTCTTTCTGTCATATCCTTCATCTCGCGGAGGAGTTTTTCGATGTTGTCATCAAAGCTTTTGCTTTCGCCTGCATACCTTGCCGAGTGCACACCGGGTGCACCGCCCAGGGATGGTACTTCAAGTCCTGTGTCATCTGCGAAGACGTTCAGCCCTGTCTTTTCATGTACATACCTTGCCTTGAAGAGGGCATTCTCCTCAAGTGTTTCGGCTTCCTCGGGAATATCTTCAGTGATACCCGTGTCAGCAAGTCCGAGAATCGTGAAATTGTCGTCAAGGAGATCATTTATCTCCTTGATTTTATGCTTATTGTTAGTTGCGAATACAAGTTCCATAATCTGAACGGTAAAAGACAAAATTAATCATTGCATCGTGATGCAGCCTTTCAGGCATACCAAAACCGGAAAATATTAGTTTATTTTGGTAGAGATCACCAGATTAAAATCCTCTATGGTTATCAGCCATTTCCGCGGGTTCAAAATGGTTTGCACCCTGCTCTGTGCGGGTGTATTCACAGCTGTATCTGCGGCCGTGTCTGTGGCCATGTCTGAATCTGCGTCTGTGTCTGAATCTGCGGCCGTTTCTGTATCTGCATCCGTGGCCGTATCTGCGACTTGTCCGGGTCAGGGTTCAGGCATGTTGTCTGAGGCTTATCCTGGTCAGGGGCCCGGTCTGCAGTCTGAGGCATGTCCTGATCAGGTGCCCGGTCTGCAGTCTGCAAGGAGTTTGACCGTCATGAACACTGCACTGTCAGCAGGCGGCGTTTCCGCTCAATCAATAATCCGGCCTTCAGGCAGGTTGACCGGC
>ERZ795031.3827-NODE-3827-length-13166-cov-3.464953_pt1 | contig 13166 bp, 17 predicted proteins | sample MGYA00375123_ERZ795031 | MGnify/ENA primary metagenome ERZ795031 (study PRJEB30166, sample SAMN05720159) | activated sludge metagenome | isolation source: anaerobic digester from wastewater treatment plant | place: USA | collected 2015-04-21 ... | reverse complement strand
TTTTTAAAAAACTAGTCCCGAGTTCTTCAAAGCAACCGCCGACTCGACCGATCCCAGCAATTTCAATAGTTCTAAAGGTTAAAAAGTTCTCATTGCTCTTCGAAATTATATAAGAAACGATGATGGTGTTATTATCAACTATTTTTTCCACCCAAACTGATTTATTATCTTCAGGATCGTCGGAAACCTTTTTATCTTTGTCGATTATAAAATTGCTTGGGCTGGCCAAATAAACTGGATTAGTTGTTATTATTGGATCTTCAATGGGATCTTTAAAATTTTCAATAAAGGATATAATTGCAATCAACCCAAATATTCCAATAAGAATACTGGCTATTATAATAGTTATCTTAACTGTTTTTCTTTTCTTTATTGGATTGATCTCACTCGAAGACGAGGCATTGCCGCAATTAGTGCAAAACTTATCATTCAATTTAACTTTTGCCCCGCACTGGGGACACTGTTTAAATTTATCCATATTATTTTCAAAAATTAAGTAATCAAAAAGCCCGTTGCTAGGCTGAGCCTTGCGGCTCCATACTCCTTTCGGAATATGACCAGTCATGGAAATACCTAAACAACGGGATCTATGTCCACGACTGGTTTTAAGCCATGCCACCTAAAAATAATCAGATGGTTTAGGCCGATAAATTGTACTTTTAATATACCAAGAAACTATCTAAAAATCAACAGCAATAACCCCGAGATGACTGGTCGCTCGGGGCTATTGCGTCTTATGCCCTCAGGCACAAATATTAAGGTATTATTAAGATGCTAACTTGAATTGCCTACTAATAACATGCTTTAAGCACCTCCGACAATAAACTTTGTCTGGCTTCTTTAATTGAGGGTGATCAAAAAACATTCTGTGTTTGAGGAAGACATTTTTGCATGAATCACAGCGCCAAATATTGGCGTTTTCCTTGTACTCGTAATGCCTTAGATAATAAACTATATCTCGATCGTAAATCTTGAACATAAGTTTACAATTAATAATAAAAGGCCGAGAAACTAATGCCTCTCGGCCCATATCTGATTTTAATTTAGATATTCTTAACAAACCGACAGTTGGGATAGTTAGAGCACCCCATAAAGCTATTGCCAGTCTTACTTCTTCTTTCTTTGAGTTCGCCACCGCACCTAGGGCAAACATCACTGCTAGAAGTAAAATACTCAAAAGGATTATCAGCTTCTTTGGCTGACTCAACCAGCTTATCATCAACGCCATGAGGTGTGAGTTCACCATTTAAGCTACTCTTAAGCTCATTATAGAGCCTGACACTTTCCTCAGTGGAATCACAGCGAATATTAACCATGGTTGATCGCTCTACCACCCGATCATCGGCGCTGCGCTTAACACTATAATTAATTTGAATTTTATTGTAATCATTGATTGTCATACGGTTGCGTAATTATTAATAAAATTTTGTTTGATTTTATTAGGCAAACAAAAACAAGGCTCCCAGTCGTTAACTAAGGCATAGAAGCTCCCAAAGTAATAGACTGCGGTTGATTTAGGTTGAAGCGTTAAGGAGTGGCCATTAATATCAACTATGACATAAGACCTCTTTAAAGCGTTTCTGATAAAGATATAATCACTAAACCATTTACCAGTATAAGTCTGATTATCAAAACGAATTAAAGGTGGTAATGTTGAGCGATAAAGAGAAATTTCAGAGTAACCAAAAAACTCATCATTAAAACTCTTAAGAGCATAATTAAAATTCTTTAGGTCATTAACTCCTCTTAATCCCTCAACTAAGTAATGGCCATTGGATTGATTATCAATAAACATATTGCCATTAAATTCGCTTGATCTGACTAAATCATTATTTTCGCAAAGTAATACAGCCATTCCTCTAGTCATACAGTTACTACCTCCTTTCTGCCGTTATTATATGGCTTAGGGCATTCGTTAATATCCTGGCATTTATAACAAAGGACTGAGAGTGGGTCATAACCAAAATAACGAAGGTTATAGGTGCTGATTCTACCTCCGCAACGCACGCACTTCATAATCGGCGCTGGCGTTCTAGACCAGTTATTATTAAGCAATTCCGATAGAATGTTTTCAGTGAGGATTTCCTTGTTTCTCACCTGATACCTGTTCAGCTTTTGTTTAAACATAGATTAGGGTTAGTTAATTAGACTTTCTCGCACTGTAGAGGCAAGAAAAAGAGATGGACCGTTTTTGGAATCTTTTTAATCCCCCCGTTTTCTTCCTTCTCAATGAAGGTGATCGACTTTAATGATGTTTCACCTTTCTTAACTCGATAGCCCCGCTTGCTCGCTTCCCTAAAAGTCAAAGCGTTAGAGGTGGGATCATAGAGCTTAGCTGCTTCTGAGCCAAAGCGCTCCCTGATTTGGTTGCGGATCATCTCCGCTGTTTTCTGACTGCCAGTCCAATTGCTGGCGGCAATCAGCTCTCCTATAGCTTCCATAGACGTTTCCTTTCTATCCAAAAAAACTGCCAGAGTTATTGGCAGGATCAATGGATGATTATTAATAAACGTAGGATCTAAATCAAATTAAGAATCCTACGCTAAAAAGGTATTAAGCTATGACTAGAGTGGGGGGGTGGTTTAAAATTGGAATCATATTAGGCTAATAACTACATCATAGTGGGTGTGTTTTCGCTTGCAATTAGATTGAAACTATGGGGGGGTGGTTTGACAATTAAATCCAAGCCAAAAATAGCCAATTTAAAAAAATTCTACAAAAATTTTTAAACTTTTTTAGCCACAAAACTACGGCCTTCTAACATCTTCTTAAGTAGCTTATTTTGGCACAGTATTTAAATAGTGAGTTTTGGAGTTAAAAGTCGTTCGTGAACGACTTTTTTTCGACATTCTCAGATTCGATGCTAAAATATTAAAAATAACTGCTAATAATAATTTTAAAAAATATAAAATGGCAATAATAGGGCTTTTTTGGGACCTTTGAACCTTTTTCGAACTTGTGTTATACTTATATCAATAAAATAATGAAACCAAAAAAGAAACGAAGCAAAGAAACCAAAAAAGCAATAAACAACAAAAGAACAGAACAAAAAAAGCAATGAAGCAATAAACAACAAAACAAAAAAAGCAACGAAGAAACGAAGCCTCAAATAACAAAGATTACCAATTTGACGGCGCCAACCGACTGAAATACGTCGAATTAGCCTAGTCAATCAACAAATCTACTAATATTTGGGGCTTTTTATTTGTTCTTTTTCTCAGTCGCACCCCAGTCCGCGCAGGACAGCCAAACGACTTCTAAATAAATTGGCAGCAAGCGCCCAGCATTATGCCCTCACTGACGGCAAGCATTTAAAATCAATGAGCCACCAAGCAATCTGGCTGGTGGCCTCAATCAAACCAATATTCCAATGATAGCAATATAGCATCAGGGAATAACAACAAGACAAGTAGGATCAATCAATTAGCATCTTTATAAAGCAAGAATGCAAGAACAAATACTTAAGGACAAGAACGCAACGTGCGACAGCTTGCCAGAAGTAGGGATAATGACTGGCGGTGGGGTTATGTTTACTTATGATTAAAACATTATGAGCTACGAAAAATCAAGATTTGATTCGCTGGTGCGGATCGATCACAAACAGCTAGATTGGCTAAGAAAGAACAAGGTTTGTCGAACCATGGCTGGCCAACTGGATATTATTATTAACGATTACAAAAAATATGGACCAAAAAACAAAAAACAGAAAATGCCTAATCTGCGATCTGCGCGTACCGAGACAAAAACATTGGGCGTGCGAACATTGCCAAAAAACAATACCACCGAAAGAATTCAACCAATTCCTGATCGACCATCTGGATCAGATCACCAAATTAATTAATAACTCAAGCGAATAATATGGGTTTCGATGAAAAATTCAATAGAATACTAAATAAGCACTCCGAGTGGTCTTCTCTGGTGTGCTTCAAAACAGCACTAATGTATTGTCCTATAAAAAATCAGGCAACGATTAAAAGGAAATTCTTTGAGTTGGTTGATCCAGATGATTATGATCCTAAAGATCGGAAATTAGTCAGAGAGCTACTAGATGATCTCTACAATACTAAACCTGGTACTGTAAGGTTTTTATAAAATTTACCAATAATCAATATGAAACAAGAAAATATAAATGAACTATTTGAAAAATTTACCAACCAATGCCGTTATGTCTCAAAAATGTCCGAGGCAACAATAGTCGGTTATCAATCAACTTTTAAGCTCCTACAAACCATTAATCCTGGTCTAACAATTAAAATGCTAACACCAGAACTGATGACAGAATTCTTTAAAATACTAGAAAAAAGAGCCAGAATAGTTGGGCGAGATAAGGAAGTTAAAATCGGTATTAAAAGCTCAACGGTAGCCACTTACCGATCAAAATTAAATAAATTCTTTCTCTGGCTGGTAAATAACGAATACCTTAAAACTAATCCCTTTGACACTATACCCTACCCCGATGTTAATTACGACGACAAAAAATTTCTCCGTAAAGCTGAGATTGAAAAGATTATGGCTGCCATAGCCACAAGATCCAATAACTTACTAGTCAGAAAGCGCGATATGGCAATGTTTTACACCATGCTTTATTGTGGTTTAAGAAAAGGCGAAATAATCGGACTTAAGGTTTATAATATTAACTTAGAATTAAGAGAATTAACTGTAGCTGCGGAAACATCGAAAAGTAAAACAACTAGAATTATTCCGATTAACCAAGAATTAATAACCTTATTCAAGGATTACTTAGCGGAAAGAAAAAAACATAATTACCAGACCCCTTGTCTGTTTGTATCAAATAATAAAGATGCTGGCATCACCTTCAGTGGACTTAAGCACTGCGTTGACGAAATCAAAAAGTTGTCTGGGATAAACTTCCATCCGCATCAATTTCGCCATACTTTCGCTGTTAACATGCTAAATAACCATAGTGATATTGCAAAACTGAAACAGCTCATGGGTCATCGAGATATTAGGATGACGGCCTCTTATTTGCGCTGTCTGCCGACCGAATGCATGAGGGAAGATGTGGAATCATTAAGTTTGAGTCGTATGTGTTTTAGATATTTTAAATCTGATTCAGAGGATGTTTACCAATCTGCGCCCGCAAGTGCTCAGAAGAAGCAGCCAAATAAATTGTGGTAGTTTTTATATCAGAATGACCCATCATTTTAGATAAGCTAAAAATGTCACAACCGCCTTCAATCATTTGCGTGGCAAAAGTATGACGAAGTTTGTGAACACCAAAATTCTTGCCCAGGACTTTAGTAAGCGTAATCATCATACGTCTAAGTCCATCGGCAGTAAAACCAGTATTAGTGTTTAAAGCAGTAAATAATTCGGGGCAAGTTTTGCCAACCTTCTGACGTTCAACAAGATACTTCCCTAGTATATCAGCCAATCTATCGCAAATCGGTACTATTCTATCTTTACTACCCTTTCCCAACCTAACAAACACCGATCTATTTTCGATATCAATGTCAGTATATTTAAGATTAAGAAGTTCTCTTTTCCTTAAGCCAGTCATAAGAAACACCGCCATGATGGCACGATTGCGATGTTTAGCAAACTTAGACTGATATGGATAGTTATAAGCGATTTCTATTAATCTAGAAGCCTCTTGTCTAGTTAACTTTGGCGGTAACCGTTTCTCTAACTTAGGTTTTTCTAAATCGCCAGCTGGATTATTAGCCATGTACTTTTCCTTTTCACACCAACGAAAAAAAACTACTAACGATTTCAAAATAGTAATGAAGGAGTTAGCTCGCCATTTTCTGACAGTACGACCATTGAGAAAAAACTGTTTAAGATTAAGCTCAGTGACTTCGTCGATCTGAGTAATGCCGCAAAACTTAGTATACATGTTTACCGAGGAGCGATACCGCTCAATAGTATATGGAGAATAGCCTCTAATAAACGAGGAGTATTCGCAAAACTGATTAAGCAAAGATTTTATTTCCATAAAAAAATACTCCTTTCAGAATTTCGAAAAAAGTATTCTTATCAGAGCCGTTGTCCAGGATCGAACTGGAGACCTCATCCTTCATTTGCACCTCATATTGCTATAAGGATTGGACTGTATATCTGGCATATCCTTTCGGACTTAGCCACCCCTTGTCAGTCTCTCGGGCGTATTGTTAATTGACGCCACGGTCTCGCCCCAGAGGGGTTTTAACCGTAATTAGGGATTCAACAATCAATTTCTTGATTGAGGGGCAACGTCTATTCGACGAACCATGGATGCGCTCTACCGACTGAGCTACAACGGCTTAATATTAAATTTTAAAGTTATGTTATCTATATTAATTACCACCGACCAGTTTACGGATAAAACAGGTAGTAATATTCTATTTTTTAAATAAACTTAGATAAGAAATGAAAATTTGGAACGACCAGCTTCTTACCATGGATGCGCTCTACCGACTGAGCTACAACGGCACATTATTCTGTTCTAAGTTAAGCCACAAAGGCAAAACAACGACAGCAATATTTTATCACAATTATTTCTTTTTTTCAAGAGCCTCCTTAAACTCTTGCAATTTGGCATTTTCGGGATTAATTTCCTTAAGCCTCTTGTAGGTTTTCTTAGCCAGACCCGGGTCATTGACCTCAATTGCTAACCCAATGATTTTATCGAGATATTTAGGGTTATTCGGTTCGATGGCGCTAGCCTTAAGATAGCAATCGAGGGATTTTGCCGGCTTGCCGTCCAATAAATAAATCTCGCCCAAATCATCATAAAACCTGGAAACATCAGAATCAACATCTACTGACTCCATAATCGCTTCTTCTGCCTCCTCGAGCTTCTGTTTCTTTAATTGGGACTCCGGATGGTTCTTGCGATACTGCAAAGACTTGAGCTTGATCAAATATTTGATAATCTCAGCTGCTTGGTCGTAACTTTTCTGGAAACGATAAACTTCTCCCAGTAACTCATAAGCGCGCAAATCTTTTTTGTCTCTGGCAAGAATTTCTATCAATGCCTTTTCTGCCAATTGATATTCTTCCTCGTCAATATGCTTCTCAGCCTCCGCAAAAAGCTCATTGATACTCTTACTGCGGACGCCTTCAAGTTCGCTGTTCTTTTTATACTTCTTTTCTAGACTCGTCGCTCTGTCTTTGAGCCTCTGCCCCAAACCACTGAATTTTTCTTTCAAGGGAGAAATTGCCGCACCGAGTTTTTCTTTGACCTCCTGGCTTTGTCTTTTAAATTTATTCTCTAAGATTTTAGCCTTAGCGCCCGATTTCCTTTCTTTGGGTATTGATTCCAAATCCAAAACCTTCAGCTCCGGCAAGCGACGCCAAATAATTCTTCCCAACAAGAGAATGCTGACCAGTAAAGCCAGTGATGCTAAAATATTTAAAATCATAAATTATTTTTTATAACTGCCAAAAACCTCTATTTCCTCCTCGACTCTTTTGGCCACCGCCTCAATTGAGGGAGAAAGGATTTTACGAGGATCATAAAATCCTTTTGGAGTCTGCTTCAATGTTTGGCGCAATGTCTCAGTGAAAGCAATACGCAAATCAGTATCAATATTAATTATCCTTACTCCCAATTTAATTGCTCCTGACACGTCATTGTTGATGAGCCCGGAAGCGCCATGCAGAACTAATGGGACTTTTGGTATCTCTTTATTAATTTTTTCCAAACGAGGAAAGTCGATTTTCTCCTTGCCCTTGAAATAGCCATGCATCGTACCTACAGAAATCGCCAGCGTATCAACTCCGGTACGTTTAATAAATTCCTTGACCTTGCTTGGGTCCGTCATAAAGCTATCCGGATCTTTGGGAATTTCCAGGGTCGTCATGCCTTCTTTGCCGATCATTGCTCCCAACTCAGCCTGCGCCCAGACGCCGTAGCGATGAGCATAATCTACTGCTTGTTTGGTTAAAGCAACGTTCTCTTCAAAGGGAAGGTCTGAAGCATCAATATGAACCGAGGAAAATCCGGCGCGGACGCATTCCGAAACCGAACGAAAGCTCTTGCCGTGATCCAAATGCAGGGCAATCGGAATATCTTTGGCTTCATTATTAGCCAAAGTCTGAATCATATTAGCAATCATCTTAAGTCCGGCATATTTAATAGTCGATTCAGAAACCTGAATGATCGCCGGAGAACCTTTAGCAACTGCGCCACGCATTATTCCCAAAGTAACTTCCAGGTTAGATGTATTGAAGGCGCCGACAGCGTAACCTCCTTTTTGGGCCTTACTAACTATTGTCTTGATGTGTACTAACATATTTTATATACCTTTTATTATTTCCCAAAATTCCTCGCCCTTCAGACTGGCGCCACCGATTAAAAACCCGGAAAAATGATCTAGAGCGGAGAAATCGCGAAAATCAGAGGCATCAATGCTTCCGCCATAGATTATCCTGACATTTGTCTGGGCAATTGTCAAAGGCCAAAGATCTACTACGGCCTGATAAATTATTCTAAAGGCACGTTCGGCTTCTTCCGGATCGATCGGTCTTCCCGAACCTATGACCCAAACCGGTTCGTAAGCGATTATCAACTCTTCGCTAGAAATTAAATCGATTCCCGATAGCGCTTTGGTTACTTGAGTAAAAATAACATTGTCGGCCATGTCTTGTTGTCGCTCTGTCAAAGTCTCTCCGACGCACAACACCGGAACAATTCCGTTATCAAGTGCTCCTTTAATTTTTCGATGCACCACGGCATCAGTCTCGCCAAGATTTTGCCTACGCTCAGAGTGGCCAATGATAGCATACTTGCAACCAGCCTCAGATAAAAATTTAGGCGACTCGCAACCGGTAAAAGCTCCACTATCCTCCCAAAAAACATCTTGTGCCCCCATTTGGATGCCTGAATTTTTCAGGATCTCGGAAACCAGCAAAAAAGATGAGTGCGACGGACAAACGACCACGTCGTTTTCCGAAGTATCGATCGGATTGGCCAAGGTTGCCAGTTCCTGCGCCAAAGCCATGCTCTGACGATAATCCAATTTCATCTTCCAGTTGCCGATGATGATTGGTTTTTTCATATTATTACCATCTGAAATTATTGAAAACCCAATAAGCTAAGCTTTTAGTGTCGGAAAACCTGTCGTAAGTAGTAGAGCTGCCCAGCACCGCTATCAGTAGTCGTCGATCATTTTGATCACGCACCTGGGAAGCAAAGCAATACCCTGCCGCTCCCAAATAACCGGTCTTGCCGGCTTCCAATCTGTAAGACTGATCCTTAAAACCAAAATCTTCCTTAAGAATTTTATCCGTACTGTAGATGGTTCTCAATTCATCCTTGTTTATAATTTTCAAATCGTATTGCTTGGTACCTCCAGCCTTTCTAATCTCCGAATGGCTAAAAACCACATCGATTAATTTTATCAAATCTTTGGCGGTTGACTTATTATTGCTATCAAGTCCGCTCGGCTCGACAAAATTAGAATCGTTCATGCCCAAAAGTTTGGCGCGGAAATTCATTTGCTTGGAGAATTCCTCGGGGCTTAGGCCGGTGGAGTTGGCCAGAGCGACTGCCGCCTCATTGGAGGAAGCAACCATCATGGCATAAAACAGGTCTTTGACCTTAACTTTTTCTCCGGTCATCAAAACGGGTTTGGCTCCCGCTCTAGCATCAGAGGCGGTCATCGTATAATCTTTATCCCAGCCGGGATTGAAATCCAAAAAAGTCAAAGCGGTCATTAATTTAGTAATGCTGGCGATCGATCTTTTCTCTTGAGAGTTTTTTTCATAAATAACCGCTCCGGTTTCCGGCTCTACCACCACAAAACTTCTTGCTGTAACTTTTACTCCCAGACTTTGTTTACTCGGATCCTTAAAAGGGGTTGAGGCCTCGAGTTGACGACCCTCCAAAATCAAATTTTCTGCCGGCATGACGGCCGTAGCCGGAGTTACGGCTTGAGCCTGTAGAAATACTCCGGCAATAAATAGATTAACGATTGTTTCAAGCATGGTTCGTTTATATTAATATTGCTGTGTCGTTGTTTCAATTGCTTCATCGACGGTCGTCTCAACCGGGTTGCCCGAAAGTCCTGCCAACAACTTGTCTAAATTATTGTTGCGATTAAGCCTTTCATAATCGGGTAATTGCGAAACCTCTGAAATTCCCAAATATTTAAGGAAATCGACAGTTATTTGATAGACGTTGGTTGCCTTAACTTTATCGTCGCGCATTTCAATTAATCCTCTTATCAAAAGATTGCGTAAAATAATAGAACAATTGACGCCACGAATCAATTCTAACTCCGCCTTGGAAATCGGTCCGCGATAAGCAATGATTGTCAAAGCCTCTAGCGAAGGGCGAGTCAATTCCCCGGTAGCCTCAATCTTCAAAAAACGGGCCGTGAGTTCGCTATTGGCGGCTACGGTTGCTAATTGATATTTGTCTTCCAACTTTATCAACTCAATACCGCCGGCTTTTTGCGCATAATCCTCGCGCAGAGATTCAAGAGACGTCTCTATCTCACTCTTATCCGAACCGACTAGCTTCGCCAACTCTGCCACGGAAAGAGGCTTGTGCGAGATGAACAGCAACGATTCTATTTTATTTTTTATCTCATTCATAATTTTATTTTTACTAGGACTGCGCTTTTTCAACATAGATCTCATCAAAAACCCCGACTTGGCTTACTGCAGCCTCTCCCGACTTAATTAATTCCAGAAGAGCCATAAAACAAACCACTACTTCGTGTTTGGACTTTGCCGTCTTGATTACTTCCTTAAAACTGAGTTTGGAGGCCTGAGTCAAAGCGCTACGGATACCGTCAACCATTTCGCGCAAGCTAACCGCGCGCTCCATGATTTTTTGCGGCAGATTAGTGACATATTCGACCCTTTTGAGTATTTCATAAAAAACATTGGTCAAATCAGTAGCGCCCAATTCTGGAGGAGGAGAGAAAACGGGACGAAAATCTACCGCCACACGCTCGCGAGTAAACAAGAAATTTTTTCCAGCAATCATCTGCTCTATTTTCTTCGACGCCTCGAGATATTCCTTGTACATCTTGAGTTGCGCCTCTAATTGCTCAGCGCTATCCTCTTCCTCATCGGCTAATTGAGGCAATAAAATCTTGGACTTAATTACCAAAAGTTTGGTGGCAATGGTCAGGAAGTCAGCCAATTCATCGGTGGGCAAATCCTGTTGCTCGTCCAGATAAGCCAAATATTGATCAGTTACCTTGGCCAGTGACACCTGGGAAATATCAAGTTCCTCCTGTTCAATCAATTGCAACAGGAGATCCAAAGGACCGCTAAACTTATCTAATTGGAAATTAAGCATCAAGCTATTTCTTTTTTACAACTTTCTTTACTGTCTTTTTGACAACTTTTTTGGCAACCGGCTTAATCTTCTTTTTGACAATCTTATTAGCAACTTTTTTCACGGATTTTTTTGCCGGCTTAACAGCTTTCTTGGCCGGTTTTTTGACCGACTTCTTTTTAGCAACAACAGCCTTGACCTTCTTCATTTGTTTTTTCATTTTCTTAGGAATCTTGTAGCCTCCTGACATGGCAACATTGGCCAATCGAGCTTCCTCAGACTGCACGAAATCTTTTACTTTTATAAACACGGAATCAGTAAAGCTGCCGGTAGAAACTACGGCTTTTTTAACTCCCAACATTGCTTTATCCACCACCACTTCCAAATCATGCAAGCGACCAAACGATGACAAGGTTCCAGGTTTAATTTTTAAAACCTTAATCATGACTTTCTCATTGGGAATGGAAATTTTCTTAGCGCCCAAAGCTTTCTTGAGCTTTTCCATATCAATCTTTTTGTCAGCTGGAAGTACTACTAAAGCGTGCGTCTTGTCCGCTTCTACCAAGATTGTCTTAGCAATCTCTTTGAGCTGTTTTTTGAGAGTTTGCGCCGCATCATAGGCGGTATAGACGGTCTTATGCGCCAATTCTTCATAATCGACGCCCTTGCTGTCTAAGTATTTTTTTACTTTTGCCGGTATTGGCATACGTTTATTATTTAACGGCAGGAGCCGTGGCCGCCGGAGTTTCTGGGGTTGCTACCGGAGCCGGTTGTTGTATTGTTTTATAAGTTTTATCGTACTCTTTTTGCGCATTGATGGTGTAGCATTGATGCCCCGCTTCATGATTAAACCAAGGCATAAACTTATCTCCCAAAACTTGATCTTTAGCTTTAAAATCAGCGCATAATTCATACTCCTGATCAGAAACCTTGCGATAGACGATATTTTGAGTAGAGAATCCATAACCCGTTAATATCACCTTGAGATCATAAGAGTCCTCTAGTTTTTGACTGGAGTAATAGGAATTATTGATGAAGTAATAAGTTTGATTCAACGCCTCCTGAGTTTTGCCGTCTTCCAAACGTTGACGCGCCTGTATTGGAGTGTCTACATTCAAAAATCCTACAACCACGGCTATTATCGCCGCCACTACTACTACAGCGCCAACGATAATGGAAACCTTGTTTTTTTGAGCGTAATCTTTGCGTCGCAAGTCATACAAATAATAACCAAAAATAGTCGAGGCGATCACAATTACTGTCAAAACTTTTAAAATGAAAGGCAGAGTGTAATTGCCATCCAAAAAGCTAGTGATTAATGTTATCAGAGATCCAATAATGGTAAGCGAGGAAACCAACAGCATCAAATAAGTCAGCCATTTGTAAATTCCGCTGTTATGACTTAGCTCGCCTTTTTTGTACTGACTGTGCAGCAAGTTGATTGCCAAAAAATACACCGGGGTAATAACAAGCAAAGAAGCGATACCATACTTGAGCATGCCATTGTAATACTGTGGCGAGGAAATATAGCTGTTTAGATCCCCTAAGTTTTTATTTATCAATTGGAAGCAAACAGCTCCGAAAGCGTGTGATAACCAGCCCAAGGTGATGAGGGAGAGTAAATTGAGAAAGGCATCGAAGGCTCCCTTGCCCTTGGCGGAAACCTCGGCGCTACCAGCGTTATTAATAGTGTTTTCCATATTTTTGTATTTTATGACAAACGGAAATTATTGATAACTAAAACAAATTTATAACCCAAGAACTCTGCTGCCAAACGACAAAAACTCATGCGGTCAATAAAGATTTCAAAATAGTCAATCGGCTCAGCCTGTTTGGTATCAATTTGAATCTTTAGGGTCACATACTTTTTCTTTCTGTCAACAGTCAAAGAATTTCCGGTCGCCGCATAATTGACGCGATCGTGTATATC
>ERZ795031.3812-NODE-3812-length-13201-cov-4.242812_pt1 | contig 13201 bp, 8 predicted proteins | sample MGYA00375123_ERZ795031 | MGnify/ENA primary metagenome ERZ795031 (study PRJEB30166, sample SAMN05720159) | activated sludge metagenome | isolation source: anaerobic digester from wastewater treatment plant | place: USA | collected 2015-04-21 ... | reverse complement strand
ATGTTTTTTTGGTAATAAATGTTTTATGTACACAAGATTTTTAGGATTGTAGGTACATACTTCCGGGCAATGCTTTTATCAAACCTTTAAATTCCAATTGCACCAATAGTGCTAATAGCTTTTGTAGAGCAATACCTGTTTCTTTGGCTAAAGTGTTGATATAGACGCTCTCGGATTTGCTGAGTGCTACTATAATACGCTGCTCTTCGGGCGTTAGGTCATCGAACAAAATTTGCTGTTGCGTTTTATTCTGTTTAGTGGCATCCCAACCCATAAAATCAATCAAATCGTCGGCGCATGTAATGAGGGCAGCTCTGTTGGTGCGAATAAGTTGATTGCAACCTTCAGAATAGAGGTCATTGGGACGCCCTGGAAAAGCAAAAACGTCACGATTGTAGTCGTTGGCAAGTTGAGCGGTAATGAGCGATCCGCCACGTTTGGGCGATTCCAAAATAATAGTGGCATCGCATAAGCCCGCCACAATGCGATTGCGTTTTACGAAATTAGGCGCATCGGGGCTGGTGCCACTGAGGTATTCGGTGAGAATGGCGCCTTTTTCGAGCATTTTTTTAGCAATGGAAGTGTGTGCCGAAGGGTAAATTCTATCCAAACCGTGTGCGACTACACCGATTGTCGGTACTTGATTGTCTAATGCGGCTCTGTGTGCACAAATATCCGACCCGTAGGCAAGACCGCTCACAATGGTAAGATTGTGTTGTGTTTCCGCCAAAGTTTTTACCAAATCGTTGCAAAGGTCTTTGCCGTAAGGTGTTATTTTTCGTGTTCCTACTATAGCTAAAAAGTGTCCCGAATTGAAATCGCAGTTGCCGGTAGAATAGATTAGTATGGGTGCATCTTCGCACTCTTTTAGTCGGTAAGGGTAGCTTGAATCTGTAAAATAATGAGTGGTAATGCGATGTTTTTGTATAAATTCTATTTCTTTGTCTGCCCTTTCTAGAACGTTTTGGTTAGCTATTTCGTTGGCTAACACTTCTCCGATGCCCGGAATTAATTTCAAATGTTCCTTCTTTTCCGTAAAAACAGCTTCGACGCTACCCAAATAAGCGATGAGCTTGCGTGCGTTAATTGGTCCGATACCGTTGATAAGTGTCAGACCTATTTGGTAGCGCAGTAAATTATCCATGGCGTTTACGAATGAGTTGGAAAATTAAAAGTGCAACGATAGCTCCTAAACTGTTGGCTACAATATCGAGCAACGATGGCGTTCTGTCGTGTGTAAAGAATTGAAGCAGTTCCATTAATACGCCGTAAGTAATAGGATAAAGCAACAGCAATACGCTTTGTTTCAAGGTGCGAAATCGTTTACTTTCTATCAATAGGCAGATGGTAAGCAAAAAATAGGCTACAAAATGTTCCACTTTGTCGATATTCTGAATTTCGGGAAATTTTGGCAATGTTTTTCCCGGAAGGATAGAAAGTTCCAATATCGCTATGCTGCAAGCGATAGTTTTGTAGTAGTTACGTATCTTTTTTAAGCGAATTGTCATGTTGCAAAAATAGATTTTTTTATACAGATAAGCAAAAAAAAGATTGCTCTTGTGGAGCAATCTTTTTTGAAAAACAGCGTGGAAAACGCTTATTTGCATTTGCAACCGCAGCTTGGTAATTTCGGGCCTGCTTTTACCAAAGCTTTTCCGGCTTCGTTTCCTGTAAACTTGTTAAAGTTTTTGATGAAACGTCCTGCAAGGTCTTGAGCTTTTTCGTCCCATTCTTTTGCGTCAGCATACGTGTCGCGTGGGTCAAGGATATTAGGATCTACACCCGGAAGTGCTGTCGGAACTTTAAAGTTGAAGTATGGAATTTCTTTGGTTGCAGCTTTATCAATAGAACCGTCAAGGATAGCATCGATAATACCGCGAGTATCTTTAATGGAAATGCGTTTGCCTGTTCCGTTCCAGCCTGTATTAACCAAGTAAGCTTTCGCACCTGATTTTTTCATTTTTTTCACCAACTCTTCAGCATATTTTGTGGGGTGCAATGACAAGAAAGCAGCACCAAAACAAGCAGAAAAAGTAGGAGTCGGTTCAGTAATTCCACGCTCTGTACCGGCAAGTTTTGCGGTAAATCCTGACAAGAAGTAGTATTGAGTTTGATCTGCATCAAGGATAGATACCGGAGGAAGCACACCAAAAGCATCAGCTGACAAGAAGATAACTTTTTCTGCAGCAGGTCCTTTCGATTTTGGCTTAACGATATTTTCAATGTGATAAATCGGGTAAGAAACACGTGTGTTTTCGGTTACTGATTTATCGGTGAAATCGATTTTACCGTTTTCATCTACTGTAACGTTTTCAAGAAGAGCATCGCGTTTGATAGCATTGTAAATATCGGGTTCAGATTCTTTGTCGAGGTTGATAACTTTTGCATAGCAACCGCCTTCGAAGTTAAATACACCTTCGTCGTCCCAGCCGTGCTCGTCGTCACCGATTAACAAACGTTTCGGGTCGGTAGAAAGCGTAGTTTTACCTGTGCCTGAAAGTCCGAAGAAAATAGCTGTATTTTTTCCTTCAAGGTCTGTGTTGGCAGAGCAGTGCATAGAAGCCATTCCTTGTAGCGGAAGCAGATAGTTCATGTAAGAAAACATTCCCTTTTTCATTTCACCACCGTACCAGCTACTGCCAATAACTTGCATTTTTTCTGTCAAGTTGAAAACGGTAAATGTTTTAGAATTCAAACCCAATTCTTTCCAGTTTTCGCCGGCATCGGTTTTTGAAGCGTTAAGAATTACGAAATCAGGTTCGCCGTAGTTCGCCAATTCTTCTTCCGTTGGGCGGATAAACATGTTTTTTACAAAGTGAGCTTGCCATGCTACTTCCATAATGAAACGGAATTTTTGACGAGAGTTTTCGTTGGTTCCGCAGAAAGTGTCCATAACAAACAGTCTTTTGTTAGAAAGTTGTTTAGCTGCAATTTTTTTCAATTCCACCCAAGTTGATTGTGGAAGTGGTTTATTGTCGTTTTTATATTCATCGGAAGTCCACCAAATAGTGTCTCTTGACACGTCATCCATAACAAAGAATTTATCTTTTGGAGAACGTCCTGTGTAAACGCCTGTCATTACGTTAACAGCACCTAACTCGGTAACTTGACCTTTTTCAAAACCTTCCAAGTCGGGTCTTGTTTCTTCAGCAAAAAGCTGCTCGTATGATGGGTTATGAACAATTTCAGTTGTACCCGTAATGCCATACTTTGTTAAATCTAATTTTGCCATAATAAAATTTTTAAATGGTTATTTTTTATCTTCTTTATTTCTATTTTTATCGCTACAAAAATACAACAAATAATTTATTTTACGAAAGAATTAAAGAAATTTTTCTTTAATTCGATAAAATAGTTTTTAACAGTCAAATATTCAATCGTTTGTGATTTTATTTTAGCTGTTTTACAACTTTTAAAAATGTGTTTTGAAACATATTTTTCGTTTATTTTTAACGAAAAGAGCCAAATCTGTATTTACCACATTATTTTTAATTACTATTGCAAACTAATAAGTAAGATTTTTGTGCAGAATAACAATCTCATTTATGGAAATAAATGGCGAAGTTTTTTGTATCTTTGTACAATAGTTTATGTTCCAAATTTGTTGATGATAATTTTTCGTAGTTATGAAAAAACTCTTTTTACTTGATGCTTATGCACTAATTTATAGAGCTTATTATGCGTTTCTGCGTATGCCACGCCAAAATTCTAAAGGTTTGAATACGGGAGCGATTTTCGGTTTTGTTAATACACTTGAAGATGTGCTCAAACGCGAGCAACCAACGCATATTGCGGTAGTGTTCGACCCGTCGGGACCAACTTTCCGTCACGAAGCGTATGCGGCATACAAAGCGCAGCGCGAAGAAACGCCGGAAGATATTCGTAAGGCAGTGCCCATCATTAAGCAGATTGTGGAAGCGTATCGCATTCCTGTTATTCAAGTGGCAAATTTCGAAGCTGATGATGTAATTGGAACATTATCGAAAAAAGCGGAAAAAGCAGGATATGAGGTGTTTATGATGACGCCGGACAAAGATTATGCTCAATTAGTTTCCGAGCATGTGTTTATTTACAAACCACGTTTCGGCTCGAGCGGATTTGATACAATCGGTATTCCCGAAGTATTGGCTAAATGGAGTTTGACAGATGTTAGTCAAGTTATTGATTTGTTGGGCTTAATGGGCGACTCTTCCGACAATATTCCGGGTTGTCCGGGTGTGGGTGAAAAAACAGCTATAAAATTGCTTAACGAGTTTGGAAGTATTGACAATCTGTTGAAAAATACCGACAAACTGAAAGGCGCATTGAAGACAAAAGTGGAAGAAAACCGTGAAAAAATAGAGTTTTCGCGATTTTTAGCCACTATCAAAACCGATGTGCCGATAGAATTGGAAGAGGATAAATTGTTGAAAAAAGAACCGGATAAGGAGCAACTACTTGCATTGTTTACTGAATTAGAATTCCGTAGTTTTATTAATAAATTATTGGATAACGAACAGTCTGTTACTTCGGCTAAACCAACGTCTAAAAAACAAAACATACAACAAGGTGTTCTTTTTGCGGACGAAATGACAGTTGTTGAAGATACACCGCAAATCACATTAGATAGTGTGGAGTTGGTAACCGATTTTGCTTCGGTGGCAACGACGGCACATACCTACAAAGCGGTGCAAACTGATACCGAAATAGCCGAATTAATTGCACTTTTGTCGGCACAAAAGGAGTTTTGTTTCGACACCGAAACCACATCGGTAGAGGCGATAGATGCTGAATTGGTAGGCTTGTCGTTTGCCGTTGAACCACACACAGCTTATTATGTTCCGATTTCGGCAAATTCTGCCGAAGCAAAAGTAGTGCTTGCAAAATTTAAGCCTGTTTTTGAAAATGAAGCCATTCGTAAAATTGGGCAAAACATCAAATTTGACCTTATGGTGCTCGACAATTATGGGATTACCGTGCGTGGAAGTTTGTTTGATACGATGATAGCTCACTATCTGATTAATCCGGAACTGCGTCACGGTATGGATTATTTGGCGGAAATTTTGCTAAATTATCGCACTATTCACATCGAAGAGTTGATTGATGCAAAAGGTAAAAATCAACTCAATATGCGGCAAGTTTCATTCGAAAAAATAACCGAATATGCTGCCGAAGATGCCGACATCACTTTGCAACTAAAAATTGTTCTTGAGCCTCAATTGGCTGAAAATCAACTTGACAAATTGTTTTACGATGTTGAGATGCCATTAGTGAGAGTGCTGGCGAAAATGGAGAAAAACGGTGTGCTTATCGACGATTTTTCATTGGCACAGTCATCGCAAGTGCTTACGGGCGAGATGCACCGAATTGAGCGCGAAATTCAAAAAACAGCCGGCGAAAATATCAATGTATCTTCGCCTAAACAAGTTGGCGAATTGCTTTTTGACCGACTTAAAGTGGTGGAGAAGGCTAAAAAAACAAAAACCGGTCAGTATGTTACCGATGAAGAAACGTTGGAAGCATTGCGCAGCAAACATCCTGTTATTGGACAAATTCTGGATTATCGCGGACTAAAAAAACTGCTCAGTACCTATATTGATGCGCTTCCAAAATTGATAAATAATAAAACGGGAAAAATTCACACATCATTTAATCAGACAGTTACGGCTACAGGTCGCTTGAGTTCCAGCAATCCTAATTTGCAAAACATTCCCATTCGAGACGAGCAAGGCAAAGAAATTCGTAAAGCATTTATTGCCGACCAAGGTTGCTTGTTTGTGAGTGCCGACTATTCGCAGGTGGAATTGCGTGTTATGGCGCACTTGAGTGGCGATGCTAATATGTTGGCGGCTTTTCATGACGATTATGACATTCACGCTGCCACTGCTGCTAAAATTTATAAAGTTCCGCTCGATAAAGTTACTTCCGACATGCGTCGCAAAGCTAAAACGGCTAATTTTGGTATTATTTACGGTATTTCGGCATTTGGTCTGTCGGAGCGACTGTTTATTTCTCGAAAAGAAGCTAAGGATTTGATTGATAACTATTTTGAAATTTATCCACAGGTAAAACAGTACATTGACGACAGCATTGAAAAAGCCCGCTCCAATGGTTATGTAGAAACAATTTTCCATCGCAAGCGTTTTTTGCCCGACATTACGTCACACAATGCTAATGTGCGCAAATTTGCCGAACGCAATGCTGTGAATGCGCCTATCCAAGGGTCAGCTGCCGATATTATAAAAATAGCTATGGTGCGCATTGACCGCCGTTTGGAAGAAGCAAATCTGAAAACGCAAATGATTTTGCAAGTTCACGACGAATTGAACTTTAACGTACCTACTGCTGAATTAGAGCAGGTAAAAGCCATTATTAAAACCGAAATGGAAGGTGCGTTCCCGCTCCGAGTACCGCTCAAAGTGGACATCGGCATTGGTCAAAATTGGTTGGAAGCGCATTAAAAAGAGCGTTGATTTAGCTCGTTTTCGAAGAGAATTTTTAAACGTTCCATCAATTTTTCTTTGTCGGCAATAAGTGTTCGCAGTTCAGCTAAACCGCGTTCGTTTGCTTCACTGTGCAGGTAAAGTTTGAGGTAGCCGCCTTCGGCATATTTGTCGTTCAGGTGTTTGATAGCACGTTGCAAATGAAACTCAAAAGATTCGTCAGGATAGTTGTTGAGACCAAATTGTAAAGTACGTTTCAAAGTAATTTCTACGGAAATTTCTCTATCGGCTTCGGCAACGATGCAACCATAAATAGTGCGTGGCGAATTTTTACTCGAAGCTCGATGGTCTTCTATTGCTTCGCGCATAATGGTGATTTGTTCTTCGGTAAACCATTGACGCAAATGGCGGTCGGCTGCAAGAATTTCACCCGAAAAAATATGGTGCTCTTTTCGTCCGCGCGGAATTCCGATGTCGTGATAGGCTGCAATGGTGTACACCATATTTTTATCCACATCGTATGCTTGCGCCAGCGTGAGACTTTCGGCAATGACGTGGTCAATGTGCCGACGGTCGTGTCCTTTGTCGAATTTGTCGTATTGCGGTAAAATAGCTGTCGAAATGTAATTTTTGAGTGCTTCGTTTATCATGGCTGTGGCAAGTAATCGGAAACATTTTTACCGAAGGCTTTCAATTCGCGAATAAGCGACGAAGATATTGTCTTTGTTTCGGGTTCGGCAAACAGCACGACTGTTTCTATGCCGGTAAGTATTCGGTTGGCTTCGGCAATTTTTTGTTCATAGTCAAAATCCTGTTTGGTGCGCACTCCTCTCAAAATGAAACTTGCTCCTATTTCGCGAGCAAAATCGACAGTTAGCGTGTCGTAAATTGCCACTGAAATACGTTGGTTGTCTTGATAAATAGCCTATTTGAGCTTTGCGCTCCTCTTCGGTATAGAGAGATTGCTTTTTGGTGTTGCGTCCGATGCCGATGACGATTTTGTCGAAAATGCACAAACCGCGTTGCACAATATTCTGATGTCCAATGGAAAACGGGTCGAAACTACCGGGGAAAAGTGCTGTTTTCATAGAATGACGAATTTTTGTACAAAGGTACAAACAAATGGTCTATTTTCGATTTAAATCCGTAAAAATAGCGTTTTAATGAAATAAATTTTGTACTTTTGAAAGCATAAAAAATCAGTGCATTTTCAAGATATGGAAAAAAGAGAAGCCAAGCGTTTGTCAGAAATTCTTCCGAATGTCGTAGGCACGGTGTTTGGACCGGATTGCCAACTTCGTATTTTGGAATCGCGCGCCATTGAGTTTTGGCCTGAAGTAATAGGTTCTGTGGCGGCTGCTTATACCAGCGACTTGAAATTTGTAAACGGAACGCTTACCGTAAAGGTTTCCTCTCCTATATTGCGCCACGAATTGTTTATGCAACGTGCCGTTTTGGTCGAAAAATTGAATAAGAAAGTCGGCGAGAAGGTTGTGCTGAAAATTCTATTCAGATAATTTTTTGCAGTTTACTCTTTTGTTGCCTGTTTTTTTGCTTGTTCTTTTTCCAATTTCTTTTGTTCTTTTGCTGCTTTGCGTTCGGCATCCTGTTTTGCTTGTGCTTCGGCACGTTCGCGTTTACGCCATTCCCTTATAGCTTTGCGTTGCGCTTTTTCTTTGTCGCGTTGCTCTTTCAGGGCTGCTTTTTCTTCCGGTGTTTTTGGCGTAAGGCTTTGTTTCCAGTTGGCAAACAGCTCTTTGAGTGAACCAAAGTTTTCTTTGTAAACAAAACCGATACCTTGTGTGGTCAAACCGGTTTTAAATTCCTTGTAATCATTGGTATGAGTGTAAGCTTTCAGGCTTAATTTTCCCGATTGTATCAGTTTGTATTCAAAATCGAAGTCGCCAATGAAATTGGTGGGATTCATTTTGTCGTTGCGGTAGCCCACGTTGCCGTTGAAAGTAATTCGATTGTTGGGCATATACAAGAAATTAAATTCGTATTCTTGCCCGTAATCTTGGGTGTTAGCGATGCCTGTAGTGCGGAAATTGACACCGAAATTCCATTTTTCAAATAATTGGGATGCCCAATTATTTAATTGCGTTGACAAAGTGGACGATACAATAGCTAAGAGGTCATTTTGCCCAAATCTTGTGGCGTCTTTTATCAATTCAGGGGCGTAGAATTTGCCGATAATCAGCAGTGAAATAATTTGTCGGTTCATCATTTCTTCGGTGCTGACAACGGCATCCAAAGCACGATTTAGTTCTTCGTCGGAGTTAGGCAAATCGATGTTAAACTTTATCACGGGTTGGCTGAGCAATCCTGAAAGTTCCAAAATGCACTTCACTGGAACGGTAGTACGGTTGCTTTTATTTAAAATGCTTTCGTCTAAAATATCTTTGAGAGAAGCGGTTAATTGATAATAGGCTTTCAAATCGACGGTTGGATTGGTGGGGTCACCGCTCCAATTGAGTTTGCTGCCGTTTTCTACTTTGAATTCTTTACGTAATGCATTTTGGAAGGTGAAGAGATAGTTGCCAGATTCAATTTCGTATTCGCCTAAAATTCTAAGTCCTTCATCCACAGAATTATAGGTAATATGTAAGTTGCCGTATCCGGTACCCCGAATCTTGTCTCCTGCCTGTGGGTCGATTAATAATTGAACTTCTGCATTGGGTGTTATATCTACCAGTAAATTGACGAGTAGGTCATTATCTGTTGTTGTAGGTTGTACCGTTTTTTCTTCAACTTGTTTAATGTCGGCATCTTTATCTACAAAAGTGATGAATTTATTTTCGGCAGCCGTGACATTGTTCATGGGTATGAAAAGGCGACTATTTTTTTCTGTTTTGGCGTTACATGTAATGTTGGTCGCTGCTTCGTTGCCTTGTATTACAGCTTTACCGGTGGCAAAAACAGTGCCGTAAAAATCAGGATTGTCTTTTTTGGTAGTGTTAAGCACCAACAAGTGGTCACAATTGATATCAATGTGATAATCCATTTCTTGGAAATACTTGTGGTTTACACGTCCGTTAATTTTTCCTTTATTGCCGTACTTGTCCCTTATTTCAATATTTTTGAGTGAAATTTCGGTAGGTGTGAGGATTATGGAATCGGAAAACGTAAAAGGTGCTTGTAGATAGGCTACTTTTAGAAGACCTTGTTCGACGAGTGCATTCACTTCCACAGTCACTTCTTTGCTTTTTGTAAAGCCGTGTATATATACTTGTCCTGTGCCGTAGCCCTGAACGTCATCGAAAATGGTGTTAAGGTAGTAACTGAGAAAACGCAAATCCAAGCGGCGTCCTTCTGCTTTTATATCTAAGGAGTCGTTGCCGATGAAATATTGACCTATCAGTATGGCTGTCGTGTCCTTTTTCTCATCGTTGTTGGCAACTATGCCGTGGAAATTGATGCATTTTTTTGGAAAATCAATGTTAGCGGTAGCGTGTGCCCTGCCAAAGTGTGAACGATTGAATATAAAATTGTCGGCTACTACATCGGCATTAAAAAGCGGAATGTCGAGTGCACTATAAACAGTAGCGTTGCCGGAAACCCTGCCTCCAAATTCTACTGCCGCATCTTCGCGCATCAAGGTGCTGATGTAATCGAGGCTGATATCGTTGAGAGCAATATCAATTTTGTCTTCTTTCGATTTGGAAGCTGTTCCATTGATGATAATGTTTTGGTTGTCGTCGCTTTTGATGTTGAAACCGGACAGCGAAATCCATTTGAAATCGGTTTTTATGGCAGCAGGAGCTATACTCCACGTCTTATTATCAGCCATAAATTCTGTTGGGAATAACTGTATATCGGCAATCAGATTGTTGTCGTCGTTGTGCAGGTAGGTGTTGAAAAGTACTTCGCCGGCATTCACAATATCAGAGCGACTATTTTCTACATTGATGTGGGTCATTATACTGTCATGCTCTCCAAAAACGTTCATAAACAGCGAGAGTGTGTCGCTTTTGAGTTTCGTGACAGCATTAGCCAGCACCAGCAATTTTTTATTCTCGTTTCGTATTTTTATATTGATGTTGTCAATGCCTCCCTTGTTGTTGCAGAGTTGTAAAACGGAGAAATCTAATCCGAAACCTTCTTGTTTGTCGTTCAAAAATCCCGAAATCATGGTGTGGTCTTTCAAATACCATGGCATTTCGAACACATCACACAGTTGGCGTGTATCTTCTATCTCAATGAAAAATTTTAGATTGTTCGCTGTTTTTGGTGTTTCGGTTTTGAATAGAGTTGTGAGTACGGGTAATGATTTTGAACCAATATTTATGAGACTGTTTTTTAATGTTTCAAATTTGTAATCTCCTGATAAGAAACCGGATATGAAATCCGATTTTATTTCTATTGTGTTCGATTTATTTGTTCGCGATGTGATGGTAAATCTGTCTAAAAAATAGTGGTATTGTCCATTTTTTAGTGTTATGGAGTCGATGTAGAGAGAACCATTGGTGTCGTAGAGTGATGTGCTCTCAAAGTCCGAAGTTAATTGGAGTGCAGCGCACAATTCGGGATATTTGTCGGTTAAGTGCAAGTGATATGGGCGAAAATCAGACAGTTTGGCGTTGAATTTGAACAGTGCAGGTTTTTTCTCCATGTCAATGTTACCGTCGAATTTTAATTTGATGTTATCGTCGTTCAAATTGATGTTACCGGCAAAATTGCGTTTTGTCAAATCGCCTTTTATGCGAATGTCTTTGTAGTTATATTCTTTAAATTTCAATGATTTGATGTGAAAATCCAAACTGCCTTTAAATGCTCTTTCCAAGCCGGTTCTAATATTGGTTTTGGCTACAAATGACACAACACCTAAACCGCTTCCCGATGGTAACATACGACCAACATTTAGATGATTGGATTTTATGCTTCCGTTCAAATCTAAATCCTTGTGATTGTTAGACACTTGGAGCGAAATGTCGGTGGAAATTAGCCCAACGCCCGATTGCAATTTGCCGTAGGCTACGAGATTGCTTAGAAATCCTGTCATCTGACCGGTATAGTTGCAATTGCCTATGTTGTTCATCTCTTGCGGTAGTACTACCGGTGTTTGGGTGAGGTTTGCCAACAAATCTTGTAATCCGTTTTTGTTAAATTTTAAATGGTCGATATTGGCAAAAAAGAACGCTTCATCGATGGATGGCAAGCCCGTAACTTGGTAATTGCCTAAAAAATCGATATTGTCGCCGTATTTTATATTCATCGATGAAGCTTTTAGGTTGCCGACCGTTCCTTTTATAGCACCTGAAATTTTTAAAGGGCGTTTTAAATAACCAAACTCTTTTGCAAAAACTTTTAAATCAGGCAAATAGATGCTCGATGGCTCTATTTCAGTTTTAAACTTCACTTTATTGAAGTTTTCCGTCAATATTTCCCAATTGTCGTAGTTTAGGGTAGTTTCGCCTATTTTAAATTTGGTATTGGGTAGCTCTATACTGATGGAGGGAATGCGACACAATGAATCGTTAACAGCAAATGACGTGCTCAAGTTTTTTAATTCAAAGCCGGAATGTTCTTTAAAATTGAGATAGTCGATGGCTCCGGACATGGTGTGTGCCGCCGTTTTGTTGAATTGGATTTTTGCGTCAATGTCCGAAAGTGCGATGTGTTGCGCTTGAAAACGACCGCTATTGTGCAGGCTATCTGCTATAGCAGTTTGTGTGAACGAAAAAGCACTATTTTTGAGTTGTACTTCGTGAATTTCGAAGTTTAAATTGTTCTCTTGCGGTGTATTTAGTGCATCAATGATAAAATCAATGTTGGTGCATTTGTCGGCGTCTATTTTCAGATTGAACGACAGTTGCGACAGAGTAGTTTTCTTGATATACAGTTTGTTAAGAAACAGTGGCCACAATGAAAACTTAGCGTCCAATTTGTCGATGGCTGCCAGTGTATCGCCGTTTTGGTCTTCAATGTAGAAATTTGTTAGTTGTAAATGATTGAACCAGCGCAAATCAATGTGTCCGATGGAAATTTTTGTGTGGAGTTCTTCTTCTAAAGTTTGCGTAACTTTATCGACAACAAAATTCTGTATTCTATTGATGCTCAATAGAATAGTTGGAATTATCAGCAGCAAGACAAAAGTTGCCAGTGAAATTAACGCTATTTTAATCGATTTTTTTATATCTTTGGACTTTATTCTGCAAATGTAATATTTTTGTTAGAAATATTGAAATATAAAAGATTAACTTTTTATTTCTAATAGGGCATTTTTAGTTTTGTAAATGGATTTTACTATTTTAGGCATCGAATCTTCGTGTGACGATACGTCTGCGGCTATCATTCAAAATGGCGTGCTGTTGTCGAATGTCATTGCTAACCAATCAGTTCACGAAATGTACGGTGGCGTTGTACCTGAATTGGCATCGCGGGCGCACCAGAAAAATATAATTCCGGTCGTTTCGGAGGCGTTGCGCCGTTCGGGTATTGACAAATCGCAGTTGAGTGCTGTGGCGTTCACGCGTGGTCCCGGTCTTATGGGTTCTTTGCTCGTCGGTACGTCGTTTGCCAAAAGTTTTGCGCAGGCGTTGGGCATCCCCATTATTGATGTCAATCATTTGCAGGCGCATATTTTGGCACATTTTATAAAAGAGCCTGATGTAGAACCCAAACACCCTAAATTTCCGTTTATTTGTTTGTTGGTGTCGGGCGGTAATTCGCAAATAGTGCTGGTAAAAAGTTACAACGAAATGGAAATTATTGGTCAAACTATTGATGATGCCGCCGGCGAAGCTTTTGATAAATGTTCTAAGGTAATGGGATTGCCT
>ERZ795031.3797-NODE-3797-length-13238-cov-6.649245_pt1 | contig 13238 bp, 10 predicted proteins | sample MGYA00375123_ERZ795031 | MGnify/ENA primary metagenome ERZ795031 (study PRJEB30166, sample SAMN05720159) | activated sludge metagenome | isolation source: anaerobic digester from wastewater treatment plant | place: USA | collected 2015-04-21 ... | reverse complement strand
TTCTCAAAATTGACAACACTCCCTTTTACAAATAAACTCCTCTTGTTTTTTTTTTGGCGGGAAAATGTGGTCTGAAAAATTCAGAGAAATTAAATGCTGTGTAATAATTCCGACATATAATAACAGCAAAACACTTTCATCAGTAATTTCAGGGGTTTTAAAGTTTACAGATTCAGTCATTGTCGTGAATGACGGATCGACTGACGGCACCTCAGATATTCTTAAACAGTTTCAGGATATTACCGTTGTAACCCATGAAGTGAACAAAGGGAAAGGGATCGCGCTTAGAACCGGATTTAAAAAAGCTGTGGAACTTGATCTTGACTATGCGGTCACAATTGATTCAGACGGTCAGCATAATCCCGAAGATCTGCCCAATTTCATTGAGAAAATAGAAAAAGAGCCCGGCTCCCTGATAGTGGGTGCAAGGAACATGGAGCAGTCAACAGTACCTGGCAAAAGCAGTTTCGGACACAAGTTCTCCAATTTCTGGTACAAAGTCGAAACAGGGATAGATCTTCCTGACACACAAAGCGGATATCGCCTTTATCCAGTTAAAAAACTCAAAGATATCAGATACATAACAAACAGATTCGAGTTTGAGATAGAAGTGATAGTAAGAGCCGCATGGGCAGGAATAAGAGTGACACATGTGCCGGTTTCAGTCATTTATTTCCCGAAAGAGACAAGGGTGAGCCACTTCCGACCGGTGCGCGATTTTACAAGGGTGAGCATCCTTAACACGATCCTTGTTTTTTTAGCTTTTACGATCTTTAGACCGTTGATGTATATAAGAGACCTGAAAAAGAAAAGTGCCCGTGAAATAGTTGAAAACATTCTCGGTTCAAACGAATCTGCATTGAAAATATCTTCCGCAGTAGCTCTTGGCGGAACCATTGGAGTTTCCCCTTTCTGGGGTTTTCAGATAATGCTCATTCTGATCTTTGCACACATTCTGAAACTTAATAAAGTTACTGCACTCATCGCGTCGCATATTTCAATTCCCCCTTTCATACCGTTCATAATTTACTACAGCTATGTTCTCGGGGGATATTTCTACGATTCAGAAATCGCGCTGGACATTAACAATCTCACTCTCGAATCAGTGTCTTTAAACATTGTCCAGTATGTTACAGGGTCATTTGTCCTCATGGTGGTGACAGGCATTCTTTTTTTTGCAGTGACTTTTCCTGTTATTAAGATCAGAAGAAAAAAGAGGACAGCATAAAATGGTTTCAATATTAAAAGTTCTTTACCATATTCTTTCAAAAAAACGGTTTGCTCTGTTCATTGTGTTTTCTATTCTGGTTATCGCCGCCGGTTCTGCCGCTTCAAAAATAAAGCTTGAAGAGGATATCACAAAAGCGATCCCTTTCGGAGATGACGGAGAGGAATACAACAGAATATTAAAAGAGTTCAAATTCCTCGACAGGATAATATTCACTGTATCATTTGCAGATAGATCGCAAGATGATCATATGGAACTTGCAAATTTTGCGAACGATTTTATTGATGGGATGAAAAAGTCAGAATGTGCATCGATGATAGATTCCTTCTCAAACGAAAAAACGCTCATTGATCAGAAGGCGGTTTATTCACATTTCTATGAATTTCTGCCTTTCTTCCTTGATGAAAATGATTATGCAGAGCTTGAAAGGAATACATTGCCTGAAGTGCTGAAAGAGACTGTCGGAGCTCTTTACAGGAACATAATCTCTCCCGCCGGAGCGGTATCTGCACAATTCATAAGGCGCGATCCCCTTTCAATTACTTTCAAAGGGATGGAGAAACTCAAAAGCCTCAACCCTGAAAGTTCATTTGAGATAATCGACGGACATATCTTTGCCGACAGCAGAAAAAGTCTCATATTTTTCATTCAGCCTGCTCTTTCTGCAGGTGACACCGGTAACAATGCAAAACTTGTAAGTGAAATGGAAAGAGTGCTTTCTGAAACGACAGCAAAATATGAAGGGAGGATCAAAGGCGGCTTTTTCGGCGGTATTCCGGTAGGAGTGGGAAGCGCTGACAGGATAAAGACCGATGTAATAATATCCTCTGTCGTGGCGGTGATCCTTATATTTCTTATACTTATGCTCTATTTCAGAAAACTGAAGTTAATTCCCCTTGTGTTCCTCCCTGCCGTTTTCGGAGCTCTTGCCGCAGTTTCTGTCGCAGTGATGATAAAGGGGACAATATCCGCAATAGCCCTCGGTATCACTTCCGTACTCCTTGGCATAATGGTTGACTATTCGATCCATGTAATATCCCATGTGATAAAAAGCAGAAATACCGCAGATGCGATATCCGATCTTTCATTTCCCCTAATACTGAGCTGTCTTACTACGGTTGCGGCATTTGTATGTCTGCTTTTCCTTGATGCTCCTTTACTTAACGATCTCGGACTTCTTGCATCCATAGCAGTACTTTCAGCAATGATTTTTTCCATCGTGATACTGCCTCATATAATTGATGCAGTAAGATCACAGGATGATATTTCCCACTGCATGGAAAAAGAAAACGGACTTATATCAAAACTGAGTTCGATCGAATTTGAAAAGAACCGGATCCTTTTAATTTTCATGGTTCTTCTGACGGCGGTTCTGTATTTCTATTCAAACGATGTAAGGTTTGAAGACAACCTTGACAGCATTAATTACATTCCTCCTGAGCTTAAAGGAACGATGAACGAGATAGACAGAATAAGTTCAATAAATAAAAAAGCGGTATATCTTGTCTATCAGGGGGATTCGTTAGATAAAGTCCTTGAAGAAAGAGAGAAAAGTGAATTTGCAATAAACAAACTTTTCAGCGAAGGGGTCATAACTTCAATCTCGGATATTTCCGGGGTGGTTATGTCAAAAAGCAGACAGGCGAAAAAGATAGAAAGATGGAATTCTTTCTGGAACAGTGAAAGGAAAAAAGAAGTTAAAGAAACCCTGATCACAGAAGGAGCAGTTTACGGTTTTAAAGAAGATGCTTTTGCAGATTTTTACGAACTTATCGATAAGAAATTCGATCCGGTGGACCCTTACTGGCTCACAAAATTTGCTCCGCAGATGTTTGATGAATGGTTGACTGAAAGCACAAAAGGTTTCATGTCCGCATCTCTGCTGAGAATAGATGATTCAAAAAAATCGATGCTTGTTTCTGAGTTCAAAGACAGGAAAAGCATTTTCATATTTGACAGGTCCGAGATAATGTCAAAGTTGGTCAACATGCTTAAAATGGATTTTCAAAAACTCCTGAACTATTCGATGATAGTGGTGTTCCTGCTTCTTTTCATCCTTTCCGGAAGGTTGGAGCTGGCGATAGCCGCAATGATACCGATAATCTTTTCATGGGTATGGACTCTCGGTTTCATGTCTATATTTGATGTCAGGTTCAACATCGTGAATATAATAGTCGTTACATTTATTTTCGGTCTGGGGATAGATTATGTGGTTTTCATAATGCGTGCAAAAATGCAGGAATACGCTTTCGGTGAAAAATCGTGGGAGAGGTCATACAAAGGTTCCATTCTGATTTCGTGTCTGACAACCGTGGCAGGTGTCGGATCGCTTGCTCTTGCGGTGCATCCGGCTCTAAGGTCCATTGCGCTGATAGCTGTCGCGGGAATGATATCAACACTTATTAACGCCTTTGTGCTTGCTCCTGCGATATTTGACTGGATGATGATCAGGCAGAAAAAGAAAAAAGCACCTCCCCACACTTTTATTGTTTTTACTTATACTTTCCTTGCATATGCAAATTATGTCATTTTCAGTCTGATCCTTTCTTCGCTCGGTTTTGCGATATTTACGACATGGCCTTTTAAAAGCGGTCGCAACATCAGGAAATATCTTTACCATTTGATGATAAAGTCTCTTGCCCGGCTGGTCATCCTTTCAGCTCCGCAGGTACGGCTGAGAAAGAACAATCCCTTTAACGAAGATTTTAAAAAACCGGCTGTAATTATCTCAAATCATTCATCTTTTCTTGATATACTGATGATGCTTTCGTTGCAGGTCAAGATAGTAATGGTTACAAAGAAATGGGTTTCAAGCAACCCGGTATTCGGGAAACTTGTCCAGTTCGCCGACTTTTTCACGACGACTGAAGGGTTTGAGAAAATGGCCCCCAAACTGCAGAAATGTATTGATGCCGGATATTCGGTCGTAGTATTCCCGGAAGGGACAAGAGGGGACGGCATAAATCTCCAAAGATTTCATAAGGGTGCGTTTTTCCTTGCAGATCAGCTCAAACTTGACATAGTTCCAATTGTCATTCACGGGGCGGGGCACAGCATTAAAAAAGGGGAATTCTCAGTGCGCGGGAGCACCCTTTCCTATAACATTTTAAAAAGGATCCCTGCTGATTCAACTGAATATGGTGAAACTTATCAGGAAAAATGCAGGAACATTTCAGCAATGTTCAAAAGGGAATATGAGTCGGTTTATGAAAAACTCGGAACAGTCGATTTCTATCGTGACCGGCTGATGAAAAACTATATTTACAAGAGTCCTGACATCGAATGGTATGCGAGAATAAAGATAATGCTTGAAGATAATTACAGATTTTTTAACGACATTATTCCGCGGAAAGCCGAAATTTATGACATCGGCTGCGGAATGGGAATGCTTACATTCATGCTTACGCTCACTTCAAAGGAAAGATCTGTGAAAGCGGTAGATTATGATGAAACGAAAATAAATTTAGCAAAAAACTGTTATTCATGCAGCGAAAGGACAACTTTTATCTGTGATGATGTTACAAAAACCGCATTTGAAAAAGCCGATGTGTTCATAATGAATGATGTGCTTCATTATCTTCCGGTTGAAGAACAATCCGCCCTGATTGAGAAATGTTCCGGAAAGCTTAATGAAAACGGGATCATAATAATAAGGGATGCGGATAGCGGAATGTCCGGGAAACATGGAAACACAGTTGTGACAGAAAAATTTTCCACAGGGCTTAAATTCAATCAGGCGGACACAGGGCTCAATTTCGTTTCAAGGTCCGTAATAGAAAAAGCGGCGGTTTCAGCAGGGCTTTCATTTGAAGTCGTAAAGCACCAGAAGAAAACATCCAATGTGGTATATCTCCTTAAAAAACAAGGAGTTGCTGATGTATGATTTTGCTATAATAGGTTCAGGGCTGGGGGGGCTGATCTGTGCCTACATCCTTTCAAAGGAAGGAAAAAAGGTGTGTGTCGTCGAACAGCACTTCAAACCCGGCGGATCACTGCAGACATTTAAAAGGGATGGAAGGATATTTGATACCGGCGTCCATTACATCGGGGGCCTTGAAAAAGGACAAAATCTTTATAACTACTTTAAATACCTAAAGATAATGGATGACCTTAAAATAAGGAAACTTGACGGGAATGCTTTTGACAGGATCTGTTTCAACGGCAACGGAAAAGAGTATCCCCTTGCAATGGGTTATGATAATTTTGTTGAACAGCTGAGTTTCCATTTTCCAAAAGAAAGGGAAGGGATAAAAAAATACATTGAATTCACAAAAAACATGGTCTCGGCTTTTCCTCTTTATAATCTTTCAACTAAAGCCTCTGAAATCCCTGAAGAATTCTTTTTCCAGAAAAATGCTAAGGAAGTTATCGAAAGTTTTACTTCAGATCCTCTCCTTCAGAATGTTCTTGCAGGGAACAACCCCCTTTATGCCGGAGTGGCGGAAAAAACACCCATCCATGTTCACGCTTTGATAAACGACAATTTCATAAAAAGTTCATGGAGAATGGTTGACGGCGGCTCTCAGATAGCTGATGCCCTGATAGAGAACATAAAAAAGAACGGTGTGGAAATAAAGACAAATTCAAAAGTTGTGAAACTCGCTGCTGAAAAAAAAGAGCTGAAATATATTGAAACGCAAAACGGTGAAAGGATATATGCATCCAATTTCATTTCGACAATGCATCCTGCCGACATGCTTGATATGCTTGAAGGGGATTCGATCAATCCGTCATACAGGGAGAAAATATACTCGATAAATGATACAGTGGGGGTTTTCGGGCTCTACATCACTTTGAAAGAGAACAGTTTTGAATACAGAAATTCAAATTATTACTGCTACTGTGAGGAGAGCTCGTGGACTTCTGAGTGGAAAAAATCGTATATGTTCATAACTCCCGCCATTTCAAAAAGTGAAAAATATGCCGATTCCGCAATCGTTCTTTCTTACATGGATTTCAATGAAGTGGCAAAATGGAAAGATACAAAATATCTTAAAAGAGGCAGTGATTACGAGGAGTTCAAGCAAGTTAGAGCCGAGATTCTGATGAATCAGATCTCAAAGAAATTCCCCGGATTCAGATCGAGTGTTGAAAAAGTATATTCATCCACGCCGCTCACTTTCAGGGATTATGTCGGGGCAAGGAACGGAGCTCTTTACGGAGTTTTAAGGGACTGCAATGAGCCGCACAAATCTTTCATTTCGCCCAAAACGAGGGTGAAAAACCTCTACTTAAGCGGTCAGAACATAATTCTTCACGGAATTCTCGGAGTTACGATAGGTTCGATCCTCACTTGCGGATCAATTCTCGGATTTGACTATCTTCTTGGGAAAATAAAGGATGAGCTTTAAAAGATTTTTCATTTTTTCAGCACTTTTTGTCCCTGTCGCTCTTATCCTTACCTTTACTTTTTTAAGCCATCCGTCAATTCCTCAAAATGTCAGCAGTGTTGAGATACCGGAAGAAGTACCTGAAAACATTGAAGGAACTCTTTTTAAAATTGGAGAAAGCTCGTTTAGGAGATCAAGCAGCGGCCTGTATGAACTTTATGTTGAAGGGGATCCGGTCAAGATCGGGATATATCAGGGACGGCTCACACAGGACCTGATCAAAAAGCAGGAGACGATATTTGTTGATATGCTTAACCGGTTCGTCCCGGGTAAGTATTCAAGATTTATGATAAAAAAGTTCATTTATATGTTCAATAAGCAGATGCAGGAACATGTCCCGCAGGAATATTTAAAGGAAATTTACGCCCTTTCGAGGGTGATGGAAGATGATTTCGGCGGTATGGGTGACAATTATTTCAGAGTTCTCAACTATCACGCCGCTCACGATATCGGACACATGGTGACAAATCTCAACCTTGTCGGATGCACAGCTTTTTCAGTTAAAGGAACTAAAAGCGAAAACAGTGATCTGATAACAGGAAGAAATTTTGATTTTTTCATTGGAGACAGATTTGCCAAAGACAAAATTGTTTCATTTGTAAAACCTGACAACGGTTTTCCCTTTGTAACGGTTTCCTGGGGAGGAATGACAGGGGTTATATCGGGAATGAATTTAAGGGGTTTAAGCATAACTCTCAATGCGGCGGAAAGTACAGTTCCGTTAAATACTGCAACTCCTGTGGTTCTTGTCGCCCGCGAGATGCTCCAGTATGCAGACACAATTGAAAAAGCATATGAAATTGCAAGATCAAGGGACATTTTTGTAAGTCAGATATTTTTCATAAGTTCCGCAATTGACAACAAGTCGGCAGTAATTGAAAAAACTCCTGAAACAACTGAGATCTTTTATTCAGAAAACGATGAGATTGCTGTGACAAATCATTTTACCGGAAAATTGAAAGGAAGCGAAAAGCATAAAAATCCTGAAAGTTTGAGAAATTCTCAAAAACGGCTTGAGCGGGTATATGAACTTATTGAAAAAGAAAAACCGCTTAATATTGAGAAAACAGTAAAAATATTAAGAGATACAAAAGGTTATGGCGACAAACAAGTTGAGCCGGGAAGTGAAACTGCAATAAACCAGTATGTCGCCCACCATTCGGTTGTTTTCAATAACACGAAAAAAATAATGTTCATTTCCACTTCTCCATGGCAGTTCGGCGAGTTCAGGGCTTATGAACTGGAAAAGGTTTTCAATGAATTTTCCAAACTTCGTAATGATGTTGAGATATCAGATGAAGAATTGACAATACCGGCAGATGAATTTATGAAAAGTGAAGAATTTCAAAGAGTTAAAAAGTCCAGAGATGACGGGACATTTAAAAAGGATGATATCCGTTTTTCAAAGGACGGACTGAATATGTGAGGGAGAAAAATGGTAAAAAAGATCGCTGATGCAAATTTTCTCAAAACACTTGATTACTGTATGAAACGCTCAAAGTTCTACCAGAGACATTTCAGAAATGTAGATCTTTCAAAAATAAAAGGGATAGATGACATATCAAAACTCCCTTTTACAACAAAAGATGATATTGCCGAGTTTTCTGAAGATTTTCAGTGTGTTGCCGATAAAGAGATAGTTGAGATCGCAACAACGAGTGGTTCAACCGGCAGACCGCTGATGCTTAAATACACAAAAAAAGATCTTGAGCGGCTTGCTTTTAACGAGCATCTCGCCTTTCACAACGCCGGACTTGACGAAAACGACAAAGTTCTCATAAGTGTCACGATCGACAAGTGTTTCATTGCAGGACTTGCATATTATATCGGGCTTAATTCGATCGGTGCGGCAAGTGTGAGGGTCGGACCGAGATCACCCGAACTTCTTATAAAAATGGCGGAAGTGACTTCTCCCACAGCGATCATCGGTGTTCCCACCTATCTTGACAAGGTTTTTGACATTGCCGCGGAAGAAGGGAATGAATCGGTTTTTAAAACAGTAAAAAAAATTATCTGCATAGGCGAACCGGTGAAAGAAAAAGACATGTCGCTCAACGCGATAGGAAAACGGCTGAATCAGAAATACAAGGCCGGAATATTTTCAACTTACGGAATAACTGAACTCGCCATCTCATTTTGTGAATGCCGTCTTTCAAAGGGGGGACACATTCATCCCGAGCTGATACACGCAGAAATAGTTGATGATGAAGGAAACCCTGTTCCTGACGGGGTTGAAGGAGAGGTCGTTGCAACAACTTTCAATGTCGAAGGGATGCCTCTTATCAGATTTAAAACAGGGGACATCTCTTTTATTGTGGACGACGGACTTTGCGGCTGCGGACTTAAGTCAAAACGGCTCGGACCTGTGACAGGAAGGAAGAAGCAGAAGCTCAAGATCAAAGGGACTTCGGTTTATCCGCAGATGATAATAAATGTTATGGAAGAGATCGATTATGTTGATAATTTTGTCCTTATTGCTACAAGCGACACAACCCTTTCAGATCATCTTGAAGTGAGATGTTCGCTTAAGCCGGGAATTTCTGACAGAACAAAGGATATCATGGCAAAACTCAAGGGTAATCTGAAAGTTACACCGAAAGTTGTTCTTGATTCAAATGCGAACATTGACCTTATCCAGTCATCGGTTTCAAAAAGAAAAAAAACAAAATTTGTTGACAGAAGATGAAATTAAAACCGGAGAAACAGATGAAAGTTCTTAAAACCGTTGATGAAATGAGGTCGTTTAGAAAAGATTCTGCAGGGGGTCTCGGTTTTGTTCCGACAATGGGTGCTCTCCATGAAGGGCACTGCGAACTCATAAAAAGAAGTGCTTCAGAATGTGAAAGAACTGTGGTGAGCATTTTTGTAAATCCGACACAGTTCGGTCCGAACGAAGATTTCAAAAAATATCCAAGAACCCTTGATGAAGATCTTAAAAAATGTGAGATCTCAGGAGCTGATGCGGTCTTTGTTCCGGAAGTGAACACGATATATGGTGAGTCGGCTCCTCTCATAACTTTGAAAGCAGGCGGAGAGATGACATCTGTTCTTTGCGGAAAAAGCAGGCCGGGACATTTTGACGGAGTTGTTCAGGTTGTGTCCATTCTTTTTAATATCGTTCAGCCAGACATCTCTTTTTTCGGTGAAAAGGATTTTCAGCAGCTTGCAGTAATAAGAAAAATGGTGTCAGACCTCCATTTTCCTGTTGAAATAAAGGGAGTTGCAACAGTAAGAGAATCTGACGGACTTGCAAAAAGTTCAAGGAATCGTTATCTCAGTGAAAAGGAAAGAATATTGGCCCCCAATATTTTCAAAATTCTTGAATCATTAAGGCAGAAAGCGGCATCGGCAAGGTTTGACCGTCTTGCAATACCTGTTGAATTTGCCGAAGAAGAGGCAAAAAAAAGACTTGAATCACTGGTGCCGGGAATAAAGATAGACTACTTTGAAATAAGAAACAGCAGCGACCTTTCAAAAACCCGGTTCATTGGAAAAGACTCAAGGGTTTTTGTGGCGGCATATATCGGGACAACACGACTGATAGATAATCTTTTTATCGGAGAATAAAGTGGTAAGGTTTTCGCAAAGTATAATAAATGCAGGGACATATCCTTTTAAAAAAGTTACAGACCTGAAAAACGGACTTATAAAAAAAGGGGTGAAAGTCATTGATCTCGGTATGGGCGACACAACTCTTCCGGCACCTGAAATTGCGATCGAAGCAGTGCAGAAATCTGTTGCCGACCCTGCAAATCATCATTACAACTTCTATAACGGGTATCCTTTTTTCAGGGAGGCCGCATCAAGCTGGATGGAAAGAAAACACGGCGTGAAACTTGATCCTGAAAAAGAAATAACTGCGGTAATAGGGACAAAAGAAGCCCTTTTCAGAATGCCTTCCGCTTTTATTGATCCGGGCGACATTGCAATAATTCCTGATCCCTCGTATCCCGCACTTGAATCGGGAACTTTGTCAGCAGGCGGCGGTGTCCATTTTGTACCGCTTAGACATCAGAACGGATTCATGATAGATTTTTGTGAAATACCTGAAAACATTAAGCAGAAAGCAAAGTTCATTTATATCAATTATCCGAACAATCCGACATCTGCGGTAATGACAGATGCGTTTGCAAAAGAGCTTCTTGAGCAGGCACACAAATATGACTGGGCGATACTTTCAGACATGGCTTATTCAGAGGTCTATGAAAACAGAAGGAATGTTTCTCTGCTGGAATTTGAAGGGGCGAAAGAAAGGGTGATAGAGTTTCATTCACTTTCAAAGACTTTCAGCATGACAGGTTTCAGGATCGGGTTTGCATGCGGAAACAGTGAAATGGTCTCTTCTCTAGTCAAGATCAAGTCTATCCGCGGGTCATCACCTTTCCAGCCGGTTCAGGCTGCGGGGGCGGCAGTGATGGAAAATGGAGATGAGTATCTTTTGACAATGAGAGAATTCTACAAAAAAAACAGAATGTTGTTAAAATCAATATTTGCAAAAAAAGGTCTTGAAATTTTTAATTCAGAGAGTACATTTTATGTGTGGGCGAAAGTCCCCGGTTCAATGACATCGCTTGAATACAGCACTCTGCTTGTTGAAAAATACGGCACGGTCGTGACACCGGGGTCGATACTGGGAGCAGGCGGCGAAGGGTGGTTCAGAGCGTGTTTTGCCTGCCGGACTGAGGATATTCTAGAATTTGAAAGGAGATTTAACTGAAAATGAAATATCTGCTCTCGATCGGTTCAAATATCGGTTGCGGGATGAAAAATCTTAAAAAAGCGGTGACGATGCTTGAAGAGAGATCGATATTTGTCGATGAATGTTCAAGTGTTTACTGCTCTTCCCCGGTTGATTATCTTTCACAGGCCGATTTTATGAATGTTTCGGTCATTGCTGAAACAGACCTTGCTCCCGACGATCTTCTTAAAAAACTGAAAGAGGTTGAAAACGAAATGGGAAGGGTCAAGACAATTGAAAAAGGTCCGCGTAACATTGATCTTGACATTGTTTTCTGGGAGCACGGTGTCCACAGTTCAAAGAATCTTACAATACCTCATAAGGAAGCGTCCAAAAGGCTTTTTGTGATTTTTCCCACACTTGAAATAATTGAAAATTCTGAACATTTCGAAAATGAAAAGAGAGAACTTCAGACAGTTCTTGAAGTGGAAAAGGACCGTTTTACAGGACAGAGGATAGAAAAGCTCTGCCCGTTCATTATGGAGAATGTGACATATGGCTGGAAAGATAGTTGACCGTTTTCTTGATAAGGTTCCGTTTTCAAACGAGATAATTGATGTTCTGAAAGATCATATCGATCTCAAGTTCACAAAACAGCTTGCAATAGAAATAGTTCATCAGGTTTCCGGACAGGGAGACAAACTGAAAAAAGAGATCGCTTCGATAATTTCAAAAGAGATACAGAGGGAATTTAACAGGGTTGACAAGTCGGAAATCCTTCAGAAAGCACTTGAAGGTCTTGAAATAACTATAAGTTTCAAGAAAAAGTGATCAGCTTTCCTCTATCGGGATGAATCCGTGACCGTATATCTGATTTGTATCAAAAACAGAAATGAACGCTTCGCTGTCAACATCTTTGACAAAATCCTGCAGAGCGGCAAGTTCGCGACGGCTTAAAGCAGTGAAAACTATCTTTTTCTCAGATTTTTCATACATTCCCTGACCATAGAAGTAAGTGCCTCCGCGGTTAAGTTTTTTGAGAATGAACTCGCGCACTTCTTCATGTTTATCAGTGATTACGAAAACAGCTTTCCGGTTGTTGCTTCCAAGGAGAACTCCGTCAAGAACTTTGCCTGTGATATAAATTGTGATCAGAGCATAGAGAGCAAGCGAGACATCTTTAAAAGCGATGACACCCACTGAAACGACAAGGGAATCAATGATTATAAGAAGCTGACCCACAGGCATTTTGGTATATTTATTGGTTATCTGGGCGATTATGTCGCTTCCGCCCGTTGTCGCCTTTGACTTGAATATCAATGCAAGTCCCGTTCCGATCATGACTCCTGCAACAATGCTTGCGAGCATTTTGTCTTCGACCGGCGTTCCCCAGTTGAGCGAATTGAAAACATCAATAAAAACAGATGTAAGTATCGTTCCGACAAAAGTTTTTACACCGAATCTCGGGCCGAGAATGTATATTCCTGCAATGAAAAGGGGAATGTTAAATATCAATCCGACCGTACCTGTCGGGAGCCCGAAAGTATGGTGGATCACTATCGCAGTGCCGTAAACACCACCCGGAACGATCTTGTGCGGATCGGCAAAAAACGAATAACCTGCCGACATTATTGCCGAACCTAGAACAATTAGAAAATACGACCTGAACCATCTTGCAGAATAAAGACGGTCAGTGAAGAACCGCTCTTTTCCTGAAAAAAACATGACTTTCTCCATCGATCTGAAAATAACGAGTGAACGCTGCCTCTATATACACAGAGAAAAATTAGTGTCAAGAGATATCGGTTTGTGATGCGGTATGTTAATGATAGGAAACCGTTATGTGCCCGTTTGAGGAATAGCTTTTATTCCGTCGCTCTTTTCACGGCTTTTTTCAACTGTTCCATCGTCGGAAGTTTCGGTTGATATGTAGCGATAAATA
>ERZ795031.3792-NODE-3792-length-13251-cov-4.833055_pt1 | contig 13251 bp, 11 predicted proteins | sample MGYA00375123_ERZ795031 | MGnify/ENA primary metagenome ERZ795031 (study PRJEB30166, sample SAMN05720159) | activated sludge metagenome | isolation source: anaerobic digester from wastewater treatment plant | place: USA | collected 2015-04-21 ... | reverse complement strand
AGCGACAAGCACTACCGTGGCGATGCCGCCGGTTGTCGTCCCCGTATATGTCTGCAGCCCGTTGGGCAGGAAAGTGCCGCTAGGGGTCGTGAACGTCACAGGGGTGCCGTCGGGGACTGGATTGCCGAGTATGTCCAGCACGGTGGCAGTAAGGAGTGACTGTGAGTAGCCGTCCGCGACTATGGTGTCGGGGTCGGCCACCAGGCTTATTGTCGACGGCGTCGTCGTGACGAGCCCGGTCCTTTCGAAATCGCGAAGGCTTACGGCAGCGCCTCCTGAGAGCGACGCTTCGTTTTCCACATATGTTATGCCGGAGGGCGCGGATACGACTTTCACCTTGACGGTGAAGGTTCCTGACGCTCCTGGCTCTATGGAACCGATACCCCATGTGATCTTATGAGCGATCGGATCGTATGAGAAAGGCCCGTCGGCCGAGACGAACTCAAGCGAGTCGGGTATCAATGATTCTATCAGAGCGGGGGCGAACGGTATGTCGCCTGTGTTGCCGTAGCTGACCTTGAACTCGTATTCGGTGTCGAGGTATGCGAAGGCGGGGCTTCCGTGCACATCTATGTAAGGCCTTGCCTCGTCCACGTCGACGATGTCCTCCGCATAGTCGGTTACGTCAGGATCAAGGCTGCTGGATGCGGTTATACCGAAAACGGCGGATGTAGATAGGTCCGCGTCTGATGGCACTTCGACTTTAAGGAACATGGGCATCGATGCGCCGGGGGCCATAATATCTGTATCGAAAAGGCCGTCGCCGTCTGTGTCTTCAAACGGCGCGTCCGCTGATGTCAAATTCATGTCGAGGTCCGTATCGTGGAATATCTGGTAGGCATAGCCTGATGCGTTGAGTATGTCGAGGTTGATTGCTTCGGGGGCGTTGGCGGTGTTGGTGAGGACATGGTGGAATATAGCGGAAGAACCGGGGGCTGCGGCGGTTTGGCTCCCTGATGTGATGTCTACCCCAGGGACCAGGAGTACGGTGGTCACGACCATGTTGCTGAGCGACTCGTAGGCCTCTCCTGCTAGGTTCTCGTATTCCACCTTAGCCTGGTTGGTTATCATCGTGCCCGCCAGAGTCGGTGCGCCTTCGGCCCTGAACCCCAGTGAAAGGGCCAGGATGAGCGCAGCCGCCATGGCCATGTTTCCTATTGCGCCGCTTCGTTTCATATCTTAGTCCTCCCTGTTTGGGCCCGCCCCCGGCTTTCGCCGGAGGCAAGACCCCATAAGACAGGTTGCTGTTGCTAGGTTAGTTGGTCTTTACTTGGAACGTTACCACTATTGTCGTATTATTAGGGGCTATCGTTGGGAGCGTTACGGTAACTGCACCAGCGTTGGTTACATTGTAGTCGGCATAGTCGTCAGCTGCTACGTCACTCTGAGCTACTCCGCCTACTGTTATGGAACCTGGTACATATGTAGTATTGGCCGGTATTCCATCGACCAGGACTACATTGTAGGCGACGCCGTCGCCGGTGTTGACGATGGTTAGCGTGTAGGTGAGCGTCTCACCGGGCTGGGCGCTATTGCTGGCTAGACCATTGACTTTCTTGTCAAGGGTGAGTACGGGCGCGACCACATTATTGACAACATTCAACGAAGCGGTTGTCAATGGGGGAACCGTATCTGAAGTCGAAGTAGCGGTTATCGTGACCGAGCTTGATGAATTCATATCGGCGCCAGTGGGTACCATTGTCGCTGCATACAGCGTCACCGAGCCGTTCATCGGTAAATCACCAGTAGATGTCACTGGTCCGCTAAGCTCGCCGGATTCTATAATCCCGTCGCCATCGTCTGTCCATGTCGTATAGAAAATCCATACTATGGGTGTCGTAGTGGTTGTTCCATCATCAGGATTAATAACAGTCCAGCTTCCGTCTGTGTATGACAGGTTGAAGCTATCAGTTCCGTTGCCATCATTCGTTACGGTAAATGGAATGGCTATATAGTCTCCAGGATCCACGTTAGAAGGTGATGTATAAGATGTAGTTATGCTCACATCAGCAAGCTCCTGTGTAGTGCCGGGATCCGATGAGGCGGTATCGGTAAAATCATTGCCGTTTGAGTCCTCATAGGCCAGTGTGGCTGTGTTGGTGATTGCATTTCCCTGCGGAGTCTCTTCCTTGACATATACGGTAAGGGTCAGCGTGGCGGTTGTGTCTGCTGCCAAAGTACCGATTGTCCAGGTTATGGTGCCCGATGCGTCAACTGCTGGTGCTGCAGTGATTGAGCCGTGTGAGACCACGCTGCTTACATAAGCGAGGTCCGTGTCGAGGATGTCAGTCATTACGACATTATAAGCCGGGGTCTCAGGGTCGGAGTTAGTCACTGTTATCGTGTAAGTGAAGTGCGCAAGCGGCACAGGTGTATAAGTCGATGCTATCTTTGTCATCGTTACGTTGGCGGAGCTCAAATCAAGCGTTATAACTCCGGTGTCCGAAGCTGCCGCAGAGCCGCCATCGGTAGACGGCGACCCTGTCGCTGTAAGCGTGACTGTATTCGTCGCGTTATAGTCTTCTGTCGGAGGCGCGGTTACCCTTACTATTACGTAATAATTGGTATCCGGAGCCAAAACGCCTGTAGTTTCTGTAATAGTCGTATCTGTTGGATCCCAAACTCCAATATTTGTTCCGTCTACTAGAATCTCATAGCTCCAGCCGGGATCGGTGTTAGAGCCTGCGACTGCAAGTGCTATTGTATCTTCGGCGTTACCGGTGTTCCTGATTGTGAATGCGTATTCGGTTACCTTGTCTTCGGTAGTGACTGTGTAGACTGCGTCAGGCGTTACGTCGACGCCCCTCTTCGTCAGCACGGTAGTCTCCACAAATGCAGTCAATTGCTGCTTTGCGTTGCCGTTTACGTCCTTGTAGTTAAGTGTCGCAGTGTTCGTGATTATTGTTCCCGCAGGGGTCCCTGTGGCCCATGCCGATACGGCGGCCAACGCGACGACTGCCAGAGCCAAAACCAGAACTACGGTCATTCTGCGTTTCAATTCTTTCTCCTCCTATGCAAAATCGCTAGATAATCACCGAGAATGCTATGTATATCATTTCTCCTGGCATAAGGTTCTTACTCGGTTTCCAATGCATCGACTTGATGTTGACATCCACGGCTTTCGAGTCGCCTTTTTCGGCTCTCACCTCTACCTCCTCTCCTGAGGGCATTAGTCTGGCTTTGCCGGGGCTGCCGTAGATGGAAGCGACTATCAAGCTAGTCTTGTCGGAAATCGGTATCGTCACGTTCAAGTCGGCCGCTTCATCCATCCCCGCATTGAAAAGGTAGTATCTATACTCAAGGCTATCTCCGGGACTCGCTGCCTGCTTGTCCGCGGTGCCGAATATCCTGACGTCCGGGTCCGCCTTTGCGCCTGACATCGCCGCTGCAAGGTCCAACACCGGCTCATATGACCAGGCCCTGGCCATGCTCAGGCGGATGCCCATCACGAGGGCTTTGGGTTCCTCGCCCTGTCTGGGGGCGACCGAGGTTGCCTCCACGAAGAATATCTTCCTGGTTTCCTTCTTGCCGTCCGCCTTCTCTATCTGCTTTGACTTGAAGGTGCACGTCCCGTCCAACGGGGAGAGCGCAAGGTAGTAGTCGATCGTATCCTTGGCCTGGCTTACCGCTTCCACCGCTGCCGCCTTGCCGTCCTTGGAGACCCACGATCCCGAACCAGGCAGCCTCAAGGTATGGCGGTAGTTCGCCGCATCGGCGGGATTGTCTAGGGCCGCAACCGTAAGCTCCGCGATGCCCCATGGCAGCTTCGTGTCGTCGCTCCAGACGCTCTTCAAGCTGTAGCGGAGCTTCTTGAGCCCTACTGCCGCCGTCAGGGTTATGGACCACTCCCTGCCGTCTTTGGATATGACTGCGTCCTCTCCGCCCCATTGGGCCACAGCGACCAGCCTTCCTGCGCCGTCAGTCAACTGAAGCACGGGCAGGTTCTTTGAAGCCTTGGTGCTCGGCTCTTCAACCGACAGCAGGCCGAAAGGCTTCCATGCCTCCATGCCTGTGAAAGCCTCCAGATACAGAACCTTTGCCGGTTTGTCGAAGTTCGCCCCGTAGGTCAGATGGCTAAGAAGCAAAGCGGCCATGATGGCGGCCGATATTATGTACCTTGCCTTTGAGCTGCGCAATCGCACTTACCTCCAAACCATGGGAATAGCCTTGCAGGAATAGAGAAAGATGGCTTACGGATGCCTATCCGGTATTGTAACCATTCCTTCACAAGCCTTTAATCGTCCCGTTTCCTGATTTCTTGGCCGGAATCTCAGTTCGGAGTTCCGCCAGATGCCAAAAGATGCCAGCAAGCCCCCCCTGATGAGGGCCTTTTGCTGCCGATACGCCGCGAAGCACGCCGATATGATTCCATGGCCGCTTTCTAATGTCCCTGGGCTGGAAATCCATGGCATCGATCGCCTCTTGTGCAATTTCCAGCTCCATTCTTGATCGTTGCCCTTTATAGGCTCTTGCCTTCTGCTTTTGGCAACCCGCCTCATTATGTTTAGCCATGCATTGTATTTTCTTCTGTGCAACTTTTTTTAATTTTACTTTATCGCTCCCTGATATGCAAGCATCTAATAATATCATAAGCTGCACGTTATACGGCATTAAGGTAACCGCCGCATAGGATGCCAGATATTGTAAATTATGGTAATATGCCATTTTTGAATTGTTTTATTATCAAATCTATATGATCGCCGGCTGTATGCCAGCAATACATCCATGAGGAATGTGCTCAAACGCAAATTACGTAAAAGAAAAGCGGGCCTAAACGCGAACTTCCTTAAAGGGATCTGGGCTCAAACATTGCGGCGCTGGCTTCTCCTCCTTCTTCATCATTGCCTTCGGCAGTGCAGGAAAACTAGTCCAGGCCAAGGAATTGAGAGGCGCCGGGAATATCCGGCAATAGGCTGTCTGACGACAGAAGCCCCCGGTGAACCAGGGCTTTTCCCTAAAGCCAAGGAAGACCGATAGAATGAGGGGGATGCAGGCGCATCTGACTGCAGACAATGCTAGAAGAGGGAAACGGCCGTTTTTCCGCCGTTTCCCTTGGAGCACTTGGCCCCTATTGGCAGAAAGCATCAACGACGGCCGTCAGATGGCCTTTTGCGGCTGTCTCATCAAGCCGTCCCGCCTTGCTTGGATTTCCCTGAAGATCCGGTCCAACAATGGCTGCTGTGTTTTACCACCTCACGCAGCAGCAGCGGAAAAAGCCTTCATAACCGTGCTGTTAGCCGGCCGGCATCCGTTGCAGGGCCTAATTATAGGGAAGGCACTGCCTTACGATTCAGGTTGAGCGCCGGTCCGGTCGATCTATCCTATGCCGCCCATTGGGCCGACCTCTTCCCTTCTTGCGCTGAAGTTGCCCTTATCATGGCGCTATAGCCTATCCATACGGTCCAGACATATGCAATGGTTTTCGGTATCATCAGGATGCCTGCCATTGGAAGAGAATCTGCCAATAGCACGACCGGGGCGTAGAAAGCGAAGCTTAAGACTATGGTAAGCCACATGTTTCGGAAAAGGACATCTTCGTTTTCCCTCGCGCTCCTGTAGAAAAGGACGATTATCACAAGCCCAAGCAGCGCAAACGGGATGTTCCGGTATATCCCCCAGGACAGAGGGGCATCCACGCTGGTCCAGGCGTTCTGGGGCATAAGGCATAGCACGATCCTGACTAGTGCCAGCAGAAGGATGGATGCAGTCAGCGCGGTTCCTTTTTCTATCTTGTAACGCTCCCTCCAAACGTAATACAGGATTACATAGAACAAGGTCATCGTTATCGAAGTGATGAGCTTTCCAGCCCCCAGCGCCGCCGCGAAGCCGGCAAGCCCTGTAGTATTAAGCGCAATTGCCCTGGGTACAAGGTGAAAAGCGTCACCGGCGCCCAGCAAGACGGCCATAATGCCGAACAGCCTATGCTGTGCTTCCCCTTTGCCGTTCTTAATCATTAGGATTCCCAGCGTGATGACTGTCGTAAGATATGCTGCGTCGAAAACCGTCTCAAAAACCGCCTGCATGCAGATCCTCCCTTTAAAAATGAACTATGTTCAGTTTATTTGACTATAAAACCCACCGCGGTGGGTTTGGCTTCTTTAATAGATTGTGCGCTTTATAACGGCAATCAGGGTGTCGCAGTCAGTCTTCCTGGCCATGACCTGGGCCATGACGTTGGAAAAGACGAAACCAACGAACGCCTTTTGAGTAAGTTCCTCATTGAAGGCGTCCCGCCTTGCCCGGGGGTCGCTGTCGAGGGCTTCCAGCAGGCCGCTTTCGATGTGCTGGAAATACCTGTTCATCACGTCCCTGCCTTCGGTCTTGTCCATATTGGCGAAGCTTGCGGAATGCGCACTTATGAAGAATGGATATTCCTTGGATCCCCGTTCTATCCTCTCAAATAGGTTGCGCACCGTTTGAATGAAGTCCGACCGTTTTATGACTCCACCACCCTGGTGCATTATGTCGGTCCATATCGATTCTACGATCGCTGTCGTCAGATTCTCCTTTGAAGAAAAATAGTTATAGACCGAGCCTATTGCTACGCCGCATCTCTTTGCCACATCGCGCATGTTCAAAGCCTGCACTCCGGTTTCAGTGAACAATTCCTTGCAGGCGGCCAATATTGCCTCTCTTGAGGTCACAGCCCTATTCATGATACCTCCACCAACTTGAACTATGTTCATTTTAGCTAACCATAGGATGCCTGTCAAGTAGATAATGCCCTATACGTTGATTGATTTAATCTACTTGCCTTTATGTAACTATGACATGAGCAGATGGCGCCTATTACAATCCTTGGTGGTTGGCTTTCCTTAAAGGATAGCAGAAGGATAGCAGCTAATTGATCTTGAGCAAGCAAAAGCGGCGATTTCCATCGCCGCTTTTGGCTTATATATCTGGGGTTTTAATAGATGGTGCGCCACCGGGGACTCGAACCCAGGACCCACTGATTAAGAGTCAGTTGCTCTACCAACTGAGCTAGTGGCGCAAAACTTCGCTTGATTAGTTTACCTGTTTACTTGCCATTTATCAACATAAACCGGATTGCCGGTCAGGTCTCTGGTAGCGGCGACTGGATTTGAACCAGTGACACTGCAGGTATGAACCGCATGCTCTGCCAACTGAGCTACGCCGCCTTGTCGCAAATAGTATTTTACAATCTCGACTAACCTCTGTCAAACGCAATCCTTCTACTCAATTTGCTGCGCAGCCCTATATAAGGCCCAGCTCTTTGCCCACCTTCTCGAACTTGTCCAACGCGAAGTCCAGGTCCTCTTTGGTATGGGTTGCAGTCACGATGGTCCTTACCCTCTCTTTGCCTACCGGCACCGTAGGGTACGCTATTCCCACCACGAAGACGCCCTCTTCGAACAGCATGTCGGAGAGCCTCATCGTCTTCGCCCCCTCACCCACCATGACTGGCGTAATCGGGGTCTGGCTTGCTCCGGTGTCGAACCCGAGCCTCTTCAAACCCGCTTTGAAGTACCTGGTGTTGTTCCACAGCTCTTCCATGTGCCACGGCTCCTGCTCAAGCAGGTTGAAGGCCTCAAGGCAGGCTGCGGTGACCGCCGGCGGGTGCGAAGTCGAGAAGAGGATGGGCCTTGCCCTCATGATCAGGTAATCGATCAGCCTCCGCGACCCCGCCACATATCCTCCCAGCACTCCAATCGCCTTCGACAGGGTGCCCACCTGGATGTCCACCTGGCCGTGTATGCCGAAATGGTCCACTGTGCCGCGACCGTTCCTTCCGAGCACACCGCTCGCGTGCGCGTCGTCCACCATAGTTATCGCGCCGTACTCCTTCGCAATCCTGCACATCTCGTCCAGCTTGCCGATGTCTCCATCCATAGAGAACACGCCGTCTGTTATGACGAGGACATGGGCTCCGCCCTCCATCGCCGGCCTGCTCTCCTCGAGCCTCTCCTTAAGGTGCGCCATGTCGCCGTGCCTGAACACCTTGATCTCCGCCCTGGAAAGCCTGCATCCGTCTATGATGCTGGCGTGGTTGAGCTCGTCGCTTATGATGATGTCGTTCTTGCCGAGCACGGCGGATACGGTCCCTGCGTTCGCAGTGAAGCCCGACTGGAATACGAGGGCCGCTTCGGTGTGCTTGAACTCGGCTATCTTCTTCTCGAGCTCGGTGTGCCCTTCCATCGTGCCGGCGATCGTCCTCACCGCCCCCGAGCCAGCACCGAGCTCCCTTACCGCCTTCTCGGCGGCCGCTATCATCCTCGGATGCGTAGCAAAGCCCAGGTAGTTGTTCGAAGAGAGGTTGACCAGCTCCTTGCCGTCGAAGGTGCACCTGGCCATCTGCCTGCCCGACAGGACCCTCGGATACCTGAAGAGCCTCTGCTCTTTCATCTTGGCTATCTCCTGAGCAAGGTATTCAAGCGCGTATCCCATCTCCAAACCTCCCGTCCGATTGCAGCTTTTCCGAAATCGGCAGCCGCCCTCTGACTGCACCCCTACGGATACAGTATGACCTTCCCGCATTCGCCGGCCGCCATCAGTTCAAGCCCCGTCTTGATGTCCTCGAAGGGCATCCTGTGGGTGATCAGCTTGCTGAGGTCTACCCCCTTGGCCAGAAGGGCCTGCCCCTTGTACCAGGTGTCCCATATGCGCCTGCCGTTTATGCCCTTTACCACGATGCTCTTGAACACTATGTCGTTGGCTATGTCGAACTCGACCGGCTTGGACGGAATTCCAAGTATGCACGCAACGCCGGCCTTCCTCAGGGACGAGAAGCCCTGCTTTATGGCGGAAGGGTTCCCGCTCATCTCAAGCAGCACGTCAGCGCCCCTGCCCTGCGTCATGCCCTTGATTATTGCGACTGGGTCTTCCTTCCTGGGGTTGATCACCACATCGGCCCCAAGCTTCCCCGCAAGGTCCAGCCTGTATTCGGACACGTCCGTGGCGAACACCCTCTTTGCCCCCGAAAGCTTGGCCACCGGAATCGCCGCAAGGCCTATCGGCCCCATGCCCGTTATAAGGACGTCGGCGCCCACGAGGTCAGCCGAAAGCGCGGTATGGACCGCATTCCCGTAAGGGTCCTGAATGGCCGCGATCTCGTCCGGCACCTCGATCTCCCACGGCCAGCATGCCGTATCGGGCACCGACACGTACTCCGCAAAGCAGCCGTCCCTGTCGACGCCTATTATCTTCATCGTCTCGCAGATGTGCCCCATGCCCTGCCTGCAGTAATAGCAATGCCTGCAGGTTATGTGCGTCTCGACGGAGACGACCTGCCCGACCTTCACCGAGGTCACGCTTTCGCCTGCCTCAACAATCTCACCGCAGAATTCGTGTCCGAAGACGAGGGGGGTTTTGATCCTCTTCTGGGCCCAGTCGTCCCATTCATAGATGTGCACATCGGTGCCGCAGATGGCTGCGGCATTTACTTTGATAAGGACTTCACGCCTGCTGATAGTGGGGATAGGCACTCTGACGATTTCGCAACCGTGGCCCGGTTGGAGCTTGGCCACGGCCTTCATAGTTCCATCCACAGGGACATGCCCCCAATCATAGTAAGAAGTCTTCTCCTAGGAAGCCCGTTCCGGGGACTTATATTCCATTGCAGTAAACCATGTTTTTTACGGACTGAAGCCGGCCTTCACGGGGCCGGCTCCCGTCGTCGTGTTATACGGATTCTACCGATGCCACCTCGGGGATGTGCTTCTTCAGCAGCTTCTCGATGCCCATCTTGAGGGTCATCTGCGACATCGGGCAGCCCTTGCATGCCCCCTGCAGCCTAACCTTGACTATATTGTCAGGGGTGACCTCCACGAGCTCGACGTCTCCCCCGTCGGCCTGAAGGCTCGGCCTGATCTGGTCAAGCACCTCTTTCACCTTTTCCAGCATGTTCCAACCTCCGTTCGATCGCGCCCTTGGGCGGGGCGCTCGCCATGTCCATTTTATCACTTCCACGCCTTGTTTCCTATTTGCCCTGGCTGAACCTGAAGTTCATGATGTCCCCGTCCTTGACTATGTAATCCCTGCCCTCGAGCCTGAAAAGGCCTGCGTTCCTGGCTCCGGCCATGCCGCCTTTACCCATGAAATCCTCGTAGCCTACGGTCTCGGCCCTTATGAAGCCCTTCTCTATGTCCGTATGGATCTTCCCTGCCGCACCTTTGGCGGAGATGCCGTCCGGTATGGGCCATGCGCGGACCTCGTCCTCGCCTGCGGTGAAGAACGAGATCAACCCCAGGCTCTTATAGACGGCCTTGGCCATCCTGCCGACGCCGCTCTCCTCAATCCCGTATTCCTCCATGAGCTGGGCCCTGTCAGCCTCGTCCATCTCCGCCAGCTCGGCTTCGACCCCGGCGCAGAGCTCAACGAGAGGTATGCCGTAAGAGGCGCAGTGCTCCCTGACCCTTGCCATGTCGGGCCAGGATTTCGAAAGGAGCTCTTCCTCGCCCAGGTTCAGGCACATCACCATGGGTTTCAACGACAGCAGGCCGTAGCCTATGAGCCTTTCCCTGTCTTCGGCGCTGAGTTCCACCTGTCTTAGGCTCTTCCCCTCGCCCAGTTCCCTGCCGAGCCTGGACATCAGCTCCAGCTCGGCCTCCTCGTCGGCCGTGCGCTTCTTCTGGCAGGAGAGCCTCTCGACCCTTACTTCCGCGGTGGCCATGTCGGCCAATATCAGCTCGTCGGTGGCATGCGTTGCGTCCTGGTATGGCTGCACGGGCCCTGTCTCCCCGCCGAAGCACCTCACGACGTTTATGAGGGCGTCCATCGTCCTCATGTGGTTGGTGAGCCTTATGAGCGCCTTCCTGTCCTGCCCGTCCGATGCCGCGCCCGCAAGGTCCAGCACCTCTACCTGTGCATATGTGGTCTTTTTGGGCTTGAACATGGCCGAGAGCCTGTCTATCCTCTCGTCGGGGACCCTCGCCATGCCTATGGAGGCTTCCTGCCTTCCGGAATCCCCTTTTCCGGTCAGGAGCCTGAACAGGGTTGTCTTCCCGGCCGCGGGTTTGCCAATGATGCCGACTTTCATCCATCCATCCGCCCTTTCGCTGCCATTCCATTATGAAGCCTGGGGCATCCTCAGTCAAAGCTCCAAGAGAAAAGGCGGGCCGCTTTGATTGCGGCCCGCCTTCTGAGCCTGTCCCTGCTATTCCTGGTTCACTTTGATCTTGAACTCGGGGGCGGTCTCCTTAGCCTTCTTCGGTATAACGAGCTCCAACAGGCCGTTCTTGTAGTTGGCCTTGGCGTTTGCTACTTCAAGCTCGTCTGAGATCTCAAACGCCCTGTAGAAGGAGCCGCACCTGCGCTCGCGCCTGATGAAGTTCTTCCCGGACTTCTCCTCTTCGACCTTGGTCTCAGCCTTGATCTCGAGCATGTTCTCCTTGAGGTTTATATCGATCTCCTCAGGAGCGAAGCCCGGCATCTCAGCCTTCAGGACAACCTGCTTCTCGTCCTCCTCGATGTCCACGGCCGGAGTCCAGCAGTCCTTCTCGCGGTTGTAGCCCCTGAAAATTGGATCCTCTTCGAAGACCCTGTTCATGGTCCTGATCATCTCGTTTACTTCCCTGTAAGGGTTCCATCTTACGATGTTCATTATCATTACCTCCTTATAAGAAGTATTGTTTTCGATTATATTATAAGAAACTTGTAATGTTGTGTCAATATTACTTGTTTAAATTTTAATATCTTTGTTGCTCTATTTTGATGAACGTATCTGTTCTCGTCGATGTTCCCGGCTTTGGCAATTGCAGGCTTGATTCCATTACTATACAATTGCGTATAGATACAAGTCGTTTTTAGGGGGTAGATACCGTGTTCGCAGAATTCAAGAAGTTCATCATGAGGGGCAATGTCATCGACCTGGCCATAGGTGTCATCATCGGCGGGGCCTTCGGCAAGATCGTAGCGTCGTTCGTAAACGACGTCCTCATGCCACCGATAGGCCTTCTGCTCGGCAGGGTCAACTTCAATGAGCTCTTCTTCGCGCTCGACGGCAACTCCTATGCAACCCTGGCGGAAGCCCAGGCGGCAGGAGCTCCCGTGCTCAAGTACGGAAGCTTCATCGGGACCGTCGTAGACTTCCTCATCATCGCCTTCGTAATCTTCCTGATTGTGCGCAAGATAAACAAGATGAGGGAAGAGGCCGACAAGAAGAACGCGCCGCCTCCGGCCGCTCCCACCACCAAGGCCTGCCCGCACTGCTTCACCGAGATACCCATAAAGGCCACCCGCTGCCCGAACTGCACATCCGAGCTGAAGTAGCATAGGTACGTCAACGTCGAAGGCTGGCAGGGCGGACGCCTGCCGGCCTTCCTACATACAGTGAACCCTACTTGCGGAACCTTTCCGGCAAGAGCTGCGGCCTCATTATGTCCTTGTAGGTCTCGCCCCTTACGACGACCTGCGCCCTGCCGCCCCTTACGAACACCACGGGGGGCTTCGCGTGCATGTTGTAATGCGACGACATGGAGTAGTTGTAGGCTCCTGTCGTAAGAACTGCAAGCAGGTCGCCCGCCTCCAGTTCGGGCAGCTTGATGTCCCAGATGAGCATGTCGCCCGATTCGCAGGCGTTGCCGGCTATCGTATAGAGCCTGGTGGCCTTCTGCCTCGCCTTGTTGGCGACAATCGCATCGTATTCCGCCTGATACAGCGCAACCCTCGGATTGTCGGTCATGCCGCCGTCCACCGACGCGTAGGTCCTTATGCCCGGCACATCCTTGATCGCCCCTATCGTATAAAGGGTCAAGCCCGCTTCTCCTACGATGGACCTTCCCGGCTCAACCATCAGCTTGGGCAACTTAAGGCCATGCCTCTTGGACTCGGACTTCACCGCCGAGCAGATGACCTCCGCAAGTTCGTCTATGCTCCTGGGCGAGTCCTTCTCGGTATACCTGACACCGAGGCCGCCTCCCAGGTTCAGCTCCTCGCATAAGAAGCCAGTCCTCTTCTGGGCCGACGCTGCGAAGCCCACCATCTTCTCGGCCGCCAGCCTGTAGGCCTCGATGTCGAAGATCTGGGACCCGATGTGGCAGTGGAAGCCGTGCAGCTTGACGTTCTTAAGGGAAAGGGCCAGGTCCAGCGCGGCGTCCGCCCTTCCGTCCGCTATCGCCAGCCCGAACTTCGAATCCGTCTGCCCCGTCTGTATGTACTTGTGGGTGTGGGCCTCGACTCCTGGCGCCAGCCTCAGCATGATGTGGGCCTTCTTGCCGGCTTCCCCCGCCAGCCTGTCCAGCAGCTCCAACTCGTCGAAGTTGTCGACTATGAACCTGCCTATGCCCGCCTCAA
>ERZ795031.3789-NODE-3789-length-13257-cov-22.376685_pt1 | contig 13257 bp, 8 predicted proteins | sample MGYA00375123_ERZ795031 | MGnify/ENA primary metagenome ERZ795031 (study PRJEB30166, sample SAMN05720159) | activated sludge metagenome | isolation source: anaerobic digester from wastewater treatment plant | place: USA | collected 2015-04-21 ... | reverse complement strand
ACTGAGGGCGACGTCGTTGATGCCGCGGGCGCGACCGTTGATGAATTCGCCCCGCCGGCGTCTCCGGCTTCCGCCCTCGCTGCCGGAGAGAAATCCGGGATGGCCTCTTCCCATCCCGCGGGGAGTTCTCCCGCCATGACCCGCCGGAATTCCGCCGCCGCTTCGGGAAAGGCCGCCGCGTAAACGCGGAAGGCTTCCTCCCAGGCTTTTTGCCGGGCTGCGCCTCTTTCCAGGGACGGACGGCGGCAGTGGGCCAAGACTTCCTCGGGGACGTAAAAAGCCGGCTCCTCCGGCCAGTCCAGGCGCACCTTGGCGGCGGCGAGTTCCTCCTTCCCCAGGGGCGAGCCGTGACAGGCGGCGGTGCCTTCCTTCGTCGGGGCGCCGTAGCCGATGCAAGTCCGCACCTTGATGAGGGTGGGCCGCCACCGTTCCTCCTTGGCGGCGGCCAGGGCCGCGTCGAGAGCCGCGACGTCGTTTCCGTCCGCCACCTCCAGGACCTGCCAGCCCATCGCGGCGAAACGTCCGCCCACATCCTCGGTGAAGGTGAGGGCCGTCGCCCCGGCGAGGGAGACGCCGTTGTCGTCATACAGGACGACGAGTTTTCCCAGGCCGAGATGGCCGGCCAGGGCGCAGGCCTCGGCGGTGACGCCTTCCATGATGTCGCCGTCGCTGGCCAGGACATAGGTGAAGTGATCAACGATCTCGTGTCCGGGACGGTTGTATGTCGCCGCCAGATGGGCCTCCGCCAGCGCCATGCCCACGGCGTGGCCGACCCCCTGGCCCAGGGGGCCGGTGGTCATCTCCGCTCCCGGAGGACGGCCAAGTTCCGGATGCCCCGGCGTCTTGCTTTCCCATTGCCGGAAGCTCCGAAGGTCCTCGATGGTCAGATCGTAACCCGTGAGGTACAGGAGGCTGTAAAGCAACATGGAGGCATGTCCGGCGGACAGGATGACCCGGTCCCGGTCCGGCCAGGCGGGATCGGCGGGATTATGCTTGAGGTGGCGCATCCAGAGGGTGTAGGCTAGGACGGCCGCCCCCATGGGCATCCCCGGATGCCCGGATTTAGCCTTTTCGGCGGCGTCGGCGGCCAGAAAGCGAATGGCGTTGATGCATCTCTCTTCGATCATTTTACTATACCTTCTTGATTTTATAGTGGTATGTTGCTTGGGACCGGTGGGAGAAGATTTCATATTTTCGACGGCGTGTCAACCAGTGAAACGGCCATGTTGAAAATGATTCAGGCGTTGGGGCCGGCGCCGGCGGAATCCTGCTGGAAAACGAGGCCCGTTTATGATAATTTCGGCCATCATGGTAAAAGGGAGGGGGGCTATGTCCGGAGCGCTTGAATCGCTTAAGGTGCTGGATTTTACTACGTTGTTGCCGGGACCGTTCGCTACGATGTGCTTGGCCGACATGGGGGCGGACGTCCTGCGCGTCACTTCGGGATCCCGGCCCGATCTGGTGGAATTCCTGCCTCCCCGGCTCCCCGCGACGGGGGTGGGCGCCGTGAGCGCCTATCTGGGGCGGGGAAAGCGTTCCCTGGCCCTGAACCTCAAGGACCCCCGGGGGATCGAGATCGTCCATCGGCTGCTGGCGGACTATGACATCGTCATCGAACAGTTCCGGCCGGGGATCATGACCAAGCTGGGACTGGATTACGAGCGCCTGAAAAAGGTCAATCCCCGGGTGATCTACTGCTCCATCTCCGGATATGGCCAGACGGGTCCCCTGCGGGACCGGGCGGGGCACGACATGAACTATATGGCCCTGTCGGGGGCGATGGGCTACTCGGGGCGGAAGGCGACCGGGCCGACCCTCATGGGAATCCAGATTGCCGACATCGCCTCGGGTTCCAACAATGCCGTTATCGGGATCCTGGCGGCGGTGGTGAGCCGCGCCGCGACCGGGGAGGGGCAGTATATCGACATCTCCATGACCGACGGGGTGATGGCCCTCAACGCCATGGCGGGGGCCGCGTATCTTGCCGGGGGCGAGGCGCCGGGACGGGAGGAAAACTGGCTCAACGGGGGGTCGCTCTACGATTTCTACGCGACGAAAGATGGCGGCTATCTGAGCATCGGCAGCCTGGAGCCGCAGTTCTTCCGGACCCTCTGCGAGGTGATCGGCCGTCCCGATCTCATCCCCGGCGGTGTACAGCCCAAAGCTGGGGATTTCGAGCGGGTTCGGGAGGAGATCCGGGCGATCGTCCGGACGAAGACCCGGGCGGAATGGGAGGCGATTTTCAAGGAGGTGGACGCCTGCGTGGAGCCCGTCCTGTCCCTGGCGGAGGCCCTGGAGGGCGAGCTGGCCCGGGGGCGGGAGATGGTGGTGGACGTGCCGCTGGCGGCGCCCGACGGCTCGGACGTGGGTAGGGGAGACGCGGGGGGTGGCGGTGGCGCACTGGGAGCGGGTGATGGCGCCTTTGCGGCGGGTGTTCAGGGTGCAGGCAAAGCTTCGACGATAAAGGAAAGCGGCGCCCGCGGCACCGCCGGGGCGGCGGGGGGTGGGGGTGCATCCGGGAAAGCCGCGGGAGACCCCGGGGCCGCCACCGGGGGAATCGCCGCGCCACGCGCCACGGTGCGCCAACTGGCCAATCCGGTGAAGTTCTCCAGAACTCCGGCCTCCTACGCCTTTGCGGGTGTCAAGACGGGGACTCACAACCGGGAGGTCCTCAAGGCCCTGGGTTATACGGAGGCGCAGATTGCCGAATTCGCCGCCACGGGTCTCTTCGATTAAAAAAAGACTAAGAAAAAAAGGAGGAAATGACGATGGCAACGTATGAGTATCGCTGCGAGGCATGCAAAAAGTCTTTTACCTTGATCCAGAAGATGTCGGAGCATGGCAAGGCGAAGGTGACCTGCCCCAAATGCAAAAGTGAGAAGGTCAAACAGCAGATCAGCGGTTTCCTGATCAAAACCAGCCGTAAAAGCTAAAAAAAATGAAAAAAAGAGGGAAGGCTCTTTTTTCCCCGTCCCCCTTTTTTCCCGATTATGCCTTGACACTAGGACCGATCTTGATTATAGCTCCACCATCAATCTGTCTATATAGATAATATGAGTCCTTTGCGTAGCGGCAGAAATCAGAAACGCGCTGCCTGCTTCGTGCCGGGATGACCAAAAAGAGAGGGAATCAGCAGCATGGGAGATCCGCCCGCACGGACGCCGGAAGATGCCGGCGCCGGTTATCGAAGGGACCAGCAACCGAGTCAGCCCGGCCCACCGCCGTGCCAAACAGAAAATGCTAATTTTAAAGACCTGACCCCATATGATGAAGATGAGATCAACCTGCTGGATCTGGGGCGGGTGATCTGGAAACGGCGGCGGCTTATCGGTTATATCGCGGCGGCGATGGTCTTCCTGACGGTGGTGGTCTCCCTGCTCATGACCAACATTTATCAGTCCGAGGCGGTGATCATGCCGGTTGCCGGCAAGGAGGTGGGCGCGGGTGGCGGAGCGGCGGCGCTGCTGGCCGCCCAGTTTGGCGGGTTGGCCGGGATTGCGACGCCGGGCTCCACATCGACCCAGGAGATCGTCAGCCTTCTGAAATCCAATGTGTTGCGGGAGAAGGTTATCGAGCAGCACAAACTGCTGCCGGTGCTTTTCGAAGAAGAATGGGATGCGGAGAAGAAGCGCTGGAAGGCGGAAGGGGGCGGATTCCGTATAAACCTGAATCCCATTTCCTGGGTCTCCAGCCTTCTTGCCTTGGTGCGGCCGCCTCCCCCGCCCAGCATCGCCAAAAAGAAGCCGGGAATTCCCGACGTCTGGGACGGCATTCGGGCCCTGGATGAGATGGTGACGGTGAAGCACGACGTGAAACAGGGCTCCATTACCATTACCGGTCAATTCCCTGATCCCGAACTGGCGGCGAGGGTCGTGGAGAATTTCCTGACTACGCTCACGGACCACATGAGCGCCGAGGCCCGGCGGGTGGCCCTCACCAACCAGAAATATCTGGAGGGTCAGTTAAGCGCGACGACAGACCCCTTCATCAAGCAAAAGATCTACAACCTCATCGCCCAGCAGGTGGAGACCTCCATGATGGCGGAGGTGAAAGAGAATTTCGCCTTCAAGATCCTGGATCCTCCCAGGGTCCCGGACCAGAAGTTCAAGCCGAAGCGGGCCCAGATGGTCATGTTGTCCTTTGTCGTGGCGCTCTTCATCGGGATCTTCATGGCGTTTTTCCTTGAGTTTCTGGAAAAGCAAAACATACACATAGACGCCGGTCGCTGGCCGCTGATCAATCGCCTTGCCGGCTGGAAGCGGAGGTTGCTGATTTGAATATTAGACGTTTCTTCGGCATCGGAATTTTTATCCTGGCGATTGCATCCATAATCGGCGCTCTGCCCGCTGTCGCCCAGACCCCGAATATTACCGCGCAGCCCCTGCCGGGGATGATGGGACAGCAGATGCCCACTACAGTCACCGCCGATGTCTGCAAGAACCTTCCGGCAAGCCAGCGGGCTGTTTGCGAGGCGGAGATCCAGCGGAGCGGCGGCCGGTTGACCCCGGAGGCCCTTCAGGCCATCAAGGAGCGGCCGGCGGTAACGGGAACGACACCCGATGAAGCCGCACGGGTCCGGCAGCTCACGGAACAGAAGGAACGCCAAAAGATAACCGTTGAGGAATACAAGGAAAAAACAATATTCGACCGCGCTCGGAATATCGGAAAGTATCAGGATGTATCCACGGACCTGAAGCGCTTCGGCGCCGATTTTTTCAGCGAGGCGGAGGTGAGCGTTACCGTTGACCGCAAGGACGTGCCCGTGCCGATGAGTTATGTCATCGGCCCCGGCGATGAGATCAAGCTTCTCCTCTGGGGTCGCGTCAACGCCCAGTACGACCTCATAGTGGACCGGGACGGCAAGATCACCATCCCTCAGATCGGACCTCTCCATGTGTCCGGCCTGACCTTCGAGCAGATGTCCAAACTGGTCATCAAACAGGCGGAACAGATTGTGGGGGCCAATATCGACATCTCTATGGGATCGCCCAAGATGATCCCCATCTTCGTGATCGGCGACGTCAAGCGTCCCGGTTCCTACACCGTCGGTTCCTTCTCCACGATCACCGACGCCCTGCTCACGGCGGGGGGGCCCACGGAAATAGGTTCCATGCGCAACGTCCAGTTGAAACGTAAAGGCCGCCTCGTGACGACCTTCGACCTTTACGATCTCCTCCTCAAAGGCGACAAGAGCCATGACGTAGCCCTTTTGGCCGGCGATGTGATCTTCGTCCCCATCACCGGGCCGGTAGCCGGCATCGCCGGCAACGTCCGCCGCCCCGCCCTTTACGAGTTGAAGCACCGCTACGATTTGGAATATCTCCTGGAACTGGCCGGCGGCATCACCCCCTCCGCCTACACCCAGCAGATCCAGATCGAACGGATCGTCAGGAACCAGCGCCACATCGTTATGGACATCGACGACAAGAAGATGGCCAAGGCTGCGGAGATCGCTCTCCACGACGCCGACCTGGTGAAGATCTTTCCGATCATGGATATCAACGTGAACGTCGTCTATCTCAACGGCAACGTCAAGCGTCCGGGGAAATACGAGATGAAACCGGGGATGCGCGTGGGCGATCTGCTCAAGAACAGCGATGACCTGCTGAGTGAAACCTACCTCGAATACGCCCTCATCAAGCGTCTGGAGCCGCCGGACATGAAAACCGTCCTGGTGCCCTTGAATCTGGAGAACCTGCTGCTGAAAAAGGATGAACGGGCGAATGTGGAGCTGAAGCCCCGGGACAGCATCTATGTCTTCCATCAGGGCCTCTTCAAGGACAGCCCCTTTGTCCGGATCGAAGGGGAGATTCGGGGTGACTGCGCGACAGATAAGGAAGCAGAAACAACCGGTGAGATGACAAGAGAGTCCCTGGCTGGAATGAGGGCGATGACAAGCGAGCCCGGGGGTGGAATGAGGACTGGGATGACTGTCGATACCCGAACGGCTGCCGGCGGCACCGCGGCGGCGGGAGCGGGATCGGAAGAATCCCGCTACAGTCAGTACTTGCTTTCCCAGAGCCGGGCGGAAAAACCTCGCTACAGCCAATACCGGCTTTCCCAGAGCCTGAAGGCAATCGAAGAGGATCTGAAGAAACAGGGATTGACTGACCTGGCGAAGCAGGTTTGGACTATCGAGAGCGAGGTGGCCGACAACCTGAAAATCCCTCCGGAAGATTTCCGCAATTTGCGTACCCAGTTGGTCAAGGTGGGCCGCCCCGATCTCGCTAACCAGCTTCTGGAAATCGAACGGAAGGTGAAAAAAGGTGGCGCCCTGGCTGATGTCACCGCGGAACTGGTCCTGATCGAGAACATCCTCAAGCGCATGAATATGTACGATCAGGCGGCAACGGTGAGGAGCATCCATGACGAGATCAAAAACTTCGGCCGGGTCCCCACGGAAAACATGCGTGTTCTCCGGGCGGACCTTATCCGCACCAATCAGGCTGATCTGGCCAACCGCTTGTTGGAGATCGAGAATCGGACCAAGCTCAGTTGCAACATCCCCTTTGTGGAAAATATGCGCGTCAAGGACGTGATCCTCATCTCCGGAGGACTGACCAGCAACTCCTATCTGGACCGGGCGGAGATCATCCGGACGAACAATAAACGGCAGTACCAGACCCTTTTCTTCGATCTGGGCAAGGCGATGGCCGGCGACCCCCAGCATAATCTTCCGCTCCAGAACGAGGATCAGATCGTCGTCCATTCCATCTGGGAGCAGGTTTACAAGAAGCATGTGGCGATCGACGGGGATGTCGCCCGGCCCGGAACGTATCAATATACCGAGGGGATGACCGTCCGCGACCTCGTTTTCAAGGGTGGCAACCTTCTGGAATCGGCCTATCTGGGAGAGGCGGAGATCTCATCCATCGTCGTGGTGGCGGGAAAATCATCCGCGACGGGGCGGCGGGTGATCAATCTGGGCCGTGCCCTGGCGGGAGATCCCCAGCAGAACGTGGTTTTGATGCCCAACGACCGGCTTCTGGTCAAGCGCATCCCCAACTGGGGCTCCCTGCAATACGTAAAACTGTCGGGGGAATTCAAGTTCCCCGGGAAATACTCCTTCCACAAAGGGGAAAAGCTTTCGTCGGTGATCGAGCGGGCCGGGGGTTATACGGACAACGCCTATCTCCGGGGGGCCGTCTTCAAACGGGAGACCGTCCGGGAGTTGCAGCAGAAGAGCCTTGACGAAATGGCCCGCCGCATGGAGCGGGAACTGCTTTCGGAGAGCTCCGCCCGGGTGGCGACGTCCATCAGCGCCGAGGAGATGGCGGCCAAGAAGCAGGAAGCGGAGCTGAAGCTGAAACTCATCGAGTACATGAAATCCCTCCAGGCCACGGGAAGGATGACCATCGCCCTGAGCCACGTCCGGATGCTCAAGGGCGGTGCTTTCGACATCGAACTCGAGAGCGGCGACAACCTCTTCCTTCCCCAGAAGACGAGCGTGGTCAACGTGGTCGGGGCGGTGATGTCGGAAGGGTCCCACATCTATAACGACAGCCTGGATTACAAGGACTACGTCGCCCTGGCCGGGGGTTATGCCCGGTATGCCGACGAGGCCAATGTATTTGTCATCAAGGTAGACGGGAGCGCCCGGAAGCTCTCCTCGGGCTTCGCTACCTGGAACGACAAGCGGGATCGCTGGGAGATGACGGCCTATGGCAAGGAAATCAAACAGATCGAACCGGGGGATGTCATCGTCGTTCCGGAGCGGATCGCCCAGATCGCCTGGCTTAGGGAGATCAAGGACATCACTCAGGTTCTCATGAACACCGCCGTCACGGCGGCAACGATTATCAAACTCTGGTAAAGGAAAAAAGTCCTTGACATAATAGTAATTAAAATAATATAAGAGAACAAAAAAAGATGTAGAGTTATATATTAATAATATCAATGAGATAAGGAGGAAAGAGAGGAAGAGTATGAAAACGATTGGCAAGTACACACTGATTGTCGGGATGATCTTTTTTATGGCGATGCTGCCCGTGAGCGTCTTTGCCCAGGCTCAAGGCGCGGGGAGCGGCACGGCCGGGGCCGGCGCGGGTGCCGGAACGGCTGGAGCGGCCGGCGCGGGCGCCGCGGCCGGAGGCGGGGCTTTGGCCGGTATCGGGGCGGGAACCATCGCTGCAGCCGCCGTGGCGGCAGCGGCAATCGCCACAGCAGCGATCGCTTCCTCTTCATCCAAGAGCGATTCGACGCCCGCGGCCCATTCGGCGACGTCACACCACTAAGCAGTGAAGTTGGCTACTCTTCACGGATATGACATCGCGTCAAGAGTAGCTTTTTTATTTCCATCCTTATTTGCATAGCACGCCGGGAAGCTCACGGCGTGCTATTGCTTTCCTGAATTCATGAAGCGAAGAACGATCTTTTTGCGGTGGGCGGTGATTGCCGTTTTGATTGCCGCATCCCAGCTTATGGCACCTTGTGCTGCGGTGACGCAGTCCCTGAGCCCGGAGGCGGAAACGGTGCTGAATGCCGCCGAGGGGGTCTTCAAGGCCATGAAGGCGAGAGACTATCCGGCGATATGGGCGGGACTGACCGCCAAGACCAGAAACGAGATGGTGGAGAGTGTCCGCAAAGGCGCCGGAAAAACCGGGCACGAGTTTACGGCGGCGCAGCTAAGCAATGACTTCGCCACCGGCGGGCCCCAGGCTAAGGCTTACTGGGATTCCTATCTCGACGTCTTCAATCCCGACCTTGTCCTGGAACAGAGCCGCTGGTCCCTGGGATCGATCAAAGGCGATGGCGCCACGGTCATCATCCAGTACCGAAAATCGGAAAATCCGGCGATCCTCATCCTGAAGAAGGAAGACGGCGCCTGGCGCCTCGGACTGGAAGAAACCTTTGGCCCCCGCCGCTGGATCATGAAATAATAGGGGAAGTAGCCCCCTATTATAATGTCGAAAAAATCCATCGATAAGAAACCGCGGACTGCCTTTTTCTGCCAGAGCTGCGGTCATGATTCCCCGAAATGGTTGGGGAGATGTCCGGGCTGCGGGGAGTGGAACACCTTCGTCGAGGAGGAGTTGCGGGAGACGGCGGCAGGGGGAGCAGGGGCGTCCGGGCGGGCGTCTTTTTCATTTTCGGGGGCCCCGCAACCCATCGAGGCTATCGAGGCCGACGAGGGGGAACGCATCCGGACGGGCATGGCGGAGATGGACCGGGTTCTGGGGGGCGGCATCGTCCCGGGATCGGCGATCCTGGTGGGCGGCGATCCGGGGATCGGCAAATCCACCCTGCTCCTGCAACTCCTCCAGCAACTGGCGGCGCAGGGGATGAAGGTCCTCTACATCACCGGCGAGGAATCGGCCCCGCAGATCAAGCTCCGGGGGCGACGGATCGGGGCGGAGGCGGCAAATCTCTTCGTGCTGGTGGAGATCGACCTGGACAGCATGATGCGACAAATCGAGGCCACCAGGCCCCAGGCGGTGGTTGTCGATTCCATCCAGACGGTCTGCTCCGCCGCCCTGGGTTCGGCCCCGGGCAGTGTCGGACAGGTGCGGGAATCGTCGGAGCGCCTGATCATCCAGGCCAAGAAGACGGGTATCCCCGTCTTTCTCGTCGGCCATGTGACGAAGGACGGCGCCATTGCCGGACCGAAGGTCTTGGAGCACATGGTGGATACCGTCCTGTACTTCGAGGGGGACAGCGGACATGCCTTCCGGATCATCCGGGGGATAAAGAACCGTTTCGGGCCTACGAACGAGATCGGCGTCTTCGAAATGCGGGGCGACGGCCTCCGCGAGGTGGCCAATCCCTCGGCGTTCTTTCTGGCGGAACGGCCGGAGCGGGCGGCGGGCTCCGTGGTGGTTCCCAGCATGGAGGGGACGCGGCCCATCCTCATCGAGATTCAGTCCCTCGTGATCCCGACGAATTTCGGGATGCCCCGGCGGACGGCCATCGGCGTGGACGCCAACCGCGTGTCGCTCCTGGTGGCGGTCCTGGACAAGGTCTGCGGCCTCCATCTGAGCAATCACGACATCTTCATCAACGTCGCCGGAGGCGTGAAGGTGAGCGAACCGGCCATCGATCTGGGGATTGTCTCCTCCCTGGCATCGAGCTTTCTGGACCGGGCGGTGGTGCCGGGGACCGTGGTCTGCGGGGAGGTGGGCCTGGCCGGGGAGATCCGGGGGATCAGCCGCGCCGATGTCCGCATCCGCGAGGCGGCGCGTCTGGGTTTTTCCCGGTGCATCCTGCCCTTTGTTGCCCCCCGGGGAGAGGCGGGGACGGACGCCGCCGCAGCGGCCAAACCTGTCGCATCATCCGCCACACCCGCCAAATCCACCTCACTATCGGCGTTGCGGTCCGCCGTGCCGGCGGCTAGAGCCGCCATTGCCTCGGCTTCCGACCGAGGCGTCGCTTCGCAAAGGGGGGGGGGGCAGGAAAGCGACATTGCCCTCCTTCCCGTCCGCTCCCTCCCGGAACTCCTTAGCCATTTGTTCTGATATTTATTGTTTACACCTTTCCCTCCCCTTCAAGGGGAGGGTTAGAGTGGGGATGGGATTCATCTCAGTTTGAAGAGCTTCTCGATCAACTGCGATTTGAGAAGATCGCCGCCGATCTTGATCTGGCCCGAGGTGTAGGCCTGCATCGCCGAAAGCTTGCCGCCCATCATGTCGAGGAAATCCCCGGCGGCCATGGTGATGGTCGTCGTCGGGGCGTCCCGCTTGCCCGCCTCGATCCGGCAGGCCCCGTCCTTCACCTCCGCGAACCAGTCGCCGCCGCCGTCGCCGGTGATGTGAAACTGGAAGACGACGTTGACCCCGGCCGCCTTCTCGGCCTGGAAGGCCTGCTGCATCTGGGCGAAGATCCCCGCCACGGTGGGCGGAGCGGGCTGGGCGGGGGTGCCGTCTCCCGCGGTTGCAGCGGCTGCGATGGCCGAGGCGCCGCCTGACGATCCGGGGTCGGAGGAGGTTGTCTCGGCGGCGGCCGCTTTGGGCTTCGGGGCGAAGGCATTGAGGAGATCCGTCACCTGGTCCATGAGCTGGAAATACTCCTTGGCGCCTTCCATATCGCCGATCTTCTCCCAGTTGTCCGCCACTTCCTCTAAGGTAGGAATCCGCCGGCCGTCTCCGATGACCGTCCCTGGGCCGGTGAGGATGGCGGCGCGGTTGTAGAAACCCATCCCGGCGTTGAAGATGTGTCCCGTTACCCCGCACGTCTCGGAGACGAGGTAGAGGACAATAGGGGCGACGAATTCGGGTTTGAGTTTGGCGAAGATGTCGGGGGGAAGGATGTCCTCGGTGAGACGGGAGGCGGCGATGGGGGCGATGCTGTTGACCTTTATGTTGTACTTCTGTCCTTCGATCTTGATGGTGTTCATGAAACCCACGAGGCCCAGCTTGGCGGCGGAGTAGTTGGTCTGGCCGAAGTTGCCGTAAAGTCCCGAGGCGGAGGTGGTCATGACGATGCGCCCGTAGCCCTGGTCGCGCATGGCGGCGAAGGCGGGCCTGGTGACGTGGTAGGCGCCGTTGAGGTGAACGTCGATGACGGCGCGCCAGTTTTCCGTCTCCATCTTGAGGAGCCCCTTATCGCGGATAATGCCGGCGTTGTTGATGAGGATGTCGAGGCGTCCGAAGGAGTCCAGGGCGGTTTTGACGATTCTCTCCCCGCCCTCGGGAGTGGCGACGTTGTCGTAGTTGGCCACGGCCTCGCCGCCCGCGGCCTTGATTTCGGCTACGACCTTGTCGGCGGGGGAACTGGAGCCGTCCCCGGCGCCGTCGCGGGCGGCGCCGAAGTCGTTGATGACGACCTTGGCGCCCCGTTTGGCGAGCTCCAGGGCATACACCCGCCCCAGGCCGCCCCCCGCTCCCGTGATGACCGCCACCCGGCCGTCAAAACGGATCTGAGCCCCGGCGGCGGGTCCGTACTCGAAGATGCCGTTGTCAATGACGACATCGCCGGTTTTGGCTTTCAGGGTACGCCATACGGCCCGTCCTTCCCCGGTCTTCCAGATGAGGGTCCGGATGGGCTCGCCGGGGTAAAGGGGCTTCGAGAAACGGCAGGCCAAGCGCCGGACCAGATCCGGCTGCCCCGGGGTCAGTTTTTCCATGAGGGCGCGACAGGCAAAACCGTGGGTGCACAGGCCGTGCATGATGGGCTTTTCAAAGCCCACCTGCCGGGCAAAGTCGGGATCGACGTGGAGCTGAAAGAAATCGCCGGAGAGGCGGTAGAGGAGCGGCTGATCAGGGGAGGGTTGGGCCGTGACCACGAAGTCGGGTTCGGACGCCGGGAATACGAAGGGTTCGGTCTTCCCTTCCTCGCCGCCGAAGTTGCCGTCGAAGCGGCTGAACATGGTAATGACATTTTTGAAGAGCTTATTGCCGTCGGCGTCGCAGGTGTCTCCTGCCGCGATGACGACGGCGCCCTTATCCTTCTTGTCGTAGTAGTGGGTGATTGACCCCTCGGTCGTCAGGGCTCCTCCGGTGGGGATGGGGCGGTAGAAGATTATGTCCTGCTCGCCGTGAAGAATGCCCGCCAGGTTCACGTTGGCGGCTCTGGCCACGTGCCGGAAGAAGCCAAAGATACCGGCCACGGAAAAGCTGGGGATGACCTTGAGGTTTTTTTCGTAAACGTAATCCAGTTCGTCGAAGCCCGCGCCGATTCCCAGAGCGTACAGGGCGGCGTCCTTCCAGGTGTAGGTCTTGGTGACCGGGCCGATTTTCTTGCCGATTGCCTCCAAATTGAGCGCCATAAGTGTAACCTCCTTATCTGTTCGGAGCGGCCTTTGATTTATTGTTGCGCGGCGCGCCTTTTGTCATCCCCGCCCCGGCGAAAAAGGTGTGTTTTATGAGCTGTCCACAATTCATCATTCTTCCGGATGCCGACGCAAGCACGGTATGACAAGCGGGGCCGCTTTCAAAGGTCGCTCGGATTGATTTGGAGTACAATGGAAATCATGACCTTTTGTCAAGAACAATTATCGATGGAATATTTTCACAATCGGAAGACGACATATGGCTTGCGCCGCGGTGTGAATCGTGAATATTGATGAACTCGCAAAAAGTCATCATTGAGACGACGAAGTAAAAAGCTCCAGAGGCAAGGCGCGCGAATCCTGAGGAATGAGGCGTACTTGTGTGTACGTCGCAGTGACGAAGGATGAAGCGCAACGCCGCATATGGACTTTTTACGATGTCGTCAACATTGAAGACTTCATCCTGCGCTTGTGGATTAGTGCTTGCCCGGAATTCCTGAGTCGCATATATAAAACATGCCCATATACAGGCAGGATGCCGTGATGGTGGGTGC
>ERZ795031.3775-NODE-3775-length-13284-cov-7.425580_pt1 | contig 13284 bp, 17 predicted proteins | sample MGYA00375123_ERZ795031 | MGnify/ENA primary metagenome ERZ795031 (study PRJEB30166, sample SAMN05720159) | activated sludge metagenome | isolation source: anaerobic digester from wastewater treatment plant | place: USA | collected 2015-04-21 ... | reverse complement strand
TCGTCTCTTGGTTTGTATAAATACATAAGATCTGAAACTGGCATCTCTGGGATCTTTATTAAAAACTCATTACCGAATTTTTCAACTTTAATCTTTCCGAATAAAGATAAGATCTTGCCGATCTCAACTTCATTCTTATTTAATAAATTACTTAATCTAAAATAAATATATGGGAGATCAAAATGATCAGAATTCCACCCACTTAACACACTTGGGTCAATCTGTCTAATTTTTCCCCAACAAGCTCTAATTAAATCCATTTCACTAGTAAACATATAAATTTCTAACTTCTCATCAGAATTAATATATTTATCTACTAGTAAATCTTTTGTAAATTGATTTATTAGGTCTGGAATTTCATTTTTACTTGGAAACTTATTAATATTAGAATGTTGTAATAAAAAATATGATCTGAATATTTTTTCGAATGTACTATAAATTGTTATAGCATTTATTGGAAATTTTGCTATCTCTGGTTTAGGAAACACTCCAGCATTATTTGTAAACACTTCAATGTCTGCAAACAAAATATTTAATAATTGATCATTGTCGATTGTATCGTTCTTATTTTCTAAATAGCTATTAATTGAAAATGATTGTTGATAATCTAGATCTAAATTATAGATTTGATATGGTGAAATATCTAGATTATTAAATTCTTCTATAGATAGATTTTGCATTCTACTCCTTTCTTTTTTCATAAATTAAAAACTTACATTTATTATTTCTATATAAAAATAGAGAAAAATAAAATTAAGTGGGAGACTGCTCTCCCACGATTTCTATTTAACTAATTTCAAATATGATGGTATGTCTCTTTTACGTTTTTTTATTTCAAACTCCGGAATTTTTGAGGTTGTTTGATGTTGTGAAGGTTGGTTGGCTAATTTTAAATCAGTTTTTTGCAGCTGATACTTAACTCCTCCCATCGTAAACTCTTGTCCATGGATTTGTTGATTATCTAATATCCACATCTTTTTAAGTGGTTTAAAATCTGGTGTTGGTAGAAGTATTTGAAAAGTTACTCTCCACCAATTAGGTTTAACATCTGCAACAGCATCATCTACAAATGCATAAATTCCTTCTTTTTGATTTGATAAGAACAATGTTTCCAGGAATAATAACTAGAGAATCATCCATAGTATCTCCTTTAAGAAAAATAAAAAATGGTGAACAGAAATTTATCTGCTCACCATTTTGTAACTTAGTCCAGAAACGCAAGATTGCGATTGGACCTGGCTTTTGTTTCCTCATTCGGAATGACTTCATGCCAAATCCGAAGAGATATGGTTTTGTGATCGGGATGGCGAATTTTGCCTCTCACGAACACTTTCATGTCGCGAGTCATCCTCCGCCAAGGAAATTTCGCCATTTTGGGATCACTTTTGATGAGATTGTCGTATTCCCCAACAGTAATTCCGTTAGGAAATCTCGAATTCACCATTACAGTGTTCCCTCCAAAGCGGACAAGCTCCTCACAAACGTGAGGCTTGCCGCGACCGCGTCGAATAGGTTCATTTTTCAGAATCTCCATCTGATTGAAATTACGTTCAATCGGAATGAAGAACCATTCTCCCTGACGCACTCTTGCACTATTTCTGTGCAGATGTGCCTTGGGTTTCGATTTGGTCAAACCTTTACTAGATTCAACCAACACAACTTCTTTGGGCTTCAGCGCCTGTTTTGCGCTATCAACGTCAACAACATTTCTCACAGACTCCGGAATCGAAGCTGCGAACCAATGCGTTTCGTCGTGACCGCAAAGAAATTTCACCTTATTGATAATTCTTTTACTGTCGTCCTTGTGAATCAGCAACAAGTGCCGGTCCTTGGGGACAACGTTGGGGATAACGATGTTTTCAAAAGAGTCAGAAGCTACTTCGAAAAATTCGCCGTTCTTATCTCTCTTAACATCAACAACAATTTTAAGGTCACTTTGCAAATCTCTCCGAGAAAGATTTGTAAACTTCACTCTCGCGCCAATCTCATTAAATCGACGCTCAAGAACTCCTTCCATATTTCCCCCTTTCAATTTAAAATTTTACTTTATCCGGCTGGTGGGCACCTACACCATCCATACCTCATGCACGAGTTATGGGAGTTCTGGACAGGGTTACACCTTAAGAGAGAAGTTATCTCTCAATGCCTCCACTCGCCCTCGTTCTTTTAAATCGCCGGATAAAGTAAAAACATTTAATTAATATAATAGTATTATTTCTATATAAAAAATTTAAATATTAAAATTATAATCTTCTTGTATCGGCTCGATCTCTTCTATTTTTTCTAAAACTGGTACTCCATGAGGAACTATCTTACTGTTAATTTTAGCTTCGATAGCATCTTGTACAGAGGTTTTAATTTTCTTTTGATTTATCAATTCTTCAAATAAGCTAATTCTAGTAAATTTTCCAGTTTCATATTTCATATTTACTAGTTTAATTTGTATCGATTTCCAAGCTCTTGCCGATTTAATAATTTTATCAATATCATTCAACATTATCGATGGGACACGAAATCTATTAATAGCATCTATAACGAACATTTTGTTCTCCACCATACTATCTATGATGTGTTCGATAAGATATAATATTAATTTTTCATTAATATTAATTTCAATTTCTTTATTCCATCTATCATTGTTGTTATTTTTTATTAGAATATTCTTATGAATTTTATCACCCATTGTCATTTCTTTGATCGTTGGATCAAATACTTTTAATTTAAGCTTCATCTTTAATCTCCTGATTTAAACATTCATCACATCTAAACCATATCTCTGGATCAATTTTACCACATAATGCTTTGTTAAATAATTTACATTCATCACAAATAGTGTCTAAATAATGACAATTAACATTGCATATTTTTGAATTTGATTCGTCTATATTTATTTTAACTTTTAAGAGTTTTTGCATATTTTATCCTTTTTCGATACTTTTTAAGAACCAAGCAAGACCCAATAAATATCTATCACTAACTGGTTGTTTGTTTTTGATTCTATTAATTGTTCCGAGACAAACTTCTGCAAGTCTGTTACTTTCAATTGCACATGATGCAAGAGATTCTAACAGTACTGGATCATTAATCTTTTGAGAAATATAATTAATAGCGGAATTGACTGCTGAGTGTGGTTCGTTAGAATTTAGTTCAGTTCTATCCATTTTTAATAACCTCTATCCATTGCTTCATTTGCAAGTTTATCGGCGCGAGCATTCTTGGCTCTCTCAATATGCTCGATAGTATAACCATCTCCAAAGAGTTTTAATAACTCTTGAACTCTTTTATATAGTGGTTCTAGTCTTGAATTACGAACTTTGTATATCCCTTTAATATGGTTAACAATAAGCATAGAATCCATAAAGATATGAATTCTAGAAATCCCATGTTGTTGAGCTATTTGTAATCCATGAATTAATCCCATGTATTCCGCTGCATTGTTTGTAGTTGTTCCAAGAAATATATTCATTTCTGCGATACTTTTGTTGTCTGTTGTAGTGAGCACAACGCCAACTCCTGATGGTCCTGGATTTCCTCTAGAACCAGCATCTGTATATAGATTAGCTTCTGTGTGTTTCATATTCATTCCTTCAAATAAAAAATCTCTTGAAGAGGAATTTCTTCCTCTTCAAGAGAGTTATGTGGTTAGTTAATAATTAACCGATGCTAGCAAGAATGTCTCCGACCACACTGTCCAGAGCACCTTTAACCTTGCCACCACGACCTCCACCCTTACCAGGGCGAGAATCTTCAGGACGATTGAGATATGTCTTAATATACTCTTCGACCTTCGCCAGTTTAGCAGCATCGCCTTTAGCGTTTTCACGAAGCTGAACCTTCGTAGCCATGAGAACACGATTAACCTGGAATTTTGTCACACCAACAGTCTCAGCAATCTGAGAATAGGAGTGATCTTTGACCAGAGCAATAATCTGTTTTACCTGTTCGGAAGTCATCGCCGGAGCAGGTTTCTTTCGATCTGCACCAGACTTCTTCTGCTTCGGGGCCTTTTCAGCTGCTGGAGCTGCTGGAGCTGGAGCTGCTGCTTCGGGAGCTGCCTTTGCCTTCGGGGGGAATGGGAAATTTGCCATAACTTGTTGCCTCCTAAATAGTTTTTGTTTTTTGTGAGAATTGTTTATTGATTTCCGCTAAGATGATATCTATCTTAACACCTTCCGCGTTCATAATTGCCCTCTTTAAATCTGTATTTGTAATAATGCTAATTAAATTATTAAGCTGTTTATCAGAATCTGGCCATTTGATTTTATATTCAAAACCTGATCTAATACAAGCTTCTAATTGATTGGGATTCATTTCACCCAATCCTTTGAATCTTCGAATTTTATAATTATCTTTTTTGAATTGATCGATTTTTATTTGATCATATATTGGGTAGTATTTGCCTCCTTTTTCAGCTCCATACAATGGAGGTATTATTACTGATAGATTTCCAGATTTAATATAATCTGGTGCAAATTTAGCGATAGCTAACAGCATTAATACTGCTATATGATATCCATCTACGTCAGCGTCGGATAGAATCTTAATTGATTTATATCTTCGGTTACTTACTGATCCTAACGCTTTCAACAAATCACCAATTTCTTTATTTTTTTGGATCTTATCTAACGTTGCGGCTTCAACATTTAATACTTTACCCTTTAATGGATAACAAGCTTCGATCTTTTTATTTGTAATTTGTTTTAGAGTTCCTTCAGCGGAATCTCCTTCAACAATATACAAAACATCTCCCGGAATATGTTGGCAATCATGTAATTTACTAATTGAAACTCTTTTATTAGCTCTTGCCGATCGGGACGAACCATTTAATATTTTTTGGTGTAATTTTCTCTCTAAGTTATTTTGTAACGTATCAATAATTTGTTCAACAAACCAATCTAATTGGCCTTTTAAAGGATCAATTAGAATCTTTTTAACATCCAATACCATTCTAACTTTGGTTTGGCTGTCAAATTTTGGTTCTGGAACATTTATCATGATAAAAGCTCTCAAACCATTTAAATACTCTCTATCATTTATTTTTGAGAAACTTTTATCTATCTTTTCATTTATTGATTTTTTCAATTCAGTATGAAAAGAATTGATGAATTTACCATCACATGTTCTTAGATTGACATTACCTAATGTAATAGAATCATCTTGATCAACATATGTAGCATATAATTTAATATGATTTGAATTATCTTTAGTTGAAAATGATAATGAGAATAATTGATCCTCTTCGGCAAGAGCTAAATGTTGTTTAATATAAGATTCAAAACTCAATTTCGGAATAGGTTTACTATTAAATGTAAATCCATTTAAATCAAAAATCGATTGAACTGATATTAATCTTTCTACAAAATATCTATTGTCGAATTCTAATGAACCAAAATATTTTTTACTTGGTTTAAATCCGACAACAGTAGAGTAAGAAAAATCATTATCTGTTTCTTCCGAAATCTGTTGTAACTCACCATCTATAAATGAATAAGTTACAACTCTTGTTTTATTCTTTCTGTCTCTTGTTTTAATGGTTAGCCAGTCCGATAGAGCATTAACTGCCACTAGACCAACACCATGCATTCCAATCAGTTGTGCATAATCTTCAGTATCAAATTTTGTTCCAGAAAACAATTCTGTACATAAAACTTTTACTGAATCTTCAACTGATCCGTCTGCAAGAGTAATTGGTTCCATTGGCAGACCTCTTCCATTATCACTTACCCAAAACGAACCATCATCGAGATTATTGAATATACCAATACTAGTACCAAATCCATTTGCTATTTCGTCAATAGCGTTATCTAGTACTTCTTCTGCGAGATGGGTTGGATTCTGTGTGTCACCGATAAACATGCCTGGTCTTGCTCTGACAGGCTCAATTCCACCACCAAGTGCTTGTAAAGCCATTTATTTTTCTCCTTAAACAAAAAATAAACTAACTTATTAAAAATATTATTTCTATATAAAATTTTTGAATATCAGAAAAATGAAGGGGGAAAGTATTTTGTCAATTGTTGACACCTTACCACTCATTCTTAACTTTACCTTGTTTCGTGAGAATTTCTTTAATAGATTCTTTCATAACCTTTTCATCTATTGTCTTTTCAGATTCTATTAAAATTCTAATAGCATCATTGAATCCTTTTCTGTATGCTTGAATAGAAGCTTCGATAAAATCTTCTAATGATATTCCGACCGCCATTATATCTTTTCCTTTCTATAAATGTACCTCTAAAGCACATTTCATCATTTCATAAAAACATGATATCAAATGAACATTAGGATATTTTTTCATCTCGATCTCTTCTGAATACTTGCCGATAATAACCTGTAACGGTAAATATCTAATAAGTTCATATAGTCTTTCAAACACATTTTCGTAATTAATATCATAATTGTTATGACAAAGAGTTACGAAAGATGAATATTCTTTTGCAATAATTGAATTAAATGGAGTTGCAATGCAAATCTTTTTTGCATTAGGATCTGTTGAGATCATAATTTTTTCTATCATCCCAACAATATAACCTACTATATTATCTTCAATATTTAAGTTTTGTTCTAATGCAGAAAAATCAATTGTTCCATTATGAGACAAGTATGACACATGTAAGCTATTGATTAAATTTCTTAATCCAGCTTTATAATTCTTTGTAACAAATTTAACTAATTCATCTGGATCATATTGTGCCTTTTCCTGAGTTAAAATAAACTCTAATCTGTTTTTAATATCTTGAATATTATCAGATTTAAATTCTATCTGAAATGTAAATCTTGATAGTAATGCATTGTCAATCCGCTTTGGATGATTTGTACAACAAATAAAAGCTACTGAATCTTGATATTTTTCCATCAAGTCTTCTTTTAATTGAGCCTGAAATTGCCGAGAAGTACGATCAATTTCTTCAATATAGACAATCTTGCATTTACTACTAACTGGTTTCTTTTGTACAAACGGCGCGATCTTCTCATCGACGTCAGAAACTGAACGAGTTTTAATTCTACATAAATCAGCCTGATTCTTAACAATTCGTCGAATAGCAATTAGTGCTAATGTCGATTTGCCGGTTCCAGCGGGTCCTGATAGTAGTACATTTCCAGGTATAGTTTCTTCATCAATCCAAGCTTTTACAATATTCTTCTGTGCGTCGTTTGAGAAAACCATATCATTGATATCTTGAGGTCTGTATTTTTCAAACCATGAAATATTTGGACTGATCACTTTATATTCTCCTTAATTATGTTTAATTTTGCAAATTCGCCAAAATATTTTATTGCAGCACTATTATATACATTTGCCGCATCATCAGCAATATCAAAAAATCCAAGATGTATTTTCTTATAATTTTCCATTATATATGCTTCAAATTTTTTGCGTTGTTTATTCCAACTTACACCCTTGTATCCACTGGTACTATCACATCGAATTCCTTGATTTTTTAAGTTCTGAGTATGAGTACAAATTCTCAAATTCTCTTCCAAACAATTTAATCTATCCGTATCTTTATGATCAATTTCAAATCCATCTGGAACTTTTTGTCCAGACAATTGTATAATTGCTTGGTGTAAGAATCCAATATATGGTTGATTATTGAGATCGTATAGTGTCGTGACGGCATATTTCTTTTTGTGTAAACGCCATTTATATTCTTTTATTTGATCATAATATTTAACATCAATCTTTGCCTTTGCAATTTCTTCACCTCGAGCATTGTATAAAATAATCCAACAAATATTTTTATCTATAATAAATTCGTTAGGATCATATGGTGTTCTTTTTACCAGCGTAATGATTTTTCCGTGAATCTTAATTTGTTGGTAATGACGTTGGCAATATCCATTTGCATAATGCTTTGAATCGCAATTATCAACAGAACAAAACATTTATAAATCTCCTTCCAAATTAAAAATACAATTTAATTATTTCTATATAAAAATTGAAAATATTAAAAATTGAAAGTGGAGTCATTTCTGACTCCACTTTGTGTTTAGTGTTTAGCGAATACCCTCTCGGGCGTTCGCTTTTTATTAGAAGCGACTTTTTCAAGCTGCTTCTCCTTTGCATAATTAGCTGCAATAATGCAGCCGAGGACATCATCCTGTGACCGCAATTTCTTGCAGTCGACATAGACGATTTTGTCCTCCCCGACGGGGTCAGGAGTATACGTCCTTACAACATTCCTGTCTCCAAGAATGTAATAAGTCGTTTCTGCGTTTGCTGATGGAACCAGTGCGTACAGGATCATCAGCAGAATCAACAGAGTTACCAGTATACGAAGAATCTCGTTCAAAAGTTTTTCGATAATCATGATAATTCTCCTTTCAATTTTTAATTATATACTATATAATTTCTATATGAAAGGTTAGAATATCAAATTTTTACCTGTTTCGAATCATTTCAATAATCTCAGATTCATGTTTTTCAACATAATCTTTACATTCAGAAACAATGTTCTTTAATTCATCAATATCTGTAGTTTCACTAACTACATTTGTTATTTCAACAATAGAATTCTGAATAGGTTCTTCAGGATTAGTTATATCAACTATCTCAAGCATGTCGAATGTTAATTGATGTTTATCATCAACATCTAATTCAACTTGATATAATACTTCCGCTTTTATTAACTTTGTTGCTTCTTCAATGATTTTTATATTCATGCTGTTCCTTTGGATAATTCTGTTATAAAATCAAGACAATTCTTTTCACAGTTATCAATAAGAGATTTTGCCGATAATAATTCTTTTTCAACTTTCTGAATATCAATAACTGTCTCAACCAAATTCTTAATTGTCCTTTTATTACATATATCAATAATATCTTGTTCAAGAATTTGTTTAATTTCTTTTTTCCATATATCATTATCAACATCAAAAATATCAATCTCAATACTTATATCTGTATTCTTTTTTAACTCTTTAAAGTGAGTAATAATTTCTTCAACTGTATTGGATTTATATTGCTCAAAAATGTATCTAATAATTTGAACAATCATTAACTCAACTTTCCTATTGGACAATTTATTGAAATCATCTATATTCTTGAGTTGAACAGAATACTTCCAAAGATTATAATTATAAGCTAGGATATTATCAATTCCATAAGCTTCTACATTTCCTTCATTATCACAAAATAAACAATTAAAATTTAATTTCTTAATTAGATATTCTTGCCAAACTGTTGTAGCTAAATTTTGTAAATTTGTTGACTTTTTCTTAGGTTCGACTAATATATCTATTTGACTTGAAGAATTATCTATTAAATTGATATCTAATTTTTCTTGATCATTTACTAATATATTGAATGAAGAATTTGGAGCTCTTCCTTGAATTCTGATATTTTTAGATTCTAATTTTCCATGCGGAGTATAGTTAATACTTCCAATTCCGGTTGTTAGAATTTTTTGAAATTCTCCAGGTTCAGCTTCACTAACCGTGCAATCATGCGAATTTGGTTGAATTATTATTTCCTCTTTTTTCTTCTTTCCATGAAGAATCCATAATAATCTTTTTGAAAGATCTGAAAGTTTATATTTTGGAATTAAGGTTCTATAGAATGATATACCGGTAATTACTCCGTGTCCAATTAAACCAATTGGAATTGGACTTGGTAGATAAATTGGTTCGGGTTCTAATTCGAACTCTTGGTATGGAACATATTTTTCATCAAGATATGTAAATGCTAGTTCATCAACCCATTTCTTGAGAGAAACTTCAGTGTATCTGTGAGCTGCCGGAGGTGCATCTTCTAACCCTGGTGATCCCCAGTTTCCTTCTCCTTTAGCATATCCTTGATTTACGATATTAACAAGAGTACCATAGAGACTTTGATCACCATGAGGATGGATGGCCCAAACAATGTCCCACAATTGTGGCGCTTTTAATTGCCTTCTTTCTACCTTCTTTATAAAGGGATAATAAAACTCTTCTTTCAACAGGTTTTAATCCATCAATAAATGAAGGCATTGCTCTAAATCTATTTATATATCTTCCATATTCGCTATAAAAAACTGGTATTATTTTCTTCACTGTTACTCCTCTTTAAAATAGAGATCTTTGAGGTTCAAGTTTTTTCATAGTTATAAGATAACTAAGAAATTTCAAATCCAGATTCTGCCGATACATTTCAAAAATTGGTGTAATAAGAATTATATTTTGCAAAAATCTAAATTTTTTAAAATTAACAGAAAATTTACCATTATGATACGAGAGAACTTTATTATTCACATCTGATGTCTCAATATCATAATTTTCTAATGTTTCTATTGGATTTTTCATAATATTTAGTATTACATCATTGTTGCTATTGAATTTTTGTAAATCAGTTGTGAGATTGTAAATTTCAAATTCTTTATCATCTGATTTATAAAATTTCTTAATAATAGCGGCAAGAACTAAAACAGATAATTCTAATTTTCTTTTTGAATCTTCGAATATTGATTTTGTTAGTTTTACGTTTGTTAAATAATCAGTGACAGTTCCAAGATCGTCACTCCTTGAAACTGTTGCTTTGAATGCTAATTCTATTGATTTATCTTCAGGATTTTTGTCCATCCAATCTTTTATGTAACTACAATGAGACAATAGAAAATTATCTACTTCTGGAAATTCAGCAAGATCTGCTATTCGCTTAATTAATTCAAATCTTACAGTTTTATCTTCATATTTTGCCTCATTGGGAATTATTACGAAATTCCCAGTTCCAGCTGATGAAGTTGAATTATAATCACCTTCAATAGTTGTAAAACGATTTTCCGAATTGATATGTGTATCATTAACGGAAGTATATCTCATATCTCTTAAAAAAGAATATACTAATTCAGGATCATACATATCATTCCAATTAACTACTATTGCTCCATTTTCATCTTTTATCATGTTGTCCTCTAGATTCTTGTAAAGATTTCTTTGCTGATTTTTGCTTCAATATTATTCAGCATATCGTTTTTGTCGATAAAATCTGCAACAAAATTAATTCCTGGGTGATCAAAATATAGAAAATGTTTTAAGTTAGTTGTTATAGCTATTGTTATACCAAAAAGTCGAATTTTCAAATAGTCATCTTGTTGAATGACCTCGAAATTATTAACTTTTATATTTTTGATAACTTTATTTAATCTGAAGATTTCACACAGTTCAATAAATTTTCTACGAGCATCTTCTGATGGTTTTTCAACATCTTTGATCATATTAGAATATTTATTAAATCTCTCAAACTCAGAGAACGTCGTCAGATGTTCTCCTCCCCCTTCTCCAGAAAAGTTTTTTAACACTAACAACGGATACATTGCTCTATAATTTTCCTCAAAGACTTTGGTTTTATAGACTGCTAAATCCATTGTATTCTTTAATTCCTCTTCTTCTTCCGATGTCTTTATATTCTTATTTATAAGTGGTATATTTGAGGAAAGATTAATATCACACAAATTCTGCATCTTCTCAGATATTTTTACATGACTAGATAATTTTTCGACTTGCGAAATTACGCCTTGGTCTGCTTTCATTGGTGTATTAAGTTTCATCTGAATACTAATATTGTCCAAATGTCTATACATATTTGCTATAGTAAGATGCATTGTCTCATGTTTTTCATCATCTTTAACGACTCTTTTAAAAAATGTTCTATTTGCAGAGTAACGATTATAAGATGTTGAATTAGATTTTGTAAATCTTGCCTGTAGTCCATCATAATATTTACCATCAATTAATTTAGAAGAGCGATTTAATCCCTCTGTTCCAATACACAAAAACTTCTTTTTTAATAACCCCAGATTTAAACCTACTACTTGATACATTGGAGTATCATCTGACATAAAAATAACAGTATCCAAGTTTGTTTGAGATACAATCTGTAACATTCTTTATCCTTTCATATTTTTTATAACTCTACTATTCCTGGAAAATCACCAGTATCTTTTCCTATCATCGGCTTCCAACCTCTTATTATAACGTTTTCATTATAATTCTTTGCAAGAGCTTTAGCTCTAAACAAATATGTTCTATATTTTGTAACATCATTATCGAAAACAAAATTAACTTCCAAATGATCAATTAAGAAATATTCTAAAATTAACCATTCGAGTGCACTACTATATTTCTTGCCGTTTAAAGATATAAAGAAACAATCTTTAAATTCATCACTATATAAGTATAATGATAACATGTCGAATGGTCCTTCAGTTAACACAACTCTGTGATATTTATCAAAATCTACATCTTGAAAATAATATCTTCCAGAAGTCTCTTGAAATAAATGATATCTAATGTCTTTATATGGCTCTATTAATCTTAAAACAACATCTTCATTTTCGCTGTTTGTAAATAAACAGCTCAATTTCTCATAAAAGAACATTGGACTAATTAGGAAATCTGACATATTTACATTTCCTAATCTTGATTTTAAATAGTTCGTAAATATCTTATACTTTGTGAAATCATTTTGCTCAAATTCCAAATTTAACTTGATCACTCTTTCTTTTATTTGATTAATTCTTGGTACTGTCTTTTTTATCTTATAATAATCTTTTACAGTTCTATACTTAATAAATTGAGATAAATATGTCAATACTTCCTGATCTTCAAATCCAGAATCTATTAAAAATCTAATTAAAGTTCCAGATGCACTACATCTGAAACAATGAAATACTGGAGATGATTTTGATATATATAAATGTCCATGATCAGCCTTATGACGTGTCGAATCATCACAATAATTACAGAACGTGATTATCTCATTATTAGTCTCTTTATAGTAATTAGAAATTGCTTTTAAATGGTTAATAATTGGATGAATTTTTGTGATGTCAAACATACCATAAAACTCCTAAACAAAAATATGATTATATCACTATGATAGTATTATTTCTATATAAAAATAGAAAAAATCAAAATTGTCGCTATGGATTTTTTCCATAGCGACAATTGTAATATAAATAATTCGACCAGATCAGCCCAGAGGTGACTGCTGACCATACTGGAGGATGCCAAATTTCCCTTTATTCTGGGATTTTAAAAATTGTTAAGATTTGATTAGCCCCTTCATTGCATAATATTTTTATTATGCTCCGAGGCTTTTCTTAATCTTTATTTGTATCATTTTTGATCTTTAAGAGTTGACTATTAAATTCTAACTTTTGATCGTTTCAGACCATTAATTTAATATATTCAAGATATATTAAATTATTGTTAGTTTAATATAGTCTTCTCCAAAAGAAGGTGGTCCTCATGACGCTGAGGACCAAGGCGCTCCAGTGATTACAGCTCTTCGACCTAGTCGAAATT
>ERZ795031.3768-NODE-3768-length-13305-cov-14.544830_pt1 | contig 13305 bp, 8 predicted proteins | sample MGYA00375123_ERZ795031 | MGnify/ENA primary metagenome ERZ795031 (study PRJEB30166, sample SAMN05720159) | activated sludge metagenome | isolation source: anaerobic digester from wastewater treatment plant | place: USA | collected 2015-04-21 ... | reverse complement strand
GGCAGTTCCCCTTCTTCCCCTACATCACCGCAGACGACCGCTTTATCGGGCTGGCTTACCACTGGGATTTTGAGCCCCACTGCTGGCTGCTCAGCCACCTGGAAACTGTGAGCTTTGATTTTCGAGCCGAGTTTATCAAGACCTACGACCAGCTCCTGGTGGACTGCCCCGAGGATTACGACTCTTACTATTACCTTTCAGAGGATATGCGCGAAAGTTTCGCGCTAGCCCACCGACGCATCCCACTGCTGCACCGCAACGGCGGTTTTTACCTGCTCAGCCCCCGTTCCGGAAGGCTCACGCGGGCAAAGCCTGAAAACTACCAGCGTTTTGGCCCCTATCGCAAAGAGCCCGCTGAAGCCTGAGTTCGGGGTATACTTTTAGCAGACCAACCAAAGGAGCCTTACTGTGGCATTTTTTTCTGATCCCCTGACATTTAAACTCGCTGGCATTGCCGGCGTGCTGGCCGTCCTGATCGGCGCGCTGATTGCTGGGTTTGCCTACCGCGGCAAAGATGGCGAGCGTTACTCCCCCCTCAATCACTTCATCTCCGAGCTCGGCGAGGAAGGCGTCTCCGCCAATGCCGGCTGGTTCAACATCAGCCTGATCGTCAGCGGCTTGTGCCTGTTGTTGGCTTGTATCTCGCTAGGACTCATACTCCCGGGCACACTGGCCAGGATTGCGGGCGTGATTGGCGCGCTCTGCGCTCTCAGCCTCGCGCTGGTGGGGCTCTTTCCACTTAACCTTTACAAACAGCACTCCGCCTCCGCTTTGGCTTTCTTCCGTGCCGGCCTGGCTATGTTAATCCTTTTCACGTTTGTAATTGTCACCCAACCGGCGGGAACTGAACGCATCTCGCGCTTCTACGGTCTGGCTGGCGCGCCTGCCATTGCTGCGTTCGCGTATTTCCTCGCGCTGGCTGTTCAACGAAATAAAGATAAGAAAGCCCTTCAAGCCCCTGCGGAGAAAACCCGTCCGCGCGTCAGCCGGATCAGCATCGCGGAATGGGCAGTGTTCCTGAGCCTGGTGCTGTGGTTTGCTGTGCTTGCCATCGCGCTGTAATTTTCTAGCGACCACCTACAAATTAGCGCGCCCTTTGCGGAGGGCGCGCTTTGTTTTTCTAAAGCTGCAGCGAAGGAAGGGCTTACTTACTTAGCTGCGGCAGGAACAAAGCCAGCTGCAACAACGTATATTCCTCTCCGTCACGAAAAGGTTCTGACAGGTAGTTATATGCCGCATCGTTTATCCAGGCTCCATATTCAACATCCAGGCGCAGCCTGCCCCCGCCGGTGCCAGTGGTTACCGTTACCACGTAGTAATCCTCGCTGCCGCTGATGTTCAGCACGCTCGCGCCGCTGTTGCCGGAAAGCCCGACCGCCGTAAAATCCTCCGCGCCTACGTTCAGAACTGATTCAGAGAAGGTAACCGCGTAGTCCACCTGCGCTTCTGAGGTCGGGTTCGGGTCCAGGCGCAGGATGGAGAGCACTGTTGGGGCAGTCTTGTCAATCGTGTAAGCTTCGCCCGTTGTGTACGGCAGCCCGCTAATCAGGTTTCCAGCCAAATCCCTGATTTCTGCCGCTTCGGCCACATCCAAACGAATCGTCCCATCGCCAGAACCAGTGAGCACTTGCACGGTGTAATTGCTTCCATAGCTATAAAGGTTGGAAAAGCTAGCGCCAGAAATGCTGCCATCCACGGTCAGTTCAAAATCAGTCAGGTCCACTTCAACCACGTTTTCAGTAAAGCTAAGTTGAAAACTCACAAGGTAAGAGTTAGTCGGGCTTAAGTTTATCCGCGTGCTGGAAAGCACCTCCGGTGGGGTACGGTCGATGAGGTAGCTTTCACCATTCTGATACGGCAAACCGGCGACCGGATTGCCAGCCAGGTCCCAGATTTCAGCACCCTCAACGACATCCAGGCGCAGGCTGCCATCGCCCGTGCCAGTGTTCACGCCCACTTCCCAGTTATACGGTCCGCCAGTAACATATTCGACATAGGTTCCAGTCAGTCCGTCTGAGACCGGCAGCAAGCCGTCCGCATTGAGCCCAAAAACAGGTTCGGAAAAGCTCACCCAAAAACGCACGCTTTCCGCGGAGCTTGGGTTGGCGTCCAGCGCGATAACAGAGGTCACGATGGGAGCAGTCGCGTCTTCATAAGACTCATAAGCGCCCATATCCACGATGGGCGGGTCCCCCAGGCCGGTATCAGCCAAGGGCATATCCACAAAACGCGCTCTGCCGTCCAGGTCGGTAGTGATGCCAGTCGGGACAAAAGCGTTGTTTCCCGCGTCCACCGCCGGCGAGCTCTGCCCCAGGCGGAAGTTCCCGAACCCGGCATTCACAAATAAGGGGTCGGTGTGGATGTTTCCGCCCCCATCCGAGCCGCACAATTCAAAATTCCAAGTCGCGCCCGAAGCGCCGCAGCCGCTGATATCGCTGTTGATGATATTGATGGAACTGTAATAAGAGGAGTCCCGCTGAAACTCTATGTTTCCCGGAGAATGGTTTCCCCAGATAACCACGTTGGCGAGCGTCCAGTTGCTTTGATACGAGTAAATCGCAGCTGGGTCTCCAGCAATTGCCGTGTTTTCGCTGAAGGTGACATTGTAAAGCTCCAAATTAGCGTTATCCGCTAAAATTCCTGCAACGGAATATGGCGTGAAATTGTGATGGAAAAGCGTGTTGATGATTTTCAGTGTGCCGCCTGAGGATTTACTATAGTTCGTTTCTATGGCGGCCCCGTGGCTGTCCCTTGAAACATTGTCATAGAACTCACAATTAATCAGTGTTGTGTTAATGTTCTGGCTGTCTCCGATACCACCGCCGCGATATTCCGAGAAGTTATGCGCAAAGATGGTGTTCATTATCGTAGGTCCGCCAGCTAAAATTTGGATCCCGCCCCCTCCCCCACTCGCATAATTGCCGCTGATGTTAAGGTTTTTCAACAGAGGAGCGCTGCTCTCGATAATTACGCCGCCGCCTGCATTGCTGGCGTTCTGCCAAGGGCCAGTAGCCTTTCCCGCAGTGATAATAACCCCATCCAGAAGCGCAGTGTTGTCCACGCCGCCGCTGGCCTTCACAACATGGTATGAATTGTTACCTTGAATTTCAACAACATCCTCAATAATGAAATTGCCGTCCTCGTTATCGTCGTTACTGTCAACGTCCCCGCTGAGGATGGAAAAGTTCAGTCTCCAATCGCGCTGCTCCCGCGCCGTTTCCACGCCGCTGAAGCCGCCGTACACTTCCACGCCGCTGCGCAGATTGAAAGCCGCGTATAGGTCACCCGGGTCGCTGGTGGGCTTATGCACGCCCGCTTTTACCCAGATTTCAGCTGGCACAAGCGCGCTGGTCAGCGCGGTTCGCAGGGTGCAGGCATTGGCCCACGAACTGCAATCCCCCGCGCCCATTGCGTTTGGCGCGGCGTAGTAAATAGTGCTTTCCTGAGCCAATGTGGGCTGGGTTTGTAAAGATGACAGCGAGAGAAAAACAACCAGAACCGACACAAGAATGTGTTTTGCCGCTAACTTACCGTTGAGTGTACGCACAGCCGCCTCCTGTTAGTGAATCGTGAGATTTATATACGCAAATAATGGACTGACATTTAGTGTTATTCGCGCTGTTTTGGTACTTGAAAAGGATATGTCTAATTATATGTCGCTGTCCATTTTTATAGGGAGGAACTTTTACGATAGATTTTATGAAAACTCTCACAGACATGATAAAATTCATGTATTCCAAAGCAAGCCAATCTAATCAGGAGGGAATGACGCCAAAATTTCCTCTTAACCTATCAGCGTCTTCACCCATCTCGCGCAATTAGGCTATTGCTGAACTTCTTGTTAGTCTTTGTTTTCCGAGCTGCCGGCGCTGTCTGACTTTAACAATTTTTCTCAGTAATTCAGGAGGTTAACATGCTTTTCGAGGCCCGAAAAAAGTCCAAATCTCTCATTGTTCGCGTTTCTGTGGTTGTTCTTGCCTTCCTCTTTTGCGTCAGCCTGATGAGCCCTGCGCCAGCAAAAGCGGCTTCGGGCTGGTTCTACACCGACAACCTCACCACTCCGCGCTATGCCTCGTCCAATGTGCTGCTGCCCGAAGGAAAAATGCTGGTGATTGGCGGCTTTGCTTATGGCGCGGCGATTGGGAGCGTGGAGGCATATGATCCTTTCCTCAACGACTGGAATTTTTATCCCAATTTGCAAACCGTGCGTTACGCGCACACGGCCACTGTGTTATTGAACGGGAAGGTGCTGGTGACCGGCGGTTACAACGCAGATAGGGTGAGCAGCTGCGAGCTCTTTGACCCGCAGATGAATATGTGGTCTTATGTCGCGAATCTGAATGTAGCGCGCGATTACCACACCGCCACCTTGCTGCTGGATGGCAGCGTGCTGGTTACGGGCGGTTATGGACCTAACAGCGGCGACGCCAGCACTGAGATTTATAACCCTCAGGAGGATACCTGGACCCTGGTTGAATCGCTGCATACCGGCCGCAGCGGCCACACCGCCACGCTCTTGCCGGACGGCAGGGTGTTGGTGGCTGGTGGTGAACTCTATCAGAGCGCTCTCACCAGCGCTGAGATTTACGATCCATTGGCTGAAACCTGGACGGAAGTTGGCGCGATGATTACCGCGCGCTCCTCTCATAGCGCGGTGCTTTTGCCAAATGGCATGGTGCTGGTGGCTGGCGGCGCATCAACTGGCAGCATTCCATTGGCGGATGCTGAGGTTTTTGACCCTGCCACCAATCTTTGGACGAGCGTGCCGCCCCTGAACACCGCGCGCTTCGTGCACAGCGCCACGCTGCTTCCCAATGGCAAAGTGCTGGTGACCGGAGGTTACGCGAATGGGGAGGGATTAAGCTCCACTGAGATTTATGATTACAGAGAAGAACCGCTTGGAAGCTGGACAGTCGGACCCTCCTTGGATACAGCCCGCTTTCAGCAGGCGACCGCGCTGCTCCCTGACGGCCGCGTCATAGTAGCTGGCGGATACAATGGCGGCGCGCTCGTGAGTTCCGAAATTCTTGACCTGAGCGAAGGAGATTGGCACGCGGGAAGCCCATTGCTTGTTCCCCGGGTGGGTTCCAACGCCACGCTGCTCGTCAATGGAAAAGTGCTCATTGTCAGCGGGGACTATTATGAACCAAGCATCACCGCTGAGCTATTTGACCCATTATCTGAAAGCTCAGCGTTTGCCGCAGCTCCGACATCCAACCGCATGCGGCCCACGCTCACGCTGCTGGTTGGAGGAGATGTGCTATACGCGGGAGGAATGGTGGCGGAAAGTGAAATTTACAACCCCGCTAAGAACCAATGGAAAACTGTAGGGTCCCTCAACCAATCGCGCTGGGAATCCAATGCCACCCTCCTTGCGGACGGACGGGTATTGATGACCGGCGGTGTGGATTCTACGGATAATTCAATCCTTGCCAGTACGGAGATTTACGATCCATTGGCTGAAACCTGGACGCTTGCCGCCTCCATGAACATCACCCGCCGAAGTCATTCAAGCACCCTTCTGCCCGATGGACGGGTGTTGGTTGCCGGAGGTTACACGGGTGATGATGTTACGAACAGCGCTGAAATCTATGACCCGGTCGCGAATACCTGGACTATAGTCGCTGGTATGAACGTCGATCGGCAATTGCACACAGCCACCCTGCTGCGGGACGGCCGCGTGCTGGTGGCAGGCGGCGCGGGGAATGGAGGAATCGCAATCCCGCAAGCAGACATATACAACCCCTGGACCGACAGCTGGACTGCGACAGGTTCGCTCAGCGCGCCGCGATTCTACGCGAGCGCCGAGCTGCTGAGTGACGGCAAGGTGTTGGTTGCCGGCGGCGCTAACGGATGGTCAATTGGAAATATACTGGCAAGCGTTGAAGTTTACAATCCCTTAACCGGCATCTGGACCACAATCGCCCCCATGACTGCCCCGCATGCCTCCCATACCAGCACTTTTCTCCTCGACGGTCGAATTCTTATAGCCAGCGGGTATAACGAAGAGTGGGCACCTTCATCAGACACCCAAATCTACGATCCGGGCTTAGACTATGACGAGGCGTGGCAGCCATTCATTATCTCAGGCTCCGAACTGGCGGAGGGTGGCAGCTTGACTCTGACCGGAACCGGCTTCCGCGGCTATCAATACAGCGAAGCGGCGGGCAGCGGCACCTACAGCACGCCCACTAACCTGCCTGTGGTGCAACTGCGCCGGCTGGATAACGGCCTGACCATGTGGGTGCGGGCTTCCGAATTCAGTGAAAGCAGCTACGTTTCCTCGACGCTGTGGGGTTTGCAGAAAGGCCCGCTGCTGGTCACAGTTATTGTGAACGGCATCCCCTCCGAAGCGCGCCTAATCAACTCCGGGGATATGCTGCTGCGCTTGTATATCCCTGCCCTGATGAAGTAAACCGGGTCTTCCCTGGGGAGCCAGCGTGCTGGCTCCCCTTTTTTGTTGTCTTGTTAAATCAAGAAACCGCTAAAGCTCAGCCTTAACGCACGACAATCGGCAAGAATACCGGGAAAACGCGCGGGTCGAGAAAAGCCGCGTAGCCCACAAGTAGAATCTCGTCTGTAGCGCTTACTTTGTGCCAGGTAATATTGGTGGGAGTTACGCTCGTCGGGGCGTCCTCCCCGTAGTAATCCACGTAGACCAGCGGGGCAGGGTAATTCAACACGATGGTGTAATCGATCGGGTATCCGTTGTAGTTCCCAGCCCAGCCCAACCAGATTTCACCGCCGTAGTAATCATCAGCCGGCAGCACCAGGGTAAAATCGATGTCCACGGCTGTTATGCCTGTGCTGCATGAACAGTCCAGGCGCAGTAAGTCGACGTCCCATGTACAAACTGTGCCGGGGCTGCCAAGGTAACTCAGGTTTTGCAGGTAAGGCCCATACATGCTGCTGAGGACGTAATGGAAATGTGTCCCCAGGCTGCCAGTATAAGCCTCGTGAACATGCGTGCTCATAGTCTCAAAAGGCGTATATGGAGCCACATGAAGGGTGGAAACAATCCAGACCTCCGTCTCCATCGTTTCCACCTGGCTTGGTTTAGCCGCAGCAGGTTGAGACAGGCTCAATAACGCGAACAAAACGAAAACGGTACAGCAAAACTTGCGCATCTTCCCTCCTTTTAAAAACACGACGAAACAGTCAAACCAGTTAAGTGAGCAGCTTTCTCATGGTATACCGTCCGCGGCTGAGGGTGTACCCCAAAACGCGGTCAATCGCGAGCATTGGTTCATTCGCGGCGTTGTGGTGTGTGCGCACTTCGCGCGCCCCAATCACATCCCGGGCAAAGCGCAGCGCCAGCACCTTCACCGCGGTGCCCAGCCTTTTGCCGCGGTATCGTTCATCCACGCCGGTAAAGAGGTTGTAGGCATAGTCCACACCCGTAAAGCGGGTTATCGCGCTCATGGCCGCCCAATTGCCAGTCGTGCTGTCGATGACCACCATCTGACCGGCTGGGATATACCAATCAGCGCCACAGACGCTGCGCTGAAAATCCTCAAAAGAATCCCAGGAATGCTCCCCACTGGCGCCCATAGTCTGGCTGGAAGTTGTGTCATTCAGCGCGTAGAGCTTACGCTGTGCTTCCTCGGTATTCCCAAGCGCTTCCATGCTGGTAAATACAAAACCAGCGTCTTTCAGATTGTCAATCAGCGCGTCATAAGCGGGTTTATCAAAGCTGGTCAGGTCCAGGCTCATTCCCAGCTGGTGGTATTTTTCCACAAAGCCCCAACGGCGGGCAAAAGCCACGCCTGGCTGGCAGTCATCCATCACCGGCGCTTCGATTTCCTGAAGCTCCGCGGCACGGACAGCCTGTTCCGCGTCCTGGAAGAGCAGGCTGCCCACACCCTGCCGCCTGAACTCCGGCGGCACCAGCAGGTAGATGTACGCCTTGGCGGCGTAAAGCCTGCTCTTCGTTACCCATGTGAAACCGAGCAAGCGCCCAGCGGGATCTTCAGCCGCCTTGAGATGCAGGATGATGTCCTTATCCCGGGTGTATTCCTCGCGCAGGCTCTCCGCGCTGGAAGTTTCGTCCATTTCACTGATAAAAAGGGCCGCCATTTCCGGAAAATGATGCTCGATATCTTGGTCTTGGAGGATGAAATTTTCCATAATGTTGGCTCCTGAGTGGTGGACATTCGCAGGGTTTTGCAAAACCTTAAGGTTTTTTACACAAAGGGAGCAAGCGCAGCCAGAGCCGCCTTATCTCTCTTTTTCGATCGAGTTATCGATTATTTAATTTTCTATGGGTCTGATAGTTAAAATTATAGTCAGAAAAGCGCTGAAATCAAAGCCTTTTTCGGCTGTTGACCTCACATTGGCGGACACGAGAGGAACTGACTCAGCTTACCCGGGGAGGGGCAGGCGGCGCTTGAGCTTACTTACCTGTTGGGTCTTTGCCTGCTTAGCGGTAGCCTTCCGCCTGCAGGTTAAAGAGGTGCGCGTACGGACCGCCCTGCTGCATCAGTTCCGCGTGGCTCCCAACTTCGCGAATGCGTCCTTCGGTGAGCACCACGATGCGGTCCGCCATCCTCACGGTGGAAAAGCGGTGCGAAATCAGGACGGCAATCCGGCCGTGCATCAACTCCCGGAAGCGTTTGTAGATTTCATATTCGGCTTCCGCGTCCAGGGCGGAGGTTGGCTCATCCAAAATCAGCACTTCCGCGTTGCGCATGAACGCGCGCGCCAGGGCAATTTTCTGCCACTGTCCCCCCGAAAGCTCCAGCCCCTTTTCCCAACGCCGGCCCAAAATCGTCTCATAGCCGTTGGGCAATTCCTCAACCACCTTATCCGCGCCGCCCCGCTCGGCTGCTTCGCGCACTTTTTCGAGGTTTTCGATTTCATCAATCTGGCCAAAACCAATATTCTCCCGCACGCTGAACTGATAACGCGCGTAGTCCTGGAAAATTACGCCAAAGCGTTGGTACAGGCTTGCCAGATCAAATTCGCGCAGGTCGCGTCCATCCAGGAAAATCGCGCCCTCAGTTGGGTCATACAGGCGGGTCAGCAGTTTCACCAGCGTGGTTTTGCCCGCGCCGTTCAAGCCCACCAGTGCGATGCTTTCCCCGGGCGCGATCATCAGATTAATATCTTTAAGGACAAACACATCGGAACCCGGATACTTAAAGGACACATTGCGGAACTCGATGCCCTCTTTGATCGGGGCTGGCGCGAGGACGCCATCAACAGGATCGGCCAGCACCGGGGTGATTTTCAAGTAATTCAGCAGGTTGTCGAGATAGAGATTGTTTTCGTAAATGCTATTGAAGCTGCTCAGCAGCGAACTGATGGAATTCTGGGACTGACGGAAGATGGACAGGAACATGGTCATATCGCCCAGTGTGACTGCCTGGATGATGGTCCGGTAAATGACCCACACATAGCTGCCGTAATAAACCAAACTGGAAAGGATGCCCCATCCCAGGCCAGCCAACGTCCGTTTGCGCGCGACCGCCATATCCTCATTAAAGAAGCGTATGAACAGCTCGCGAAAACGCTTCAGCAGCGGTTCTCCAAGCCCAAAGAGCTTGATTTCCTTAAAAGTTTCATTGCCTGTCAAGAGCATCTCAAGGTAGCCCAGCAAGCGCATTTCGGGTGCCCTGCGGTAAATCATGCGATAAGACATCTCCGCGAATTGGGTTTCTGAAAGAAAGCTGGGAATCGCGGCGATAAAAACAATCAACGCAAGGAAGGGGCTGAAGCGCACCAATAACGCGATTATCGAAATCAGAGTGATGATCTGCTGCGCGATTTGCATAGTTGCGGTGACGATCGAAAGCGCCGCGCTGTCCGATTGACGGCGGGCATTTTGCAGCATGTCATAGAAGACTGGGTCCTCAAAGAATTGCAGGTCCAGGCTGATGGCTTTCTGAATGATCAGTGTATTCACGTGCGTGGTAAGCTGCATGCTCATCATGCGGTTGGAGAGCACCCGCGCCTGGTTTACCACCGCGTTCACCAAAACCAGCCCCAGCTCCAGCAGCACGATTGGAAGAACCTCACGCATGCCTGCCTGCCAGCCCAGGTTAGCGTTCACTACCCCGAGGATTTTATCCACGATAAGTTTACCGACCCAGGCTTGCGCCGCGGGCATCAGCGCCGCGATAGGCGTCAGCCCAAAGTTGAACAAGGCATTTTGCTTGCTGGCTTCCCAAACCAACTTAAAAGCGTTGGACGCGTTGCGCAGCGCAGTGAAAAAGTTCTTGATGCTGAAATGCCCATTGGAACCATCATTTTGCTGCTTGCTGGCGTTCGGGTATGGCGTTGGCGCGTGATCCCCTTTCATTGTTGCTTACCTCTGACAACTTTTTTTGGCATGATTAGAAACTTATTATACCGCCGTGACCCCAGCCAGCGCTGTTTTCGGCGTTTCAGGTGGTTTCGATTCACGGCCTTTTACTGAAAACCGGCAACTATCGGATAAAATACATCTATGCAATGGGTAATAATCGGACTGGCAGCATTTCTATGCGGCTCCCTTCCTTTCTCAGTTTGGCTCTCCAGGCTATTCTATCGCCTGGACCCGCGCGATTATGGGGATGGCAACCCCGGCGCCTTTAACACCTTTCGCACAGGCAAAGCCTGGTTGGGGATACTGGTTTTGTTTTTGGATATCAGTAAAGCCGTCCTGCCTGTTGGCTACGCCTGGCGCGTGCTCGGTTTACGCGGCATCCCCATGGCTGTCATCGCAATCATGCCGATGCTTGGGCACGCCTTCAGCCCTTTCCTGCGCTTCAGGGGCGGCAAAGCCTTAGCCGCCGCGCTTGGGGTTTGGATTGGACTGACGGTTTGGACGGTATCCGGCGCGGCAGTGCTGGGAGTGCTGCTTGGCAAAGCCTTTTTCAAAAATTCCGGTTGGAGCGGGCTAACCGGTTTGGCGCTGGCTCTGCCAGCCATCTTCATCTTTAGGGAGAATAAGCTCTTGCTGTTGATTTGGCTGCTGCAGCTGGCTGTACTGGTGTGGACGCTGCGCGGGGATTTAGCCAAAGCGCCTCAATTCCGACCCTGGCTCAAACGTCTGTTCAGGTTCTACGAAGCGTAGAACATGGGCCGCTATCTCGCGCACGACGTCATCGTGCATTTTATACTTTTCCAAAGCATTTTACTGCTGGTTGTTGTCAGCAATCTGGTTATGCTGCGCAAAGCCCGGCGCGGCAAGCAGCCGCCCAATTTGCCCTTTGTTTCCGTTCTCGTGCCAGCCCGCAACGAAGAAAAGAACATCGCGCGCCTGGTGAACAGCTTATCTGCCCAGGATTACTCCAATTTTGAACTTCTGGTCCTGGACGATGAATCCACTGACGCTACCCCAGCAATCCTGGACTCTCTGGCCAAATCCAAGCCAGGGCTGCGCGTGCTGCACGGCGCGCCTGCCGTTGGCCGCCTGAAGGGCAAAAATTGGGCTTGCGCCCAGCTGGCCAGCCAGGCAGCGGGGGAGGTTTTGTTTTTCACCGACGCGGATACGGTGTATGCGCCCAACGCCTTGCGAGAATTAATGGCCTGCCTGCAGCGCGAGAATGCGGATTTCCTGACCGGTTTTCCGCGGCAGCTGCTGGGCTCGTGTGGCGAAAAACTGCTGGTACCTTTCTTTTCCTGGGCAAGCTTGTGTCTTATTTCATTCTGGCTGTCTTACCGCCTGCATTGGAAAGCCCTGGCAGTGGGAATTGGGCAGGTCATGATTTTCCGGCGGGAAGCTTACGAAAAAATTGGTGGGCACGCTGGCCTGCAAGACGAAATTGTTGACGACCGCGCCCTGGCCCAAAAAGTCATCGCGGCGGGTCTGCGCTGGCGCGCGGTGCACCTTTCTGACCTCATCAGCTGCCGAATGTACACCAGCAACAAAGAGGCGCTGGAAGGCTTCACCAAGAACTATTTCGCATATTTTGATTTCTCAATTCTGCCCTATATCTTTGTTTACCTTTACTTATTCATGCTCGCGTGGCTTCCTTTGGTTGTCATTCTGATGAAAGCCATCGGCGCCGCGCCAGACGCGCTTTGGCCGCATCTGGCCCTGTGCGTCGGCTTGGCGGTCCTGCTCTGGCTGCTGCCATTCGCCGAAGCGCGCATCCCGCTGCGGCTCGCGCTGCTTTATCCGGTCCTGAACGCGGGCAGCACGCTGGTGGCCTTCCGCTCGCTGGTAATGAGCCTGAGCGGTCGCCTGTCCTGGAAAGGCCGGCCGCTCGACAAAAAGCGCTGGAAGTGGTTTTAAACCGGTCAGGGGCAGAACCAATCTGCCCCTGAATTTTGTTTGTAAGCTGTGTTCGCGCGCGGGCGGGGGGGGGGGGGGGGCCCCCCCCCTCCTCCTGCCGCCAACTTAACAGCCAGCGCCAAATTCCGCCCTGAACGCCGCCGCCAGATTCTCCACCCAGCCGTCCACCGGTTCCAGCCTGCCAAAGAAGAAGCGCAGCACGGGCGGTTCCTCCCTAAAACGCAAGCCGCCAATCAAGTCGCGGTGCGCGAAGAGCCATTTCAGCCGGTCTGCCGTGTATTCAATGTGCGAAAGCGTGAAGGTGCGCCGCGGCAGCGCCAGCCGCACCAGCTCCATATCGGCCGGCACGTCGTTGCCCTGCGCGTCGCGGTCCATCGAAACGCTGCCGCGCTCCATTCCGCGCACGCCCGAGACCAAGTACACGGCTGCCGCCAAAGCGCCCGCGGGATACAAAGACTGCGGCACCTGCGGGATGAAGCGGCGCGCGTCCACATGGCAGGCCAGCCCGCCGGCCGGCGTCACCACGGGCACGCCCATTTCCACCAGCCGTTCCACAAAGTAGGCAATAAAATCGGCGGAACTGCTGGCAACGGACTGGGCGGTCATTTCGTGCAGCCCAACCGCCATGGCTTCCACCTCCTTGGTGGACATGCCGCCGTAGGTGGCAAAGCCCTCATACACGGGCAGCCAAACCAACAGCTTGTTGAACGCCTCTTTGGAGTCGGTCGCGATAAGCCCCCCGCGCACCGCCGCGCTCTTGCGCCCGGACATGTAAAAGATATCCACGCTGCGCATCATCTCCAGGATGATTTCCTGCACGCTCCAGTCGGCAAATTCTGGCTCACGCTGCTGGATGAAGTAGGCGTTTTCCGAAATCAGGCTGCCGTCAAACACCAGCGGAATCCCGAAGCGGGACGATACCGCCTTCACATCCTTCAGGTTTTGCATGGAGAACGGCTGGCCGCCAATCAGGTTAGTGGAGGCTTCCATGCGCACATACGCGACGCGCTCCGGCCCCCACTCGCGCATGGCGGCTTCCAGTTTGCCCAGGTCCATGTTGCCCTTGAACTGGTTGCTGGAGCTGG
>ERZ795031.3767-NODE-3767-length-13306-cov-9.411214_pt1 | contig 13306 bp, 13 predicted proteins | sample MGYA00375123_ERZ795031 | MGnify/ENA primary metagenome ERZ795031 (study PRJEB30166, sample SAMN05720159) | activated sludge metagenome | isolation source: anaerobic digester from wastewater treatment plant | place: USA | collected 2015-04-21 ... | reverse complement strand
AGCAACATATTACCGGTTCCGCTTCGTGGCGGTCGCAGTCCGTATGCGGCGAGTTTTGGTGAAGCGCCTGACTTGCATGTGAATATACTGTTGAAGTTAGCGATGGGTTTTACGCAGGAGCAGGTAGCGGAGCAGGGTGGTCATGACCGGGCGACGGTTCGGCGGGTTCAGAACCATCCTCCGTATCGGGCGTGGTTAGCGGAGCAGCAGCGTTTGGTGGCGGAGAAGGAGTTGGCATTTTATGATTTGCTTCGGAGTGCGCAGGAGGAGAGTGCGAAGGAGTTGCTTTCGTTGGTTTTAGACCCGAGTTTGAAGCCGATGGAGAAGTTGAATGTGTTGAAGTATTTTAATGAGGTTTTAGGCGTTAATGGCAAGCAGCGCAAGGCTGGCGATGCGCCGCCTCGATTTCGAGTATTTGAGGCGGTGAGCAGTGACAATGCGTCGGACATGGCGTATGCGTTGGAGACGACGAAATGATGATATTCAGCATGGCCTGGTTTTTTCCCCCTTTCTGTCTGGGCTATGCGTTTTCCTCCGAGTGCCCCGGGACACTTTCTTTCAACAGCCAAGACACAGGACCGTTCATAAAGTTGATTCCCTTTCTCCTTTGTCCCGGGGCACATCAGGGTGTGAGCGATGATTAACGATGCGGCATTGCGGTTAGTAAAGGAATTTGAGGGGCTGAATGAAGTTGCGTATTTGTGTCCAGCGCGGAGGTGGACGATTGGATACGGCCATACGCGTGGTGTGCGTTCGGGTCATCGTTGTACGGAGCGGGAGGCGGAGGACTGGCTTGTAGAGGATTTGCTGGAGGCGGAGGGGGTGGTGAAGTATTTGGTGACGGCGCCATTGACGGAGAACCAGTATGGGGCATTGGTGAGTCTGGTGTTTAACATTGGCGGCGGCAATTTTAGATCGAGTACGCTTTTGCGGATGTTGAATGGGTGTGATTATGCGGGTGCGGCGGACCAGTTTTTGAAGTGGACCAAGGGTGGAGGTGTGGAGTTGCCGGGGCTGAAGAGGCGTCGTGAAGCGGAGCGAGCGTTATTTTTGGAGGGTTTTGAAGAGGTTGCCGAGTATCCGTTGGTGCAGTATGCGGTGAAGCGGCCTCCGGCGAAGCAGGCGGCGTATGCGAAGAAGTTACAGATTTTTTTGCGCGACATGGGGTTGTATTCCGGGGAGGTGGATGGTTGGCCCGGTGAGAGTACCAGTTTGGGCGTGTATAAACTCACCGGGCATTATCTTTCAGGGGATAGCAGGGGTGGGCTGGGTTAAGGCAATATTAACGATTTGGCGCACGTCGCAGGGGCTGAAGGGGATGGCTGAATCGCGCACAACGCAGTTGAGTGCGGCGGTGCTAGGTGCGTGTGCGTTTGGCGTGGCTTGTTTAGGTTATGTGTTACCGGAGTTTGCGGATCGTGAATTGCAGCAGAGTTTGTTATTGGTGTTACTGGCGGTGGCGGGTGTTGTTGGTCAGCGAGTGGTATCGTATAAGGAGCGGCGGATTCCGGCGGAAGCGGTGACGGTGATTTTGGCGGGAGTCCGCAAGGCTGGTGATACGGTTTGGCGTGCTCATCAGGGCACGGTATTGGATGCGAACGTCGAGGGCTGGGATGTGGGATATGACCTTGACGGTTATGTGTGGGATGTGAAGAAGTTTGAGCGGACGGGCGAAGCGATACGGGTTCGCAGATGTGCGGAAGAGCAGAGCGCGGCGTTGGTTCGCAGGGCGGCAGAGATACTGAAGGGCGAGGACAACACGGATAATGGCATGGGCTGACAAAGCGAGTAGAAGCGGCAGACTTTCCTTACTGGTTTGTACTCCTGACAGGTACAGCAAGCGGACGGTTCGCTGTTTGAGTGCGATTCGGGACACCACCAAAGGCATTGAGTATGACTTGGTGCTTTTGGACAACCGTAACCGCAAAGATTTCAGTCATGCCCGTGACATGAATCGCGCAATAGACATGTGCGAGGGTCCATTGTGTGTGCTGGATGATGATGTGGTTGTCAGTGGGGGTTGGCTGGAACATATGTTGTACCAATTGGCGCCGGATGTGGGAGCGGTTGGATGTTCCAGCAGTAATATGCGGGGCAAGATACGCGCACGGGGTTGCTCTATCAGCGGAGATGGTGAACCTGTTCTTTGGAACGGCGATATAGACCATCCAATCCGGGTGCCCGCGACGGGGTCATGCTGCTTGCTGCTGAATCTTCCTGTCTGGCCGTCAGGATTTCGTTTTTCCCTGGAATATAAAAAATACTTCTTTGACCCGGACGCATTGCTACGTTTGTGGGAGTGTAATCTTGCGACGGTGATTGTGCCGGATGTCGTGTTGCATGAGTCAGGCGGGGCGATGAAGGAACTCCACATAAACCGGGACATATTATCTGGGTATGACAAGGGTGTTTTTCGCAGGAAATGGATAGACACCGGCAGGTATTCCTCTTTGGAAGCCCATTATGGGGGGGAGTGGCATGGACCTTTAAGGAAATCCATGTATGCATAATGGCACCTACTATATGAGGTATTTGAAGATTCTTCATGGCTGACACGGATAGATTAATACTGGTTGCGTGTACACCGGACATGGAAAATGTCCTGGAGTTGACAAAACCATCTATTCAGCGTTACGCGGATAAGTGTAACGCGCAGTTGGTCTGTTTGATGGGGGACGGAGGGGGCCGTTGGCAACATGGGAAGTTTCGCGTGTTTGAGGCGGGGGAATACGATTTTACCGGATTCAACCGTGTTCTGATTATGGATGCGGATGTGAGTCCGAAAGAAACGGCCCCGGACATATTTGCGCAATATCCTTCCGGCAATTACATGCTGAACGAACTGAACGTGGTTAATCACATGGTTCGCCGGCATCAAGATGAAATGCTGGAACATTTAACGGCGTGTGGCGTAGATGTTTCCAAGTTTACCTGGCCCCAGGGGGTGTGGTGGAACCCTGGGGTTTCGCTGTTGGAACCAGATGCGATAAGGCGGATTTTTGAAATGCCGCCCTATAACGTAAATGAGCGGCGGTTCCATGTTGGGGCAAGTCTTGTTGTAAAGAATATGCCCTGGATTAACTACCGGATTGCGGTCAGCGGTGTTCAACTACAGTCATTACACCCGGCCTGGAACACCTTCTCCACGGCTCCTGCGGTAAAGGTTGACCGGTGTTATTTTATTCATTACGTTTGCGCCCAGGCGCCCGAGAACCGGAACAAAATCAAAGAGCAGATGATTAGGAAAAAAGAATCGGGGGTGCGCGTGGTAAGACCGTCGCATTTGGCTGCGCCGTCAAAACCATGCGTTCATGCCGTCATGGGCGGGGATCAACATCGTTGGATATTGGGGCGTATGTGGCAGGCGATTGTGGATACGGCGCCCGCCGGAGTGCAGACCACTTCCAGTTGCACGCCGATAGATGCGCCAGGGGTTGTAAATTACTACAACCCATATCGCGGTTATACCAAGAAAAGCCGTCATGCCCGGGATGTTGTGTTTTGTACACATCCCGGATTAGAGCGTACTTGGAACAGGGCGAGCCAGGAGGCGGACCATGTTGTCACTATGTGCGATAAGTACCGGCAGGAGTTGGTGGCAGCGGGGATACCAGCAGGGAAAGTCACTACTATACATCCTGGCGCGGACGCTTCTTTTCGGGATACCCGTTTGCGCGTGTGGAATCCCAGTCGTATGCACCTGAACGAATCCTACAAAACTCGTAAGGGCGGCGACTTATGGGATGAACTGTCTAAAGAACCCTGGATAAATGCTGTGTGCAGCGAAGGTGGCATTAGTGCTGACCGGGTGTATCTGGAATATTTGGGGGCGGATGTGGTTTTGAGTACGGCAATATTGGAGGGGGGACCAATGTCGTTGGTAGAAGCGGTGCAGTTGGGGAAACCGTGCGTCATGCCGCGTGGTGTGGGGCTGGTAGATGATGTGGAGAGTCCGCTTATTGTTCGTTATGCGCCGGGAGATTATTCTGGTGTGATGCGTATTTTGCATGAGTTTTATGAAGAAAAGCAGATGCGTATACGTTCATTGCTGGATTGGACCTGGGAGCGCTGGGGTGAGACGCATTGGCAGATTTTTAGACAACAAGGAGTCCCCGCATGAGAGATTACGCGCTTTTCCTGGGTGTGATTATTAACGGTTTTGGGCTCCTGTTGGGACTGTATTGGGTGGGGGTGTGGGTGGGCAACCTGAATCATACCATTGCCACGGTGCGCGAGTCGTTGAGCCAGGTGCGCGGTGATTTGGAGGGGTTGAAATCGGAATTGCAGCCGCGGTTGAATGATTTGATACGGATGGAGGAGGCTATTCGCACCACGGTAGAAGCGGTGCGTTCCCTACAAGAAATTATCCGGGGCAGTTTTAATGAGCGTCTATCAATGTGCGAGCGTCAGATAACGGAGATAAACACCAGGTGTCTGGAGCGGGGCCATATTTTGGATTCGATCACGCAGCATCGGCGCAAGGGCGACAAGGAAGATGGTTAAGGTCATTGACGTAGGACAAAGTGCGGGCAAGATCATCACGCAGAACACGGGCTCCGTGTCGCCGGGTGAGGTGCGTCCTGACCTGCGCGTGACCTTCAGCGCGACGATCAGCCGGTTGCTGACGTTGTTGGACCGGGTGGACCAGTTGGCGCAGCAGTCGGAACAATATTTCTGGCAGATGCGCATCACGGACCTGTCCATTAATTCAATGAACTTCAGCCAGGGGATGCTCGGAAAATTGACCGATGGGACCGGAGTCGAGAACGCGATAGAGGGCGCTCAGAAATTGTGCCTTGCCGCGCATCCCATGCTGGACGAAATATTGGAGCGTATCGCGTACATATGCGATTTAGACGACTACGAGACGCTTGGAACGGCTACGGGCGATACGTCTTGGGATATAGCCACGGCGACACAGACGTTTTACCTGCCAACAGTACGCCAGGTCTGTACGGCGTTGCGGGCATTGGTGCAGCAGATGGAATCGTGGAGCGTCAATTCGGAAGATTTTGACGCGGTGGTTGCGATCCGGGAGCAGTACAGCGGCGTATTGGAAACGCTGTATAACCGGGCGCGTGCGCTGGTCAACCAGTTGGGACCGTTGTGGCCGCCGGTGATTTGTAATTTTACGCCGTTTGTGACGGATACGGTGGATACGCGCAACAACGCGGAACTGTTTTTCCCGGATGGCTGTGATTTGACGCCGTTGGACACGCAGCGATTGGAAGTGTCGTTTTGGATGGGCAGCGCCCAGGTACGGGCCGATGACCTGGTGCAGGTGGCAAGCGGGTGCATTGACGATGAATATTTTGATGCCAGCGAATGGGCCGCAGCACCGGAGCCGGTGAACGGCGGGCATACGGCGTATCGGACGGAAGGCGGGCTGGTAGCCATTGAGCAGTTGAGCGATTCCACGGACATGGTGCGCACGGGCATCTACGAGATATTGGACGTGAGCGATGTCCTGGTGCTGAACAACGAACGGATGCAGTTATCTACATTCGTCTCCACGGACGCCAGCAGTTTGGGTAGTATAACGTTTTTGTTGCGGTTATTGCGCAAGCGCAAAGAATTGACGGACGAGGACGAATACGGCGGCGAGACGATCATCAACGCCCAATACCGGGCCGCGGTGTCTGATGCGGACGAGGAATATCCAGACCAATATTTCACACTGGATGATGACCAGGCGGAACAGAATTTTTCCTATGTGTTTCAGTCTGTGAAAAATGAACATACAGCACCGACGGTGTCGCTGTCCAGTAACGCGCCCGCGGGGATGCTGGGCGTTTGGCGTCGGTACGATGCTGACACTTATGACGGGGACGTGGTTCATATGGGTCAGAAGCAAACGGATTTGCCATTGGATACGGTGTATATTGCCAGTCTGATTAAAGGACTGGGCATTGAAGGGACTGTTCGTTCAATAGTCGTATCGGGTACGGACGTGTATATTGGCGGGGCGTTTAAGAGCGTTAATGGATTAACCGACTATCATCATCTGGCCAAGTTTGACGCGACAACAGGAGAATTGGATTTGGCGTTCGTGCCAAATATTGATGGTGATGTATATGCGCTGGGGATTGCTCCTACCGGCGATTTGTTTGTTGGCGGTTCATTCGCTAGTGTGGGCGGTGACACAACGTATCAATCTCTGGTGCGGTTTAGCAGCGATATTTTGGTTACGGATTTTCATTTTGACTTTAATAACGCGGCAGTGCTGGCAATCGCTTTTAATGCAACGGGAGGCATGTTTGTCGGTGGCACGTTTACGAATATAAATGGGAAGACAGGGTACAACCATCTGGCAAAAATTGATATTACAACAAATGCGGGCGCATTGGAGAAAAAATATATTTTTGACGGGAATGTATATGCGCTTGCAGTGGATGTTGCGAACAATTTATATGTGGGCGGGGAATGTAAAAAATATTACGGTAGTAGTGTCTATCCCTATTTATTTAAATTAGACAGTTCGGGGATGCTTGTAACAGACTGGACCCCGAATTTAAATGATGTTGTCAATTCACTGTTTATCTATGACGGGAATCTGTATGTGGGTGGCGCGTTCACCTCGGTGGATGGGGATACCGCCTATACGCATTTAGTCCGGTATGGGAATCTAGGTGGGACGCCCGCTTTGGATGCAAAGTTTATCACGGCGATAGATAACGGAACGGTACATGAGATGACCGAAGCGGCTGGCGTTCTCTATGCCGGCGGTAGTTTTACATCAGCCCACGGAGGAAATGAGGCGTATCGATATATTATCGCTTATAACATAGCTACGGGGGCGCTGGTGGATACGTTTCACCCCTATGTAAATGCCCGGGTAAACGGGCTGGCAACCATCGCGGGGCCGCACATTCTGATGGGGGGCAGGTTTACAAATGTAGCCGGTATTGACCGGGGCTGCGCTATTTCGGTGGATGTTAATGGGGCTTGGGAAGGCACTTACGGAGTAACCTGGACACCATGATTGGCGGCAGAACCTTCAAATATAGCAGCCATGAAACGCAGTTCCAGCAACTGTTGGAATTGTTGGAACGGTTGGAGAATCTGGCGTATCAGGCGGAGCGCGAGTTTTGGGACTTGGCGATAGAGAACTGGTTCACTGACGGGTATGTGCGTCACATGGGCGGGCGTAAGATTGCGACAACCATCCTGCGTGGAGCGGAACCCATCTGCAATGAGTTTTTAGAGAAGTTGGCGTATTTGTGCGGCGAAACACATATTGCCCTGGACTGGACGAGTAGCCAGAACACATTGTATGTGGGTGGTACCGACCTAAAACTGGGTACGGTCAAAGCGGATACGGTGAAGACACAGCAGGTTAGCGGCGTGAACCAAATTGACGTGACCATGTCCGCCTCGTCTTCCATCAGCACCGACACGCCACGTACCAGTTGGGTCCCTTCCGGCGTGGCGGTGATCGCCGGATTGCGTAACAAGATCAACTGGTTACAGCACTGGCTTTGGAACAGTTATTCGAGTGCATTGTGGGCAATATATGAAGATGCCCTAGATGAAGCATATACCTGGGCCTTAAACCTGATTGATGACAATATCGGTCCGAATTTTGCGACCCCATTGACGGCGTTTTACAGCGTGGCAGAAATTGGTCTGGACTGTTACGACCGTCCGCGTATAGGCGCGGCATTCGAGTCCACCAATCTGCTGACCCTGTACAATTATCCCGTCTATGACGAAGCATCTGTTCCCCTCACGGGCGCCGCCCCGGGGACTGGATTTCATGCGGTCGGCGCGGGCGATTGGATTCATGTGGTCAGGCTGGACCTGCCTGGGTATTCTCACTGGGAAGACCGGGTGTATGTGTGTACTGACGTAACGGAGACGGGCATTGTGTTATATGCCCCGACGGACGAAGCGTTGCCGGAGGTCATCAGCGACCCGCCGGCGGAACGGTTTGGTGATTTGTTTTTGATACGAAAAATAAGAGGAGCAACAGAAACGTAATGGCAGAAATAATTCAAGTAGGAACGACGACCCAATCGGCTGGAAGTAACAATCGCAGAAAGCGAACGTTCCAGTCTTCTTTGCAAAATTCGCGCAAGTTGAAGCGAATGTGGAGCGGTGAATTGGACGACAAGATTCGGGCGCTTCGTGACTTGGGCCAGCGAGCGGAAGCGGACTGGTGGGACATGACACGGACCGAATTTGCCAAAAATGGAACGGTAGTATTTGCTACGGCGCTGGCCCATGCGGACGCTTTATGCGCTGGTGCCGTGACTATGATGAACCAGATACTTTATGACATTTCGGATATCACGGATGTGTCGCATGTGGCGTTAGACTGGACAAATGGCAATCCCCTTAAGCAATCCTTGTATACCACTTATCTTACGGAAGACTGTGATGCGCTATTGGAGAAGGTGGTTACCATGCGCACCATGATGGAAGGGGTGCATGACTACGAGATGTATGCCAGTTGGCAGGCGACTTGGTCCGGTTTGTATGATTGGGTAAAGCAGGAATTTTCCGATTATGGTCCGAATTTTCCCACACCATTAACGGACTATTTCACGAACAGCGCACGGGTAAAGTATCTGCATCCGCACATTGTGGTCAGCGTAGAGCAAGGCCTGTCTAGGGGAGATCTTCATAACTTGCTATACCTGTCCAACTGTGTAGAACAACAATTTGAAAATACAGGCGGAACTTATGAAGTATTTGCCGCCGGAACTGGTACGTTCCATGAGATTGGTGTTGGCGATACGGTTGCGCTGACCCGGCTTACAACAGAAGAAGGTATCTACAACGAATATGTCGGTCAACAGTTTTTCGTTCTAGATGTTGGTGATGAGGAGTATGACACCGATCTTGTGTTGGAGCAAGTAAATGATGGTGTGGTTATCGACCTCGCTATCCAGGGTGAAGATAAAACGGCATGGGCAACCACCTTTGGAGAAAATTTCGAGTTGCGCAAAATTAAAGATGCTACCTGATGGACGCGATCACGATAACAGCGGAAGAGTTTAAGGCCACGAAGAAGAAGGAGGGGTTGGAGACGCTTCTGAACCGGGTGGTCGCCACGGCGGTCATGCAGTTTTGGAAGAAGTCGCACCCAACCATTCTGTGGATGGTAGCAGAGGCCATCCCGTTTCTTCAGGCTATAGACGTGCATGTAAAACAGCATCCTGAGCATGGTACGCCGGAGTTTGTCGCTGCGGCGTACATGCTCAAGATGTCGAATCCGAACAAGACCCCGTTTGAAATTATTGAGATGACGGCGGTGCAGTTTGAAGCGGAGAAACAGGCGGGCAATGCAGAGCAAAAGTAGGGCATGGTATGTATTTCTCGCCGGGGTGCGGCGGGCATTACTCCAGTTGGTGGCGGCGATCGAGGTGTATTTGCGCGACGAGGGAGAACCTATTGCTTGACGGGCAACCCATAGTCACCTTTGACGAAAACGGTGAAATGGTGATCAACGGCAGTTCTGACGAAACGGCATTTCTGCATGAATGCCGGGACGGCGAGGACGGTCTTGAGTTGTTCGCCAAGTTTTTCCTGAATACCACGCGCATGACCAAGCGCGGGAAGAAAGTGGAGGGGTCGTTCACCAAGCCGTTCACGAAGGCGCGTAAAGAGTTTTCGCGGCGGCTGAGTGACCCCTCCATTCCCTACAATTGGGCGATGGCGCACCGGGGCATGGGCAAGACCACGCTGCTGTGGGCAGAGATGATCCGGCGGCTATGTTTCCGGTTGAGCCCGTTTGTGCTGTATTGCTCCAGTGAAATTCACCTGGCCGAACGGCGCACGGAAGCGATCAAAAAAGCGTTGATTTCCACACCGCGTATTATCCAGTACTTCGGCAAGATGAACCCGGTCTATATGGACGGGATGCGCGAGGTATTCGGAACGCACGCCTGGAAGTTGGCGGACCCGATCACGGGCCTGCCCTATGCCATTGTGGTGCCCAAGAGCGACGGGACCACAGTGAACGGGCTGGTGGAATTTGTGAACGGGCGCCAGACCAGGCCGACCTATATCGTTTGCGACGATATGACCGACCGGCTGCGCGTTCATGATGAAACGTACCGGAGCCAGCACAAGAGCTGGTTTTTCGGCACGTTGCTCCCGTGTGTGGACAACGAGGAGCAGCCCGACCCGCAAACGCATCGTTGGCTCAACATAAAACGCGGCGAAATACCGCCCTGGCAGATTTGCGTGATTGACACATACAAGCACGGGGATGCGCTGATAGAGACCTTGTCCCAGGACGCGGATTGGATCGGCGGACGATATCCGTTGGCGGAAGAGACGGAACCGGGCAGCGGCATATTTCGCAGCATGGTTGAAAACATGACCGATGCGCAGGTGCAAGCCATGTTTGAGCGGCACCGGCGCATGGGCAGTGAAGACGAATTTTTCCGGGAACAGGTATGCCGCGCTGGATTTAGCAATGATAATACATTTCCGACCACGCACCAATACTATGACGACACTCAGGCTGGCCTGAATACAAACCCGCTTGCAGTCCGGTTTCTGGTGATGGACCCGGCCCGGACACGAAACAGCAAAAGCGCGTATACGGCGATCCTGGCCGTGGCGGTGGATTGTGTTCATGCCAAAGTGTGGTTGCGCAGGTTGAGTCATGAGCGGATGAGCCAGGAGGACATGGCCCTGCGGTTGTGGGAAATGAGTCGGGAATTAGAGACGGACATCATTTGCGTGGAGGATGCCGGATTAAACGATCATATCCGCGGCCCACTGGAACGCTATTTTACCAGCAAGGGGCGGTATGTGGAATGGATGTGGTTGCCGACGCAACGGAAATTTATCGAGGCGGAGGGTGAACGCCGGTCCATCAAAGAGGCGCGGGCGTCCTCGGCATTGTGGCTGTACCGGCCCATGGAACCAAATCATCCCAAGGGACATGTCTGGCACGATGAAAGCCTGCGCAACAGCCCGCTGGAACAGCAGCAAAAGAGTTACCCGGACTGTAAGCGGTGGGATGCCATGGATACCCTGGGTCATGTGGACTATGTCATGCGCGAATTGGGCTTGACCTTTGACGAGCAGGCCATGGCAAGCAAGGACCAGACCGACAAAAATAGTTATGACGAATGGGACGAACTGTTGACTCGGCGCAGTTGGGCGTATGAGCAATATGTGGGGGCTTTGGCCTGATGCAATTCAACCAGCGACATGATTACGAATACCCGAACGGGTTGGATTTGCGCCCGGACAGCCCGGTCCATGAAAAGTTATTGGATGCGGCGAAAGACCGGATCAAACGCGGCTACGAGACGGGCAGCGACATGCGCGACATGTGGCGCAAACTGGACCATCTCCAGACGGCGTATGTGCCCACAACCACAGACTCTATTTGGGAACTGAAAAAAGATAGCAAGGCGCCGGTGGATGTGGTCATCCCGGTAAGCCGTGCGTTCCTGGATATGCTGGTCAGTTATACGGGCGGCATCTACCTGGGCGATCCGACGGGGTTGTATCAGCTAACGGCACGGGGCGACAAGGAACAGTTGGTCCGTGCGGCAAAGATGGAAGCGTTACTGAACACGCAGGCCCATTGGTTCAAGCATAAACTGAGCCACTATACCGGATTCCGGGATGCGTACCTCTATGGCATTTCAGTGAAGAGTCCGGTATGGGCAAAGCATAAACGGCGCGAAGCAATCCAGGAAGAGGTCAGTGAAGTCCTGTACCAGATGGTCAAGGACACGGTGCCGGGGATAGGCATTGGCGATATGGTCCGTTACCTCGAAGAACGTGTCTACCATGAGGGGAACGAGATTGAAAATATTGATCCGTACAGCCTGATCCTGGACCCGTATGTACGGCTGAACCATTACCAGAAGGCGGAATTTTTGGGGTATTGGCACCGGACCCACGTTATGGACCTGCTAAAACGGGAGGGCGACCCGGAAGAACGGATGTTCAACTGCAAGTATGTGCGCGAACTGGTGGACCAGCGATGCGGACGCAGTGAAATTCAGTGGGCAAACCAGTCGGGCCGGTATGACCGTATCGGCATGGGCGTGGAGACGGAGATACCCGGACATCCCAGCACACAAACCACAAATGAAGTGGACCTGGCACATCTGTACTGGAACCTCATCCCCGAGGAATGGGATTTGGGCGACAGTACGGACCCGGAACTGTACGAGATCACCGTGGCCGGCGACGAGGTGATTATCCAGTGTAACCGGCTGGATTATGACCACGGGATGTATCCATTGGTCATGAGCGGCCCGAACACCTGCGGTTATGATTTGCTTCCCATCAGCGGTATTGCGGCCACCTATGGGATGCACCAGCTCATTGACTGGAAGGTGCGCACCCACTGGTGGAACGCCAGTAAAGTACAGAACGATATGTTTGTGGTAGACGGGTCCGCGGTGAATGTGCAGGATTTCATGCGTCCGGGTCCCGGTAAGATTATCCGGCTTAAACGTCCGCTGTATGGTGACAAGAACATAGACCAATTTATAAAACAGCTCCAAGTAACGGACGTTACCGGAAACTATTTGTCGGACATCCAGGGCGTGCATGACCTGATTAATGTAGTTTTGGGCACCCATGACATCATGGCGGGCAACATGAGCGGTATGCCTGAGCGTCCCACCGCCTTCGGGTTACAGGCGGCACAGAGCAATGCCATGTCGCGCATCCAGATGTATGCGGAAATGCTGGGTGAGCAGGAATGGTACACGCTGATTACGCAGATGGCGCATAACAATGTGCAATACCTGCAAAATGACATGGTGGTGAACATCCTGGGTAGCCGGTTCGAGGAACAGTTGCGCATGGAACTGGGGGTTCCTGCCGGCATAAACGACATTACGGTCGGGCCTTGGGACTTGGATATGGGCGCGTTTGAGATTATGCCCGTCAGCCGCCTCCAGAAAGAAACGGACATGAGCATCATGTCGCAGATGATGGACCGGATGCTGAGCATCCCTGAGGTGGCCCTGGAAGCGTTTGGCGGTATGGACGTGTCACGCATGTTTCTGGCGATGATTCGTAAAATGGGTTTTGCCAACGTGCATGAGTTCAGGAGGGAAGGCGGCGCATTGCCGCCCGTGAATCCGATGGTAATGCCTGATGAGCAGGTAATGGCCATGGAACAGGCGGGTAACGTGATGCCTGCTGAGGCGGCGGGGATGTCGGTATGAAGCAGATTTACAAACGGATGTTGCGCGTATTGAGCGAATTGGCAACACCCCGGGTGGATAAGGCCCGGTATGCGGAGTTTTTCGCGCATCCCTGCTGGCTGGCATTGCGCCAGGAAGCGGCCCGTCGCCTGGACGCGGCGGCGGAT
>ERZ795031.3766-NODE-3766-length-13308-cov-4.540632_pt1 | contig 13308 bp, 10 predicted proteins | sample MGYA00375123_ERZ795031 | MGnify/ENA primary metagenome ERZ795031 (study PRJEB30166, sample SAMN05720159) | activated sludge metagenome | isolation source: anaerobic digester from wastewater treatment plant | place: USA | collected 2015-04-21 ... | reverse complement strand
TTGCAGCTGAGTCTTCTATTATTTCCGCATTACTAATGCCAGCCAACTGATACATCAGAGCTTTTTGTCCATAATCATCTCTGGTTTCATAGCCTAAGACATTGGAAAAAGTGACTCCGATTCCAATTAAGGCAATGAGAAAATGTATTAAATAGCGATTGGTAAAAATCAAAATGAACCGATCTTTTTTCTCGCTGGAAGCTTTCTGAAATTTAGACTTGATGGCCAAGCTTTTTCCGTAAATCGGCAATATCGTCCAATGCAACAAAAAATTACCAAAAGGGGTTAATTTTTTTAAAATAAAACCACCCCAAATCGGCAAAAAATGGCCAAAAGCTAATAAGCCTTTTAATAAAAAAGCTAATAACCTGGTTATTAGTTTTTCCCAGTTTTTCTTGATATGCTTGCTCTATTAATAGCTAGTTTATAATACAATAATCCGACCCTTTTTGCAATCTTGCCATCCCTTGACAAAATCACTAGCGTTTCCTAAAATGACATCAGAAATCATTTAGCACTCTCTCTTTCTGAGTGCTAAATGGAAAAAAATAATTAATAAATTAGGGATAATTATGAACATCAAACCAGTCGGTGATCGCTTGCTCGTCAAGGCGGTCAAAGAAGAAGAAACCACCAAATCCGGAATCGTTTTGCCGGAAAGCGTGAGTAAAGAAAAAAGAACCGAGGGCGAAATTATCGCTATCGGATCAGGAGAAAAGGTCTCGCAATTAGGCCTTAAAGTCGGCCAAAAAGTGCTCTACTCCAAATATGGGGGCGATGAAATTAAAATCGGCGAAGAAGAACACAAAATCATCGGCCATGAAGATGTGCTAGCAATAATCGAATAACTAATAATTAAACTTTCGCAATATGGCAAAACAAATACTATTTAATGAAGACGCTCGCGTCAAATTGAAGGCCGGCGTGGACAAATTGGCCAATGCCGTCAAAGTAACTATCGGACCCAAAGGACGCAATGTCGTCCTAGATAAAGGCTACGGCGCGCCACAAATCGTCAACGACGGCGTAACTATCGCCAAAGAAATTGAATTGGAGGACAAATTTGAAAATATGGGCGCTGAACTGATCAAAGAAGTGGCCAGCAAAACCAATGACGTAGCCGGCGATGGCACCACCACTGCCACTGTCTTGGCTCAAGCGATTGTCAGCGAAGGACTCAAAAACGTAGCGGCCGGAGCCAATCCGATTATTATCCGCCACGGCATTGAAAAAGGCGTGCGTGCCTTGGTTGATGAGCTAAAAAGCATCAGTAAACCGATTTCTTCTCGCGAAGAAAAAAGACAGGTGGCTGCAATTTCTGCCAATGACGAAGCGGTTGGAGAAATCATTGCCGAAATCTTAGAAGAGGTTGGCAATGACGGAGTTGTAACAGTCGAAGAGGGCCAGTCTTTCGGAATTGAAAAAGAAATCGTCAAAGGCATGCAGTTCGATCGTGGCTACATTTCCCCTTATATGATTACCAATGCCGAGAGAATGGAGGCCGAATACAGTGACGTCCCCGTGCTCATTACCGACAAAAAAATCTCTTCTCTGCAATCAATTTTGCCTTTGTTGGAAAAATTAGCACAAAGCGGACGCAAGGACTTGGTAATTATTGCCGAAGACATCGACGGCGAGGCCTTGACCACTTTTGTTGTCAATAAGTTGCGTGGAACTTTCAATGTTTTGGGCATCAAAGCCCCGGGATTTGGCGATCGCCGCAAAGAAATGTTAAATGATATTGCCATTGTCACGGGCGGAAAAGTCATAACCGAAGAACTGGGACTGAAATTAGAAAATACTGAATTGGATGCCTTAGGACGCGCCGGCAAGGTCGTGGCCACCAAAGATAGCGCCACCATTGTCGATGGCAAAGGAGAAAAATCTGCCATTGAAGAACGCGTCAACCAAATTAATAAGGAAATCGAATTGGCTGATTCTGATTTTGACAAAGAAAAATTAAAAGAGCGCTTGGGCAAATTAGCCGGAGGCGTAGCTGTTATCAAAGTCGGCGCTGCTACCGAAACTGAAATGAAAGAAAAGAAATTGCGCATCGAAGACGCCCTGGCTGCTACCCGCGCGGCGATTGCCGAAGGCATTGTGGTTGGAGGCGGTACCGCTTTAGTACGCGTTTCCAAGGCTCTTAACAATGTTAACGTTTCCGGAGAAGAAAAAATCGGCGTAGAAATTTTAGCTCAAGCAATTGAAGAACCGTTGAAACAAATTGCCAATAACGCGGGAGATAAAGGAGAAGTGATTGTTGAGGAAGTCAAAAAATTAACCGACAACATGGGATACAACGCCTTAACAGGAAAATTCGAGGACTTGATTGTAGCTGGAATTGTTGATCCGACTAAAGTCACTCGCAGTGCCTTGCAGAACGCCGCTTCGGCTGCCGCCATGATACTGACCACTGAATGCTCCGTTACTGATCTGCCAGCCAAAGATAATTGTTCTTGCAACAGCCATGGTGCCGGCATGGGAGGCATGAATCCTTATGGCGGAATGATGTAGTTTAAATAGGTTGTTATAAAAAACCCGCAGTAACGCGGGTTTTTTTGTTTGTTAAATCGTGTTGCAAAAAGCTGATAAAAAGCGTAAAATTCATCCATGAAACACGTTTAGTGTATGTTGTGTACTTCGCATAGCATACCGTTTAGTAATCAAATAATAAAATACTTCGTATAGAAACGAGTTAGGCGCAATTCAAAAAATATTTTTCTAACGGAGAATGAGGAATGATAGGCTTTCAAAAACGGATAAATTTGATTTTTTCTTTATTTATAGAGGGGGAATAATAATGTGTTTTCTTCACTCCGTTCCGAAAACGATTTAAATATTATGGGAAACTTTATATTAATATTGATAAAAATTTTAATTTATAAATGGAGGTTAATATGAAAATAATATCAATCGACAAAAACAATATCGAACAAGAGCATATCTGTTGTGCTATTGGGAATGATAAAGTTAACCAAAGCAGAGCCTTAACAAAGAAGAATTGGATGAAAGAAAGATTTAGCGATGGTTTAGTTTTTAAAAGACTCGATGATAGAGGAAAAATCTTTATTGAGTATATGCCTATTGAAAAAGTTTGGAAACCGATACTTGGGGAAAATTATATGGTTATTAATTGCTTGTGGGTTTCTGGAAAATTCAAAGGAAAAGGAATATCAACCGAATTATTAAATGAATGTATAAATGATGCAAAAAAACAAAAAATGGATGGAATTGCTGTTGTTAGTAGCACAAAAGTAAAACCATTTTTAACAGATAAAAAATTCTATGAATATCATGGTTTTGAAGTAGTAGATTCAGCCCCTCCATATTTTGAACTTCTTGTTTTGAAATTCAATAAGAATGCAAAAAATCCTGAATTTTCTAAAAATGCAAAACAAGGAACTTGCGATAACAAAAAAGGATTTACTTTTATTTATTCGCATCAATGCCCATTTATGGAAGAACATGTTAATTTATTATCAAATATTTGTAAGAATAAAAAGATACCTTGTGAAGTAATTCATCTAAAAGATTATAAAGAAGCTCAAACAAAGGGAAGTCCTTTTGGGACACTCGGAATTTATTATAACGGAGAATTTAAAACACACGAACTAATGCCAGAAAAAAAGTTTGAAAAGTTTATTGAAGAGCTAATATAATTTTGTTTAATAAAAGGAGGCTATTATGAAAACTAACAAAATTTGTCAAAGTTGTGGAATGCCAATGAGCAAAGATCCTAAAAACGGAGGAACTGAAAAAGATGGTTCAAAGAGTAATAAGTATTGTTCTTATTGTTATCAAAATGGGAATTTTACAAATCCAGAAATTGATACTCCACAAAAGATGCAAGTATTTTGTATTCAAAAAATGAGAGAACAAGGAATGCCAAAATTTATTGCATGGATATTTACTCGAGGAATACCCAAACTAGAGAGATGGAAACAATAAGGAGTTTTGAAAAATGAAATTCACCACTAATCCCTCTTTCATTTTTCAAAACGGAAAAAATCAAATTTATAAGAATTGAGGGAAGCCTATCATAATGAGTAAGAACGAAAAATATTTTTGAACTTAAACCACGCTGCGCTCTCCTTCTTTCAGTCGTCGGGGCGTATAACAAGGCTTATGAGGAAAATGCCTCGGCTCGGCATTTTCCCAAATTTGCTTCGCAAACTTCTCATAAGCCTAACGTTATGCCGAAATCTCTCCCTCCGGTCGTTCCTTTTCGGCATAATGGCTTCGGAAATAATTCCGGTTACGCTCGCTTCTCCCTCCGGTCGAGACATCGCATAACACGGAATACACAAAATTGCCTCTCGACATTTTACTAACGTAAAATCTCTTCGGCAACTTCGTTTATTCCGAAGCCATTAGACAAAATCCACTCGCTTCATTTAAATAATTTTAAAAAACCCGCATTACTGCGAGTTTTTTATTATCTCCTTATTTTATTCTGGTCAAGAAATCCCTAAGTGACTGAGGCAGACGACTCTGATATTGATGTCTTTCTCCCTTCAAATCGGTAAAAGCCAGCTCAGCGGCGTGCAAAAATATCCTGCCGGGGGTATTTTTTTCTTTGGTGCCCCTATTCTTGTATAGTGGATCGCCGACAATGCCGTGGCTCATAGCCAACAGATGCACGCGAATTTGATGAGTACGGCCAGTCATAATCTCCACTTCTAAAAGGGTATAATTCTTATACCTTTCTTTGACATGATAGACGGTCAAAGCGTTTTTGCCGCCTTCGGCGCCGACTGGCAGAGCAGCAAACATACCCATTTTGCCGGAAGATCGTTTAATTGGGAACTTTATCTCGCCTTCGTCATTTCTCACCTTACCGTAAACTAAGGCCAGGTATTTCTTATCAATCGTTCTTAATTTAAATTGCCTTTTTATGTTTTCAAACGAATCTTGCGTTTTAGGCAAAACCATTAACCCGGAAACCTCTTTGTCCAAACGATGAACAATGGCGGCGCGCGCCGGATCTTCCCCGATTTTTCGACACTCGGGGTATTTCTCAATCAACCAATCAACCAAAGTATTTGTCTCCTCCTTATCAGTTGGGTGTACCAAAAGCCCGGAGGGCTTTTCGATTACCAAATATTCCGGAGTATCTTCAACAATTTTAATCTTGGCAAAAATCTCTGTTCCAACGGATTTTATTTTTGGCTTGATAGTCTTCTTTTTAGGAGAAACTTTTTGTAAACCACCCTCCCTTACCTCAACAATGTCCTTTTCTTTCAAAAAACGATGAACTGTCGGCACCTCGCCATTGACCGCAATCATGCCTTCTAAAATCATTTTCTTGATTTGTGAACGCGTGAGCTCCGGCATGGCCTCCGATAAAAAAATATCGAGACGCTTGCCCTTATCCTTATCTTTGATGGTCATTTTTTTCATAGACTTGTCTTTATTTCTCTTGATGCAAATTCCTTTTGCGTTCTTCCTCGTAAAACTTAACATCCGGATTTAATTGTTTCAATTCCGCGTCTTTCATCTGATGCAACTCTTTAGCGCGACCCACCAAATAATCATGGTCGTTCTTCGCCGGATCGTCCAGTACTTCTCCTAACATCGCGTTTAAAATCAATCCCACGCGCGGACCGGGAGTAATGCCAAGCAATTTCATTAACTCGTCGCCTTTAAGCGCAATCATCTTCGGGGTAATTGGATCAAGTTGTACTTCTTTAAATCTTCTCTCCAGTTCAATCAACTTCCACGGCTTAGCTTTCGGACGCCCCATGCCCAGACGATCACAAATGCGCAAGTTAATAAAGTCATCGATGTTTTCTCTGCCAATGCGTGACAATAGGCGACGTACACCGGAATCGGAAACTATGTCTAGAGCATAATAAAACATGTGGAAACGCACCAAATGCGTCACATAATCGATAATATCATTGGAAAAGTTGAGGCGCTTGAGAATCTTTTTGGCCATTTTGGCGCCGACAATATCGTGATTATAAAAAGTGGAATCAACTCCGTTACCTTCTTTGGTTTGCGGTTTGCCAATATCATGAAGCAAGGCGGCCAATCTGACTTCAAGCTTATATCCCCGCTCAGCCCCAGCACCCAAAGCGCGAACACTATGCTCGAACACGTCATAAATATGATGACGATTCTGACTGACGCCATAAGCGTTTTCTAATTCGGGAATCAACTCTTTGAGCAAACCAATGTCCTGCATCATCCTGATTCCCACCTCAGCGCGCTCGGACATGATAATTTTAGTAAGCTCTTCGTTAATGCGTTCTCCGGCGATTGTCTTAATCTGTTTGGCTTTTTTCTTTATCTCAACGTAAGTTTGCGATTCAATCGTAAACCCCAACTGGCAGGAAAGCCTGATAGCGCGCAACATGCGAGTATAATCCTCTTGAAAGCGCTCGACCGGCTTGCCGATGGCTTTGATTGTTTTTTTCTCAATATCAGAAACTCCACCAAATAAATCAATTAATTTTTCCGCCACTAAATCCCAAGCCAAAGCGTTGATAGTGAAATCACGACGCGACAAATCTTTTTCAATTGGCAAATCTTTGTCGCTCTGTACTTCGAAGTCCTTATAGCCGCCGCTCATGCCGGCCACTTCAGTGCGTGGCAAAGCAATGTCAATCGCTTCAAAATTATTTTCTCCGACACGAAAACCATCCGGCACAAATTTAAAAACTCCGAAACTTTTGCCCACCAAATTAACCTCGCCCAATTCTGAAAAAAATTTTTCCAGCTTCTTGGCATCAACTTTCGCTACGACAAAATCAAAATCTTTGGTTGGACGTCCAATCAAAGCATCGCGAACCACTCCACCAACTAAATAAATTTTGGCCTCCGGAAAACTTTTTAACAATTTTTTGACAAAATTAAATTCCGGAGCCTTGAGCACCTCCTTCTGCCACGTCACTAATTTTTGCCTAATCTTGTCCATAATCTAATTGTATCACTTTAAAACAAAAAACGCCCAACAGGCGTTTTACAAATAATAATCAAACTAAGTTTGAGAAGAATTCATTGGTGGACGATAGAAGATTCGAACTTCTGACCTTCTCGACGTCAACGAGACGCTCTAACCAACTGAGCTAATCGTCCTGATTGCCTGTTTAAAATGTAAATAGATTATAACAAATTTAGGCATTTTGTCAACCCGACACGCTTAATTTTTAGCTCCAGCCAAAACCGGCTAACAAGCGTAGAAACTTAATTGTCTTAGTAGGCCTGGATGGATTTGAACCATCGACATCTACGTTATAAGCGTAGCGCTCTAACCCCTGAGCTACAGGCCCTTAATCACTCTCCACTTGGATAATATAACCTAATTTCATTGTTTTTTCAAGACTACTAATTGTTTTTTTCTTTAAAATTCGTTAAAATATCATAAATTAACCCACTTATGAAGAAAAAACCCAAAACATCACAAGAAAATTACGATCTTTGCCGAGGTTGCGATGACTGCTGTCGCTACATTGCCGTCGAAATCGATCGTCCCACCACCAAAATGGAATTCGAAAACATTCGCTGGTTCTTATTGCATGAAAACATCAGCGTATCAATCGGCTTTGATAACAAATGGTATTTAGAATTCAAAACCAAATGCAAGGCGCTAAAAAACAAGCGTTGTTCCGTCTATGACAAGCGCCCGCAAATGTGTCGTGACTACGACCAAAGCGAATGCACCCATTATAATAATGAGCCGGCAGAAAAAATTCTATTTGAAAATGTAAAACAATTTGAAAAGTATCTTAGTGACAAAAAAAATAAAAAGAGAAATGTCGCTAAAATGAAATAATAAAAAAATAAGCGGAAAAAATTATTATCAAAAAATACTTTTTCTGTGGATAACTCTTGTTGACACATTTTTTTTATGCTATAATATATGCAGTCAAAGTAATTTTGCGCAATCGTAAAAAAATTATTTTGAAAAAAATATTTTATCCTCAACAATGAAGGGAGGTGATAAACATGGCAGCAAAAAAGAAAGTAGCTAAGAAAAAGGCTGTAAAGAAAGTAGCTAAGAAGAAAGCCGTCAAAAAGGTGGCTAAAAAGAAAGCAGCTAAAAAGAAAAAGAAATAAGAATTTTCTCAAAAGCAAAAATCCACTCTTATGCGCAGGGAGTGGATTTTTGTTTGTCCTAGTTTTGTCAGGCCCTACCTGTTGTTAAATTAGCTTATTCTGCTTCGGCTTGTCTAATTTAAGCTCTATTTTACCGTAAATTCCATCGTATCCGGCCGCTATTGTTACTTCGCCGCGACGCATTTTCATGATCGCTGTTGTCAGCTCAGGTCCGGCCAACTTATTCAGTTCTATCTTATCAACATCAAGCAAAATAGAAAATTCGTTTGTCTTATCAGTCAGCTCTAAATATTTCTGAATTACTTTTTTCGATTGCTTGCCCACGCCGTAGACGGTGGCGATTATTTCTTGAAGCGGAATAATATTTTTGTAAGCGACAAAATTTTCTGGCTGTACATTTTCTCGATCGGCTAACGCATTGACACGATTGAGCACTCCAAGAATTAACGACTTACCACACTTAGGGCAACGATTATTATTTTTTATGCTTTCCGCCGGCAAACAAGAAAATCCGCAATCAGCATGCCCGTCAATATGGTATTTGCCCTCCTCCGGAAAAAATTCTATCGTGTACAAAAAACTTTTTTTATCGCGTTCACTTAAAATTCTCAATAACCCATCATAACTGAACTTATTTTTCGGAAAATCAAAAACATTAGCCTCACGACCCAGATTAGCGGGAGAGTGCGCGTCGGAATTAGAAACTAAAAAAATTTTATCCAACTGTGACAGGCGCCAATTCATCGGCGGATCAGATGAAAGTCCAGTCTCAATTGCGTAAATCTTGTCAGATAATTCTTCAAAACATTCCTCAATCGAATCAAAACCGGATTTGGAGCCAAAAATAGAAAACCATGGCGTCCAAGCATGAGCGGGAATAACTAAAATCTTTTCATCCGTCTCCCAACACAACTTAGCCAGCTCCTTGGCTGATAAGCCGATGATTGGTCGGCCATCGGATTTGAGATTGCAGCCTCTGGCAATCAAGGCTTGATTAACTTTTTCTGCTGCCTCTATACTAGGAAATAGCAAAACAATATGAATACGACGACACTTGTCGCCCTGTTTATAGATACAACTAATTTCCGTTCCAATAATAAATCTGGTTTTCGAGGATTTGTCTTTCAATTGATAAAATCCCGGCTCTGCCTCAGTCAAACTTTCCTTGATAGACTCCAGCCACTTGGGATGAGTGCAGTCTCCGGTAGTTACTAAGTCGATGCCTTTGCGCTGGCACCACTGCGCGATAACCGGCAATTCCAAACCGCGCGAACAACCGCGAGAATATTTGGAATGAATGTGTAAATCGGCTATTATTTTCATAAAATGTTTTCTGGCTTTATTTTAATCTGAAGTACCTCTTTTGGCAAATCAAAAAATCGACCCGCTGGTTGCGGATCGACATCAAAAATCACCAAAAAAAGAAGGCCGCCCGGCTCAGGTAAGCGGGGCGGCATGAAAGTTCGGGTGTGGAGCTTTGGGGGCTCCGTGCGGCGGGACGACTATTTGCGGCCAGCTTTGGGGTTTGACTCCCAGTAGGCATAGCCGTAAATCGCCTCACGCCTTTCCCGTGGCGGCTGAGGCTTATCGGTGTGATGCCGATAATAGTTATCCTCATTGTCACCCGCGCGGTACACCGGCGCGTACGTGGACTTCGGAGCCCGCGTATACACCCGAAAAAGCGGGCGATTGCTTACGGGCGACCCGGCGTCGCCGATCCACTCGCGCACTTCGTGCACTGGGCCGGCCATGCTGGCACAGCCCCCGAGGGACACCGCCATCGCCGCGGCTACCAAAACAAAAGCCAATCGAACGAGCTTCTTGCTCATGGAACTTCTCCCATTTTGCGTCTCCCGTCGCACTATTGCAACCTTCAACGCATTATATAATTATAGCACACTTTTAATAAAAAGTCAATAGGTAGTGCTATTTTTTATTTAAATTTAAATAAAATAAATACTTTTTAAAGCAACAAAAAAACGCCTTTCAGACGTTTTTTGCCGGTCGGGGTGCGGAGAATTGAACTCCGTCTACACCCACCCCATGGGCGCGTACTACCGGCATACTCCACCCCGTAACTAATTCAGTTTAAAACAATTTAGCCTTTTTTTCAAGAGAAAAAAGACTCCCATGCCGCCGCGGACGGTGACACAGGAGCAGAAACGTGGGGCACTCACTTGCCAGAGGCGCAAGTCTTGCCAGAAAGAACAAAAGGGCAGCCACAACCAACCTTGAAAAGGTGCTTGCAAGTGACCTTTGACATGTCGCCCGAATTGCGCGCTCGCAACTGGGAACAATTGGCCAGCGTATCCTCTCCGTTACACAATACGGAAATCGATACGACGCTTGGCAAGGCGTGTGGACACTTCTTAGTGACCGGAGTGGCTTCGGCGGAAGCAATCTGTCTTGCAACCTCCATGATAAGACCTTCTTCCAAGATACTATCCTCATTCCATGTTAGTCAGGGACGAATTCCCCGATTGGTTACCGATTTGCCAGAACCTCTTTAACTTATTTACCCCCCCTTAATAACTAACTTATTTTTGTCGCACGATTATTTATTATTTAAAAAAACTGACCCGTTGTGGCGGGTCAGTCGTTTCAATCTTGTTTAACCAAACAAAAACTAACCGATCCGCGGGCCAGTAAAATAAAAGCTAAACCAGCTGTTAGAAACCATTCGTATCATCATATGAGGAAAGTATAAATCAAATTCAATAAATAGTCAAGATTAGTTACCACCAAAACGACGATGTCGATTATTATAATCATTGATGGCAGCATCTAAGTCGGCTTCAGAAAAAGCGGGCCAGTGCTTATTGATAAACAGAAATTCACTATAAACACTTTCCCAAGTCAAGAATCCGGAAAGACGCTGTTCACCAGAAGTACGAATAATCAGGTCGGGATCAGCTTGCCCGGCTAGCCAAATATTTTCAGAAATAGTCTTTTCGGTAATTTGGTCGACAGGAATTCCTTTGGCAATAATCTTTTTGACGGCATCAACTATCTCCAAACGCCCGCCGTAATTCAAGCAAATATTTAAAGTTCCCTTGTCGTTATTTTGGGTTCGCTCTTCCGCTTCAGCAATAGCCTTGACTAATTTTTCTGATAATCTCTCGCGTGTTCCGATAATTTTTAATCTAATGCCTCTTTTATTAAACTCATCGACTTCGGTAGTAACGGCTTTGTAGAGCAGGTCCATCAAATAATTGACTTCGGCTTCTTCGCGATTCCAATTTTCTGTAGAGAAAGCATAGACAGTCAAGGTGGTAATGCCACGATCAATGCACCACTGGCCAACCTCTTTCATCTTGTCATATCCCTGACGATGACCCTCAAATGATGGCAAGCCTTTGTCTTTGGCCCAGCGACGATTACCATCCATAATAACAGCGAGATGCTTTAATTCTGACATAATTAAGTCTATTTGATATTGATTTTATTCTTGATTAGAGTCCTGTTCTCGCTTGAGCTGTGCATATTTTTCCATTGTCTGTCGAAGAGCCTCCTGGGCGGGACGCATGCTTATTCCTATTTTTTCTAGATTACCAGTCTGTAAAATATTACTAGATCTTTTCTTTTTAGTCAACCCATTATTAACCAAATCCTCCTCGCTAATCCATTCGTTGCGGTGACTAGGATCGACTAACTCTTCATATAAAGCGACGATTTCCTTGTGCTTAATGCTGCCCGGATTGGTTACATGAAAAATTCCCGAAGCCTTCTTTTCCAGTAACTGGCGAAATACCCGGACCATATCGTCGATGACAGTCAAACTATTTTCGACATCGATTATTTTGGGATAAGAGGCGAGTTTGTCGATGATGTTGCCCGGGAAAGGCATCGAGTCCATTGGCATTCTGATTCTGGCGATTCCAACGTTGGGCAAATTCATCAAGGCCAGATCGGCAGCATATTTGGCTTTGGTATAAACCACCTCAGGATTAGCAAAATCATCTTCACGCCAGCCCTTGGGATCGGGAGATTCACCATAATAGATACAGCCACTGCCGATATGCAACAGATAAACGCCTTTCTTCTGGCAGGCTTCGGCGATTTGAATAGGCAGGATCGTATTACCTTTGATTGTTTCCAATTGATGATCCTCACACCAATCAACGTTGGGGCGACCGATAACGCCGGCAGCATTGAGAACCGCATCCGGCTGATGTTCTTCTAATATAGCCAAAGCGTCATCAACGGATTCGATTATTTTATCGCTAACACTGGCATCGGGCCAACTTTTGGCGCAACGACTGCCAATAAAACCATTACCGATAATTAAGATTTTCATAGAGCTTTCGCGTTTATTAGATTATTTTTTGATTTGCAAAAATAAGGCTTTTTTCTATTATACTTTTTGCTAATACACTATATCTTACACTAAAAACGATTAAATTAAAAGACAAAAAACAGGATGAATTCCTGTTTTTTGTCTTTGTCGGGGTGACACGACTCGAACGTGCGACTTCTTGCTCCCAAAGCAAGCGCTCTAGCCAACTGAGCTACACCCCGTTATAAAAATTAAACCTACGACGAGCAAAATAATGCGACAGCCATAGGTTAATTTTTTACAATTCAGAATGCCGAGGGCGAGAATTGAACTCGCGACACAAAGATTTTCCTTGTTTATCTCGAATTACTCCGAGGATCGGACTATTTCATCTCCATTTTCTTCACAGAGTTTAGGAGTCGGGCGCTAATGCAAGATTATTGTTGGGACTCACTTGCTAGTCTCTACACCTTCCTCAAAACTTTAACCCCTTGAGGCTTGGCTCGAGATTATCCCAAAATTGGGACTTCCTCGAATTCACCCGATTTGCATACCGAAGTTTCCTTGCGGCAGGACCGAAAATCAGTCTTCTGCTCTACCACTGAGCTACCTCGGCATTCTGAATTTTAAATTTTAAATTTCTATAAACCGGTGGGCATAGGAGGATTCGAACCTCCGACCTCAACATTATCAGTGTTGCGCTCTAACCAACTGAGCTATATGCCCGAATTACTCAAATAATATAACAAAAAAAATACTTTTTGACAACTGCTACCAAGAAAAAATCCCGACTCCCGCGAGTGCGGGGCGGGATTTTCTACGATTAACAACTAGATAGCGGTAAAAAACACCAAACCTCTTCTGATAAATCAGAAGCGACTATAATCGAGTCCGTGAGAACTCAATCATTTTCTCCTTAGAAAGGAGGTGATCCATCCACAGCTTCCGCTACGGATGCCTTGTTACGACTT
>ERZ795031.3756-NODE-3756-length-13328-cov-123.771792_pt1 | contig 13328 bp, 9 predicted proteins | sample MGYA00375123_ERZ795031 | MGnify/ENA primary metagenome ERZ795031 (study PRJEB30166, sample SAMN05720159) | activated sludge metagenome | isolation source: anaerobic digester from wastewater treatment plant | place: USA | collected 2015-04-21 ... | reverse complement strand
GCAAGGACGACAGGGGAAACGCCCTGGGCAGCGGCATCTATTTCTACCGCCTGGAAAGCAGGGACTATCGCCGCACCCAAAAGATGATGCTCATCAAATGAGGTGGAAAGGTGAAATGGTGGAATGGTGGAAAGGAGCCCCAAAACAAGTCCACCAGACCCTGAAACAAACCACGTCAGACTCTATCTGTGTCATCCCGGGCTTGACCCGGGATCCAGTCTTTTAAAATGTCCACGAATTACACGAATTATCACGAATTAAAAGAATATAAGGACAAGCATCCAATATACGACCATCCAGCCCCAAAACAAACACCCCCGGACTAAAAAGTGTGTCATCACGGCCTGACGGGGTCCCCGCCAAAGCGCGTAGCGGTTTGGTGGGGTGACTTGAGCCGTGATCCAGTCTTTTGAAAACTACCACGCCAGCCCGGGAACTGACGGGCACATTCCAAGATACACTTTTCTGCCTCCCGTGTTGCTATCATTCGCGTCATCAACACGTTAGCTAATCATCCTTAGGTCATCCTTATAAATTATAAGGTTGACCCCAGGATGACCCACGCCGGAACCAGGGATGCAAATGAGGCCCCCATAATATATAGGTGCTACGAATTGGAAAGGTTTATACTGTTTCCGCTTGCATTATCAAAACTGGTTCTTCCCCCGCATGAAGTCCTAAGAGCCCAGTTATCTGATGGCATTTTGTATCCGGGAAAGGCTCTTAGAACTCCATGCTAAGCTGGGTAGAATTTACCACAAACGGGACGGAGTGGGTGGTATTTTTTACCACATTCCTATCTTGTTGTTATAGGTAGAACTGTGGAATTATAAGCCCGTTTATAGGTAAATACACGTGGTAAATTCTACCACATTATAAACGGCACAATAGATAACAACACCTTGTATATCAGTAGGTTAAGGTTGTGGTCTGCTTTTGGAAGGCAAAATGCGTAATATAAAAAGAGTAAACTAATCTGTAAGGAGTTTAACATGAAAGCACTTTTTCTTGATGTAGCTGCATTAGCAGCTATTGTTTTGCTTGTTATTATGTCTGGCTGTCACAAACCCACCGAACCGGATGATGATAACTACGCTGTTGTTAAAGATAATGTCGTGGATTTAAGTAAGCTTACAAATCTGTCGGAGCCAGTAATAAATGGAGATACATTTACTTACTCATATACTGGCACAGCCCCTAACATCAACGTCGGTGATGTGCTGGTTGGACAAACTGGTTTTGGCTACATGAGAAAGGTTACTGGCGTGCAATCTCAGAACAATCAGATCATATGTCAGACGGATAGTGCGAGAATTGTGGATGTTATTAAAAATTGCTCAATAAATGGGAACGCTCAGCTATCTCTTGGGGATCTTGGCAAAGGCACGATAGCAATGGAACCGACTTATTTGGCTGAAGGCGTTTCAGTTACCAAGGATGGTTCGTACCACATTACATCCGCCACCTTGCTTGACAACATCAGTTTTGGTACTCTGAAAATTAAAAATTCCACATTGTCCTATGAGCCTGATTTTGATTTTGATCTGGACATTACAGATGGGGAAATAACCAATCTATCAGTCCAATCCACAGGAACTTTTTCTACCACAATGACCATTGAGGCCCTAAACCTTAGAAACAGTAAGCCAGTTACAGACCTTCCACCAATTGCTCAACATATGTCTATCTTGCCGTACTTTTGGATAGGCCCTGTACCTGTGTTTCTCGGAGTAGAACTGTGTCCGACGATTAAATTTTCCGTACCAAATCAACTTACACAGGAGTGGACACAAACAAGCTCGCAGAGTTTAACATTGGGAGCACATTTTTGTCCTGAGTTCTCCCCGATTATGGAGATTGATAGTTCAAGCCAATCTTCTGCTACAGTTTTGGATCATATATTGGGAGACGACATTGAGCTTAAGGTGGGATTTACCCCAAGAGTAAAAATGTTAATCGGAGGGGTATTAGGGCCAAAACTTGGTCCTGTTGTATATGGAAGAGTAGCCGCTGGTTATGAAGATGATGCCTATAATGCGTGGTTATATTGTGGCATTGATCTTAGAATCAGTATGGCTATCGATGCTTTTGGCTGGCAAATGGCTTCTGTCAATTTCACTGTTAACTGCGCTGAATATGAACTTTACCACTACTCTGTTCCTATGGCTACTCTTCCTGCGCCAACATTTAATCCACCGGAAGGATCCTATTCCAGCCCTCAAAACATAACAATTGCATGTTCGATAGACGGAACGACAATCAGATATACCACAAACGGATCTGAACCATCGTCAACATCTACACTATATACTGTACCAGTGAATGTATCATCAACGACTACAATAAAGGCAAAAGCCTTTATGACCGGGACTTTGAATAGTCCTACAGCTTCTGCCACCTATACGATTAATCCGCCGCCAAACACCGTTGCCACTCCCATTTTCAGCCCGCCAGGTGGTACCTACGCATCACCACAATTAGTTAGCTTATCGTGTACTACTAGTGGATCTACAATAAGATATACAACCGACGGGAGTGACCCATCTGAGTCCTCGTCTCAATATGTAACACCCATATCAGTAAGCAGCACAACTACAATCAATGCTAAAGCATATAAAAGTGGCTGGACACCCAGTGAAGTAGCTACAGCTCACTACAATATTTCATCAAACGATTATCAATCTTGCGATTTTCCTACGATACTCCTTGGGGAATGGTACCAAGATTCTAATAATGTGTGGAATTTTTCCATACGTAACATTCCTCCCTATAGAATTCGCACTGGAAACATTTATTACTGGCCCCAAACTACTCATTTTAATGGTAACAGATATAGAATTCTAGCATTTAGAGATGGAACATCTGAAGAGAAGCACACATTCTTTTTTGAAAATGTTACAGCAACAACGATGGATGCTAATCGTACCCTTGGAGAAGTTTGGGAGCCAGTTGGAGGGTTTAGTGGCCATCACAAAAACTAGAGTCATAGAGCAATCATTCAACAGACAGGAATACTTGAAATACACTCATCTCATTGTGATTCAAGTGGATGTATAGATAAAGGATTATATGTGTCCAAAGCCCGGGCTTGAACCTCGGGCTTTTCTTATAATACGAGAGTAATATTGACAAGCCATAAAACATAACCAAAAAAGCGGACACCATTTCACCATTCCACCTTTCCACGGTCATTTCCAAAAGACTGGATACTGTCAGGCAATCATCCCCGGTCGGAGCGCGAACCTTTGCGCACCAGCCGGAATCCCACCGAGGGATAGCCACGGTCGGGTTTGCCCTTTTCGCGGGTGAGCAGGCGCAGCCCCACGCCCTCGCCATTGGTGATGTTTCCGCCCCTCACGACCTTGAACGAGCCTTTGTCCGGGCCTTTGGGATTGACAAAGGTGGTGAGGATACTGGGATATTTGGCGTCATACCAGTCCCAGCACCATTCGGAGACGTTGCCGCTCATGTCATAGATGCCGATATCGTTGGGGGCTTTGCCGGCGCCGGCTTTGGTGCGTCCGCCGCTGTTGTCGCGGTACCAGGCGACCTTATCGGGATCATCCGATCCGCTGTAGATGGTGAGGCTTTTGCCTTTGGCGGCAAATTCCCACTCGGCTTCCGTGGGCAGGCGGTAGCCGTTGGCGCTGAAATCGCAGCTCACCTTGTCGGCAGTGCTGCCGGAAATCCTGTAACAAGGCTCGAGGCCCTCTTCCTGGCTGCGGCGGTTACAGTAGCGGATGATGTTCATCCAGCTCACGTTGTCCACGGGATAGCGGTCGCCCATCCTGTTCACCGAGGCAGGCATCATGTATTTATTCCATTCCGCCTGGGTCACCTCGACGCTGGAAATGTAGAAACCGACCTGGGAAACGTTGTGGTTCAGGTTTTCCTTGAGGCGGTTGAAGCCAAAGGTTCCACCCTCCACATAGACAAAGTTTGCCGGAATGGGGCTTCCCCGCCTGACGGGGGTGTAACTGGAAGGCGTATAGTCGGAGTAGCGGTCCCCGATTTTTTTGCGCGGATCTTCTCTGTGAGTGGCGCCAGGCGTCCGGCGGGTGCCGCGCAGGGTATCCGCGGAGTTTAATCTGTTGCGGTTCAGGAGGATTTCATCCGCCTCGGCCTCCGTGCTGTCCTCGGCGGCGAAGATATTGGTGAAGTGAAGGGGTTCCTCTTTTTTGCCGCTGACCACGGCCAGGAAATTGGTGCTCAGCAACAGTACCAACAACAGCAGGATTACACCCAGCAAGAGCCAGAACCACCATTCGACGCGGGTCTTGATATTCAGGACTTCCAGGGCGTTTTCGTCTGCCGGAACGTGTTTGACGGGCTTGGGGGTATAGACAGGCCCTTTCGGCTCGAGGGGTAGCGACTTAAGCCCGTGTTTTAGCGCATCCAGCGAGTTGTAACGTTGCAGGATATTGCGGTGCAGGCACTCGGAGAGCACCTTGTTGAAAGCCATGCTGACGCCGGGGATATAGGTAAACTTTTGCTCGAGCAGCCGCTCCGGACCGTAAAGGGTGGCATAGAGGACGTTTCCGGAAAGCAGTTGGGCAAGGATCACCCCGATGGTGAAAACATCCTGGCGCTCGTCCACATCGGCGTAATTGATGCCGGAAGTGAGGATCACGATGTTGCCGTCGTCCTTCAGCATGATTCCGCTGAGGGTCAGGTCCTTGATGGTAAAACCTTTGTCGTGCAGGGTCTTGGCAGTCTTGGTCAGTTGTTTAGCGATGCTCAATACCAAAGCTTCCGTTAGGCGTTCGGGGTTGTCTTTCTTGATCTTTGCCAGAGAGCTGCCCCGGACGTAACTTGCAGCCATGAAGGGTGGCGTGCTTCCCTGGTTGACTTCCTCTACCCAGGTGAGATGGGGGGATTCCAGATTGTTGAGCCACTTGAGGTTGGGGAGGTAGTTGACCGTCGCGGCGGAGCCTGTGAAATAGAGCTTGAGCAGATACTCCCTGTCCCCTTTTTGGGTAATATACTTGATGCCTGTGGTGTCCTTGTTCAGCAGCTTGACGATCGTGTAGTCCCGGAATTTGTCTCCCGGGTCCATGATCTTATAAGTGGGATCAGCCAGCTCCAGCGGGGCGGATTCCCTGACCACTTCAGGAGCGGGCGGGGCCTCTTCGGCGCGCTGTTCCTCCAGCCTATGTCCGCAATAAACGCAGAACTTGCCTTTTTTGGTGATTCTCTCGCCGCAATTGCTGCAAAAGCGTACTGGTTGCGGTTCCCTGCTGCGGTTTAAGTTGCTCACTTTCCTGCTTTCTCGATCTTCAGGTGCACCTGCTTGCCGTTGATGTCGTAAGGGGCAAGTCCCTCGGCGTCTGCCTGCTCTTCCAGGGTGTCACAGAGGGTTTCGGAGAGGATTTGCTGTCCGAACTGCCGGATGGCCTGGCGGATATCGTCGTCGCCCTGCCAAAGCACCCGGATGCGGTCCATGATCTCAAAGCCCTGTTCCTTGCGGGAAAACTGGATCTTGTTCACCAGTTCTCGGGCATAGCCTTCGCTGATCAGGTCGGGCGTGAGCTGGGTATCCAGCGCCACAAACATATCTTTCTTGCTGGCAAAGACAAAGCCCTCCCGGGGACGGATATGCACCGCCACGTCTTCCGGGAGCAGGTCGATTCCGGTCTCGGGCAGATGGTGGCTGCCCCGCGCGTTGAAATCCGCCAGCACCTGCTGTCCCCTGGCCTTGCCCAGTTCGGCGGCGATGGCTTTCATCTTCGGGCCATATTTGGGGCCCATAACCTTGAACTCCGGTTTGAGCTCGTAATGCACAAAATCATCATCTTCCGCCACATAGCTGATCTGGCGGATGTTCACTTCCTCCTGGATGAGGTCAAACATGGCGTCGGCAGTGGCCTGGAACTTGGCTGGCACATACATCTTGCCCAGGGGTTGGCGCACCTTGATCTGGCATTCGTTGCGCGCGGCGCGGCCCAGATAGACCAGGTCGATGATCACCTGCATCTCGGCTTCCAGGTTCGCGTCGATCCAGTGCGGGTCTGACCGCGGGTATTCGCAAAGGTGAACGCTTTCCCCTGCGCCCAGGCTGAGGAAGATTTCCTCGGTAAGATAAGGGGCGAAGGGGGCGGCGAGCTTGACCACTTCCACAAGCACCTGATGCAGGGTGCGATAGGCCTCGACCTTGTCCGCGGTGAGTTCCATGGCCCAGAACCTTCTGCGGCTACGGCGCACATACCAGTTGGAAAGCTCATCGATCACGAAGTCCTGAATGGCGCGCACCACCTTGGTAAATTCATATTCCGCCATCCAACCCCGCACCTGTCCGGTCAGGGTGTGCAGGCGGGAAACTATCCAGCGGTCGATTTGGCTTTCCCTCTGCCAGTCCTGGGGATAGGCGCTGGCGTCGAAGCTGTCGATATTGGCATAGGTCGCGTAAAAGGAATATACGTTTTTGAGGGTGCCGATGAACTTGCTCACGATCTCTTTGACCCCGTCCACATCGAAGCGGGTGGGCACCCAGGGCGGACTGACCTCCAGGAGGTACCAGCGGATGGCGTCCGCGCCGAATTCGTGCATCAAAGCGATGGGCTCCACGGTATTGCCCTTGGATTTGCTCATCTTCTGGCCGTTTTTGTCCAGGATCAGGTCGTTCACCAGACAGCTTTTGTAGCTGGATTCGCCCTTGTAGAGGGTGGCGATGGTGAGCATGGAGTAGAACCAGCCGCGGGTCTGGTCTATCCCTTCCGAGATGAAATCCGCGGGGAACAGTTCCGGCTGGAATCTGTCTTTGTTTTCAAAGGGATAGTGCCACTGGGCGAAGGGCATGGAGCCGCTGTCGAACCAGCAGTCGATGACTTCGCTGGTGCGGCGCATCTCGCCTTGGCATTTGTCGCAGGTGAGCAGCACTTCATCTATATATGGCCTGTGTAATTCAATGTCGGCGGGCACCGGAGAGCCGTCCCGCATCCTGCCGTGCTTGATGAGGTCGGCAATCGAGCCCAGGGAGCGTTTTTCCCCGCAGCTTTCGCAGATCCAGATATTGAGGGGGGTTCCCCAAAAGCGGTCGCGGGAAAGAGCCCAGTCCACGTTGTTTTCCAGCCATTCGCCAAAGCGTTTGGCGCCCACGAAGTCGGGATACCAGTCGATCTTGGCGTTGTTGGCGAGCAGTTGCTCGCGGAACTGGGTGGTGCGGATATACCAGCTTTCCCGGGCGTAATAGATCAGCATGCTGTGGCAGCGCCAGCAGTGGGGATAGCTGTGTTTGATCTGCGCGCGGCGGAAGAGGCTGCCGTCCTCTTTCAGGTGGCGGATGATATCCTTGTCCGCGGCTTTCACGAAGACGCTTGCCCAGGGCGTGACTTCCGCGGTAAACTTGCCATCTCCGTCCACCGGCTGGATGAAGGGCAGGTCATATTTGAGGCCCAGGTTATAGTCGTCCTGGCCAAAAGCCGGAGCGGTGTGCACGATGCCGGTGCCGTCCTCCATGCTCACGTAGTCTGCCAGGCCCACAAACCAGGCGGGCTTGTCGGCAGGCACAAAGGTGAATAGAGGTTGATAGGGACGGCGTTCCAGGCTGCGGCCGGGAAACTCCGCCAGAATGGTGTAGTCGCCTTCCAGAACCTCCAGACGGGCTTTCGCCAGAATCAGGTTTTGCCCCTCGTACTCCACTTTCACATAGCTTTCATCGGGATGCACCGCCAGGGCGACGTTTGAGATGAGTGTCCAGGGCGTGGTGGTCCAGGCCAGATACCAGGTGTTCTCTTCGTCCAGAGCCTTGAATCTGATGAATACGGAAGGATCTTCCACATCTTCATAGCCCTGAGCCACTTCGTGGGATGAGAGCGGCGTGCCGCAACTGGGGCAGTAGGGCACGATCTTGTGGGCTTTGTAGATCAGGCCCCGCTGGAAAAAGTTGTCCAGGATATGCCACACAGACTCGATGTATTCGTTGTGCATGGTCACATAGGGATTGTCCAGATCGATCCAGTAGCCCATCAGTTCGGTCATTTCCTGCCACAGGTTCAGGTAGCTCCAGACGGAATCCTTGCACGCCTGGCAGAACTTTTCGATGCCGTATTCCTCGATAGCTTTTTTGTCTTCCAGGCCCAGTTGCTTTTCCACCTCGATCTCCACCGGCAAGCCATGGGTGTCCCAGCCTGCTTTGCGCTTCACCTGGAATCCGTTCATGGTCTTGTAGCGGCACACCACATCCTTGAGGGTGCGGGCCATCACGTGGTGGATGCCGGGTCTGCCGTTGGCAGTGGGTGGGCCTTCATAAAAGACGAATCTGGGTTTGCCTTCATGCATCTCTTCGCTCTTGCGGGCCAGGTCATGCTCTTTCCAATAGGCGCGCACCCGCGCTTCCAGTTGCCTGGGGCTCTCTTTCAAATCTATGGGTTTGTACATCTTAGCTCTGTTCCACCTTTATCCTCATGCGGGAAGCCCTTGCTTCAGCCGATCTTTTTGGAATGCCCCATGCGCTTCTGGCCGGGCACAAAAGTGTTTCTTGCCTGCACGTTTTCTTTCCTGTGTTTTTGCGCCACAGGAGCGGCTTGCTTGCTTTCTTCGGTCTCTTCCACCTTCTTCTCTTCAAAGAGTTCGGCGAAGTGTTCCTTAAGCTCCTCATGCTCCCTCACATAGGCCTTCCAGTCGGCCATGGCGGCTTCCAGGTCCACGCAACGCGTGCAGAGCACTAGCAGATTTTGTTCGGTGGTGCCGATCCAGCCGCGGTCGTAACAGTCGTCACAGCTTTTTTTGCGACGGTGCTTTGCGGCGAACTCCTTCGCTTTGTCCAAATGCTTTTCGTCCAAAGTAAACATTGTCTTCTCCTTTGGGATTCGCCGGCGCACGGGAGGCGGAACCGGCTTCTCCGCTCTTGAAAACTTCTCAGCGAACCATTATTTTGAACAGCGCATTTCTGTAAAAGGATTTTTTCCGCGGCACTTAGCCCGCCGGGGCTCAGCTCTTCCTGCGGCTCTTGGGTTTGGGCGCTTCCACAGGCTCCTTGGTCACTTCTTCGCTGGGCTCGGGAGTCTTTTCTTCCTGCGGGGCAAATTGCATCGGTTCGCTGATCACCGACCTCTTCAGCTCCACCTTCACGATAGGCTCCAGGCGGTGGGTGACTATGAACAGGTTTTTGTTGCGCGACAGCGCGAGCTTTTCCTCGGCTGTCATCGCCGCGATTTCGGACAGGTTTACTATCCGGTCGATCTTTCCGGTGGCCATGTCCACGATCTGGACAAATGTTTGCTTCTCGGCCATGAAGGATACCTCCATTGAGTATTTATCAGGAAATTTTCTGCATATCTCCGTTACGAAATCCAGATACTCCCGGCTGTTCTGGCGATACCAGATGCGGAAGGCGCGGCACCTCTGGATGCGCGGGCACACCGAGCACAGCGACGGCGTGATCTGCCGGTGTCGCTTGAGTTCGCAGGTGAGGAGCCGGGATTTCTTCATAGCCGCCCTTTTTTCAGAAATCCTCTCTGCTGTCAAGCAAAGACTCACTTATGCCCCCGCGCCCGTGGTAACCCGCCTCCAGGCAAAAATCCGTCTTGACAATCTGCCGCGCCCCTCTTTTATGACTCTCACGCGAGCGGGCATAGCTCAGTTGGTAGAGCATTAGCTTCCCAAGCTGAGGGTCGCGGGTTCGAGTCCCGTTGCCCGCTCCATTTACTATAATGGCTTTCAGCCATATTCAAGGATATCTTGATTCTTGCATAGGACACGGAATAGGACACAGATTACAGATATCTTGGATATAACAGAAAGGAATTTCGTCCCTGTGAAGCAATGGAATTAAGGATAACTGGTAAAAACATATACACATACATAAGGAGTAGTTCAATGGAATCCTTTGACTCTACCAAAACCAGCCTTAAAGAGATTCTGAAGCAGGTGGATGATGGCAAGATCCAACTGCCTGATTTCCAGCGAGGATGGATCTGGGATGACAACCGGATCAAAGGCATAATCGCTAGTATCATCAAATCCTTCCCCATCGGAGCCATCATGCTGCTGGAAACCGGCAATCCCTCAGTGCGGTTCAAACCCAACCCCATAGAAGGTGCTACCAATTGTGCGATCAAGGAGCCAGATTATTTGGTTTTAGACGGACAGCAGAGGATAACCTCGCTGTATCAGACAATTGTGACCAATCAGGTCGTAACTACACGTAATGAAAAAAACTACGAGATCAAGCGCTGGTATTACATCGATATGAAAATGGCGCTGGATCCTACTGTTGACTTGGAAGAAGCGATTATTTCAGTCAACGAAAACAAGCAGATCACAAAGAACATCGGCAGGGTTGTCGAGCTGGACCTGTCACAGCCTGAATATGAGTACGAAAACCTGATGTACCCGGTTTGCATGCTTGATGAATACAGCATCTGGCGGCGCGAGTATAACAAATACTGGAATCACAATTCGCAGAAAAGCGCATTCTGGGACGAGTTTGAGCGCAAAATCGTCAACAGCTACAGCAACTACATGCTGCCTGTAATCATTATGAAAAAGGAGAACTCCAAGGAGGCGGTTTGCCAAGTATTTGAGAAAGTGAACACCGGCGGCGTGGTACTGACTGTTTTTGAGCTGCTGACCGCCACTTACGCTGCAGAAGAATTCGACCTGAAGCACCATTGGAAGGAAGTTAAGGACAAGTTCAAAGACTACAGGGTCTTGGACAATACTCAGAACACCGACCTCATCCAAGCCGTGACGCTGCTGTCCTGATATCGTAATAAAATGGCTTTAGCCAAGCAGAGTAACCACGGTGAGGAATCTCCCGCAGTAAGTTGCAAGCGCAAAGACATGTTGAATCTAAGTCTTAAAGACTATATGGACAACGCTCAAGACATAGTCAATGCTTTCATCAAAGCTGCCCAGTTCCTTGCCGATAACCATATCTACAGCGCCAGAGATCTGCCATACAACACTCAGCTTATCCCTCTGGCTGCGATCCTAGCCGTGATGGGAAGCAATGCTGACATCGCCGGAAACAAACAGAAACTAATGCGCTGGTTCTGGTGCGGCGTATTTGGCGAGCTCTACGGTTCTGCCAGTGAGACCCGCTATGCTCTGGATTTGCCGCAGGTAGTAGAATGGATTCTGCACAACGGTCCCGAGCCTAAGACTATCTACGACGCAAACTTCAACCCTTCTAGGCTATTTACTTTGAGGACAAGAAACAGCGCCGCCTACAAGGGTATCTACGCACTTTTATTAGGAACGGGACTGCGTGACTGGCTCTCCAATGCCAAGATCGATATCCAGAGCTATTTCTCGGAGAGAATAGACATCCACCATATCTTCCCTGTAGCCTGGTGTGAAAAGAACAAGATCCCCTCTGCTGAATACGATTGTATTATCAATAAAACACCGCTCTCCAGTGGCACTAACCGTTTTATCAGCGGAGACGCTCCCAGCCGCTATCTGGAAAGGCTGGCCCGAAAGATCGGGGTTACTGGGCAAGAATTTGAGAACATCTTGAGTACCCACCAGTTGGATCCCTCGTATTTGTATGCGGATGATTTCAACGGGTTCATCAGCCACAGGAAGGAATTGCTGCTCCAACTCATCGAGACTGCCACCGGCAAGACCATCCTGAGAGACGATGAAATACAGGAAGAAGGTGTTTATCTGGGGGAAGAAAATGGCGTAGCATTGTCTAACGAAAGCAAAGGGTTAAACAGTGAATAAAAAAAGGGGGCTCTTGACGGAGATTACTTGGCATCTCGGTATTCATGGCCAAAATCAGCAATAAGACAAGGATTCTTTTGCAAAATAGTAAATATGCTATATCATTATATCAATTACCAATGCTTTAAGGATAACTAGATATGGAATACTATAGGGATAAAAACGATCAGGTATATGCTGACTATTGTTTGCGTTTGGGTAAGGTGCTTGAGCAATATGAGCGATGTGTACAAGAACAGCAGTACGAGGTAACTTTGATGATTTCGATCCTGCAAAGCCTTTCAGTAAATTTCACGGAATACATTAAAAGAATGAGCAAAAACGAGTATATCCCGGATTTTACCCGGCCGTATAATAATTGTGGATGGGGTCTGGAAGGATCTTTAATGAAATCAAGCTTGGTAGATCGCGAGCATATATTAAAGAATTATATCGAACATATCCGAAATGCAGTGTCTCATCCAAATATCGTGGATCCAGACTCTGAGTTTCCCGCGACCGGTTTTATAACTGAAAGAGAATCGGACTTGATCAAATCAGTGGTATTTATTGACTCTCCTGATGTCAAACACAATAAAATAATCTCCTATGAAAATAAAGACCATCTAGAGAAACGTATCAAGTCCTACAATAATATACCAAATAATATCGCACCTTGTTTAGATAACGAGAAGTATATTATGTGTCAGAGTGGCAAGCCGTACATACGATTAACCATCATTAAACTACCCACAAGCCAATTGCGAAAGTTTATTTATAAGCTGGTTAATTTATTGTCTCAGCCAATCAATCCGAACTGGGATAATAAGACAATCCGACTATATTTCCCTCCTGCAGCATGAGACCAAGTTACACGGTATCGTTATGCAGTAACGACCGTTTATTATACACCTGTTCCTTACCTCCATATATGGCAATTTATACAGGAAATCCTATAAAAAAGGGCCTCTGTCAAATGAAGTGCGTTCTTAATAGCAGATTATTTTTTATTCCAAGCGGTATATTTTAGACCGGAATGTGAGGCTACTGTTAAGAATCGAGCAATGGAATAATACCCGCTCCTTTCCGACCTCATACTTTGATCGCTGATTGATCACTAATTGACCGCTGAGCAATCGCCGCGGGGAAAATCACTTGGCGTTCAACGGGCGATCGACAGGACATGAGAACAGGAGGGAGTCTGGATGGCCTACAATATCTACGCCAATAAACATTTCAAGGCTGGTTGGTTGTGTCTAAAAGACTGGATCCCGGGTCAAGCAAGCTTGCCCGGGATGACACAGATAGAGTCTGTTGGGGCTTGTTTTCAGGAAACCTTTTCACCATTTCACCTATCGTTGATCCTGTCATCCGTGTTCCATCTCTATTTCGGTGGCACCAAGTCAACACGACACCACGTCCTTTTCACCAACATAGAAAAAGAACGCAAACAATATGGTATTACATTCACCAAATACAACGGCAATATTCAGCATAATCTTTCATAGCCCCGTCCCTTGCTGCTACAGCGTTTGGTGCCATCATCCTTAGGTCATCCCTCACCGGGTTAAGGATGACCCCAGGAAGACATAGACTTAGCTGCCGTTTGCAAACGAGGGCGAACTTACTGATAGAGGAAGCGCTTGATCTTTTGGGTGGCGGTTTTCTCGAAGGGTTCC
>ERZ795031.3743-NODE-3743-length-13367-cov-12.809345_pt1 | contig 13367 bp, 13 predicted proteins | sample MGYA00375123_ERZ795031 | MGnify/ENA primary metagenome ERZ795031 (study PRJEB30166, sample SAMN05720159) | activated sludge metagenome | isolation source: anaerobic digester from wastewater treatment plant | place: USA | collected 2015-04-21 ... | reverse complement strand
GGCCGCATGGAACGCATCGACCTGGGGCAGCCCTTCAGCGCGATTGTGGATTTCGCGCACACACCCAACGCGCTCTCACGCGCCTTGGAGACCGCCCGAGGCCTGACGCGAGGTCGGATAATCGCAGTTTTTGGCTCCGCAGGCCTGCGTGACCGTGAAAAGCGCAAAATGATGCCAGCGGTTTCTATCCGTCAGGCAGACCTGACTTACCTTACCGCTGAGGACCCCCGCACGGAATCGCTGGACGCCATTCTGCAGGATATGGCAGACGCGGCCATAGAAGCCGGCGGATGTGAAGGCGAGAACTTCTGGCGCGTGCCAGACCGAGGAGAGGCAATTCGGGCCGCTCTGCGGACAGCCCAATCGGGAGATTTGGTGATTGTGTGCGGTAAAGGCCACGAACAATCTATGTGCTTCGAAAAGACCGAGTATCCATGGGATGACCGCCAGGCTGTACGCGCAGCCCTGGCAGAACTCGTGGGCGTGCAAGGCCCCAAAATGCCCTGGCTGCCAACCAGCAAAGAATAACCCGGAGTTTGACCGGGCTTTCAGCAATTAGCAAGGAAGTGCTTCAAGGCTAAGTGTTTTTCTTGCTTCTGGCGCGCATGCGCCGCACGCCTTCTCCCAACATACCCCCGTTATAGCCCCCCAACACGCATACCAATCCCACCAAGGCCGCCAGCAGCAGCGAACTGCTCCAGATTCGCAGCGCTGAAAGCACCAAGCCCGCCAGTCCGCCATACACGCCGTAGGTCACCCCCCTGCCGTCCGCGGCAATTTGGCTCATCACAAAGCCTATCATCAGGGATACCAGGAACATTCCAAGCATCAGCGTGGTGTCAATGCCCGTCATCAGGTCGCCGTAAGTGAGCATCAACCAATCCACCAGGCTGAAAAACGCCAACCCAGCAGCGATGTTGGCTGCAGCCGCGAGCGCTAAAAAGGCAATTTTTGTTCCGCGCGGGTCAAAGGGAGAAGGGGGTCTATTAGGGTTCATTATTGTCCTTCGTTGCGGGCAGAGAAGCCCGCACTGTGTTCTCAAAGAATGGTTCCAAATCGGTGTGGGCATACCCCAACTGGAGGCTGGAATAATCCGTGTCCAGAAATGCCAGGCGCGTCTGCAATTCCACAAACGGCACAAGGTCCAGCCCGCTTTCCCGTCCTTGCAAGCGGTGCGCAAGCCTGATGAACCAGGCGCCCAGCTTCACCACTGCTTTTGGCAGCGTCACAACTGGCTTGGGTTTACCCAGAATATTTTCCAGACGCTGCAGGAACTCGCGCCAGCTCAGATTTTCAGCGCAAACCGGGTAACGCGCGCCTGCCTCACCCTTCTCCAGCGCCAGAACAGCCGCATCCGCGACCTCGTTCACCGATACCATGGCGCTGCCGCCCGCCGGGTAGAACACCCAAGGCAGCCAACTGTTCAGGTAAGCCACAAGCGGTTTCCACAGCGGGACCCGACCGGGCATGGAGCCGAAAATGTAAGGCAACAGAAGAAAGTTCACTGCCAAGCGGTCGCCAGCGGCAGAAAGAGCGACTCTTTCCTGTTCCACGCGGCTGCGGATGTAGGGGTGCGTTTCTGCCAGGCGCAATTCCGGCCAGCGGCGCTCAAATTCGAGGAAGTACGAACTAAACACTACTGCCCGTTCCACGCCCGCCTCCACCGCCAGCTGCATCATGCGCTCAGTCGCAAGCACATTGCCTTTATAGAAAAAGGGGTAAGCGGGACTGGCTGGGACCACCCGGTCGTCCACGCCAGCCGCAAAAATCAGGCCATCCTGCCCGCGCAAGAGTTCCAACAACTCTTCATCAGGCAGGCTGTCTAGGTCCGCGAGCGTCAGTCTGACCTCAGCAGGCAGCAAATCTTCTGTGGGCAACGGCGGGCGCGCCAACGCGCTGACCGCGTGGCCGCGTGCAAGGAGTTTGAGGCAGGTGTAATAGCCCAAAAATCCAGTTCCGCCGATGACAAGTACCTTCATGTCCGAGATTATAGCAGATTGCATCTGGCGCTGGACGAAGCAGGGAGTCTCTGGCGCTGGATAAACTTCTGCGCACAGACCAGGATTTACGCGTTGCCATCTTCAGTTTCACGCCGCGCAATCGCGGCTTTCTCGGTGTGTCTGCCGCGCGGTATCCAACGCGTCATTTATACCAACGGACGCGTGGATAAGGGCAACTGACTGCGCCTTTGGGCCGCAGCATAAAAAAGCGCGGCCTGATGAAGGCCGCGCCTTTTAGTTTCTCATCTGAAATAGTCCGACGTGTCAGGCTAAGTCAGGAAAATACTTGGCCAGATTCAGATCCTCTAAAGAACCCAGCACTTCCTCTGCCAGCGAAAAATCCTGCCCGGATGTAACGCCATTTGGCACTGCCACCACCCGCAGGCCGGCGCGTTTGGCCGCCAGAACCCCATTGTGGGAATCTTCCAGCACCAGCGCCTGTTCCGCGGGAATATTCATGCGGTCGAGAACTGTCAAAAATATTTCAGGGGACGGCTTGCTCTCACGCACATCATCAAACGTCACGATGGTTTCAAAGTTGTCAAACAAACCCAATCGCCGCAAATGACCATGCACCCACACGGCGGGCGAACTGGAACCAACTGCCAGGCGCAGGCCTGCCGCCCGCGCGTTTTTTATCAATGCCAGTACGCCCGGTAGAGGAGGCTCGAGGGCAATGCGTTCAGCGGATTCCTTTCGCACCCGCGCTACCAACTGCTGGGCGGTCACGGCGTGGTCCATCAGTTTTGCCAATTGGACGTCGGGCTGGTAACTTATGCTGTCGTAACTGCCGATTGTGCCAAGATAGGCCTGATGGTCAAAACTCCCGCCAGCCTGCGCGAAGAGTCGATCCCATATCTCCATTTCCGGGCTCTCCGTATCCAGGATGAGACCGTCAAAGTCAAAAATGAGCGCGCCATTAATCGATTGCATTTCAAACTGGCTCAGCAAGGCCTATCGGTTGATGCCGGTCCGGCCCCAATAACCGCTTTGGCGGGGAACGACATCCTCAATGGTGATAAACGCTTCTGGGTCCTGATCAAGCGCAAATTTTTCCACGTCGGCAGCGAGTTTGCGCTGCACGGAGCAATTTAGCAATGCCACTTTGCCATCGCGACCAAAAGCGGGAATCTCGGTCACGGCAAAATCGTGCGCGCGCAGTGCTTCCGCGATTTCTCTGCCTTTTTCACGGCTAATGATGCTGATGTGCGAGTAACCAATCGCCAGACGTTTTTCAATCAGCATGCCCACCACATTACCTGTGGCAAAACCACCAGCATAGGCAACCACCTTGAGCACGTTGTCCAGGTCATCCAAGACAGCCCCCATGACCACGACAAACAGAATGGATTCAAAAAAGCCCAGAATCCAGGACAGCAGTTTTTTATTGCGCATGGTCAACATGATGCGCAAGGTATCCATCGCGAAATTAATCATCCGCAAGAGGAAGATTAGCAGCGCGCCAACAAGCGGTGAAAGATTTTGTAAAAAGACCATATCAAGCAATTTCCTTCTGACCTGCTAATCCTGTTGGGGCTCCTTCGCGGAACTGATGGCAGGAAGATACAGATCGTTAACATATTCCTTAAGCATGCGCGTCATCGAGAAGCGCGGCGCGAGAGTTTTGATGCTCTCCTTAATGCGCCCAATCCAATCGCCGGGAAGGCCGTCCGCGGAACGTTTGGTGTAGTAAAGCGGCACGATTTCATTCTCGAGCGTATCGTAAAGACTGGCGGCATCAGCGTTATCCTGCTGGTCCAAATCCGCGTACTCAGTGTAATCGCCAATAGCCCAACCGTTCTGACCGTTGTAGCCTTCAGCCCACCAGCCGTCTAATACGGAGAAATTGAGCGTGCCGTTCAGCGCGGCTTTTTCACCGCTGGTGCCGGAAGCTTCGCGCGGGCGGCGGGGAGTATTCAGCCAGACGTCCACGCCCTGCACCAGGTAACGCGCCATGTCCATGTCATAATCATCCAAAAAGACCAGCCGACCGCCAAAACGCGCGTCCTTTACATGCTGGTAGACTTCCTGGATCAAGCGCTTGCCGGGTTCATCGGCCGGGTGAGCTTTGCCGGCAAAGATAACCTGCACGGGTTTGCGTTCGTTGCAGACTATGCGCAGCAAGCGGTCAAGGTCCCTAAACAGCAGGTTCGCGCGTTTGTAGGTAGCAAAACGGCGCGCGAAACCGATTGTAAGCGCGTACGGGTTCAAAAGAACTCCGCTGGCAACGGTCTGCACCGGATGCACGACGGTAGTCTTCCACTGCGCGCGCGCCCGGCCGACCATATACGCGACCAGTTTTCGTTTCAGATGCTGTCGGATGCGCCATATTTCCTCATCCGGGATGTCATCAATGCGCTTCCACAACTCCGGATCATCGATGCGTTCTTTCCAATCCGAGCCAAAATGGCGGTTGAAAAGCAGCGCGTAACGCCGCGCCAGCCAGGTGCCGGTGTGCACGCCGTTCGTGATGTAGGAGATGGGCACTTCCTCAACCGGTGTGTCCGGCCACAGCTGCTGCCACATGTGCCTGGAAACTTCCCCATGAATTTTTGAGACGCCATTACGGTAATTGGACAGTTTGAGAGCCAACACCGGCATGCTGAAGGCTTCACCGCCCCATTCCTGGCGGACAAAGGCGATATTCATGAATTCATCGCGGTTTAAGCCAAGCAGAGGCCAGTAGCTGGAGAAATACTTGTCAATCAGCCAAATTGGGAACTCATCGTTGCCCGCGGGAACCGGCGTGTGGGTGGTAAAAATACTGGAACGCTTCACCTGGTCTGCGGCTTCAGCGTAGGTTTTGCCTGCCTGCATCAATTGGGAGATTCGCTCCAGGGTCAGGAACGCGGAATGCCCTTCGTTCATGTGATAGATTGTCGCGTTGTGCCCCAGGGTCTGCAGCGCTCTCAGTCCACCAATACCCAGCAGAATCTCCTGGGAAATACGCAGTTCCGGGTCGCTGATGTAGAGACGGTCGGTTAGTTGACGGTCCTGCGGGTTATTCTCAGGGATGTTTGTTTGCAGCAGCACCAAAGTTACGCGACCAACATGCAGCTCATACAGCCGCGCATACACCTTGCGGCCAGGCAAATCAATAGAGATCTTAATCGGTTCGTGATTTTCGTCATATAAGGCCACAAGCGGAAGGTCTTCGTAGATAATGTGAACATGGCGGGCTTCCTGCCAGCCATCTTCCGTGATCTTTTGAGAGAAGTAGCCGTATGTGTAAAGAAAACCAACGGCCACCAAGGGAATGCCCAGGTCGCTTGCTTCCTTGAGGTGATCGCCGGAAAGCACGCCCAAACCGCCGGCATAGACCATCAGGGATTCGTGCAGACCATATTCGAATGAGAAATAAGCGATTTCATCATCCAACAGCTCCTCGTGATTCTGCGCGTACCAGGTTTTGCCCGTTTTCATGTAGTAATCGAACTCGCGCACAATGCGGTCATAGCGGTCCAGAAAATAGCGGTCCTGCGTCAGGCTTTCCAGAGCGGCAGGGTCAACCGCGCGCAAAAAAACAATTGGATTATGGTTGCAGTTATCCCAAGCAAGCGCGTCAATGTCTTTGAACAAGCGCGCGGCTTCGGGGTTCCACACCCACCACAAATTATGCGCCAGGTCTGCCAGGCGCTTCAGGCGGTAAGGAAGATTGAAATGATTGGGCACATCACGGATGATTTTTTTCATAATTCTCACTTTTAACATAGAACAGCCTGCGTTACGCAGGTTTCTGGTATCGTTTTCATTTTTAAAGCGAAGCAATGATAACACAAACCAGGTTTTTTGCCCATCAGCTAGCGGCGGCATGTTTGGCACGCGCTGTATGCCCAACAGCGGGCAGAACCTCACCAGAGCAGTCACATTCCAAAAACAGACATGGCAGCCCCGCTCCGTCACAAGGCTTCCCCGGACCTGTCTGCTGGTGGGGTATTAGCGGTTCGGTCTGTTTCCCTGGTTCTTCACGCCACCGGTGTAACTTGGGGCATTCATTATAACGATTTTACACAAGCGCCCGTCGGATAGGCGGCTCTGCAGGCGCGGGTCCATCTCTCCCGGCACGTTCGCCGTGGTAATTACCGTGGGCAATTCCGCGTTGTAGCGGTAGTTGAAAAGCTGATAAATCTTCTCCCGCGCCCAGGGCGTCGCCGATTGCGTCCCCAAATCATCCAGAATCAAAAGCCGCGCGCTGCGAATTTCTTCAAAGCGCTGGTCCAGGCTTACCGGGCTGTTGGGGGCGTAGGTGGCGCGCAGATGGTCCAGCAGGTCGGGCACTACCACCATCAAGGGCGGGTTTCCCAGTTTCGCGAGGTGGTTTCCAATCGCGGCGGCCAGGTGGGTTTTTCCACAGCCAAAAGGACCGATAAAAACCAGCCAGCCCTGCGGGTCACGCGCGAAGGCCTGGGCGGCATCCAGCGCGTCTTTGAGACTGGCCCGATCCGCGGCGGGCATTGGATCGTCGCGCCGCAGGCTAAAGCTTTCAAAAGTTTTGCGCGCGTGCAGGTTCAGGCTGGAAAGTTCCGGGTGCCCGATGTCGTCCGCGGGATTGCGGTAATCGGTCGCTAATATTTCCACGCGAGTCACCAATTCCGGGTCCATCAAGCGCGAACGAATCCTGCCTTCAAAACTGTTCAGGGCATTATTGCTGGTAATAACCGTGGCAAGCTGGTTGATGTAGCGGTAGTTCAGGATTTGGAAAAGCTTCTCTTGCGCCCAGGCTGTGGCATTCTGCGTGCCAAAGTCGTCCAGGACTAAGAGCGGCACTTCGCGAATGTGCTCAAAACGCTCCTCAAAAGAGCTGGAGCTGTCGTCGGAATAGGAGAAGCGCAGCCAATCCAGCAGGTCTGGAACCGTCAGAAAGAGGGTCTCCATTCCCAGGGAAACAGCTTTATTGGCAATCGCTGCCGCCAGGTGCGTCTTGCCGCTGCCGAAGCGCCCAAGCAGCAGCAGCCAGCCGCGCAGCGTCCCCGCGAAGTGTACAGCGCTGTTATAAGCCTGTTCCAGGGAATCCGCTTGCTGAGCCGCCAAGCCAACGCGACCGCGCGGTTGGAAGTTTTCGAAGTTTTTTTCGCGCAGGGCGCCTAATTTGCTGAGTTCATAAAGCTGCTTTTGCCTGGCTTCAGCAAGCTCGCCCGCCCGACAGACGCAAATGGTCATTTTGCCAAAATCGGGATGGCCATAAGGAACGTCCCGCCCTACAAATCCAATGCCATGGCAATATGGGCAGTTTGGGTCGCCAGCAAAATCTGAATTCGCGTTTGTCTGAAGGGCATCATTCATGTTTTCTTCTGCGTTTTTGGTCTTCATAGAGTCTTCGATATTTTTCAAGATATCCTTCAGTCGGTTTGGTTCTATCTTCACGGCCTTTTTCCTTCCAGGTTTTCAGAATCGCCCGCACATAGCGCCAATTGCGGATGTTCCGTTCCACCGCTTCGCTGACAGCATCCTCTATCCACTGCGCGGGATATTCCAAAGCGTCTTCTTTCAGCATTTCTGCCATCATTGGGGTTAGTGGACCGATATTCGCTTCGTACAGCCGGAAAATATTCGGCCGTTCGGGCGCGGGCAGCTGACTTACCACTTTTAGCTGCTCCAGGGTCAATTCACCGTTTTGCAGTTTTCGCGCTAAGTCCTTCCCTTGGGGCGTGCCAGCAAAAAGGACATTATCAACAGAAATCAAGAAACCCGAGTTTAAGCTTTGCTCGAGCGCGGACTGTTTCCGGGCTTCTTGCTGCCCAAAGACTCGCCCGCCCAAGGCTTCCATAAGGATTTCCAGGCGGACAGCCTGCCCCCCGTCGTCAGGACTGCCCAGGAGCTTAAAAAAAGCTAAGAGCGCCAGCAAAGCGTCCGCTGATAAAGCGCCTTCCGCTGCGCGTTCCAACAGGTCCGCGGGCAGGTACCAGGGGGCAGCAGGTTCATCCCCAAAACCGCTGGCTGGCTGTGTCGCGTTCATTCCCGGCTCACTTAATCCGGCACCGCGCCGTAGTATTGGTCGCGGAACATAGCCAGGCGCTTCTGGAAAATCAGTTCGATGCCCGGGTCGGTAGGACCGTTGCGGTGTTTGGCGATTGCCAGCTTGGCGATGGTGTGGAAGGGGCTGCTTTCTTCCGCGTTAGGTTGGTTGATGAACATGACGATGTCCGCGTCCTGTTCCAGGCTGCCGGATTCGCGCAGGTCAGAGAGTACTGGCTGCCTATCCGGGCGCGATTCCACCGCGCGCGAAAGCTGCGCCGCAGCGACCACCGGCACCCGCAGCTCGCGCGCCAGCACTTTCAGGTAGCGCGAGATATACGAGACTTCTTGCACGCGGTTGTCTGTTTTCACTTCAGCAGACATCAACTGCAAGTAATCGACAATAACCAGGTCCAGCCCATATTCCATCTGCAAACGGCGGCATTTTGTGCGCATCTGCAGCGGCGTAATGGCTGGGGTGTCGTCAATAAAAATGTTCGCGTCGGCAAGCACCTCTAGCGCTCGCACGGAACGGTTCATCTCTTCATCCGTGAGCCTGGCGGAACGCAGTTTCTGTGAATCGATATCGGTTGCCTGGGCCAACAAGCGCTGCAGCAGCTGCTCGGAAGACATTTCCAACGAGAACAGGGCTACATTCCGTTTCAACTGCAGCCCGACATGCTTGGCAATGCCGATCAAAAAGCCGGTCTTGCCTTGCCCCGGCCGACCAGCCACGATAATGAAGTCGGACTTTTGCAATCCATCCAATACCTTATCGACAGATTTGAGCCCAGTCTCCAGACCGGACACGGCGCCAGTCTGCAAGCTCATTTCCGACAGGCGGTCCAGATAGTCGCCTACAACGCTGCTGATTGGCACCAGGTCGTGCTTGTATCGCTCCTGGCTGACCCCGAAGATTGACTGTTCGGCCTGGTCAATCACCGTATCCACGTTAATGTCTTTGCGGTAAGCCAGTTTTGCGACTTCGTTGGCCGCTGTCAACAGCCGCCTGCGCGCCGCCAACGCGTTGATATTCCGCGCGTAGGCTTCTGCGTGCAATGATGAGGGCACCTGATTGGCCAGGCTGGCCAGGTATTCAAATCCGCCAATTTCCTCCAGGTGACCTTGGGCTTCCAGCTCTTGCTTAACTGTGAGCAGGTCAAAACTTGGGTCGCTGGAGTACAAACCCTGAAACGCCTGCCAAATCCATTGATGACTGCGGTAATAGAAATCATCCGCCTGCAGAAAAGATGAAACATCCAGGTAGACCACGGGTGTGATCAACACCGCGCCAATCAGCGCTTCTTCCATCGCGCGGTCAAAGAGCTGGCTGGCTCCGGCGTCTCCGGCGCTGCCGGAGTTATAATCTTGATCGCTCATTCGCACTCCAAATCTCCACCTATCTTCAAGCAGGTTGGGAGGATAATAATCATTGTTCAGGGGACAAGGTTGGGACCATCCTCGCCGTTTTCAGGCTTCTGTTGGTCTGTATCATCAGTATCAAGCTTACTGAAAAATTCCTCAAACAAAGAAAGATCCCCAGCGCCTTCTCCGCTTGTTTCACTCTCACCCTCTTCCGGATGAATCTCAACTTCTGGAACCACGCCAGCTTTATCCAGGACTTCCGCATCCACAAAGATAGGCACGCCTGTCCGTACGACCAGCGCGAGCGCGTCGGAGGGGCGGCAATCCAACCTTTTTTGGGCCCCATCCTGTTCTAAGACCAGGTTGGCGTAAAATGTATCGGATTCAAGCGCGGTAATTTCTACGGAAAGCAGGCGGGCATCCAGCGCGCCAACCAGATTTTTCATCAGATCGTGGGTTAATGGACGGGCGGTTTCAATCTTATGCAGCACAATTGTGATGGCCTCAAATTCATATAAACCAATCCATATCGGCAGGTATCTTTCTTCATCCTTATCTTTAAGCACTACGATACGGTCCTGGTTAATCAGGCTTACGCGCACACTCGAAATCAGGCATTCTCGCATTTTTCTCATTGGAACCTACCGCCAGCTGTGAAAGATAACAGCGCTTCTATGTTGATTTTATCACGCTGAGCATCTGGTTTCAATTTTACCAGCCAAACGCTCCCCAAACTTGACTGCTTGACAGCATCTTTTCGAACTTGACTTAACAACTTAACTTTCGGCTATAATACCTCTATGAGTAGTTTCCGATAGGCATATCCCGACCGGCAAGCGCGGGTTTCGGGGGCAATGTGGGTGTGATGCTATATTTGTCATTGTTCCTTCGAAATCAGAGTGACCCGGCTGCTTATCTATCAGAATTATTAAGGATTGAGGCATAGTTGCTGGAGAACTCCCAGGTTTCGATACTTTGCATCGAAGGCAGCCGAAATAATCATTTTGCCTTTGCCAAAAACCTGCAGCGGAAAGGGTATCGTGTCAGCACGGCAGCCAGCGGCGCTGAGGGCATAGTCTTGCTGGATGATTTGAACCCAACAGCGGTTATCATCAACGCGGCATCGCTGCGCACGAATGGCATCCGCATCACCAAGCGCTTTCGCTCCTTGCTGCCTGAGTGCCCGATAGTGCTCATAGTCAGCCAGGATGCAGAGGAAAACCCCCTGCCCGAAGCCAACATCGTGCTTAAATTGCCCTTTACTGTTCAAAAACTGGTGAACCGCATCCGCACTTTTCAGACCATCGAAAACCGTCATATGCACAAGCTGGGTGCCTTGCTGCTCAATACCCGCTCCAACATGGTCATCTGCAACGGCAAGGAAACGCATCTCACCCCGCGGCTGACCAAACTCCTGCTGCGCATGATGGACGAACCGGATACGGTTCACACGCGCGAGGAGCTCTTCCAAAAAGTTTGGGAAACCGACTACACCGGAGACACCCGCACGCTGGATGTTCACATCAGCTGGCTGCGCCAGGCGCTGGAAGAAGACCCCCGCCGCCCAGAGATTATTCTGACGGAACGCTCTATCGGTTACCGGCTGCGCGTTCCTCGCAATCAAAAAGAACCTGTCGAGTAAATTCCTCTCCCTTTAACTTTCCAAACAGCGCGATTGATGATCGCGCTGTTTTTGTCAACGCCGAAAATCCCCAACCAGGCAAAAAAAGCCGCTGGGATGGGCGGCTTATTACAGAAAAAACCCGAATTAATGGATTCCCATCACCAGTGCGAGCAGCAAGCCGCCAGCAATCACGCTGCCAAGCTGACCGGCGGTGTTGGAACCCATAGCGTGCATCAGAATGAAGTTGGATGGGTCTTCTTCCAGAGCCATTTTCGCGGAGAGTCTGCCTGCCATCGGAAAGGCGCTGATTCCACAAGCCCCAATCAGCGGGTTGACTTTGTTATGCGTGACAATCGCCATCAGCTTGCCGAAGAGCAGGCCAGCCACCGTGTCAATCACGAATGCCAGCAGCCCCAGCGCGAGAATTGCCAGCGTCTTCAAATTCAGAAAACTTGCCGCGGTCATTGTCGAACCAATCGCCAGCCCTAAGAATAACGTGGCAATGTTAATCAGCTCATTTTGCGCCATCTTGCTCAGTCGGTCCACGACCAAAGCTTCCCGCAGCAAGTTTCCCAGCATCAAGGCAGCCATCAGCGGGGCGGCGTCCGGGGCAACCAACGCCACCAGCAGCGTCACCATAATCGGAAAAACGACCAGCGTCAGGCGCGAAACCGGCTTAGGGGCATATTCCATGCGAATGAGTCGCTCTTTACGGGTGGTCATCAGTTTCATGATAGGCGGTTGGATAATCGGGATGAGGCTCATATATGAATACGCGGCTACCGCGATAGGGGCAATGATTTCTGGCGCAAGTTTGCTGCCAACAAAAATGGCGGTTGGTCCGTCAATCGCTCCGATGACGCCAATGGAAGCCGCCTGATTGAGCGGAAAGCCGAGCAGCAGCGCCAATAGCAGCGTAGCGTAAATGCCAAACTGGCCAGCCGCGCCCAACAGCACCAGGCTGGGTTGGGAAAGCAGCGGGCTAAAATCAATCATCGCGCCTACACCAACAAAAATTAGCAGTGGGAACAGTTCGGTCTTAATGCCGGCGTCATAGATGACTTTCATGAAGCCAACCTCGTTGGACATGCCCAGGTTAGCCAGCAAACAGCCAAAGCCAATCGGCAGAAGCAGCACAGGCTCATACTCCTTGGCAATCGCCAGATAGATGAGCACCAAGGCAACCGCAATCATCACCGCGTTCTGCCAACTAAAATTCGCGAAACCTTTCCCTAATTCCGTTAACAATTCAGTCAGGTCCATGGACGCGTCCTTTTAGTCCTCAAAGCGAAACAGCGGCTGGCTGTGGCGCACCTGGTCGCCAGCGGAAACGAGCGCCTCCGCGATTACGCCATCCCGACCTGCCCGGATGATGTTTTTCATCTTCATGGCTTCCAATACGCACAAAGGGTCGCCGGATTTAACCTGCGCTCCAGATTTCACCTGCACCTCAATAATGACGCCGGGCAACGGCGAGTTCACATTTTTGCTGCTTTGGGCGGCTTTGGGCGCGCCCGCGCTGACCATTGGCCGTTCAGGAGCAATCTGCGCGCTGGTCGTGTTTTCGATGGGGGCTTGTGCCTTTTCCTCCGGCCAAACCTCAAATACTTCTCCATCGACCTCCGCGAGCACAGGCCGCGCCTGCAAGTCCTCAATTTTTACTGCGTAAGTTTTACCCGCGATGCTCACATTAATAATCATTTTCTCTGTCCTCTGCCTGGAGTATGAATAGTCTGACGCACGCGTCCGCTCAAGAGCCATTGGTTTTGCTGTGGAGCGGCTTTAGCCGGCCCCGCAGCTGAGGGGTAAGCCTTCTCCAGCGCCAGGGCGAAAGCCACTGCGGCTGCGGCAGCCTGCGCCGGGTAAGCGGTGGGCTCCTCAGCGTCCAAAGCTTCAGCTTCTGCTGTCGCAGCTTCCTGCTCTGGTCGGCTGGTCAGGCGCACCAAGAGGGCCATGATTCCCCACAGCGCGATTATCATCAGGAAGACCAGCCCCATTCCCAGGCCGGTAATAGATAAACCTTGCAGTATTGTTTCTGCCATCTCTCACCTGACCTAAAGCGGCATGTTGCCGTGTTTACGCGGCGCCGCGCTTTCAACTTTATTAGAAAGCGATTCAAGCGCTTCGATAAGTTTTTGGCGCGTTTGGGCGGGCTCAATCACCTCATCGATATATCCCGCGCGCGCGGCAGCGTAGGGGTTCAGGTACTTCTGGCGGTATTCATCTTCCAGACGCTTGCGCTCCGCCGCGGGGTCTTCCGCCTCAGAGATTTGCTTGCGATAGAGGATGTTAGCCGCGCCTTCAGCGCCCATCACGGCAATTTCCGCGCTGGGCCAGGCAAAGGTGATATCCGTGCCCAGATATTTGCTGCTCATCACCACGTACGCGCCGCCGTACGCCTTGCGCGTGACCACGCTGACCTT
>ERZ795031.3734-NODE-3734-length-13380-cov-5.490206_pt1 | contig 13380 bp, 8 predicted proteins | sample MGYA00375123_ERZ795031 | MGnify/ENA primary metagenome ERZ795031 (study PRJEB30166, sample SAMN05720159) | activated sludge metagenome | isolation source: anaerobic digester from wastewater treatment plant | place: USA | collected 2015-04-21 ... | reverse complement strand
GATTTCAACATCGGCTCTGTTTTACCTCCGTTAATTGCCAAAAGTAATGTCTTTGCAAGATTCGCTCGAGCTCCAAAGAATTGCATCTCCTTACCTAATTTCATACCAGAAACACAACACGCAATTCCATAATCGTCTCCATAATAATCCTTCATGATATCATCGTTCTCATACTGAATCGAGCTGAATCTGATTGATTGTTTTGCACAATACTTCTTCCAGTTAGCAGGCAAAAGATCTGCCCACAATACCGTTAGATTTGGCTCTGGAGCAGGACCCAAATTACTCAGCGTATGCAAAAATCTATATGCAGTTTTCGTAACCATATTCCTTCCATCGATACCGATACCACCAAAAACCATGGTAACCCATATTGGATCCCCAGCAAATAGTTCATTATATTCAGGTGGGCGTAAATGTCGGATTATTCTGAGTTTTATTACAAAATCATCTATCATCTCCTGGATTTGAGCTTCATCAAAAAGACCGTTTTCAAGATCTTGATTGAAATAGATGTCTAAAAATGCGTCGATACGGCCAAGTGACATTGCTGCGCCATCTTGTTGTTTGTTAGCTGACAAATATGCAAAGTAGATCCATTGCAACGCCTCTTTACTGTTTGTTGCTGGCCTCGATACATCATAACCATACTCTTTTGCCATCTTTTCTATGTCTTGTAACGCTTCTATTTGTTCGAAAATCTCTTCCCTTGCACGTATATTCTCTTCTGATTGAGTATTGCTCATTTGAGAAAGATAATTTTTCCTTTGTTCTATGAGACGTGAAGTACCATATAACGCTAATCGACGATAATCTCCAATTATCCTACCTCGCCCATAATTGTCCGGAAGGCCCGTGATTACATGATGAGATCTTAGAAGTTTGATTTCATCTGTATAAGCACTGAAAACGCCATCATTATGAGTTTTGCGATGTTTCGTAAAAATATCGATGACTTCCTGAGGAATCGTATAACCATAACTTTCGGCTGCTTTCTCAACTAATCTAATACCCCCATTAGGTTTTATCGACCTCTTAAGTGGTGCATCTGTTTGCAAACCTACAATAATTTCATTCTCTCTATCTATATAACCAGGCGCATGACTTGTTATGCTTGAAGGTGTATTAACATCAAGATCAAGTATTCCCTTTTCTAATTCTTCCTTGATTAAACCTGACACTTTTTCCCATAATTTCTTAGTGCGATCCGTTGCTGGAGCTAGAAAAGTTTCATCGCCTTCATATGGAGTATAATTTTTTTGTATAAAATCACGGACATCGATATCCTCCTGCCATAAACCTGTCTTAAACTTTTGTGTATTATCATGACTATCAAAACTATTTCCATTTGTAGTAGGAGCTATTGACCCACCTACCATCTGATTATTTGAATAACTGTTTTGCATTTCGCCTTTAAAAATAAATATTATTTTATCTATATCAATATATCATTTGAATCATTTCATAACAAGTGATATGCTAATATTGAATAGATAAAAATCTGCCTTTAATTACACCAAAAACTGCTAGATATTTTGTAGATCTGTTCACAAGCAATTTTCATTTACCTCAATAAAAACCAAGAATATGAAGAATGATGATATTTTTGACAAATTATCAGAGCTGTTATCTGGAATAAGTAAAACGTCATCGGACAAAATAAAAGGCACTGATAGCAATAAATTATCTGGTCCAAAAAATATTTTTTCTACTAATAATTTAAATAATACTCATAAAAATATGTTTAGCAAAAATCAAGATTCTCTAGATTACTTCTTTAAGCCAAAAAGTATAGCGGTATTTGGTGTTTCAGAAGATCCTTCGAAATTAGGCTCGGTCGTGTTCAATAACCTTATCTTCGGAGGATACGAAGGAAAGCTCTACCCCATCAATCCCAAATATACAGAGCTATTTAATTATCAAGCATATGCAAAAATTACTGATATAGATGAACCGATAGAGCTTGCGATTATCGTTATCCCATCACAATATGTTTTAGATGCTATGAAAGATTGCGCTGCAAAAAAAGTAAAAGCCGTAATAATCATCTCGTCTGGATTTAAAGAAACTGGAGAAGCTGGTGCAGAGTTAGAAAAAGATATTGTAAAAATCGCAAAAGATGCAAATATTAGAATAATCGGACCAAACTGTTTAGGTGTGATTAGTCCCTCGACAAAACTCAACGCTTCTTTTGCAACAGGTATGCCCACAACTGGGAATATTGCGTTTTTATCTCAATCTGGAGCAATATGTACTGCTCTACTCGACTCCGCAATACCCGACAATTTAGGTTTCAGAGATTTTGTATCTTTTGGAAATAAAGCTGATGTAAACGAAGTTGAATTAATAGAGCTCTGGTCCGACGACAACGATATTAAAGTAATAGGTGCATATTTAGAAGAGATAAAATATGGACGAGATTTTATTGAAGCAATTAAAAAATGTAAAAACAAAAAACCTGTCATCGTTTTAAAACCAGGACAAACCGAACAAGCGAAAAAGGCTATCGCATCACATACGGGTGCATTAGCAGGCAGCATAGAAACATTTAAAACTGCTCTAGAACAGAATAATGTTATAGAAGCTTGTGATTTCAATCAAATGTACTCACTGCTTATGAGTTTTGCATGGGGCAAGAAGCCAGCTGGAAAAAATGTTGCCATTGTAACTAATGCTGGAGGTCCAGGAATTATTGCAACCGATCAGATAATTAAAAACGGTCTAAAAATTGCCGTTCTATCCGAACAAACTCAAGCCGAGCTCGGAGAAATTTTGCCACCTTCTTCTAACATTCATAATCCTGTAGATGTCATCGGAGATGCTTTAGCCGATCGATACAGAAATTCTATAGATATACTTGCAAAAGCCCCTGAAGTAGATGCTATTTTCGTACTTATTACACCCCAGTTAGTAACACAGATTGAGGATACAACAAGATCAATTATTCTTGCATCAAAGAAATATGATAAGCCGATATACCCTGTCCTACTTGGTAAGAAACATATGCTCGCAGCAATCCAAGATTTTCTTGATAATAAAATCCCCGTATATACGGATATTACTGAAGCTGTCGAACAATTAGCGATCCACATCAATTACTTAGAAAGAAACAACGAAGAAAATATAACTATTTCCTCCGAAGAAATATCCAAAATGAGAAATAATCGTCAATTTAAATCACTTAGCGAGGAGTTCGATAGTAATGAAATGAGTACCGAAAGCGCAAAAGGACCTATCATTCTAAGTGAGGATCTATCATATAAAATCGCCATTGAAGCAGGTTTACCGATGACTGCACAAAAAGTATCAAGAAATATTGAAGATGCTCTTGAGTTTGCAAAAGAAAATTTTCCGGTTGTTATTAAAGCAACGAACCGTGCAATACCTCACAAGACTGATAAGAAAGCCCTTTATACAAATATTAATAATGAGCAGGAATTTATCGATGCGTACAGAAAGCTCGAAAATACAATTCGAGAAATACAAGGAGAAAACTATAAGGGCGGCATCGAGATACTAGTCCAGAAACAAATTTCATACAAAGAGCAGATCTTCATCGGTGCTAATCGTGATGGCGATAAAAATGTTTACGAGAATAATAATCCTGGCTTTGGTCACCTTATAGCATACGGTCAAGGTGGTATTTATACAGAAATTTATAAGGATATCGTTTATTCACTTGCGCCTACTGACGAGAAATCAGTTTTAACAAATCTGAGCAAGACAAAGATATTTAACATATTGAATGGTGCACGAGGGAACTCCCCATTAGCGACTGATAAAGTAGTAAAAGCAATACTTGCAGTACAGAAAATGATTTTACTCTACCCAGAAATTGTTTCTGTAGATATTAATCCACTTCTTGTTACTCAAGATGATGTTTTTGCTGTTGATATCAAAATCTTTGTTGAATAATAATTAGTTTCAAAATTCACCGAGATTCAACTAATAGATACGATAATAATAAGCTTCGTTTCGAAAACTCCACGAGAATTCTTTTAGTTTGGGAATTAGCAATTAATCCGACACTGATTTTTTTACAGCTCGAAAACTTCGCCATACCAATACAGCTTGCCCTCTTTAATTTCAAAATCTTCCAAATCCTTTGATACACAACCCTGACTCCCATCATCATTTGTCCATTCTTTTCCAGTACAAGTTGAGGTATCACCATCGGTGAAATTTATTGAACAAGTACCAAACGAAGAACTACATGGGATTACTCCTCCAACAAGATGAGTGATATCAGTCTTTGTGCGGAAAATACCCTTCTTTATAAGATAAACATCAACATGAATTCCGCCCTTGTTAGGAGCGTAAGAACCCCCATCATTCCTGTAAATAACTTCAATCTCATGATTGCTATTAGTTGATTGAGCAGTACCAATAACCCTTTTTTCAATCCCTCCAAAATTTACTATCATGAATAATACTACAAATATAACAAGCGCAATGGCTACTAATCCTGCGAGGATAATCAAAATGTATTTTAATGCTTTCATATTTTGTTAAGATAAAATTATTGAGAAACACGGAGAGGACAGGATTTGAACCTGCGAAGGAGGTTGCCCCCCTTAACGGTTTTCAAGACCGTCTCATTCGACCACTCTGACACCTCTCCAAAATACAATTTTTCTACAAAGAAAGAGCAATACTCAATGTTTTCAAAAAGTAAATACTTTGACTCAAATCTCGTTAAAATAGAAATCTGTGAGCCTGATATTCACAACTAATATTTTAAGTGCTAGAGGTAATTTTAGCATAAAGTTTAATAGATATCAAAGAAACCACCTATCTTAAAATAATTCTTATCATAAAAATTATTAATTAAAGTACTAATCTATACTGATATATGATATATTTAGTTATAATTTATTTGATCTATTCTGCCTCCTAAAATGCAAAAGAAACAGGTTAAGAATTCTAAGGTATTCAAATTCTTATTGTTATCGCTATTATTCACCTTATCAACATATCTGTTGGTTACTCAGTTATTCTCTTTGGGTAAAGGTCAAGATATACCCACAGGGGTATATAACTCCCTTATAAGCAAACCTGTAAATGCCGAAGAACTAGTTTCTCCGAATTTTCAAATGACAATCAAACAAAATTATGGTTCGGTAGATGAAGCTACATCTGCTACATCAAATTTTATTTCAACAAGTAATATCGATGATATGATTGCTGAAACCCTACTAACATCTGCAAGTTACAAAGCTCAAGATGGAACAATCCCTGCATTTATCGCCAATGTCCCTAAAATTGCCTGTTTTGAAACAGATACTGTTGGTTCATCAAGTTGTACTGCACCAACATATGTAGCATCAGATGGGATGATAACAGTTTGTGGACCTCACGGATGTTACAACAGAGCAAGATTTGAAATTGACCCACAGGGAAACCCAAGCGATACACTCTATTCGATACAAATAAGTACAGATAGTTCTTTCGCGACATATCGCATTATCGATGGTACTACATTTGCACCAAAAGCAAGTAGTACAAAATCAATTGCAGATTATCAAACAGAAGCAACATGGGAGGCTACAACTTTAAATATAAGAGGTATTTCACCTAGTACAACTTATTACATTAGAGCTACTGCATTGCATGGTAACCTTACTGAATCGGAACCTGGTCCTTACGCTTCTGTAGCAACAACAAATCCTTATCTCGAAATGAATATTGACATTGCAGATACTTCAGGAGCACCAAGCTCCAATCCTCCGCATAATCTTTCCATTGTGTTACCTCCAGATTTTATTCAAGAGGCAAATAATCTTATCTGGCTTAATGTCGGAACAAATTACCAAACTGGTTTTAGAATCAGCAACTTCGGGAAATATGGTGGATTAAGTGACGGAACAACCTTATCAGTTGAATCAAAAACAGCAGATCTTGCAACCTCTACAGATGGATTTGGGCTACAGCACTATACTTCATCACAGCAGTACGATACTGGTAATGGTGGTGAACTATCAACAATATCTCCAGTTGCAAACTATACAAGTACATATCTTGGTGGTACAGATAACGTTGGGATAATAAGCAAAGATCCGACAACGACGAACACTTATTATTCGGAAGGTCCAATTTATACAGGTAAGTGTGCTTTGAAAGTTAAAGGCAAGGTAAGATCAGCTAATCCTGCAGGTGTTTTTACTGAAGAAGTATATTTTGTCATGACTACAAAAGCTTCTGGAATAATTAATTCAGGAGCTCCGTCTTCTGATCCTATAAGATAATATTTTTTAGTAAAGTTAATATGTATTTTTATTTTAGAAATCGCCTGATGCAAATATTATCAAAAGGGTCACTATTCCTTTTGATTGTCGCTTTTACCGCTATACTATTTGGCACTTTGCAGACAAATACATACGCATATTCTATCGAACCATCAACTGTTGAATATGATCTCAAAAAAGGTGAAAATAAGTTTGCAAATATCAATTTTACCAATACAGATGACTATCCACATGAATTCACTGTGAAGATTCTTAATTCTAACAACGAAATAATCAGCGGTGATAACACTGAATACCTCACAAACAGTAACAGAGCTGATCAAACAATATTTATCAAAACTGAGAAAAGTCAATTTACGCTTAATCCGAAAGAATCAATATCAATCCCCTATGCTGTCCTCACAGATGAGTCAATGCAAATCGGTACTTATTACAATGTCATAGCGATAATAAATAAAGATTTTACAAATAACGAACTAATAAATGTCGAAGGGGGTATCGGATCAGTAATAAAACTTAATTTATTGGACGAGTCTTCAAATGTACTCGGAACTAGTGATTCCTATGAAAGTACAAAATTAGATATTAAAGTATTAGATTATGGCTGGATAAATAAACCTATGAAAATTCAGATCGATTTCACAAACAATACTCCTTACGAGCTCACTCCATTAGGGAGTGTAGATATTTATTCTTTAAAGAGACTCGGAATAGTAGATGATCAAGAAAGCGGACCTTTCACTTTTCTTATCAATGAAAATAACAGCACTGTCGCAAGCAAAGACACTATCTCATGGGAATTTGAATCAAACGTTTGGAACTTCAAAAGTCTATTCTCTCCAGTAAAAATCTTAGCAGAAGTTGTAAACGAAGGTGACACATACTTTATAGAAAAAGAGATCTCAATCAACCACCCTCTCAAGCTAACTTTGATTGTATTAACAGCACTTGTTTCGTTTATTACTCTAATCTCTCTGGTAAATATTTTCACTCGTAAAAAGAATCGCTCAAAAAGAGTTGATTAATGTTTCAATTGCTGGTTTGCTGATTATGAGTGAAGATGCACTATTTCTGCTATTTCATATTGTATCGAAAGTTTGGCAAAGCCCTTTTGGTAGTCTTAAAGGAGACCTTAGCTACATCATATAAGGCATCTTCTCCATGTAATCCTACAAAATCGATGATAGTTTTCTCGATGTTCGTGTACCCTTTTGGGAAGATAAAATCGTATTTCTTTGAAAGCTTTTCGATATTTTCAAGATATGCCTGTCGTGCAATAATTGATGCACAAGCGACAGCCAAATACTGTTCCCCCTTCTCTATCTGATGAAGATTCACTTTCCCATGAGAAGCCTTACTCTTTATTTCTGTTCTAGATATACCCCCAGGGGTATATGAAATCAGCTTCCCATCAATCCTATTTGATACTGAAGAGAATTTATCTACAACAATGTCCAATTCTTCACATTTACTGGATTTGCTTTTAGATTTCTGTACACTAGCTTCATTCAATTCGGCTATGATGTTATTTATCGCTTTAGCATGTAAATCTCCCATTATTATCGATATATTTTTCTTAAGTTCCATCTCTTTATTGAAATCTCTTAATGCCAAAACTATCAGTTCATACTTAACCACTTTTTTTATCTGACTTGCTAACTTGATTACCTGAATATCACTAAGTTTTTTTGAATCCTTTACGCCCAATTCTTTCAATTTATTTATCTGAGCTATATTCCCATTTTCAAGATATATAGCACAGACACATAAAGGCCCCCAGTACTCTCCCTTACCCGCCTCATCTGAGCCAATATCTACAAAAGCTCCATCTCCATACGAGATAGTGTTATCGAATTTTCCCTTGTTGTCAGTTATTTTTAGACCGTCGGCACTTTTAGAATTACTGTGCAAATTCTTTTCACCGTCCTTGGTTCGTAAATCATCAATGTTTGAGGAGTTTAGTACGCCCCAATGTAATAAATATTTATTAATATCACCATTTCCGCTAAATACAACTTTGCCTGAAGTATAAGCTACTACACTTATCTGTGAATCCTTATACCTCCAACTCATGTATTTGTCAGTGATCGGTTGTTGTACAAGTTCTTGTGCAATTTTGTCCTTTAATAATTCTAAATTATCGACTTTAATTGTTTTTACTTCCATATTTTTACGATATTTTTGTCAATCTGAGATACTTTGAAAAAGAATTCATTCTCTATACTAGATTTTGCTTATTTGTGTGCCTTGCTGCGTATCTTTTACATTCCAACCCATTTTGATTAGTTGATCTCTCAATACATCTGATTTAGCCCAATCCTTATTTTGTCTCGCCATATCACGATCTCGGACAATATCTGCGACTTCAACAGGAATATCTCCGATTGCAGTACCTTCGGTTTCATAAAGCTTTAATACATTTTCTTCAATACGCAAGCCAAATACTTTATCAAAATCTATAATTGTAGCGATAATATCAAATGAATTCTCTGATGATTTCAAAAGCTTGCTTACAACTGCAAGCGCTCCAGAAGTGTTTAGATTATCCTCTAAATTCGAAATAAATTCTGATCGATATTCTTCAATCACTGTGCTAATTTTTAATTGTGCGGAAAATTCTACTGAGGTATCTGCCCCAGAATTTTTTGCGATTTCAAAAATCTTTTTCACTAAAGAAATTCTTGATTTTCTTGAACCTTCAAGGCCTTCAATACTAAATCTAATCGGAACATGATAATTGACTGTCAAAAAATAATATCTCAAATCCATAGGATCAAAGCCCATCTCTTCTATTTCCTCAAGCAAATATACATTCTTCTTAGATTTGCTAGCCTTCTCTCCATCCGCACTTACTAACATTTCGTTGTGTATCCAGTAATTGACAACATGATGCTTGAAAGCACCATAATTCTGAGCTATCTCGTTTGCATGATGAACAGGAATATGATCTGTGCCACCAGTATGGATATCAAAATATTCTCCAAGATACTTTGTACCCATAGCAGAACATTCAATATGCCAACCAGGAAAACCAACTCCCCAAGGGGATTGCCAATGCATCAAATGATCTTTATATTTCCCAACATTTTTCATCCACAAAACAAAATCTGCTGGATGTTTTTTTTCAGGATCAACGCCAACCTCTTCTCTCACACCTACTTGTTTATCGTTTAGCGGCTGCAATGAGAGGTTTGTATACTCTGGGAATTTTGTTACATCAAAATATAATGCCTGAGATGTGGCATAAGTGTATCCGTTTTCTTCAATCTTCTTAATAATCTCAATCATTTCTTCGATGTGATCCGTTGCTCTAGCCCAACCTAATGTTGCCCATTTCTCCTTATCCATGCTTTTAATATCTATTGTCTCATCAATCTCTTCACCATTTGGCCCCAAGATATTAAATTTCTTAAAATCAACTAAAACAGATATAATATATGTATTTGCAATATCAAATGGGTCAATATTCTGACTTTTTGCCTGTTTATCGATTTTATCATCTCCCATATCCTCATCAGCAACCATATGCCCAACATCAGTAAAGTTTATGATGCGATGTATTTTTTGTCCTGTATATTTAAATGCTCGGATCATAAAATCCCAACTTGAGTATGCCCGTAAATTACCTGTATGAACGCGCCAATATACTGTCGGTCCACAGCTATACATCGATACTTGCCCATCAATTAGAGGTTTAAATTCCTCTTTTTTATGATTTAAAGTGTTGTAAAACTTGAACGACATATATTATAAAAATAAAATTATTACGAATTGATTACAGATAATATTATCATATTTACGTTGATTTATGGATAGTAAGTATAATTATTTTCGATGACGAGTCTTTCTACTGAAAAGTGAAAACGGTCTTTATATGCAATGATAATGGTTTGTAATGGTGTCGGCTCAGGCAGAATGGCAGAGCATGGTTACACCACACATTCTTTGAAACATTACTTTACAATCATGATTTCTACTTGAAGACCAACACCAAATTTTTCTTTTACAGCATCTTTTACATGTTTAATTACGGCTTCTACATCTTCACTTGTTGCTCCACCAGTATTTACTAAGAAGTTTGCATGTTTTATAGATATCTCAGCTCCACCAACTTTATACCCCTTTAGTCCAGATCTATCAATTAAAATCCCTGTTGGGATAATTGGAAAAGGATCATCTTTTATAAGTTCGACAAGTCCATTTTCCTCCAAAACTTCTTGACGAAATTCGTTTACAGGAACATTTTTGAATGTTGAGCCTAAACTAGGATATTCCATCGGATGATTATTTAATCTATATTGTACTCTCTGTTGAGTCAGCTCAATTACACCATTAGTATCAGATCTTGTTAACGAAATTTTTGCACTCCATATTATCTCGTTAATAGATTCTGTCTTGAAAATGCTTGTTCTGTAACCAAATTCGCACTCGCGACTATTTCTCGTAACAAAAACACCTTTTTCAATATCAAAACTCTTTACCTCAATAATATTATCCTTCGTTTCACCCTTGAAACAGCCTGCATTTCCTCTAATAGCACCCCCTAAGGTCCCTGGCAATCCGCCTGCCCATTCCAAGCCAGATAATCCTTTATTTGCAGCCTCTAAAGCAAGATAATTCATACTCACACCCGCATCCACTTCTGCCATTACAGTAGTATCATCAGCCTGCTTATCATCATATTCGATTTTTTTGCACGAAATTTTAATAATCATACCGTCATAACCCTTATCATCAAAAAGAATGTTCGTAGTATCTCCAATGACCATGTATTTACATTTTTTCTCATTAATAATTTGTGGCAAGAATAAAAGATCATTTTCGTTTTCAATCTCGATATAATACCTCGCCTTACCGCCTATTCGATAGTGTGATATTTCAGAAAGATTATAATCCTGGAGTATTTGCATACATGACTTTATTTACAATTTATATGCTATAATGACAGACACATATCAGAAAAAGATATGTTCAGTTAATTAAATTTTAACACATTTTCTATTCATGGCAAATTTAATTATCAACGGAGGGAAAACACTCTCTGGTACAATAACCCCATCAGGAAATAAAAACTCAGTGCTTCCAATACTTTGTGCAACTTTACTTATCGATGGTAAGGTCACATTAAATAATGTCCCAGATATCATAGATGTAAATAAGCTTTATGATACGTTAACAAGTATCGGTTCAAAAATCGAATGGGACAAAGAGAATTGCAGAATGGTTATAGATAATACCAATATCAATCATGGTATGTTTGATAATGAATTTCCGCTTGATATGCGAGGTTCTCTACTTTTACTTGCTCCACTCCTATATCAGATGAAGAAACTTAAGATGTGTAATAGCGTTGGTGGTTGTGCTCTTGGTATTCGAGAAATTGACCCTCACCTTGATCTACTTGAAGCTTTAGGTACAAAGATTGAAAGGAAAAAGATTTTGGAATTATCTATCGACGGTAGATTTAAGGCAGGGAAAGTATGGCCAGATTTCATGGGCGTCACTTCGACAGAAAACTTTATTATGGCAAGCGTTTTGGCAGAAGGTGTAAGTACTATCACAAATGCTGCAAGTGAACCTCATGTTCAGGATTTATGTAATTTCTTAGTAAAAGCAGGTGCAAAAATTAAAGGTATTGGAACAAGCACGTTAGAAATTACTGGTGTAGAGAAATTAAGCGGACCCGTTGAATATCGTGTACTCGCCGATCATCATGAAATTGCAACATTCTTAGCATTAGGTGCTATGACAAATGGTGAGATACATGTTAACGATGCAATACCTGAACATATGCCTCTTGTAGTATCTACGTTCAAGAAATTGGGAGTAAAGATAGAATATGAAGGCAATGTCGCTATTGTGAGACCTAATCAATCTCTTCAAATAGAGGCACCATTTACAGCAAATATGCTTCCAAGGATTGAAGCAGCTCCATGGCCTTATTTCCCAGTCGACGTTTTACCTCTCATGATGGCACTCTCAGTCAGATCTACCGGCAATATCATGTTCTGGAACAAAGTATACGAAGGTGCTTTTAACTGGATTCAAGAACTTATGAAGTTTGGTGCCCATGTCGTTGCTTGTGATCCTCACAGAGTAATAGTTTTTGGAGGTAAAAAACTTTCTCCAGCAGAAGTTAATGCTCCGAATATTATTCGTGCAACAATTGGATTAGCTATGGTTGGACTTAGCGTTGAAGGTCGATCTGTTGTAAAAAATGCTGATACAATTAAACGTGCCCATCCAAATTTTGTTGAGAATCTTGCTTCACTTGGTGCTGATATTTCTTGGGAATAGAAGAAAACTTATTAGAGAGATAATATGATTATTTAATGGTAACTATCTCTTTGACAAGATCAGTTGTACAAACGATAATAGTACAGATAAAGATTGGGTAGTCATGGAAAAACATAGTTGGAACGCAAAAAGGTTGGTGGCATACCCTACTATTAAATACTAGATGTGTTAATGATGATTATTTAATTTTATTATATCTTCTATGAAGAACTTTCCTCAATATAGTGGGAAAAAGGTTTTAATATGGGGCCTTGGACTAAATGATGGTGGACTTGGGATGGTTGATTTTTTTCTCTCTCAAGGTTCGATTGTCACTATTACCGACGGTAAAACAGAAGAACAGCTTAAACCTACTTTAGAAAAACTTAGTAAGTACAAAGACAAGCTAGTATTACATCTTGGTGGTCACATAAAAGAAGATTTTATTAATAATGATATTATTATTCGCAATCCAGCTATCAAACCTGATAATGAATTCTTACAAATTGCAAAGGAAGCCGGTAAAACAATTGAAATGGAAATGAGTCTTTTCCATAAGCTTGCCCCCTGCCCTACTATTGGTATTACAGGTACTCGAGGAAAATCAACAACAACAACTCTAATTTATGATTTTCTCAATGAGGAGTTTGGTGACAAAATCTTATTCGGTGGCAATATTGGGAAAAGTGCAATAAGAGAATTACCAGCACTAGATAAAGACAATATCGCAGTTTTAGAGTTATCTAGTTTCCAACTAGATGCAATGGGTGACAGTAAAGTATCGCCGCATATCGCAGTATTAACAAAGGGTCTTGCCCAGTTAACTTACAATTTTCGGATTAATTTCTTGAGATCCACC
>ERZ795031.3716-NODE-3716-length-13431-cov-5.716358_pt1 | contig 13431 bp, 12 predicted proteins | sample MGYA00375123_ERZ795031 | MGnify/ENA primary metagenome ERZ795031 (study PRJEB30166, sample SAMN05720159) | activated sludge metagenome | isolation source: anaerobic digester from wastewater treatment plant | place: USA | collected 2015-04-21 ... | reverse complement strand
TGCTTGGTTGGCATGTGATTCCAATAACAGCTGTGCCGGGAATTATCCTTGCATCTGGGAAAAATGTCAGGAAAAAGCGATTCTCTGCGGTCTTGGAGGAGATACAAGATACAGTGTGCCTTACGGTACAGCGACTCTGAACGGAAGCTTCACATATATTGTTACAAATGAAACATCTCTTTCGAGTAATATGTATATCACAAAATTTATTGAAGGTACTTTCGGTACAGCCGGGCATCTTATTGATCCCACGGCAGCTGGCACATTTGCCTATGCACAGTGGATCGTGCCTACAACAGGAAGTAATTTTCTGGCTCTCTCGCAGGAATACACTGATTCGATCCTGAAAAACCCCATGCCCTATCTTGTAATTGATGAGGCGGACATAAAAACAGGCAGTCACAATGTCGGACTTACAGCTACAGATACTGTCCAGATCTTTGTTGCGGAAACTGATGTCGATGGAAATATAACTTGCAGACACGCTTTCGGGGTCGGTACGATAAACATTTCCTCAATAAATACCTCAGCCGGTGCCGCCGGAAATGTTTCTTTAACCGGAACTGTTCAGCTTTACAGTCCGGCAGCGGCTCCGATCTATGGTGGAGACATTACAAGTGCAAGTATGGTTGCTTGTCAACCGAAATAAAATTCTTTTCCAATTGATTTTTCAAGGAGAATATTTTGTCTGAAAAAACCAATTCCTCGGGTTCTACATCACGGCTTCTTCAACTCTGTTTCGGATATTTTATTTTTTATGTCATTAACGGAGTTGCGGTCAAGTTCTTTCTTTCAACAGGAGAGGGTTATCCGGCCCTTAACGGAATGGAGTATCTTGTCTATAATACAGCCGGAGCAGCTCTTCTGGCGACCGGAGTAGTTCTTGTTCTGAAATGGTACAGGATCGAATCTGTCAGGAAGATCAACATCATGGGGATTAGTATTCCGTCTGAACTGCCTTACATTCTTGTTTCAGGAATATGTACGGCCGTAATTGTTCCGACAACGACACTTCTTTATTCTTTCAGGGGTATCTCTGTCATGGTTGCAATGATAATAATGAGGGGCTCAGTAATAATAATCGGCAGGGTGGTAGATGCCATCCAGATAAAACGGGGAATATTGAAAAAGAAAGTGTATCTTGAAGAAAACATAGCAATGTTTATCGCTCTTTTTGCTGTGAGCATCAAAATATTTTCCGGAAGCGGTGACGGAGCAAGTCCTTTTACTTCGATCCCTGTAATGGTGATCTTCGGAAGTTATATCGTTTCATACGCAATAAGAATTTACATAATGAACTACTATAAAAATACCCGCCCGCCGGAAGAAAAAAAGGATAACAACAAATCGTTTTTCGCAATTGAACAGATTACATCTTTCATAACGATGTTCCTTGTTACGGCAGCAGTGCTTGTTGCTGCCAAAAACTTTGGTGTGACAGGAGAAAGAATAACACCTTTTTCAAATGCATTCTTTGAAACGAACACGGAATGGGCGCCTTGGGCTTTTTTTGCCGGTTCTGCTTATGGAATAATTGCTTTCCTTTCTGTTTTTATTTTCATGTTTAAAGGAAGAACAGCAACATTCGCAGGACTTGCCAATCGCCTGACATCACTAATTGCAGGAACCGTTTCAACCTTGGTGATAGCAATTTTCTTCAGCGGAAAATTTCCTGCTATTATTGACTGGGTTTCACTCAGTTTTATTTTTATTGCCATTGCCTTTATGTCAAAAGCCGAAAAGAAGAGAAAATGTGAGATCGGCCTTCAGAAATGCTGATCTGTCTTTTTGAACTTTTTTAAACTCCCGGAAACAATGAAAAGAGATCCTGCAAGAACGATTGAGAGATAAAAAAGATAGACATATCCGTGAATGACGGAGATCCCTGCGGGTTGTCGGTGAACCCAGTATCCTGAATAAATTCCGGCTTTTTCCACATATATTGATATTGAATTCAGTGAAAAGACAGAGATCAGAAAAGCAGAGATCGAAACATATTTATTAACAAAAAACCCGGATATTTTCAAAGAAACAAAATTTATAACACCCGCATAAAAGACACTCAAGAAAATAATGGCAATCGGAAATTTAAAGAACGGGAAAAACATGAGCGATCCTGGATAATATGTCCCGACAGAGCCGAAGACCTTCTCGTTTATCACTTCAAGCAGCAGTGATGAGACAGCAGAAGCAGTCAAAGATCTGAACATTAGTGTCGAAGTGAAAAAATAGAGAATAAATGGGACCGACAGAAAAAAGATCGCAATTTCTATCACAGCAAAATCGATCATTAAACCCTCCTTATGCAACGACCCTGTTCCTTCCCGCTTTCTTTGCTTTATAAAGTTGCTGGTCTGCTTTTTTCATCACTTTTGCAACTGTTTTTTCAGCTCTTGAGTCGCTTGCGCCGATGCTCATTGTGATCCGGACTGTTTTCGAAGAAACGGAATTTCCCTTTCTGCCTGTCTTTTTATATTTTGCCCTACTTTTTCTGTTTCTTACCGTGAAAGGGGTGTTCTGTAGCTTTTCTCTTATGTTTTCAAGATGTTCTGCAGTTTCTTCTTTGGTCTTTCCACTAAATATGATAACAAATTCCTCTCCTCCGAACCTGAATGCTTTTCCTCCGCCTCCAACTGAAGAGATCACTTTTGCGACAAGTTTCAGAACTTCATCACCGGTATCATGTCCGTATGTATCATTGAATTTTTTGAAATGATCGATGTCTGTCATTGCAATTGCATATTTTGCCCCAAGTGCCGAAGTGTATTCATTATATGCCCTTCTTGCAGGAAGACCTGTAAGTTCATCAGTGTAGGATGTTGAATAAATTGAAGAAAGAATGCCTGTGAAAATAAGAGCAAACCCCGTGAGAAGATTAAGAGAACTCAGATCAATTTTCAAAGTCGTTAATATCAGAAAAGCAATTGATATTCCGAGTGCTGTTGAAACTTCATAACTTTTATCACTGAAAATGTTCCTTACTACGGCAAGTCCGAGCATCACAAAAGGGAGAAAATGGAACTGCATACCCATCATGAATTGAATTGTTTTTATAACTGAATTTGCAGACTGATTGTAATATGTCGGCTGATAAATTGTAAAATAATAGATCAGCCAGAACTGGCTTACAATGAACAGCACTTTTTTCAGACCGTGAATAGATAGTATACCTCTTTCTTTTGATGTAGTGATGTATAAAACATTAAATGTAATAAAGAACATAAATTCATTTTCAGGGATTTTTGAAACAAAGCCCGGGTTGTCTTTAAAAAACCACAGAAGAATAAGAAAAAGCATGAACGCCGCTCTGCTTTTGTTGAATCTCAGGCAAATTAAAAAAGCCAGTCCTGCCGCCGCATAAATTATCTGAGGAGACAACTTAAGATAATTTTCAATGAAATGAAATTCTCTGCTGAAGAAAACAGCAACGGCTGAAACAACAATGAATAATAAGGCAAAAACGGTTTTGTTCATGGTTTGTAGAAGATCCCTGCCCCGGGTCCGAGAGGTATTCCAAGCTCTATCCAGACAATAAGCAGAATTGTCCACAATAACATGAATGCCATAGTGTAGGGGATCATAAGTGAAATTATTGATCCGATTCCGGCATCTTTGTCATATTTTCTAATGAATGCGATAATTAACGCAAAATAACTCATCATGGGGCTGATTATGTTGGTTGTCGAATCACCGATTCTGTATACTGCCTGTGAAAGTTCAGGTGAGAATCCGAGTATCATGAAAATGGGGACGAAAATAGGGGCAAGAAGTGCCCATTTTGCCGAAGCACTTTCAATAAAAAGATTAAAAAATGCCGACATGAAGACAAAGAGAATGACAAGCGGTATCAGTCCCAGCTTTAAGGACATCAAGAATTCGGCACCATTCACTGCAATTACTACTCCGAGCCGGCTCCAGTTGAAAAAGGAGACGAACTGAGCGGCAAAAAAAGCAAGGACAATGTAAAGCCCCATTGATTTCATGGAATTTTCCATGCCTGCAACTATGTCAGAATCGCTTCTGAACTTTCCGCAGCCAATTCCGTAAGCTATTCCGGCAAGAACAAAAATAAGAAAAATGACAGTGATGATCCCTTTTATCAGGGGAGATGTGAGGACAGCATTATTATGAGCATGGTCACGCAGAAATCCGGTTTCAGGAATTATGCCTGCCGCAAGAATTAAAAAAAATATAAGAAAGGTGATGCCGGCATAAATCAGTCCTTTTTTTTCTTCCGGCGAGATTTTTTCATCAGTTTTAACTTCTTCAGCCCCTTTATATTTTCCAAGACGCGGCTCAATGATCTTCTCTGTTATGAAAGTTCCGGTTATGACTATTATGAAAGCTGATGCAGCCATAAAGTAATAATTCGATGTTGCAAGTACAACAATGTCGGGATTGAGGATTCTTGCCGCTTCCTGAGTGATCCCTGAAAGCATTGGATCGGTGGGCCCGATTATGAAATTGGCACTGAATCCGCCTGAAACTCCTGCAAAAGCGGCAACCATTCCTGTAACGGGATGTCTTCCTGCCGTTAGAAAGATCACTCCCGCAAGAGGGATAAGGAGAACATATCCGGCATCGCTGGCGGCATGTGAAAATATTCCGGCAACTATAATTGTCGATGTTAAAAGTTTTTTCGGTGAATGGATGACAACGATCTTGATAAGACTGTTTATAAGTCCGCTGTGTTCAGCTACACCGATACCGAGCATTGCAACAAGAACTATTCCAAGAGGTGCGAAGCTTGTAAAATTAGGGACAAGTTCTACCATGATTCTGTGAAGTCCCTGAATCGTAAGGAGATTATTCACCTTAACCACTTCCTTAGTTGCAGGGTGCACAACACTCCAGTCAAAATAACTTCCGACGGCACTTGCAACAAGAACAAGTCCGGCACAAATTGCAAAAAGTGTGGCAGGATGAGGAAGGGCGTTTCCTGTTTTTTCAATGAAATTAAGGATCCTGTCTGAAATCTTTGCTTTTGCCAAAACGGTTACCTCAATAAAAAATTAATCACAGAAGAAATATACAGAAAAAAAAGAAATTTGTAATTTTATTTGAGCTGCGAAGTTATCGCCATTTTTATGGTGTATCCGTCAATGTTGTCAAGCGATGTCGGAAGACCGTTAAGTCCTTCTTTGCTTATCATTACAACCTGAGAACCGAAATTGACATCCTGTCCGACAGAGTTTCTGTAATAATATTTGCAGTCACGATTGAAATATGCTCCTATCGCATAATTTTTTCCATTTACAAACTCAACAGCGATCTCTCCAGTTGAGAAATATTTAGCACTCACCCTAAAGTTTGAGAAAGAGATTCCTTTTTCGAATATTTTCATCCATGAATTATCTCCCTGTTTTTCAAAAATGCCGAAAATTACAGAAGTGTCTCCACCCGCATCCCATGAAGGATCAAGATATATTTCAACATTCTGTATCGTTGCATTATGGTTGCAAGCGAATTCGTTTCCTTTAAAAACATTTTTCTTTGTTGAATCTCCGTTTGTGCTGTCCTGAACTATATCTCTTACGGGCGGATAAACAACATTCGGAACACATTGTACCGGTTCAACAGATTCAGAACATGTCGCCGAATCTCCGCATGATTCAACAGTTGTCCAGTAGTAACAACCGTCGATATGCTGGTCACAACTTTCAACTGCGGCATTGTCAAGAGAGCATCTTGTGTCGAAGGGGGTCGAGCAGTCACTTGCGGAGCAGTCGGGCATATCAATTCCGCAGGCAGTCGATTCCGTTGAACAATTGTTTACAAGGCAGAGATATCTTTCATTTTCAGGAAGGGCAATACAACCGTTTCCATTCGCACATGCATAAAAAGCATCAAAATCTGTTTTCCCCTGAGTACTTCCGAGATCATAGCAGGCAACCTGACATTCATTGCTTGAGCAGGGAAGAGCGCAATCTATTATTTCCTCACATGAATATTCAGGACCTGTGTTGCCAGTGTCGCCTGTGTTGCCGGAATCGCCTGTATTGCCGGTATCTCCAGTGTTACCGGTATCACCTGTGTTGCCTGTGTTACCTGAATTTCCACTATCGCCGGTATCACCTGTGTTGCCTGTGTTGCCGGAATCACCTGAATCACCGGTATCGCCGGAGTTGCCTGTGTTGCCAGAATCGCCTGAATCACCGGTATCGCCGGAGTTTCCTGAGTTTCCAGTATTGCCGGAATCACCTGTGTTGCCTGTGTCGCCAGTGTCGCCTGTATTGCCTGTATTGCCTGTGTCACCGGAATTTCCGGCATCTGTATCGTCAATTAATTCGTCATTCGTTTCACCGGCATCATCTGTGACTTTAATTCTGTGGATCCCGGAACTGTCACATGAAATAACTGTAAAAACCAATAAAAATACATAAATCAGGTGTTTCATAACTCACCTCACATTTGTTAAATATCTTAACCGACACCGAAACATTATATTCCAACAGAAATAATTGTCCAGCATAAAGCATGGTTCTCTTTTCTTGAGTTATCCATGCAAATTGATAATATTCTGACAGTTTTTTTACTGAACAGGGAGCGTATGAAATGAAGATCGGAGTTATCGGTTCCGGATATGTAGGACTTGTTGCGGGTGCGTGTCTTGCAGATTTCGGACATGAAGTCATCTGTATGGATATTGATGAAAAGAAGATCGAAGGACTTAAAAAAGGGTTGTTGCCGATCTATGAGCCGGGGCTTGATGATATAGTTGAAAGAAACCATAGATACAAACGGCTTGATTTTACAACAGATATGGAACACACGGTAAAAAGCTGCGATATTCTTTTTATTGCCGTAGGGACTCCCCCGAAAGATGACGGGAGTGCAGATCTCCAGTATGTTCTGGCGGTTGCAGAAAACATTGGAAAATACATTGACAGATATAAAGTTGTTGTTGACAAATCGACTGTTCCGGTAGGCACGGGCCGTCTTGTAAAAAAAGCTATCCTGGAAAAGATCACTGAAAGAGATATTACAATAGATTTCGATGTCGTTTCAAACCCCGAATTTTTAAGAGAAGGCAAGTCGGTATATGATTTTACCCATCCCGACAGGATCGTAATTGGCTGTGAATCTGAAAAAGCAAGTGATATGATGAAGCAGGTCTACAGAGTTCTATATATTAACAACACGCCGTTTGTATTAACAAATATTGAAACTGCTGAAATGATAAAATATGCAAGCAACGCCTTTCTTGCTGTTAAAATATCTTTCATAAATGAAATGGCACTTCTTTCTGAAAAAGTTGGAGCTAATGTTCAGGAAATAGCGAGAGCCATGGGAATGGACGGTCGCATCAGTCCGAAGTTCCTTCATGCAGGATGCGGTTACGGAGGAAGCTGTTTTCCCAAGGATACAAAAGCCATCGTTGATATTGCAAAACAGCACAGCATAGATTTTAAGGTTATCAAAGCCGCAATTGATGCAAACGAAGTCCAGAAAATAAAAATGGTTGAAAAAATAGTTTTAAGAATGGGAGATGTTAAAGGAAAGATATTGTCGGTACTCGGTCTTACTTTCAAACCAGAAACTGACGATATGAGGGATGCCCCCAGTCTTGTAATAATTTCAGAACTCGTAAAAAAGGGTGCAAAGATAAAAGCGTTCTGCCCTCAGGGAGCGAAAGAGGCAAAGTGGCGTCTTTCTGAATACAGCGGCAGCATTGAATATTGTCCAGACAGTTATGAAGCTGTAGCTGATTCAAGCGGAGTGATCATTCTCACAGAGTGGAACCAGTTCAGGGGGCTTGATCTTGAAAAGATGAGATCTTTGATGAAAGAGAACTACTTTTTCGATCTGAGGAACATTTATGCAAAAGACAGCTCTATCAGGGAACTTTTCCAATATTCAGGTGTCGGCATTCAATAGGGATTTTTAAAAGGGGAGATCGTCCTCTTCAGCTATGCCGGCAGTATTTTCTGATGGTTGTGAAGGCTGTTCATTTTTGGTTTCTTTGTTGTGATACACTCTTTCGGAGTCGGCACTTTCTTTTATGTCGAGAAACCGTATTGTATTTGCAACTATTTCGGTCACATATTTTTCATTGCCGTCTTTGTCCTGATATGAACGGCTCTGAATTCTCCCTTCAATAAAAACAAGAGATCCCTTTTTAACGAACTTGGAAACATTTTCGGCTTGATTCCCGAAAACGATTATTTTGTGCCATTCGGTTTTTTCTTCATAACCGGTCCCTTTCTTGACGCTTTCTGATGTCGCAACCGAGAAATTACACACCGCAGTTCCTGATCCGGTATATTTTTTTTCAGGATCCCTTCCGAGTCTTCCAAGAAGAAGAACTTTATTTAAACTGTTAAAAGAGCTCATAGTGCCTCCTATTGGTCTGGATCAAGCTTCTCTTTATCCGGAGATTTTTCCCCCAGAAGAGTCGCGATCATCATATTTGCATTCTGGTTTAAATTGCCTTCAACCCCTTCAGCATCATTACTGAATCTGAATTTTGTATTTCCGTTGATTATTTCAAGCATATTCTCCATGAACTTGTTGATGGGCTTATTGAATTGTTCATCAATAATAAACGAGAATATAAATGAAACAAGGATCATAAAGAAAGATATCAGACCGAATGTGCCGTGTCTGGCCTGAACAGGATCAAGAAGTTTGTCTTTGGACACAAGGGCGATGTAAAACATATCATTTGTTTCTGAAAGGGAAGGATGTCTCGAAATGCTTGAAAAGAACTGTTCATTTTTGAGTTCTATCATTATGTCGTGCTTAGATCCCTCTGTGTCTATTTTTTTTATAAGTTCCTGATTGTCGGCAATGAATTTCTTGAAACTTTCGTGAAGTTCTGTCGGCAGCGTACTTCCAAGAAGTGACTGTTTGTCAAAAAATCCGAAATAAAATCTTGAATTATCTTTAAAAAGAGATTCGTTGTAAAGACTTGTCGAAGCTTCTTTTGCAGTTTCGGAATTAACATTGTCGGCACTGCAGTATGCCCCGATTATATGCCCGTTCTTTTCGATGGGTGCGGCAGTTACAAGATAGGTTTTGTCAAGTATCTTTATCACATCTGTGTCAGAAAACCCCTGAAGTACAGTTTTGATAAGAAGTTCTTCAGCAAGGTTTTTATTTCTGAATATTCCGTCAAGGTTCTTTGCAACAACATTTCCGTGTCTGTCAACAACAAAAAGTGCATCGTTACTGTCATACATTTTGTTTATGACGTTAAGTTCAACCTGCACATTCTGTTCGATATTTTTGACGATCTTTTTAGATTCTTCGCTTAATTTCGAAAAATCTTTCGGACTCTGCTGAATTACGGCGTCCCATTTCTCAAAATCAAACGCCGCGACAAGTTCAGGTTTCTTTGCATGCAGCTCAACATTCTTAATTGATGCAAAAGAATCTGCTCTATGAATATACTGATAAAGTGATACTGACTGGGAAACTGAATTTTTTGCTGACTCAATGAAATTTGCACGGGTGTATCTCAGAAAAAGATAGTCTGCCGCCAGATACATAATTCCGGTCAGTACAAGTGTTAAAAGAAAGATTTTTAGTTTCATGACTCCTCCTTTACATTACAGCAGGACGAACCTGTCTGAAATTGAATATTTACCCTCAGCGACAATAGTTATCGCTTTGGAAAGTATAATATGCTCTTCTCTTAGTATTCGGGATTTGAAAGTATCAATATCATCTGAATTTTCACGGAATACAGGTTGTTGAATTATTATGGGTCCTCCGTCAAGGGTTTCGTCAACAAAATGAACCGAACAGCCGGAAACTTTCACGCCGTATTCAAAAGCCCGGCTTTGTGCATCGACACCTTTAAATGAAGGAAGAAGAGACGGGTGTATGTTGATTATCCTTCCGGAATATCCCGCAAGGAATGTGTGCCCGAGAACTTTCATGAATCCGGCAAGAACGATCAATCCTGTTGAAAAAGGGGCAATTGCCTCAAGCAGTCTTTTTTCATACTGATCTCTGTCCTCATCCTTTTTTTTAGGGAGTATGATGGTGTTTATTCCCAGTGCCCGGGCTTTTTCAATACCCTCGGCAGATCTTTTGTCTGAAAGCACAAAACTGATCTCAGAAACTCCGGAAAGATTCCCTGAAATAAAGTTTTTGCAGACTGCTTCCATGTTTGTTCCTGTTCCGGAAATGAAAACACCGATCTTCAAAAGTTCCTCTCTTCAATAATCTCGATAACATCTCCCTCAGCAGGTGTTCTTTCCGCGCCTTTTCTGTCGCCGCTGAAGGGATAGGGTTTCTTTTCTTCGGAATTTATTTTCCAGAAATATTTGAACTTCTGTTTGTCGAGCGGAAGAAGTTTTAATTCAGGTGTCTGGTAACGCAACCCTTCTTTGTCTGCCTCAAGCGAAAAAAGACATCCTTCCCCGTAAACCTTAAAAAAGGCATATTCGACATTTACATGGCAGAGCACATTGTTCTTTTCCACAAAGTCGGCGAGTGCTTTCTGAATGATCTTTTCATCGTAGCAATCCAGTTTCCTTTCATCTTCTGAATCAACTATCAGCTCGAATTTGGTGGGACACTTTATCTTTTCATCCTGGGATTTTATCATAAAATAAACTGGGATCCCCACCGGGACCTGACATTTGTCAGAACACTCTTTAATTTCTTTATTATCCATTGCCTGATACGCTGAAATGCTGTCTGCCGACTGATTTATGATGAGTGTCGCCGTAGGTCCTTCAACGATCTCAATGTTTCCATTATGGAGAAGGTCGGGCTTAAAGTTAACCGTTGCCGGCTCTTTTGTCTGAATGCTTGTGTATGAAACAGATTTGAAATCAAGTGAAACTGATTTTTTCCCTGGTTCTATCCTGAAGATGGTAATACAGTTGCCGGTTTTTTCAACTGGTTTGAAATAAGCCGAATGGACATTGTCCACCATTATTTTGAAATCTCTCATGAAAAGGTTGGTGTCTTTATATTTCTTAAACCCCAGCGATGATGCTTTTGAGCTGTCATCAGTAAAAAGGATGAACGGTTCCCCATCCATTTTTGCACAAAGTTTAAGAACAGATGTTTTTTTCTGAGCATAAACATCGTTTGCAAAAAAAAGAATGAATGCAAAAGCGGTAATAATAATTTTTCTGCTCAACTGGAAACTCCCCGAATCACATTTCATCAAAAACAATTAGGTCTGCATTATATTGCCTTAAAAAATATTTGTAAATAAAATTTGTTGAGAAGTGAAAGTTTATTATAATATTTAAAACTTTTTAAATCGGAGGGTCGATTGAGAGAGCATTTCTTTGAAACAGGGTATTTGAAAAATCCTTTCAGTTCAGTAATTTCTGCGGCTGGAAAAACAAAAGTTATAGTTTCTCTGACCGTTGAGAACAGGGTTCCTTTTCATGTTAAGGAAGGTTGCGGCTGGCTTACTGCTGAATATTCACTTATGCCGGGGTCCACAACATCAAGAGCTCCCAGGGAAAGGAATCATGTTTCGGGTCGTACGGCAGAGATACAGAGATTGATAGGAAGATCTCTCAGAATGGCTGTTGATCTGTCGGAAATGCCGGGTGTGTCCATGCTTCTTGACTGTGATGTCCTTGAAGCTGACGGAGGAACAAGAACCTGTTCAGTGAACGGAGGCATGGTCGCTTTGGCGATCGCCTGCAGAAAACTTCATGAAACAGGGGTTCTTGAGAAAAATCCTTTGAAAAGATGGGTGGGGGCGATAAGCGGAGGAGTCATTGACGGAAAAACAGTTGTCGATCTTGATTACGAAAAGGACTCAAAAGCCCAGGCGGATTTTAATTTTGTATTTTGTGAAAATGGCAATATAATCGAATTGCAGGGGACGGCTGAAAAAGAGCCGGTTGATGATGAAAAGTTCCTTGAACTTCTTGAAAAATCAAGGGAAAATGTTTTGAAGCTGATTGAAAAAATGAAAATTTCGGCAGGTTATTAGATGATCATTGTTCTTAAAAAAAACATTCCTGAAGAAAATCTTGAACAGATAAAATCGACACTGATATCAAACGGGATGTCTTTTGATGTTCTGACAGGTGTAAATTACACATTGATCCCTGTAGCAGGAGATCTTACAACTTCTGACATGGGCCGGTTCAAGGCAATGCCCGGTATTCATAAAATAATAAGGATTTCAAAACCTTATTTCATGGTGTCTAAAGAATTCTGCGACAAGAGCGTTATCGATCTTGGAGACGGCGTGAAAATTGGTGAAGGTCTTTCTTTCATTTCAGGTCCCTGTAGCGTAGAAGGCCCTGATTCTCTTGATAAAATTGCAAAATTTCTTTCCGGTCTGGGTGTAAAGATACTTCGCGGAGGAACATATAAGCTCAGAACTTCCCCCTATTCTTTTCAGGGACTTGGTGAACAGGGTTTGAAAATATTAAAAGATGTCAGCAGCCGTTACGGAATGAAGTGTATTTCAGAGATAGTTGATGTCAGGCATCTTGACCTTTTTCTTGAATATACCGACATTATTCAGGTCGGGGCAAGGAACATGATGAATTTTTCACTTTTAAAAGAGATCGGAAGGGTTAAAAAACCGGTTTTGCTAAAAAGATCACTGAGTGCGACCGTTGACGATTTTCTTTCAAGTGCGGAATATCTCATGTCGGAAGGAAATGAAAAGGTCATCCTCTGTGAAAGGGGCATTCAGACTTTTGATGATATAACAAGAAGTACGGTCAACATTGCTTCAATACCTGTGCTCAAGGACCTTTCACATCTTCCTGTTGTCTTTGATCCGTCTCACAGCATAGGCGCTTCAAAATATGTTCCTGTGACAGCCGAGGCGGCAGTGATCCTCGGAGCTGACGGGTTGATGGTGGAAACTCACTACAATCCTACCAACGCTCTGTCTGACGGTTTCCAGACGATCAACTTTGACAGTTTCGAAAAGATGTACAAGAAAATATCAAGACTGTCATCATTCCTCAATGAAGAGAACTGATCTCTCAAATTTCATTCCGGCTGATAAAAGTTCACTGATAAGGGGATATCTTTTTTCTCTTCTGACTGACGAGCCGGTTTGTGTCTATTACAGCGACGATCTGCCAAATGACATAAAAACGGCCTTTAAGTGCCTGAGAAAATTCGGTAAAACCGTGACTGTTTCCGGCAGTACAGCATACATATCAGGTGTTTCGACTGCTCCGTCAGAGTCAATAGACTGCGAAAATTCTGCAACTGTCATGCATATTCTGATGGGGATTGCTAAATACAGAGAATGGGATTTGAAACTCACTGGCGATAGATCATTAATGCGCCGTGATCATTCAGAATTTACTAGGGCGGGTGAACTTTACGGAGCATGTTTTGTTGAAACAGTTCTTTCAAAAGAGAGTGCCCAGCTCAAAAGTTTTCATCTTATTGCGATGCTTAAGAGTGGAGGGAAACTACATTTTAAGTCAAAGACCAGACGCAACACCGAAGAACTGCTGAAAAAAATGGGGG
>ERZ795031.3702-NODE-3702-length-13459-cov-8.002611_pt1 | contig 13459 bp, 11 predicted proteins | sample MGYA00375123_ERZ795031 | MGnify/ENA primary metagenome ERZ795031 (study PRJEB30166, sample SAMN05720159) | activated sludge metagenome | isolation source: anaerobic digester from wastewater treatment plant | place: USA | collected 2015-04-21 ... | reverse complement strand
CTTGAATCTGGGGATTCTTGTCCTTGTACCAACCCCACCTATCCGCTGATCCGATAAAATCGAACGGAATGAAGAAATTATGGAATTTAGGAATCCTCTTTGTTGGATTTGTGACTGCCTGTCAATCAGGAAGAAAAGAGATAGAACCGATCATTAAGTCAGATGCTCAGATGGAGCATAAAATCGATTCGATTCTAAATAAAATGACTTTGGAAGATAAAGTGGGACAGATGACCCAACTGTCTGTCGACGTCTTTGGTGGCTCGGATGCCAACGGAAAATTCCAATTAGACCCAAATAAGGTGGATTCTATCTTCAGAATCCATAAGGTTGGTTCAGTTCTGAATACGGCCTTGAATACGCCGATGGAGCCTTCTCGTTGGACTGAAATCATTACTGAGTTACAGAAGAAATCAATCGAGATAAACGGAATTCCTATTATATATGGTGTGGATGAGGTGCACGGAGCAACCTATACTGCAGGAGCTACGATGTTCCCTCAGCAGATTGCCATGGGAGCAACTTTTAACCCAGAGATGGTTCGTCAGATAGCTGAGGTATCAGCCTATGAGGTGAAGGCAGGTAGTATTCCTTGGAACTTTTCACTGATCCTGGATTTGGGTCGTGATGCCCGTTGGCCACGTATGTGGGAGACTTTCGGCGAAGATCCTTATCTCGTTTCTGTCATGGGTAAAAATTGCATCCTTGGTTATCAGGGAACAGATCCTAATCACATCGGAAAGAATCACGTCGCAGCTTGCTTAAAGCATTTTATGGCATACGGATCTTCTCAATCAGGAAAGGATAGAACTCCATCGTATGTTGGCGACAATGAAATGAGAGAACGCTATTTTGCCCCATTTCTTGCCTCTTTGAAGGCGGGTGCCTTATCTGTCATGGTCAACTCTGGAATCAATAACGGAATGCTTTTCCATGCCAATGAAAAATTCTTAACGCAGTGGCTCAAGGAGGACTTGAATTGGGATGGTGTGGTTGTTACTGATTGGGCTGATATCATTAATATCTACAATCGTGACAAGGTGGCAGAAAACCATAAGGAGGCTATTTGTTTGGCTATTAATGCTGGCATTGACATGTCTATGGTTCCGTACGATTTCAGCTTCGGTCCGAATCTAATTGAATTGGTAAAAGAGGGTCGCGTGTTGATGATTAGAATTGACGATGCCGTCAGACGAATCTTACGTATGAAATATCGTTTGGGCTTATTTGACCAGCCATTTGTAAATACGGCTGATTATCCCAAATTTGCATCGAAAGAACATTCTGAATTGGCTAAGAATGTCGCTGCAGAAGCTATCACACTTTTAAAGAATGAGTCAAACATTTTGCCATTGAAGCAAGGTGCTAAGATTTTGCTTGCTGGTCCGAATGCAAACAGTATGTGTACGCTTAACGGTGCTTGGACCTACTCTTGGCAAGGAGATACAGAACGATTCGCAGAGCAGTATAACACCATTTTGGAGGCTATGCAAAACCAATTTGGTACAGCCAATGTGATGTATGAACCAGGTGTGACTTATAACATGCAAGGCAAATATTTTGAAGAGAATGCGCCTCAGATTGAGAAGGCTGTAGCAAAAGCCCGTTCAGTTGATTATATCGTTCTCTGTTTAGGCGAAAACAGCTATTGCGAGACACCTGGAAACTTAGATGATTTGACTTTGTCAGAGAATCAACTCAAGTTGGCAGAGGCTTTGGCTGCTACAAAGAAGCCAATTGTTTTGGTTTTGAATGAAGGTCGTCCGCGTATCATTTCGCGTATAGAGCCTTTAATGAAGGCTGTTGTTGACATATACCTTACAGGAAATTATGGAGGCGATGCCTTGGCAGAGATTTTGGCAGGTAAGGTCAATCCAAGCGGAAAACTTCCATTTACCTATCCTAAGTATGTTAATGCATTGACAAATTACGACCATAAGCCATGTGAGAGCATCGACAAGATGCAGGGCGCATACGATTATGATGCCGTCCGTTCTGTTCAGTGGGCATTTGGTTATGGATTAAGCTATACAAAGTTTAAATACGAAAATTTGAAGGTAGAAAAGGCAAATTTCAACGTAAATGACACATTAAACTTCTCTGTTGATGTTACCAATGTAGGCGATAAAGAGGGCAAAGAGACGGTTCTATTATTTACATCTGATAAGGTGGCCTCTCTTTCTCCAGATGTACGTCGTTTAAGAGCTTTTGAGAAGATCAATTTGAAGCCATCCGAGAAGAAAACGGTTAACTTCAAATTACCAGCCAGCGATTTGGCCTTTGTAGGTTATGAAGGCAAATGGATTTTGGAGAAGGGTGATTTTTCTGTAAACATTGACTCTCTCGTCATAGACCTTCATTGCGACCAAACCTACGAATGGCGAGGTCCGAACAAATAATTTTTAGCAAAAATCATATTAGGCTGTGTCCCAAAAGGCGCAGCCTTTTTGTTTACCAATTGGTCTTATTAGCAAAAAAGGCTGTGCCTTTTTTTAGACACAGCCTCATTATCTCAGTTAAATAGCTATTATTCTACAGTAGCGCCATTAATCGTCTGTTTCGATGGGCTTACAACACACAAGCTTCCGTCAGCATTGACAGCAGAAAGAATCATACCTTGGCTCTCAACACCCTTTAACTTACGAGTTGGGAAGTTAGCAATGAAGCAAACTTGTTTTCCAATCAAATCCTCAGGATTGTAGTATTTAGCGATACCAGAAACAATGGTTCTGCCACCCATGCCATCGTCAATCTTGAATTGAAGAAGTTTGTCTGCCTTAGGCACTTTCTGACACTCAAGAACGGTACCGACACGGATATCCATCTTCGTAAAGTCCTCGTATGTTGTCTCGGCCTTCATTTCAGCTGGTTTCCAGTTGCTGATTTCGTTTTGCTTTTTAGTATCCATCAATTTCTGGATTTGAGCATCAACAACCTCGTCTTCAATTTTTTCAAATAGAAGAGTAGCCTCATTAATCTTGTGACCATCTTCGATCAAATCAATCTTACCCAGATTTTCCCAGTTGAACTCATTGATGTTCAAGAATCCGCGGAGCTTCTCTGCGCTGAATGGAAGGAATGGCTCAAATGCGATGGCCAAGTTAGCTGCGATCTGCAAGCTCAAGTTCATGATGGTTTTAACACGCTCAGGATCTGTCTTTATAAGTTTCCAAGGCTCTGTGTCTGCCAAGTACTTGTTACCGATACGAGCCAAGTTCATGGCCTCTTTTAAAGCGTCGCGGAATCTAAATACCTCAAGGTATTTCTCCAACTCTTTACGGATGTCAACAAATTCTTCCAACGTCTTCTTGTCGTAGTCTGTCAACTCACCGCGCGAAGGAGTGATGCCCTCGTAGTATTTCTGTGTAAGAACCAAAGATCTGTTGATGAAGTTTCCGAAGATAGCAACCAGCTCGTTGTTGTTGCGTGCCTGAAAATCTTTCCAAGTAAAGTCGTTATCCTTTGTCTCAGGAGCGTTAGCTGTCAAAACGTAGCGTAGCACGTCTTGTTTTTCCGGAAGGTCTCTCAAATACTCGTGTAACCAAACGGCCCAGTTTCTTGAAGTGGAGATCTTATCGCCCTCGAGGTTCAAAAACTCGTTTGCAGGAACGTTTTCTGGCAAAATGAAGCTGCCTTCAGCTTTCAACATGGCAGGAAACACGATGCAGTGGAATACGATATTGTCTTTTCCGATGAAGTGAAGCAAACGGGTGTCCTCGTCTTTCCACCATTTTTCCCAATCGTTAGGCAAAAGCTCTTTTGTGTTAGAGATGTATCCGATAGGAGCATCGAACCATACGTAAAGAACTTTTCCTTCAGCTCCTTCAACAGGAACAGGAATACCCCAATCGAGGTCACGGCTTACGGCACGTGGCTGAAGACCCATGTCCAACCAACTTTTGCACTGTCCGTATACGTTTGGTTTCCACTCTTTGTGTTCTTCCAAAATCCATTTTGACAACCACTCCTCGTGTTTGTTTAGAGGAAGGTACCAGTGCTTTGTCTCACGCAAAACTGGCTTAGAACCTGAGATGGCTGATTTAGGATTGATCAAATCCAATGGGCTCAATGAAGTTCCGCAAGCCTCGCATTGGTCGCCGTATGCATGCTCGTTTTTGCAATGAGGACATGTTCCGGTGATGTATCTGTCGGCTAGGAATTGACCAGCCTCTTCGTCGTAGTACTGTTCAGAAGTTTTTTCAATAAACTCTCCTTTGTCGTAGAGCGTCTTGAAAAACTGAGAAGCCACCTCTGAGTGGGTCTTAGAGGTTGTACGTGAATATATATCGAAAGAGATACCGAATTCTTTGAAGGAATCTTTGATGATTTTATGGTAACGGTCCACAATGTCTTGAGGAGTTACACCCTCTTTTTTAGCTTTGATGGTGATAGGTACACCATGCTCGTCTGAACCACCTATAAAGAGCACATCTTCTCCCTTTAAACGTAAAAAACGCACATAAATGTCGGCAGGAACATACACACCGGCAAGGTGGCCGATATGGACAGGACCGTTGGCATAAGGAAGTGCGGAGGTTACTAATGTCCTTTTGAATTTCTTCTCCATATATCTTTTTTTGAATAATGGGTCAGCCGTTGCCGAGTGGCAAAGCGTCTCAACCCCTCTTTATTTGTTTATTATTAACGTTGGTTTGTTGGCTGTTAGCCCTTTTCGCCATGATTTGCAAAGATACTTTATTTTTATTAAGAAATTGTTCAAATTTTATCGTTAGATTATTTGAGATGAGTTTTTTGAAACATTTTTTTTGATTTTGTGAGAAAGATAGCGAGCTATATGTGAAATTAACTTCCTGAAATTGGTCAAAAAAAGGAACTTAAAGAATCAACCAAAACTACCATTTTATTTTATGCAAAAAAGTTTGTGGAAAACTTAAGCAGCATCTAAACAGTTTACGAAAACAGGTCACCATTCATGCTCAACTATCATTAGATTAGTTATTTTATCATTTTTTAGTAAATGCAAGACATTTTTTTAGTGCTTACATCGTTTACTATTCATGTAGAAGGAATTGCAAATCGTATCACTCGCTTGTTCTTGACAAAAAAGAGAATCTTGAATGTAGGGTTATCGATTTTTTCCTATCTTTGTAAGCCTCGGCAGTTTCGGGGGGACAAAAATTTGTAAGGAGAAGAAAAAATGAAAATTGCATTGATAGGTTACGGTAAAATGGGACAAACCATTGAGAAAATTGCAAAAGATCGTGGACATGAAATCGTTTCAATCATAGATATAAAAAATTTGGATGATTTTAATTCGGCAGCATTCAAAAGTGCTGACGTAGCCATTGAGTTTACTCGTCCGGATGTAGTTTTGTCCAATGTGCGTAAGTGCTTCAGCGTTGGTGTGCCTGTTGTTTCAGGAACTACAGGATGGAAGGCTGCTGATTTGAAGGATGAAGTTGAGAAGAACGGTTACACTTTGTTCTGGTCTTCAAATTACAGCTTGGGTGTTAATGCATTCGTTGCTTTGAATAAATATTTGGCTAAGATAATGAATCAGTTGGATGCTTATACACCATCCATGACAGAGACTCACCACGTACACAAACTCGATGCTCCAAGTGGAACAGCCATTACATTGGCAGAGGGTATTATCGAAAATGTTGACCGTGTAAACGGATGGACATTGACTCCAGATTTGCAGAAGGATAAGATGCCAATCAGCTCTATCCGTCGCCATGAAGTTCCAGGTATCCATACCATCTGTTATGATTCAGAGGACGATTATATTGAGATCACTCACTCTGCAAGATCACGCCGTGGTTTGGCATTGGGAGCAGTTCTTGCTGCTGAATTCACTTGTGGAAAGAAGGGATTCCTCGGCATGGACGATATGCTTAAATTTTAGGAAATAAACTAAGAAAAAGGAAAAATAGAATTAATCATGGAAAGTTCTAAAGGTAAAAGTTTGATAGATAGACTGAAAGAAGCTTCGTTTAAACAGTGGCTCAAGTTCATCCTGACCGCATTATGTTGTGTGTGTTTCACCCTCTGGTCTGGTGCTCTTTGGATATTATTGCTTATTCCTTTGTTTTTGGACATTTACGTAACAAAGTTTGTAAAATGGGGAGCATGGAAGCAGTCTGAAAATGCATTTTTGCGTAAGATAGCAGAGTGGGCAGATGCCATCATCTTTGCTTTGGTAGCTGTTTATCTGATCAATATCTTCTTTTTCCAGAACTACAAAATTCCTACCTCTTCATTGGAGAAATCTTTGTTGGTAGGTGATTTCCTTTTTGTGAGCAAATTGAGTTATGGACCTCGTGAGCCAATGACTCCGCTTTCTTTCCCTTTGGCACAGCACACTTTGCCGATTCTGAACACAAAGTCGTTCATTGAACAACCTCAATGGGAGTACAAAAGACTCAAGGGATTCGGAAAGGTAGAATATGATGATATCGTGGTTTTCAACTTCCCTGTTGGCGATACCGTTGCAGAGAAGATGCAGAATCCTGACTACTACAGATTGGTTTACCTTTATGGACGTGACTACGTTTGGAACCATCCTGAAGAGTTCGGTGAGATTCTTTACAGACCAGTAGATAGAAGGGAGAACTATGTGAAACGTTGTGTTGCACTTCCTGGCGATTCTCTTCGAATCATCAACGGAGATGTATTCATCAACGGTAAAAAACAGAAAAACATAGCAGGTCTACAGTACAATTATTTCGTAGAGACGAAAGAGATGATCTCTGAGAAGCTGTTCGAAGATCTGAATGTAAGCCTAGACGACCGCTTCCTTATCAATAAAAACAGAGAGGCTTATCAGAAATTGGCAGACATGGGTTATAAGATGGATGAAATGGGTAGGATGAACTATATCTATCGTTTGCCGTTGACGAATGAGGCCTTTGCAAGAATGAAGAAATCAAGTAATTTGATCTCCATTCAAAAAGAGCCAAGCGGTTTGTTTGGTGACGACAAGACTTTCCCTTTAAATATGAATACGGGTTGGACCAGAGACAATTTCGGTACGCTTTGGATTCCAAAAAAGGGATCAACAACGGCCATCAGTGCGGCTAATGTTCCTTTGTATGAGCATATTATACGTAATATTGAGCACAACAAGTTAGAGGTAAAAGACAGTGTAGTGTATATTAATGACAAGCCTGCCAATAGTTATACTTTCAAAATGGATTACTATTGGATGATGGGTGATAACCGTCATAATTCAGCCGATTCCAGATATTGGGGCTTCGTTCCTGAAGATCACATCGTAGGTAAACCTATTTTTGTATGGTTGTCTATCGATAAGGATAAACCGAGCTTCTCTTCTGTAAGATGGAATCGCGTATTTAAGATGGTTCACGATTAAAAAGTGAGGCAATTCTATTGATAAGGAAAAATCGTTCTTTTCTATTATGTGATAGAATATTAAAATGGTACATGATTAAAGATTGTTGGTTATGAAAAGAGTTTTTATTGGCATAATACTATTAATCTCTTTTTGGTCTGCAAACCTTGTTAATGCACAGGTTAGATATATGAATGAGAGCGTTTTCCATTTCGGAGAACATGCCACTTATAATGTTTATTTTAATTGGGGATTTATCTGGATTCATGCAGGTAATGTAGAGTTTCAGGTAAAGAACATGAAGGTAGGAAATAAGGATTGTTATTATCTCTTTGTTTCGGGTTATACTCGTAAGGCATTCGATAAGATGTACACCATCCGCGATACATTCTCTTCTTGTGTAGACACAAAGTATCTTTTACCGGTAGCTTACAGAGAGACGAAACACGAGGACTCTTATTTCTGCGATAAAATTTACAAATACCAACGTTTTACAGATAGTACGAAAGTCTTTATGGACTTTACTAGAAACACTAAAAAATGGTTAGATACGTTGGTGGTTAATCATCAGTCATGCGACTTGATCACGACTTGTTATAAGTTCCGTAATTTGGACATGAGCACCGTACAGAAGAATATGGTGGTCAACTTCAACATGATTTTTGATAGTGAGGTTTATAACTTAGGTTTGAAGTATTGCGGAAAAGAGCAGATCAAGCTTAAAAACGGAAAGAAATACAATGCATTGAAATTTGTTCCTAAATTGATCACTGGCGACTTGTTTAAGAATGAGGATGACATGGTCATCTACGTTACTGACGACAACAATCATGTTCCTTTGTTGATTGATGCCAAGATTAAGGTAGGTTCAATTAAAGCTATGCTTCAGGATGTGGCGGGCACTAAATTCCCTGTTCCTTCGTTGCTGAAGTAATGAGAATGAAATAATGTTTTAACGGGATTGGTATGTCAAAAATTTTAGTCATAGATGACGAACGTAGTATCCGAAATACACTGAAAGATGTTCTTGAATTCGAGAAATATACGGTTGTCACCGCCGAAGATGGAATTAAAGCATTGGAAATTGTAAAACAGGAGAAGTTTGATCTTGTTTTTTGCGACATTAAGATGCCTCAAATAGACGGAATTGAGGTCCTAGATAAACTTCATGAAAGTTATCCGGATATTCCAGTTGTGATGATTTCCGGACACGGAAACATTGATACGGCAGTGGAGTGCATTAAGAAAGGTGCATTCGATTTTATAGAGAAACCGATCGATCTGAATCGTCTGTTGGTTTCTACTCGCAATGGTTTGGAACATAAGAACTTGGTTCAGGAGACAAAGGTCTTGAAAAAGAAGGTCTCCAAGAACAACCGTATGGTGGGCGAATCGGCTCCGATGTTACGCTTGCGCGAAATGATTGAGAGAGTAGCTCCGACTGATGCCCGTGTATTGATTACGGGTGAAAACGGAACAGGTAAAGAGGTGGTTGCTCGTCAGCTCTTCGAGTTGAGTAACCGTTCAACTGCACCGTTCGTTGAGGTCAACTGTGCTGCTATTCCTTCTGAATTGATTGAGAGTGAACTTTTCGGTCACGAGAAAGGCTCTTTTACTTCAGCTATCAAACAGAGAATCGGTAAGTTTGAACAGGCAGATGGCGGAACCATCTTCTTGGACGAGATCGGAGATATGAGTCTTCCTGCCCAGACGAAGGTACTTCGTGTGTTGCAGGAGAAGGAGATTACCCGTGTAGGTAGCGATAAAAGCATCAAGGTCAATGTGAGAGTCTTTGCGGCTACCAACAAAGATCTTTTGAAAGAGATTGAGAAGGGTAACTTCCGTGAGGACTTGTTCCACCGTTTGAATGTCATTCCTATCCACGTTCCTGCTTTGAAGGAGAGAAAGGATGATATCCCTGCTTTGGTGAAGTACTTCTGTGAGATTCTCTGTGAGGAGCAGGGTGTTCCGTTGAAGGAGTTCACTGCTGATGCGATGGAGGCGTTGAAGCAGTACGATTGGACAGGTAACATCCGTGAGTTGAGGAATGTGGTGGAGAGAATGATCATCCTTTGTGCTCAGACCATCACTGCTGCTGATGTGAAGATTTTTGCAGCTCCTGCCTTTATCTAAGAAGGCGTGCTTTGATATAATAACAGACTTCCCTTTCTTTTTATGGAGAGGTGAGTCTGTTTTTTTATCTATTCTACCCCATTTTTTGCTATATTTGAACATTCAAAAACATAGACGATGGCAAAAGAAGCAGAGACACCTCTGATGAAGCAGTATTACGAGATGAAGGGAAAGCATCCTGATGCGATTCTCCTCTTCCGTGTAGGCGATTTTTACGAGACGTATGCCGAAGATGCGATTAAGGCGTCCGAAATATTAGGCATTACTCTTACACGAAGGGCAAATGGTGGACAGAAGACGACCGAGATGGCTGGATTTCCTCATCATGCGCTTGATACCTATCTGCCTAAGCTTGTCAGGGCTGGACAGCGAGTGGCCATCTGCGACCAATTGGAAGACCCGAAGATGACCAAGACTTTGGTCAAAAGGGGAATCACAGAGTTGGTTACTCCCGGTGTTTCCATCAACGATAACGTGCTTAATTACAAGGAGAATAACTTCTTGGCAGCTGTCCATATTGCTAAAAAAGCAGTGGGCGTCGCTTTCCTTGATATCTCTACTGGTGAGTTCCTCACTGCTGAAGGATCGTTTGATTATGTGGATAAACTTTTGAACAGTATGTCTCCGAAAGAGGTCCTCTTCGAGCGCAGCAAACGTGCCCAGTTTGAGGAGCATTTCGGAACCAAATATTATACTTTCGAGCTAGAAGATTGGATCTTCACTACCGAGGCAGCCACAGACCGTCTGCTTAAACACTTTGAGACGAAAAACCTGAAAGGTTTCGGTGTACAGAATTTGGAGTTGGGCGTCATTGCCTCGGGTGCTATTCTCCATTATATGGACATTACTCAGCACTTCCAGATTAGCCACATCACGCACCTCTCTCGTATAGAGGAGGATCGTTATGTATGGCTCGATAAATTCACCATCCGAAACCTCGAGCTCTATGGCAACATGCACGAAGGTGGACGTACTTTGGTCGATATTTTGGACAAGACCATCACACCGATGGGTGCCCGTCTGCTGAAGCGTTGGATCGCTTTCCCGCTGAAGGATGTGAAGCCTATCATGGAGCGTTTGGATATTGTGGAGACCTTCTTCCGCGATCTTGAGGTGAAGGATACGTTGAATGAACAGCTCACCACCATCGGCGATTTGGAACGTATCATCTCCAAGGTGGCCGTAGGCCGTGTCACTCCGCGTGAAGTGGTTCAGTTGAAGGTGGCTTTGACCGCTATTCTTCCTATCAAGGAGGCTTGTCAGTCAAGCGACAATTCTGGTTTGAAACGCATTGGCGAACAGCTTAATCCATGTCCAAACATCCGTGAGAAGATTGCCAATACGTTGGTCAACGATCCTCCTAACTTGGTGAACCATGGCGGCGTGATAGCCCAAGGCGTCAATGCTGAGTTGGACGAGTTGAGACAGATGTCCCATTCGGGAAAAGATTACCTGTTGAAGATTCAACAGCGAGAGTCTGATATCACAGGCATACCAAGTTTGAAGATTGCTTACAATAACGTGTTCGGTTACTTTATTGAGGTCCGCAACACGCACAAAGATAAAGTGCCTTCTGATTGGATTAGAAAGCAGACGTTGGCTAACGCTGAGCGTTACATCACTCAGGAGTTGAAGGAGTACGAGGAGAAGATTCTAGGCGCTGAAGACCGTATCTTGACTTTGGAGACCAAGCTTTACAACGATTTGGTACTTGAACTTGCCGAATATGTTCCGGCTATTCAAGTCAACTCCAACCTCTTGGCACAAGTTGATTGTATTCTCTCATTTGCCAAGGTTTCTGCAGAGAACAATTATGTACGCGCTGACGTCAACGACAGTGAAGTGATAGATATACATCAGGGCAGACACCCTGTTATTGAGAAGCAGTTGCCGGTAGGCGAGAAGTACATCGCCAACGACCTGATGCTCGACAGCAATTCGCAGCAGGTGATTATGATTACAGGTCCGAACATGGCCGGAAAATCAGCTTTGTTGCGACAGACGGCTTTGATTGTGCTGATGGCACAGATAGGCTGTTTCGTTCCTGCAGAATCTGCCAGCATCGGTGTGGTCGATAAGATCTTCACCCGTGTAGGAGCTTCAGATAACATCTCCATGGGAGAGTCTACCTTCATGGTGGAGATGAACGAGGCGGCGAGCATCATCAATAACCTCTCACAGCGCAGCCTGGTGCTCTTCGATGAGTTGGGGCGTGGAACCAGTACCTACGACGGTATCTCCATTGCCTGGGCCATTGTGGAGTACATTCATGAGAATCCGAAGGCAAAGGCCAAAACCCTATTCGCAACCCACTACCATGAGTTGAACGAGATGGAGAAGACCTTCCACCGCATCCGTAACTACAATGTCTCTGTAAAGGAGTTGGACGGTAAGGTGATCTTCTTGCGTAAGTTGGCAAGGGGAGGCAGTGAGCACAGTTTCGGTATCCATGTGGCTAAGTTGGCGGGATTGCCTCAGAGCGTGGTGAACCGTTCCAACGAAATTTTGCATCAGTTGGAGTCTGAGAGCCGAGACCAAGGCTTAACAAAGCCAGTTAAGGAGATTGCAGAGCATCATGAAGGCTATCAGTTGAGCATTTTCCAGTTAGACGATCCTGTCCTTTCTCAGATCAGGGATGAGATCATCCATTTGGATGTCAATAATTTGACCCCCATCGATGCCTTGAATAAGTTGAACGACATCAAGCGTATTGTTATGGGAAAGAGTTAATAGAACCATATAAATAGGAAAGAGAAGGGGAGTCTGTTGGTGCAGATTCCTTTTTTTGTTTAGAAATGTCTAATCATTTCGTTTCCTGATTTTCGTTGACCTAAAATAGAATAATTTGTGGTCAGAAACTGTCCCTGCACTTTTTTCATTTCTAATTGTTATTGTTTCAAATCCGTTTGTTTTGTTAGCAAAATGAGGGCAATTGAAGTTAATCGTTAACTTAATAGATAAAAAAGTAAATATTACAACTGGAAAAATGTTTGTGAAGCATGTTTTTTAAAATTTTTTTATTATGTTTGTCGTAATCAAAAAAGACACCGAGTTTTTAGGATCCTTTAATGATAACATATCTGGAAAAAATATCTATTTAAAAGATTTGTAAGAGATAAGAGAATAAACTTAAGGTTCTTTCTTGAGTATAAATGTATGATAACGTTAAACGAAAGAGGAAGGTAGTTTTGCCTTACTCTAGTATTTTTTATAGTAAAAACAAAAAATAATGAAAAGTCAAGAAGAGAAGTCTAAACGTGGAGGAAGAAGACCAGGTGCAGGTCGAAAATCTATTTATGGTGTTACAACAAACATCAATTTTCGTATTGATTCTGATTTGCGAGACTATTTAGTTAGTCAGCCAAATCGTAGTCGTTTTATTAATGAGTCTATCCGTCTCAGACTGGAACAAATTCAGCAGAATCCCTGATAGGAATTAATTGTAGACGTTAAGTGAGGATGGTTTGCATTGCATTTCTGCAATTTGTTTCTTATATTTGATAGAATCAATCAATCATACAATCATGAAACGTTTCTTATTTTTATTGGTTATGTTCTTTTTTGGTTTCAGCCTTTTTGCAGGCGATGTTTTCATTGATAAGAAGAATTGTACCATTACGAAAAATGGGAAGACCTTCCCTTTGCATGGTAAGGTTGCAATAGTAGAAAATTTTGCCGATTTTGATATCAAGATAGTAGATTCTTTCGAGGATGCTGCTGTCGTGATCGATAATAGTTTTCCTGATGGTTGTTGCGAATGGAAGATTGTAGGCAAAAATGAATTTCCCGATTTCACTATCAGAATAGTAAGCTCCTTCGAAGATATGAAGGTGAAGTTTGTCACCTCATTTCCTGGGTTGAAAAAATAAGATAGCCTTTTGTTAAGGCTTTCAATATCATTTCGAAGAAGAGATTATTTTTGAATAAAAAAGTTTGATAATAGATCCTGTGTGCATTGTTATCAAACTCTTTTTTTTGTCTGTCGTTTCCTTATTTCAGTTGACCAAAAAT
>ERZ795031.3701-NODE-3701-length-13459-cov-14.324082_pt1 | contig 13459 bp, 8 predicted proteins | sample MGYA00375123_ERZ795031 | MGnify/ENA primary metagenome ERZ795031 (study PRJEB30166, sample SAMN05720159) | activated sludge metagenome | isolation source: anaerobic digester from wastewater treatment plant | place: USA | collected 2015-04-21 ... | reverse complement strand
GACCAACATCAAATGAAAATAAGGCTCCTGTAAAAAAAATATGGGAATGCCAAATTAATCTTATGCCATCGACAACGAATAACTTGGTTTTTGTTAATAAGCCTCTATCCTTAATTATTTAGCTATTCCCATAAAAAAAGCGATACGGAAAAGTATGATATTAGGTAGCAACCAAGGAATAAAAAATGCAATCTTCTTGTAACATTAGCAATGTGCTTTATCAATTTGTCCAAAAAGTTTATTGAAATAATCGCTGTTTGATTCTCTTAAACACTGCCTTATAAAGAAAAGACATGGCTATACCTAAAGAATTAGTATACTGCATATTGGCTCAAGCTATTATAGTGTGCATTAACTATATTTCTGTACAAACAGATACTATGCTTAGCAGTACATATATATCAGCATCATTTGAAAAACCCAGGTGCAAGATGTGAAAACCCCAAGCTAAAAAAACATTGACAGTTTATCTGTTTTTTAAATGTGAAAATAACAGAAATAATCTATTAAGATTATTTTCTTAAATAGATAATGATAACCTGCTTATTGTATAATCAGCTGAAAGGTTTGGGAGCTATATAATGAAGAATAATTTAGATATTCAACGCATACTTAATGAATTGGATATAAAAAATGAATGTGAATGGCTGGAATATAAAATTAATAATAGCAAACCTGATGAAATTGGAGAATATATTTCTGCATTATCTAATTCAGCTGCTTTGCATAAGAAGAATTTTGGTTTCGTCGTATGGGGCATAAACAATCAAGGAGAAATAGTTGGCACAAATTTTAACCCCTTTACATCAAAAATTGGAAATGAGGAACTGGAAAATTGGTTATCTACTCAACTTTCACCGCAAATAAGTTTTCAATTCGCTGTAAAGAATATAGAAGGAAAAAATTTGGTCCTTTTAAGAATTGAATCAGCGAAAACAAGTCCTGTGAAATTTAAGGAATCAGCTTATATCAGGATAGGAAGTTATAAAAAAAAGCTGAAAGATCATAGTGATAAAGAAAAGGAATTATGGAAAATATTCGATAAAGTTCCTTTTGACGAAACAATAGTTGAAGATAATGTACCTGCAACAAGATTATTACAATTAATTGATTACAGAACTTATTTTCAACTGCTCAATGAACCAATTCCTACAGAAACAGAGACAATAATCCATAGGTTATTAAATGAAAGATTTATTGAGAAAGATTTATCAAACAACTATAACATTACTTTTAATTGTGCAATACTTCTCGCCAAGGAACTAAAATTCTTCCCTCAACTTGTCCGTAAGGCACCAAGATTAATCATATATGAAGGATGCAATCGTCTTAGAGCAAAAATCAGCATCGACGGTAGCAAAGGGTATGCAGTTGGATTTAAAGGTTTATTAGGTTATATTGTGAACTATCTTCCACATAATGAAATAATTAGAGAAGGAATTAGAAGTGAAGTTCCTTTGTATCCGGAAATAGCAATAAGAGAATTAATAGCAAATGCTCTTATACATCAAGATTTTAGCATAAGAGGTGCTGGACCATCCATTGAAATATTTTCTGATAGAATCGAAATAAGCAATCCCGGTAATCCACTAATCAATCCATTGAGATTTATTGATGAACCTCCAATCACGAGAAATGAAAGAATTGCTGATGTAATGCGACGTTTAGGACTATGCGAAGAAAGAGGTAGCGGTATAGATAAAGTTATTGTTGTTATTGAATTATTTCAACTTCCTGCTCCTGATTTTCGAGCCACAGAAAGAAGTACTGTTGCAACCCTTTTTGCTCCAAAACCATTTTCAGAAATGAACCGCGATGATCGTATCAGAGCATGTTATCAGCACACGGTGTTAATGTATCTGACAAACAAAAAGATGTCAAATGCGACATTGAGAAATCGCTTTGGAATAAAGGAGGAATCACACACTATAATTTCCAGAATTATTAAGGATACTATGGATAGTGGGTTAATAAAGCAAACCAATGTCAATCAGTCAAAAAAGGGTTCAACCTATGATCCATTTTGGGCTTAAACTTATGTTACGAGATGTCATCAGACCAAGAATAAACCTGCGATAAATTATCATAACTGTTTACTGCACATACAATAACGCTTATGTTACAGGTTGTGCGTAAGTTTAAGTGTTTGTATCAATATAATCACTGTAATCTACAGGAATATTCCATCTATCTTTATACCTAAGTACAACTTAAACAAGTTCTATTTCTTCATTTTATTGCATTAGCATTGTTCTTCATCTATTAGTCTAAAAAGTACATAGAAAAACATCCCGTCGGATTCCACAAAATACTTCTCTATCCAAAAGAAGACAGGGCTATATATATAGAATTCATTTACTACAGAGTAGCTGAATCATTTAAGATTGCATTAACTTTATTGTTCAATATAAACGAAAACTAAGCATAGCAAAAGGTAGCTACTAGAATCAAAAGAAAATATGGCTAGGGTGAAAGATATGGGAATGCCAGTTAATTGTCATCTTGATATTATCTTGGACGATACTCTTTCTCTACTCGTTCCTCTCTCCTCCTAATCGAGGAGTATAGGAGGAGAGAAGGATAGGTGGATGAGGAGAGGCAAAAAGTGAGGCATCCTGGGAAAAGTGGACTTACCCCAAGAAGTAAGAAAGGCACAAAAAGTTTATTGAAAGGTTGCATATTCAGGATAGTGATTTCTTCGAACTTGAGATTGCTAACATTTGAGTAATCTTTGGTGAGTTATTTTTGGTGGCTTCGGTGGCTAAATATTCTTCTAAAAAATCTTGTTTATAGAGATAAATTCTCTTAATCCTAAAATCCTAAAATCCTTGTTTCGAAAACTAAATCTGCGTGAGTTATTTTCGGGAAGAACGACATCCTGTCGTTCGATGGTCTTTATCTGCAAATTTTCGTTGGTTTTTTTAACAGGAAAAAGCAAAATTCAGTCTGCTATTTTAGGACTGAACAGTTTTAACATATTGTTTTTATGCTTTTTTGATTGCTTTAGGTACAGATCTTGCTTACTATTTATATATAAGGAGATGAATTATGAAGAAATGTACTTGCTTGTTATTATGTGTTATCCCTATTTTGGGATTTGCTGCCCCTTTTTATAATATACCTTCACAAGCGATTCAACCTGATGGCTCTGTTCTAAACTTATATGCCAGTGGTGATGAATATTCTAATCGTTTACACGATGCTAATGGTTTTACAATAATTCAAAGTCCGGATGATGGATATTATTATTATGCAATCTTGGAAAACGGTGAACCGGTTCCTTCAGCTTATCGTTTTGGAACAATTGATCCTGCTTCTTATGGTATAACTCCCAATATTAATATTTCCAAAGGAGCCAGGCAGAGAAAAATTAACTTTATGAATGCTCATAAAAGAGGGAATGAACGAGGCCCTAGCACTGGTGTAGTAAACAATCTATGCGTATATATCCGTTTCAGCGATCAGACCGAATTCGAGATTCCGCGCACAGTTTATGATGCCCGTTTTAATGAGGTTGGCGATGATGCTCGCAGTTTACGGAGCTATTTTCAAAAAGCAAGTTATAATCAGTTGCATTATATGACTTATCATTATCCCGTATGCCCAGATATTTTTAATCTTTCATATCAGGATAGCCATCCCCGTAGTTATTATCTTCCATATAATTATATTACAAATCCTGGTGGTTATCATAATGAAGATGAAAGATGTATCCGTGAACAGACCTTGCTTATGAATGCCATAAATTCTATTGCTTCGCAAGTTCCTTCTTCTTTAAATATTGATGCGGATAACAATGGTACTGTGGATAATGTCTGTTTTATAATTCGGGGTCCACATTCTGCTTGGGCAGATCTTTTATGGGCACACCGTTGGTCTCTGTTTTATACCAGTGCCTATATAAATAATAAAGAGGTTTATGATTTTACTTTTCAACCGGAAGACCAAAATGATGTAACTACTCTTTGTCATGAAATGTTTCATAGTGTTGGTGCTCCAGATTTATATCATTATGAATATGACGGTTTAACTCCGGTTGGTTGTTGGGACTTAATGGAAAGTGGAGATGGGCATATGGGGATGTATATGAAATATGCCTATGGGGGATGGATACCTTCTATTCCTCTTGCTCAAATTGGTAATACCTATACACTAAATCCAGTTACTTCTGCTGAAAATAATGTATATAAATACCCTATACCTGGCTCAAGCAATCAGTTTTTAATTTTTGAATACCGGAAAAAAAGTAGCGATATTTTTGAAGAGAACTTACCCAATTCTGGGCTTTTGATTTATCGAATTGATCAAACAATGGATGGTAATGTAGAGGGTCCTCCGGATGGAGTGTATGTTTATAGACCTGATGGATCTTTGACCAATAATGGCTTGGTTGCTGAAGCCCCATTCAGTGCTAATAATTTTAGAACTGCTTTTAATGAATACACGAATCCATCTTCTTTTCTAAATAACGGTTCTACTTTTCCGGTTAATATTACTAATATTACTGAAGCAGGTGAAACTATAAGTTTTACAATATTCTCTCCAGCAGTAACTATGGCTCCTGTTATTGACGCTATCCATCCTGCCAATGGTTCTATTTTAGCTGATAATACGCTGAATATTTATCTTCAAGTTACAGATCCTGCGGAGGCTATACAGCGTGTGGAATATACTTTGGATGGCATTTTAGTTTATACAGCAACTGCTGAACCATATACAGGTATAATAAGCGATTATCTATTAACCCCCGGAGTCCATAATATTGGAATAACTGCTTTTTCTGCTTCCAATTTGTCTACAACAGTTAATATTAATTATCGGATAGTTAATCCCGATCTGGAAAATTGGTTTTCCTGGCTTTCTTCTGAGCCACATTGGATAGAATATGGACGGGGAGCTATCCCAATAAAAGCTGCTATAGATATGGATTTGGGGAATCAAGAATATATTGTAAAAGCGCTTAGGTTTAATATCACACCCGATCCTTGGGGTGAACCTGATATGCCTGGAATGGTATATGCCCGCATTAATAGATTTTCCAATGGAGCAATTACTGATCAACTTCTATTAGATATTGGCTATTGCTATAATTTTGATTACGATCCTAATTTTACTTTTAATGTGGTGGATACGACCCACATATCAGGACAGATTGCTGTAATTTTAGACCTCTATGAATATCAAAATATGCGCTTTGATCGAAATGCTGCTTGTGGTCACAGCTGGATTTATGAACCCAACAGACCTTGGACAGATGCTTTGGGAAGAGGAATTGTTGGCGCTGCTGCCATTGAACTACTTTTACAAAATCCTAATGTGAGTATCGAAGAACCTAATTGCCCAGCCCTGAATATATCCTTATCAAGCTATCCCAATCCTTTTACTTCTACAACAAAAATTAAGTACTCGCTACCTGCAAGTGGAAAAGTGAATTTAACTATCTACAACCTCAAAGGTCAGAAAGTAAAAAACCTGCTTACGGAAAATAAAACAGTTGGAAATTATGAAATGGAATGGAACGGAACTGATACACAAGGGAAAAATGTTGGTAGCGGATTATATCTTTGCCGTTTAGTATCCGGAAATAGGACGGCTACTACAAAGCTTTTAAGATTATCAGATTAAAGAAATAAATTTCCCATAGTGAGGAGTTCTCTGCGCCTATAAAAAAGTTCTCGTAAAGAACAAAATTATAAGGGCATAGAGGATTCCTCTCTTAACTATTTCTCAATATAATAATTCAAGCTCTAAAATTCCCCAAAATCCTGTTCATCTTATGCCTATTATCTTTTTTATCGAGGGGCTTACGCACCATCGCTAACACTGTGTTGACCTTTGAGTTAAAATCGGTTTTGTTTGTGGTTTTCCACACAATTTCATTCTTTTTCCCTATCTTTGAAAAAGGGCACTATTAATCTCATAGAAAAGGCCGATTTTGACTTAAAGTCGACTAATTGTCAGTTATAAAATATAATCTTCTCCAATCCTTAAATCCTTGTTTCTAAAAATGAATCTGCGTGAGTTATTTTCGGTGGTATCGGTGGCTAAAAACTCTTCTAACATCCTTGTTTATAAAGCTATATCCTCTCAATCCTAAAATCCTTAAATCCTTGTTTCAGAAAATCTAATCCTTACATCCTTGTTTCTAAAAATGAACCTGTGTGAGTTATTTTCGGTGGTTTCGGTGGCTAAATACTCATCTAACATCCTTGTTTATAAAGCTATATCCTCTTAATCCTAAAATCCTTAAATCCTTGTTTCAGAAAATCTAATCCTTACATCCTTGTTTCGAAAATACCATCAGTGCATAAGGCCTTTTTCTTACATTATCAGTGTGAATCAGTTTAATGCCATAAATATCTGTGCTATTCTATGCAAATCCAAAAACCAATTGACATAAACCATAACTTTATTTTTGAAGTATAAACTAAAGCAAATGTCTATAAAACAAGGAGCGAAAATGCCCTATATCTCTAATACCGATAATGATAGGCGAAAAATTCTAAAGGTAATCGGCGCTAATAAGTTTGAGGATTTAATCTCTGCTATTCCTGCCAAACTGAGAATGTGTAATCCTCTTGCTATATCCGAACCCCTATCGGAACTGGAAATAAACCGTAATATCCAAACAAAGGCAGATAAAAATAAACCTTGTATTAAAGTAAATTCTTTTTTGGGCGGGGGTGTTTACGATCATTTTATTCCTGCTGCAGTGGATGCCATAGTTTCGCGTCCGGAATTTTTTACTGCCTACACTCCTTACCAGGCAGAAGTAAGTCAAGGTACACTTCAGTACATATTTGAATACCAAACAATGATATGTGAGCTTACTGGTATGGAGATTGCCAATGCTGGAATGTATGATGCAGCAAGTTCAATTGCGGAAGCTATTTTGATGGCTGTGCGTAAAAACCATTTAACTAAAGCAATTCTGCCAGCAACTTTACACCCGAATTATGTTAAAGTGATTAAAGCATATACTGAAGGTATCGGTATAGAGCTTTTAACTGTGCCCGAAAAAGAGGGAGTGACAGATTTATCTGCCCTGGAAGCAATGATGGATGAAACAATTGGAAGTGTAGTTATCCAGACTCCCAATTTTTATGGCAACTTGGAAGATGCCAAAGCTATAGATACTATTGTTCATAAGAACTCCAAGTGCTTACTAATTGCCAGTGTTGATCCTGTTTCTTTAGCTGTTCTTATACCCCCTTCAGAATATAATGCTGATATAGCAGTTGGTGAAGGTCAGGCACTTGGTAATAATATGTATATGGGAGGTCCGCTTTTTGGATTCTTTGCTACCAAATTGGATATGGCGCGTTTGATGCCTGGTAGAATTGTAGGTGGAACAATAGACAAAGCAGGTGAAAAAGCTTATGTTTTAACTTTACAAGCCAGGGAACAACATATCAGACGAGCAAAAGCAACTTCCAATATATGTTCCAATGAATCACTTTGCACTTTGGCTGCCGTAGTATATTTGTGTTTATTGGGTAAAGAAGGGCTTATTGAAGTAGCTACTCAATCTGTTCAAAAAGCACATTATGCGGCAAGCGAACTTTGTAAAATACCGAGTTTGGCTCTTGCTTATCCCAAAGCAACTTTCTTTAAAGAATTTGTAATCCGCACTCCGAAAAAAGCCGCAGATATTATAAACGCTTTACTACCTGAAAATATATATGCCGGAATTGATCTTGCTCCTTACGGAAAACCGAATGAGCTGATGATAGCGATAACCGAAAAGAAGAGCAAAACAGAAATTGACAGTTTTGTTCAGGCGATGAAGGAGGTAGTAAAATGAGTAAAACAATTTTTGAACATAGCTCTCCAAGTAGAAAAGGAGTAACTTTACCCAAAAGAGAAATAGATACACTTTTGCCAACCTTGATTCCTGAAACAATGCTTAGAACTAAGAAAGCGCGTCTTCCGGAAGTGAGTGAATTGGATGTTATGCGGCATTATATATCTCTTTCGCATAAAAACCACTTTATCGAAAAGGGATTATATCCATTAGGTAGCTGTACAATGAAATATAATCCCAAACTAAATGAAACCCTGGTAAGGCATTCATCTTTTACTACCTTGCATCCTTTTCAACCAGAAGAAACAATGCAAGGTTCTTTGGAACTGATGTATGAATTGCAAAATGACTTAGCCGAAATATCTGGAATGAAAGGAGTTACACTTCAACCCTCAGCAGGTGCTCAAGGTGAATTTACTGGTATTAAAATTATTGCTGCTTATCATAAAGCAAAGGGTAATAATCATAAAGATACAATCATTATTCCCGATAGCGCACATGGAACTAATCCCGCATCCTGTAGTTTGGTCGGTTATAAAACAGTGGAACTCGCTTCCAATAAAGAAGGACGCTGTGACATAGCTAAACTTCGCGAATTAGTAAATGAAAATACTGCAGGAATTATGATTACTAATCCCAGTACCTTAGGGCTTTTTGAAACGCAAATTGAAGAAATTGCTGAAATTATTCATAGCGTAGATGCCCTAATGTATATGGATGGAGCCAATTTGAATGCTCTTTTGGGAATAGTACAACCTGGAAAAATCGGTTTTGACTTGATGCATTTTAACTTGCATAAAACCTTTGCTACTCCACATGGAGGAGGTGGCCCAGGTTCAGGTCCGGTAGCTGTAAACGAAAAATTGCTACCTTTTTTGCCGGTTCCTATAGTTACGAAAGACGAATGTGGCTATCATCTTTCTTATGAAAATGAAGCTACTTCCATAGGTAAAGTGCATAGTTTTTATGGTAACTTTGCTGTCCTAATCCGTGCCTATATCTATATTAAGATGTTAGGAGCGGAAGGATTGCGAAGAGTTTCTGAGAATGCAATTTTAAATGCTAATTACCTTATGAAAATTCTGGGAGATTATTATCACATCGAACATCAGGAAAACTGTATGCACGAATTTGTGATGGATGGTACCAGGCAAAAGAAGGAATATGGAATCACTACTTTAGATATTGCTAAACGGCTTTTAGATAAAGGATTCCATTCCCCCACTATCTATTTTCCACTTATTATTCCTGAAGCAATGATGGTGGAACCAACTGAAACGGAATGCTTGGAAAGTTTGGATGCCTTTGCCAAAGCGATGATCGAAATCGCTGAAGAATGTAAAGAGAATCCTGAACTTGTTAAAGAAGCACCATTAACTACGCCAGTTAAAAGAGTGGATGATGTGCGTGCTGTAAAAGTGCTGGAACCAATCTTTCCGCTTCCCAATTAATTAAAGTCCGTTTATCAATAAGGAGAAAAAATGAAAAAACATATCCTAGTCCTAATTGTTCTGGTGGCATCGTTTGCCTTGGCTTATGCACAACCTGTAAAACTTGGTTTTGTAAATACAGACCGTCTGCTCCTGGAAAGTAATGAAGCGGCAGAAGTAGCCAGGTTGTTTGCTTTGGATAAACAAAACTGGACAAATCAAATTCGTACTTTGGATGACGAAATTAAGCAAATGGAACGCGATTTTGAAATCCGTAAGCTAACTATGAACGATGCTGCTAAGAGAGAAACTCAAAGCAGAATCGATACTAAAAAAACAGAGGCAGGTCGCTTGCTGGAAGAATATTTTGGCGATGGAGGAAAAGCGGAACAGCGTTATCGTGAACTTATTGATCCCCTAACTCTGAAAATTCATAACCTGATCAAGAAAATTGCTGAAGACGAAAAATACACTATGATCTTTGATGTTAGTATGGGTAGCTTACTTTATGCACTTCCCACTTTAGATTTAACCGAGCAAATATTGTTGGAACTGAATAAAGATACCGTAAAACCAACAGATGTATCACCAACGGATATTAACCCTCCCAAAGATCAAACTCCTCCCGAAATTAAATCCCCTGAGGGTTATGAAGAATTTAAGCCAGATAAAAAATGAAACGCTTTAGCACAAATATCTCAGAGGAAATACTCCTTCATATCTGCCAAGGGGAACTTATAGGCAAAATACCTGAAAACCTTTGTAAAGTTAGTGAACCACAAGAAGCAGATCAACAAACCATAATCTTTCTGGAACAGGAAAAGCTATTAGACATCGTTAAAGCCAGCTCTGCAGGCTTAATTATTACTACTAAAAGATATGTACCTATGTTTCCGGATAGAGCTTTGCTGATTGTGGAAAAACCCTATTTTGCCTTAATGCTACTAATTACATATCTACTTAATCAAGAAAACAAGAATATCACCTATACTATTCATCCCTCTGCTGTTGTTGCTGAAGATGTTATTTTAGATAAAGAAGTGGCCATTGGAGCTAATGTTGTTATTGGTAGTGGTAGCAAATTAGGCAAAGGAGTTATTATTGGTGAGGGTTGCTCAATTGGCAAAAATGTGTACATAGGAGAAAGAACGAAACTTTATCCTAATGTTTGCCTTTATGATGATTGCGTAATTGGTAATAACTGTATTTTACACAGTGGCGTAATTATTGGAGCTGATGGTTTTGGCTTTATGTTAATTGCTGGCGTTCAACAAAAAATTCCCCAGGTGGGAAATGTTGTTATTGGCAACGATGTTGAAATCGGAGCCAATAGTTGCATAGATAGGGCTACTTTAGGTTCTACCATAATAGGAAATAACACAAAAATAGATAATCTGGTTCAAATAGGCCATAATTGCGTTGTTGGTGAACATAGTGTTATTTGTTCCCAAGTTGGTTTAGCGGGAAGCACGATTGTAGGAGATTTTGTTTATCTGGCAGGTCAAGTTGGGGTGGCAGATCACCTTAAAATTGGCAATAGAGCAATGATTGGAGCTCAATCTGGAGTATCCAGCAATATTCCTGATGATGGGAAATATTTTGGCTATCCAGCTTTGGACGCGAATCTTACTAAACGCATTATGGCTGTTCAAAAAAATCTACCAGAAATGTATTTTGCCTACCTGAAAGCCAAGAAAAAAGAAACAAATAGCGGAGATAAATAATGGAATACAAACAAACAATAGGCGGCGAATCTTCTTATACTGGTATCGGACTTCATACTGGGGAAATTAGCACGATTAGATTTAAACCTGCAGGACCGGAAGAAGGGATTGTTTTTATCAGAACGGACTTACCAGGAAAACCTGAAATTCCTGCTGATATTGATCATGTAGTAGATATTTCCAGGGGGACAACTATTGGTATTAATGGAGCCACAGTTGCCACAATTGAACATGTTCTTTCAGCCGTTGTAGGTATGCGAATTGATAATATCCGCATTGAGATAAATGGACCAGAAGCTCCTGTAGCTGATGGTTCTGCTGTTGTTTTCTTAAATATATTAAGGCAATGTGGTATTATGCAACAGGATAGTGAACGGGAATATTTTGAGCTGGAATCACCCATTAGTTTTTCTGCTCCGGAAGATAATGTAGATATTGTTATCGTTCCTTCCAACGAACTGAAAATAACCTTTATGATTGATTATAAACATCCCTATCTGGGAACTCAATATACTTGGCTGCCTTCTTTGGATTATTATGAAAAGGATTTTGCCGGAGCTCGCACATTTTGCTTTATAAACGAGATTTTGGCATTAAAAAATATGGGACTGATCAAAGGTGGTTCTCTGGAAAATGCTTTAGTTATAGCAGAACCAGATATCAGCGAAGAAGAATTGAAGCACTTGCAAGATGTTTTTGGTTATCATCAACCGATAACTGTTTCCTCTGAAGGCATTTTGAACAGTCATCCCTTACGTTATTACAATGAATTCGTTCGCCATAAAGTTGTCGATTTAATTGGAGATATAGCTCTTTTAGGTATTCCTATTAAAGGGCATATTTTGGCTGCACGGAGTGGACATAAAACCAATGTGGAGCTGGTTAAAAAGTTGCGTCAGATCCAGAAAAAACAGCAGCTGCAAAAGATATATCAGAAAGGTAAGGCAAAAGATGTGATCTTCGATATTAATGCCATCTTGCGTATTTTACCTCATCGTTATCCTTTTTTACTTGTGGATAGAATTGTGGAATTTACCCCAGGTGAAACCTTGGTAGGCATTAAAAATGTAACTATCAACGAACCCTTCTTTCAAGGCCATTTTCCAGGGCATCCAATAATGCCAGGAGTACTCATTATTGAAGGTATGGCTCAAGCCGGGGGAATAATGTTACTTAATCAAATGGATAACCCTCAAGATTATGTTGCCTATTTTGCCAGTATCGATAATGTAAAATTCCGCAAACCAGTTTTGCCCGGTGATACACTTCGTTATGAACTGAAAGTGATTTCCCTCAAAAAATCTTTGGCAAAAATGCACGGAGAGACATTTGTAGATGGAGAAAAAGTAGCTGAAGGCGATTTTATGGCTATGATTATGGAGAGAGAAAAATGACAACTATTCATCCTACTGCTATTATTGAAGAAGGAGCTGTTATAGGTGAAAATTGCAATATTGGACCATACTGTAATATTGGTAAATATGTTGTGCTTGGGGCTAATAATCATCTGATAGCCAATGTTACAATTTCCGGACATACAACTATTGGCGACGGCAATAAAATTTATCCCTTTGCTGTTTTGGGAACTGAACCTCAGGATTTAAAATATAAAGGTGAACAAACTCGCTTACAAATAGGCAGTAATAATACGATTCGGGAATTTGTTACTATCAATTGTAGCAACCAGATAGACGAAGATACTGTTGTTGGAAATAATAACCTGATAATGGAATATGTGCATATAGCTCATAATTGCCAAATAGGTTCCCATTGTGTAATTGCCAATGTAGTTCAATTTGGTGGCCATGTTCATATCAATGATTATGCCAGTGTTGGTGGCTTAACAGCAGTTCATCAATTTGTTCATATTGGTTCTTATGCTTTTGTGGGCGGTGCCTCTGCCGTTAATAAAGATGTTGTTCCTTTTTCTCGAGGACAGGGTAATCTTTATAAATCTGTTGGTTTAAATACTATTGGAATGATGCGGAAAGGTTTCAGCACCGAGACCATAGCTAAGATAAAGGAAATATACAATCTGTTCTATCGCAGTGGATTAAATACTTCTCAGGCAATAGAAAAAGCTCTGCAAATTCCTAATCCTACTCCGGAACAACTGATCTTTATCGAGTTTGTGCAAAACGCCCAAAGAGGTATATCTAAATAAAATAAATAGCAATTATGTTTCCCTGTATAGGGTTTAGGGGTGACACAAATAAACTTGTCACCCCATATTATATAAAAGCAATGGCAGATATTTTTCTCTTATAAGATGAATGATAGACAAGGCTAAAATAATGAATGAAGATAGAAAATGCGAAACGAATCCTTACTTCTTAGAATAACGATTCAGCCGTCTTTTTTCCTGTATTGTTATAATGTTTATGATTTTTTCTTGACACAAAACCCGCCTTCCAATTCTTAGCTTTATAAGTAAACGATAATATACAAGGTCCAGTAACTCAGCGGTAGAGTATCTGCCTTTTAAGCAGAGAGTCGTTGGT
>ERZ795031.3700-NODE-3700-length-13463-cov-4.033860_pt1 | contig 13463 bp, 14 predicted proteins | sample MGYA00375123_ERZ795031 | MGnify/ENA primary metagenome ERZ795031 (study PRJEB30166, sample SAMN05720159) | activated sludge metagenome | isolation source: anaerobic digester from wastewater treatment plant | place: USA | collected 2015-04-21 ... | reverse complement strand
CATGGCAGGTAAAAAGAACTCCTGTCCTTGCCCTGGTGCCGGTTTCCCTTCCTTTTATCTTAAACATACATATCCTGTTTCCGGAGGCCAAAGGTAATTCATTCAACCTGCTGTTGGAAATTCTGTCGAAAAATTTTCCGACCTGCTGACCTTTTTTCTAAAAATGTTAGTGCTTGTCTGATTTTGGTATTCAGATTATCTTACTAATATTGCAGGCAATTTCAGAAGTCAAATGATACTTCATGACAATCCGGTCCTGGTCGCTTTTACAATTCTTTTTGCCATCTCATTTCTTGTACAGGCTTTTTATATCCTTTACTTTTATCTGGCTCCGCCGCTTTACAAACATCCTGAGTCATTGCAGGCCAGAGAACCGGTTTCGGTTATCATATGTGCCAGAAATGAAGAAGAGAACCTCCGGAGGTTTCTTCCGGCGGTCCTTGAGCAGGACTATCAGGACTACGAGGTAATAGTAGTCAATGACTGCTCAGAAGATGATTCTTACCTGGTCCTTGGGGAGTACATGAAACAATACCCGCATCTCCGTGTTACAAATATCCTCAAGGATCCAAAGTTCACCCATAACAAGAAGTTTGCGCAGTTCATTGGAATAAAAGCGGCAAAAAATGAGCTTCTGGTCTTTACCGATGCTGACTGCAGGCCGGATGGCAACAACTGGCTGAGGTCAATGGCATCTGGATTTGACGAAACCACTGACTTTGTTCTGGGCTACGGGGGATATTTTGCACAAAAGGGGATCCTTAACAGCTTCATAAGGTATGATTGCATGACAATAGCAATGCAATACCTGGGAATGGCTGTCAGGGGCAATCCCTATATGGGAGTGGGCCGGAACCTGGCCTACCGGAGATCACTCTTTTTCAGCAAAAAGGGATTCTCTTCACATACCCACCTTGCTTCCGGTGATGACGACCTTTTTGTTAACGCTAACGCTTCCGGAAAGAACGTTAAGGTTGAATTCAGACAGGGATCACATACAAGATCAGTAGCCGCTGAAAACGCCGGAGAATTATACAAACAAAAGAAAAGACACCTCACAACTGCAAATTACTACAAAAACAGCGACAGAATGATACTTATAGCCGAACCGGCCAGCAGGATCCTCCTCTATGCCTCATTCACTGTCCTGATCACTAACCTTTTTCTCTGGCCATGGGTTCTCGGCCTCTTTGCAGCCAGAACAATAATGTTGCACATAGTTTTTTTCCTTAATTCCAGACGCTTCAATGAACCCCACCTGTTGCCTTATCTCCTAATATTTGATATCTTGTCACCAGTTATCAATGCCATGTTCTATATTGGAAGCCAAAGGGACAAGAGTGCAAAAACCTTATGGAATTAGATAATACATTATCGGAAAAGGCAAAAAACGATCTGGTTCTGGTGGAAATGGCGAAAAACGGCAATGAAAAGGCATTTTCCATGCTTTTGAACCGTTACCGCGACTCAATCTACTTTATGCTGATAAAAATGGTCAACAACGCCTCGGATGCCGAAGACCTTACAATTGAAGCTTTCGGCAAGGCATTCAGGAACCTTGACACCTTTACCCCTGATTTCGCTTTCAGCACATGGCTCTTTAAGATCGCTTCAAACAATTGCATTGATTTTATAAGGAAGAAACAGCTGACCCCTGCACCGCTGGATCAGATCCAGGACAATCTCGACGATCTCACGGTCAATATACAGTCAGACCTGCCCGACCCGGAGGAAGCTCTAATCAACGATCAGAAGATCGCCGTTCTCAGGAGCATTGTCAACCAGCTTGAACCACGCTACAGGTCACTTATCGAACTCAGGTATTATAAGGAGTATTCCTACGAAGAGATTGCTGCAGAACTCAAACTCCCGATCGGTACCGTAAAAGCACAGCTTTACAGGGCAAAAAACCTGCTTTATAACATATTTATCAAAACCGGCAACAGATAGTGATCGATACTGTCATCAAATATTTCCCTGATCTGTCAGAAACACAGGTAAGCCAGTTTATGGAGCTCCAACAAGCCTATTCATACTGGAACAGCAGGATCAACGTCATTTCGAGAAAGGATTTCGGGAATTTTTATCTTCACCATGTGCTTCATTCACTCTCAATAGCCCGCATAGTTAATTTCACCGACGGTACCCGGATACTTGACGTGGGAACCGGGGGAGGCTTCCCGGGAATACCACTTGCGATAATGTTTCCGGGCTCAGCCTTTACCCTTATCGATTCAATTGACAAGAAAATAAAGGTTGTAAAATCGGTCATCATGGCTGCAGGACTATTAAATGCCGAAGCAGTAAGAAAAAGAGCTGAGGAAGAAAAGGGAAAATACGATTTCATTGTTAGCAGGGCTGTCACTGCTCTTCCGGATTTTGTAAGATTGACCGGGAAAAACATTTCGGAGATAAGCAGAAACAGTCTGAAAAACGGTATCCTCTACCTCAAAGGCGGAGATCTCAGCGGGGAACCTGAAGAAATCAGCAGTAAGGCCAGAATATGGGAGATCAGGGAGTTTTTTAACGAGCCGTTCTTCGAAACAAAGAAGATAGTGTACCTCACCCTGTGAATTTTTCAAAAAATTCCGGTGCGGGTTGTATTAATATAAAAATTAATTATCTTTGCGAACTCAAAACAGCTTACAAAATTCAAGTAAAAGACAAGTGATATGAAAAGGACATTTCAGCCATCGAGAAGGAAAAGAGCGAACAAGCATGGTTTCAGGGAAAGGATGTCCACCGCCAACGGCAGAAGGGTTCTTGCTGCACGCAGGGCCAAGGGCAGAAAGAAGCTTACTGTTTCAAATGAACTAAGATTGAAATAATTAAAGGTTTGATACTCCTGAAAGGTGCCCGGGTATAAGGCACCTTTTTTTTTGTTAGCTTTGGAGTGCTTCAGAAACATAAATGACATACATAGAAAAACTCAGCGACGACAAGGATATCAGGGCAGTTTCGGAAAAGATACTGGACGGGAAGCGGATCTCCCCGGAAGAAGGGCTTATTCTGTATGAAAAGGCGGGTCTAGCGCTTCTTGGGGTTCTGGCATCATTCGTCAGAAGAAGTATAAACGGGAACAGGGTTTTCTTTAACAGGAACTTTCACATAGAACCCACAAACAAGTGTATTTACAACTGCCTTTTCTGCTCATATCATCGCCGCCTGGATGATCCGGAAAGCTGGGAGTTAACTCATTCCGAAATGCTTGAAATGCTGAAAGCTTTTGACGGGAAAAAGGTAACAGAGGTTCATATTGTCGGAGGTGTTCATCCCCTTCACGACCTTTACTACTGGGGAAGCCTGATACAGAAAATAAAGGAGCACCGCCCTTCGATTCATGTAAAGGCTTTTTCGGCTGTTGAGCTGGATTACATGATAGAACGCAGCGGCCTCGGAATTGAGGAGGGTCTGTTACTACTCAAAAATTACGGACTTGATTCCATTCCGGGCGGGGGAGCTGAGATCTTTGACGAGGAAATAAGGGAAAAGATCTGTCCGGAAAAGTGTGATGCCGGGAGATGGCTGTTGATACATGAGACCGCTCACAGGCTTGGAATACCTTCAAACGCTACGATTCTGTATGGTCATATAGAAAATTACATGCATCGAATCAGCCACATGAAAAGATTGCGCGACCTTCAGGACAGAACAGGAGGGTTCAATGCCTTCATCCCCCTGAAATACAGGAAGGAAAACAACCGGATGTCAGAAACGGGAGAGACAAGCATAGTTGAGGATCTGAGGAATTATGCCTTGTCGCGTATTTTTCTTGACAATATTCCCCATATAAAAGCCTATTGGCCGATGACAGGAAGGGAGGCGGCTCAGATAGCGCTTTCATTCGGTGCTGACGACCTCGACGGAACCATTGAAGATACCACCAGGATATATTCCATGGCAGGATCGGTTGAGAAAAATCCGGCAATGACAACTGATGAAATAATAAGACTTATTAACGATGCCGGTTATGTGGCCGTTGAACGCGATTCCCTTTATAATTTTATACATACCTTTGCGTTATAATTAAAGACGGAGAGCCGTTATGAGCCTTAAAAACTTCATTTTTAGCAAGACATTCCTGAAAAATACCGGAATAGCTGCAGTCATTGTGGTCGGACTTGTGATGGCCCTTCTTATCTGGCTGAATTTCTATACGCGTCATGGCCAGAGCAGACCCGTCCCGGATTTTAAAGGGCTGACACTTGAAATGACTGCCATCGCAGCAAAAAAGGCAAAGGTCCGCTATCAGGTCATCGATTCAGTGTATACGGCAGAAGTTCCGAGAGGATGCATTGCCGAACAAAATCCCAGGCCGGGTTTTAAGGTAAAAAAATGGAGAAATGTCCTTCTTACCATAAATGCCTTCAGCCCCGAAATGGTTGCAATGCCGAACCTTGTTAACCTTCCCAAGAGGCAGGCAATGGCTCTTATTGAAGGGGCAGGACTTGAAATGGGTTCACCAAGGTATGTTCCTGATATCTCATTTGACGTTGTGCTTGAGCAGCTTTATAACGGGAGAAATATCAGGGAGGGCGACTCGATCCAGAAAGGATCGGTGATCGATCTGGTCCTCGGCAAAGGCCTCAGCAATCAGAGGACATCGGTGCCTGATCTGATAGGGCTCGATCTCGAAACTGCTAAGGACAGGATCTTCGGAGCATCGCTTACCCTCGTTACATCAATCTACGACAACACGATAGTCAATGGTGCTGACTCGGCAAAATCTTTTGTATATAAACAGAATCCAGACTACAGCGCCGAAGCAACCCTGCAACTTGGCTCCTCTATTTACCTTTGGTTTACCACCGACTCAACCAAACTCACCTTAAGCGATTCAACAGTTGTAGTCGCTGATACCATGTCAGACTTAATATCCGGAGAACAGGAGTGAAAAAATGCACAGAAAACATGCTGCCATTATAGCATTCTGCCTTTTGGCAACAGCTTCCTCCGGTCAGGAGGTAGTAACCGGATTACAGTATAATCCTTCAGTTGCTGCATTTAAAAACAACAGGACCGGCATTAAAGGCCTGGCAGCAGATCCTGTAGAACTCCCCTTTTTCGATGATTTTGCCCGAAATACAATCGTCCCCTCTCCTTTATTATGGAGCGACGATCATGCCTTCGTAAATAATACCTATTCACTCGACCAGCCAACAATGGGGATGGCAACCCTCGATGCTATAGATAATACAGGGAAACTCTATGAAAATGCATCCAAAGAGGGATTTGAAGCGGATCATCTTACCTCACAACCAATAAATCTTGCCTACCCTGCCTCTGCCAATATATGGCTCAGCTTCCATTACCAGGCAGGAGGTCTGGGAGACAAACCGGAGCCATCTGACAGTTTAACGCTGCATTTCTATGCTCCTGAAGAAGACAGGTGGTATCCTGTATGGAAAACCCAGGCGAAGGATACAACTGCATTCATTCCTGCAATAATCAGAATCGAGGACCCGAAATTCCTCAGACAGGGGTTTATGTTCAGATTCGTGAACTGGGCAACGTTAAGCACAAGTTTCAACGACCCCTCGATGCTTGGAAACTGCGACCACTGGAACATCGATTATGTGCTTCTCGACCGCAACAGGAATGCGGGAGACACAATAATGCGCGATGTGGCGTTCAGGACACCTATGAGAACCTTGTTAAAAACCCATGAGTCGATGCCATGGAAACAGTTCAGACAGGTATATCTTCAGGAAATGGGGGCATTCATACCTGTAAAATACAGGAACAACGATCTTATCACCAGGAATGTCACACGGAACTTTGAGATACGTGATATGTACACGGGAAATCTCACACATTCCTTCTCGGCAGGAGCATCAAACATTGATCCGGGAACCGATGTCGATTACAACGCGAGCCTTATATATACATTCAATAACAATAACAGCGATTCGGCGCTCTTTAAAATAACCTCTTATCTGATTACCGACGAATTCGATCGCAAGTCAAATGACACTATAACCTATTACCAGGTCTTCTCCAATTATTTTGCCTTCGACGACGGTACGGCTGAAGGGGGTTATGGCATTAACGGTCAGGGATCACGGAATGCAATGGTTGCCTACAGATTCAGGTCATTCATTCAGGATACAGTCAGGGCCATAAGCATCTGTTTCAACGACAGTTATATGAACAGAAACCGTAGAGCATTCGACCTGGCGATATGGAATGACAATAACGGGATACCGGGCGAAATGATCTATTCGGCAGAAAACCTTATTGTTGAACCAGAAGAATCAGTTAACGGATTCAGGACTTACATCCTTCCCGACGGTCTAATGGTTGACGGAATTTTTTACATTGGCTGGAGACAGAGGAGCGAGACATTTCTCAATGTCGGATTTGATGTCAACACTCCCCACCGAGGGCGTCAGTATTTCTGGCTTAACGGTATATGGCAACAGTCTCAGAAGGATGGGAGCATCATGATAAGACCCCTTGTCGGACCTCCGGTGAAACCAACCTCCTCAGATGACGTACCTTTTCCTGAAGAGAGGCCCAGGATAAGAATATGGCCGAATCCTGCCACCGATCATATAAATATTGAAAATGACGATATATCCTTACCGCAACCTGCCTATATCTCGATAATCGATCTGCAGGGACGGGAACTCCTTAACGCACCTTTCAATGAATTACTGGATATCTCATCACTCAGACCTGGAATATACACGGTGATCATTAAGAACAAAGCAGGAAGATCGGGCTATTTCAGACTGATAAAAAGACCATAGCACCAAATGGCAGAAGAAGATCTAAATGATCAGCAGGAACTGTTTGAACATTACAGGTATGTCGTCGATCCGGGCCAGTCGCTTCTGAGGATCGATAAATATCTTTCAGCAAGGATAGAGAACGTGTCAAGGACAAGGATACAGGATGCGGCAAATGCCGGTAACATACTGGTTAACAACAGTCCTGTCAAACCCAATTACAGGGTAAAACCCTCAGATGTTGTTCAGATTGTACTTCCCAATCCCCCGCGTGAAATTGAGCTTATTGCTGAGGATATCCCCGTCAGGATTGTATATGAGGATGATGATGTTATCGTTGTAAACAAGGCTCCCGGTATGGTTGTCCATCCTGCTTACGGCAACTACTCGGGAACACTGGTTAATGCACTTATGTGGCATTTCAGGGACCTTCCGCTTTTCAGCAGCGGAGAGCTCAGGCCCGGACTGGTGCACCGGATTGATAAGAACACATCGGGACTACTGGTTATTGCCAAGAATGAGTTTGCTCTCAACAGATTGTCAAAGCAGTTCTACGACAGGACAACCGGAAGAAGATACCTTGCTTTGGTCTGGGGTGTTCCCGACCCGGCGGAAGGTACTATTACAGGCCATGTCGGCAGAAACCTGCGCGACAGGAAGATAATGCAGGTCTTTCCTGACGGAAGCCAGGGTAAACCGGCAATAACCCACTACAGGGTGATAGAGGATTTCGGATATGTCTCGCTTGTTGAGTGCAGGCTCGAAACCGGCCGGACGCATCAGATAAGGGTGCATTTCAGCCACATAAGGCATCCGCTTTTCAACGATGATGAATACGGAGGTGACAGGATACTTAAAGGAACAACATACGCTAAATACCAGCAATTCATAAGAAACTGCTTTGCCCTGCTACCCCGGCAGGCTCTCCATGCTAAATCGCTCGCTTTTGATCATCCGGTAACAGGCGAAAGATTATCTTTCGATTCAGAACTTCCTGACGACATGGAACAGGTTATCCAGAAATGGAGGATTTATACTTCAGGAAGAAGTATCACTGAGCAGGACTAAGGTTCTGAAGGAAACTATGCATTTACCATTGTATCTTTTCGCTGCTGACCTGTGGTGTGAGACACATTACCAGCTTCCGCTGGCGCCTCCCCCGCCAAAGCTGCCTCCACCAAATCCACCGAATCCGCCGCCGCCACCGCCGAAGCCTCTTCCCCCGGAGAATCCTCCCCAACTGCCGCTGTGACGACTGCCTCCGGAGTTCATCATGGAAAGAAGCACCCACAAAGGCAATCCCTTCCGGCTAATGTGCTTCTGGTTCGACCCTCCGCTGCTGCGGATGAACATGAACACCAGTATCAGGAACAATATGAACAGGAAGGCACCCAGACCTCCTCCGGAAGACACTTGTTTGCCATACTGGTCCGGAGGAAACTCACGGCTTGCCAGTGACATGAGAACTCCGGTTGCCTTATCCAGCCCCCTGTAATAATTTCCTTCCCTGAATTCCGGGATCATCTCATAGTCAATGATCTGTGCACAGACTATATCTGGTATCACGCCTTCAAGTCCGTATCCGGGGGATATATTCACCTCTCCCCTGTCGGATTCTGACATCTTTGGCTTAACAAGAATAATTACTCCGTTATCATTGCCTGCGGTGCCGATACCCCATTTCTCAGCCAGACGGTTAGCATAATCGGCAATATCATATCCGTTGAGACCGGTAACGGTTACCACTGCAATCTGGGTAGAGGTGGAATCGTTGTAAGCAACCAGTTTCTGCTCAAGGGCATCGATCTCTTGAGGCTCAAGTATCGAGGCAAAATCATTCACCAGTCTTGGAGGAAAAGGCTTTTCCGGGATCTCCTGAGCAGCAGACCTTCCGGAAAGCAGAATCAGGACTGCAATTATACCGGCAAGTTCTGATAATAATCTTTTTTTCATCATTTCACAGGTTTTGTTCAGGAGTGTCGAACGAGATATCGTCGGGAAGCTCATTAATATCATTCTTCTGCCTGGGGAAATGCTCCCTGAGCTTTGAACCTGTAATCATTATCCCTTCAATCAGCCCCCCGGTAAAATCATTCCTGGAAAAATGCAGTTGCATGGTATCCTTTATGTTATCCCAGAAATTTTCAGGTACCTTTTCGTTTATCCCGCCATCTCCTATTATGGCATATTCCCTGTTTCTGACTGCAAGGTAGAAAAGAACCCCGTTACGGTTATCTGTTGCGTGCATGCCGATCTGACGGAAAATCCAGGCTGCCCTGTCTAGAATATTTCCCGAGAGAGAGGTCTCGATATGGACACGGATCTCTCCCGACGTCTCTCCCTCAGCCTGTCTTATGGCATCACGAATCTGATCCTGTTGTTCCTTTGTAAAAAAGGTCGAGGCTTTTACTTCCATATCCGCGAATTTCCTCAGAATGTTACTTCAGGAGCTCTTTCTGCTCCTTCCATCGATTCAAAGTATGGACGTGCAGTAAAACCAAACATTCCGGCCAGCAGGTTCTGAGGAAATCTTTTTATGTAAGTGTTCATTTCCTGGGCTGTCTCGTTGAATTTCCTTCTCTCAACAGATATCCTGTTCTCCGTACCCTCAAGTTCAACCTGAAGATCCCTGAAGTTCTGTGTAGCCTTGAGTTCGGGATACTTCTCCACTACAACCATAAGCCTCGAAAGTGCTGAACTTAAATCTGTCTGAGCCTGCTGATACTGCTGGATGTTCTCCGCAGTCATATTTGCCGGATCTATTGTTACCTGGGTTGCCTTAGCCCTGGCCTCGATGACCCTTGTAAGGGTTTCCTGCTCAAAATTAGCGGCGCCCTTTACAGTATTTACAAAATTCGGAATCAGATCCGCCCTGCGCTGATATTGTGTCTCAACATTACCCCATTGAGCTGTAACCTTTTCCTGAAGCGAAACCATGTTGTTATATACCCTGGTGCCCCATGACACAACCCCAAGGATCACGAGTCCGGCAATGACCCCGACTATTATCCAGATAATGCATCCTTTTTTCATTTTTTTCTGTTTTATGAAATTTTATCAAAGGTAAATAATATCTGATAATTGAAAGTATTTTCATGATTCAGGAAGTAAAAAACATCCGGTTTGAAAAGGCATATTACCAGTGAATCCATGCCGGTTACTGGCAACATAATAATTAAAGACCCTGCATGAGAGAAGCCAATATTCAAAGATTTGTCACTGTTTGTAAAATCATTTCACAAAATCTCTAATTTTGGCAGATAATTTTAGCTGTATGAAAACCATAGCAATTGCAGCAGGAGGCGATTCCTCTGAATTTGAAATTTCTGTAAAAAGCGCCAGGGAAGTTGAAAAAGTACTTTCGGGAAGGTACAGAACTTACATTATCCTGATGAAGGACACCACCTGGTACTGGGAAGATCCCAGAGGTAGGGTGCATTCAGTTGACAAAAACAGCTTTACCCTTAAAATCGACGATGAATTTGTAAGGTTTGATGCCGTATTCATTGCTATACACGGGACCCCGGGAGAAAACGGCCTTCTGCAGGGATATCTTGATATGATCCGCATCCCTTATACCAGCTGCAACCCTTTCTGTTCGTCACTGACCTTCAACAAGCAGGCCTGCAAGTTGTATCTGAAGGAGTACGGGGTGCCGATGGCAAGGAATATTCTGGTCAGGAAGGCCAGACCTTTTGATCCGGAAGTGATAGCCGGAACTGCTGGCCTGCCCTGTTTTGTGAAGCCCAACGACAGCGGGTCGAGCTTTGGAGTCAGCAAGGTAAATAATATCTCGGAGCTTGTCCCTGCAATAAACAAGGCTTTCAGTGAGAGCGATGAGGTCATGATCGAGAGTTATATGAAGGGAAGAGAAGTGGCTTGCGGGATCGTTAAAGCCGGTAACAAAACAATAATTCTTCCCGTAACCGAAATAATAAGCAAGAATGAATTTTTCGATTACGAGGCAAAATATACTCCTGGAAAATCTGAAGAGATAACACCTGCTGATCTGCCTTCACACGTTACAGCCAGCATTCAGGAGCTCAGCTCGGAAATCTACGATCACCTTGGCTGTAAAGGCATAGTAAGGGTCGACTTTATCGTAATCGGCGAAAAGCCATTCTTTCTGGAGATAAATACCGTTCCGGGAATGACACGCGAAAGTATCATTCCCAAACAGGCAGAGGCTGCAGGAATCGATCTGGCCGACCTCTATTCGATGGTCATAGAGAATCTTTTTGCCTGAGCAGCTGCAGTCTATTCTTTTGCCTTTTTAAGAGCGCTTGTTGTCGTGTAGTACTTGGTCAGCATTCCCGGCACTTCCCATTCAGGCAGCTTGCCGTCTTTAAGATATTCAAGATATTTCTGTGTTACCTGCCCGAAATGCTCTTCGTGAGAAACCCTGTATTTTGAGGGTATGCTTATTTTAAATGAACCGCCCTTAGCCGGAACCACTTCCAGACTGTCATATGGGAGTCTGCCTAATGCTGTTTTCAGCTGTCCCGAGAACTCCTCCGGGGTAAATCCCCTGATATTTTCAGCATATAATGTCGGAATATAGTTTTCCTCCGCACCCTGTCTTATCACCAGTTCACATTTGGATCCCCGCATTACAGAATAATGCGTGTCACCTCCTCCTGAAGGAGCCATGAAGTTCCACGTCACCGAAACGTTGGCCCAGATTCCTTTAAGCCTGTAAACCATCTCGCCGTTGGAATAAACATGGAGTTTTCCATCCCTGACATCTTTCTGCAGGTATTCAGGGAAATCGTCGAGACCGGTCACACTCCTGAATTCCTCTTTTGATATAACAGTGGGCCATCTTCTTGCAGATTCAATGTTAACATCGGAAGGAGAAAGGATCTGTTCGGGGAAACACTCCCACTGAATAAGATCGACCAGATGTGTGGTGACATCAACAATACCTTCGCCCTGCTGGTCAACGTCGAAGAACCATGCCGGCCTCTGCAGTGAAGATCCTGAGACGATTTTTGAAAAATGATGCACGCTTACTTTAGACACAGCAGGATTTTTCTCAGAACCGGTCTCGAGCTTGCCGAAAACGGTCTCGTCAAGTGACAGGAGTTTCTGCAGAATTGTTGTTATCTCGAACCTTTCTGTCATAATATCATAGATCAGAACTCCCTTTTCGGAGGCTGTCCTGAAAGCTTCCTCCAGCCGCGGAAAATCCTCCGGTCTGATTATTACAGGCTTGTCTGCCAGAACATTCAGACCCTCGTTGACCGCTCTCGTTATATATTCTGCCTTTTTCCTGTTATTACCTGAAAAAACAACCACATTGCCTGGTTTCTCGGATATCATCCTTTCAAAGAAATCATCGCCGAGGTAGACTATCTCGTTCCATGAGGTTGGATTACCGGGGCGGTTATTGTATGACTCTATCCTCCCGAGATGCTGCTTCACATCCGGTCCCTCCGGGGCATAAACATGAACATCAGGAGATACCTGAGGATACATGGTCTTCTGGACCAGGGCAGCATGAAAATGACCCGGATCAACTGTTATTATTTTCACATCATAGTTTTCATTCATGTCAGAGCTTGCTTTAGTTGAAGATTTTCTTTCTCCTCCGCTTTGTCCGCACGATGCCGTAATAATTGCGGCAATCAAAAATGCTAATGTTTTTTTCATATTTCTGGTTATTTTATGTTCCTGACTGCCCTGATAAATGCTAAAAGGTTTTCATCCTTCACACCGGGAGGCATCCCTCCCCCTGCCGACCATATGAGGTTACCGTAAACAGCAGTTTCGGAGGAAGCTCTTTCGACTGCCTTGGCTACATCATCAGGTGTTCCTCCGGCAAGCACGTCTCTTGGAGGAATATTGCCCACAAGAACTACTTCCCTGCCGGCAAGCTTCTGAATCTCTCCAAGAGAATGGTTATGAGAAAAGTTGAACATATTGACACCCATCTCCCCAAGGTATTTTGCTGTAATAAGTCCGTCCGCATCGTTGTGCAGGAACCTGACATCAGTTCCCGTTTTGTTGAATATCCTCCTGAAGTAAGGTACAACAAATTCATTGAATTCCGCATCACCAACAAAACCGATTATATCGTCAAGAAGAAGAACTCCATCAATAGAAGGGAAAGACTCTCTCTGCCACGAAAGCCAGTCGCAGATAAAGTCCGTAATCTTTTTAAGGAGCCTGTGCGATCCATCGGGATCGAGTGCAAGCGACATCATGAATTCGGTTGTTCCCATAAGAAAGCTTGCAATATTGAAAGGACCCCTTGAAACCGCGAATCTTATTTCATGATCAGCCTCCCTTATGGCAGAATGCTTGTTTCTGAGCCTGTTTATCATGAATGGAAGCAGACCGTCTGTTTTCACGTTGGGGACAGGAAGAGTGTCAGCTTCAGAGATTTCTTCAAGTATCTTTTCGGCATGCGGAAGACTGAACTCACTGAAAACCATTCTGGAGCCGTATGCCGAGGGTTCTGTACACATACCATATTCTGACCAGAAACCGGGCATAAACCATACATCAGGGAATCTCTCTGCAGCGGCAAGATTCGATCTGAACCAAAGATCGTCGGAAGTATAGTAATCGAGTGATGATATTCCATACCAGCCTGGGATCCATGGACTGTCAATAATGAATCCGACCGGTCTGTAACCTATATCTCTGCCGCTTATGAGTGCTTTCAGATCGATCCAGGATGAGTTTCTCACAGTTAGTTTGTCTTAAAAATCTTACAATACGGTTTAT
>ERZ795031.3697-NODE-3697-length-13471-cov-6.355397_pt1 | contig 13471 bp, 7 predicted proteins | sample MGYA00375123_ERZ795031 | MGnify/ENA primary metagenome ERZ795031 (study PRJEB30166, sample SAMN05720159) | activated sludge metagenome | isolation source: anaerobic digester from wastewater treatment plant | place: USA | collected 2015-04-21 ... | reverse complement strand
CGCCCATGTCCGCCCCAGCAATGGACATATACGCAGCGCCCGGCGCTTCGGGCCTGCCGAATCTTTTCAAGGATGGCGGCCATGAGCTCTTTGGTGGGCACGCCAAGGTCAACGATGGGATAATTCACGCGCTCAAGTTCAATGCCCGCCTCGCGGGCAAGCCGTTCCGCCATGGGCATGTACGGCGCGAACGGCCCCCAGGGCGACGTCTCATCCGGCTCTTGAAGCGAAATGAAAACGCGGACGCCGGCATCCAGCAGCCCCTGGAGTTTCTTTCGCGCCTCCCCCTGGTCCCTGTCGCCAGGGAAGCATCCCGCCAGCAAGAGGCCGTCCTCCACCCACCACGACTTTGGAAAGGGCGCTTTCTTGTTCTCGTTCATCTCACTTGCTGGCCTGTTTTTGGATGCAATAGAGCCGGGCGGAGGTGCGCAGGAGGAGGCGGTCCCCGGCGATGGCGGGGGTGGCCATGCCCATGTCGTCCTCGGCCAGCGGGTTTTTGCCCACCAGCTCGAACTGGTCGCCCGCCCTGACCACGAAGGTGACGCCGTCTTCATTGAGGCAGAAGAGCTTGTCCCCATAGCCGGGCGTGGCGAAACAGGCCGGCTTTTCACAGAGACTCATGCGGGGTGTTTCCTTTCCGTCACGTTGTTTCGTCAAGGGACTTCTCGGCGAGTTTCCGTAGCTCCAGAATGGCCTTGCTCAGCACGCCTGTCTCGCCCCGAAAGGTGCCGGAGCCCTTGGGCCGGTTGTCCGGCGTGTACCATTCATAGAAGCCGTTGTTCGCGATGACCCGGTCCACCATGGGCTCCAGTTCCCGGTAGGCCTCCTCCATCATGCCATAACGCGCGAGCTGCTGGATGGTCCGGCCGCCGAACCAGGTCCAGTCGCCGCCGTTCTGGTAGGAATAGGGGGCCATTCCCTTGTTCTTGAAGGCCCCCTTGGGATACGGCGGATAGAGCGTCAGGCCGATGGTGGCCGCGCCCGCGGCGCGGACGTTTTCCCGCATGCACTCCAGAGACGCCCGGACCTCCTCCTTCGTCAGGAGCCCGGCGGCGATGGCGATGGTGGTGCCGCCGTGGTAGTAGACGGCCGACTCGTCGAAGTCCTTCGGGAAGGGCGACCCGTCGAGGTAGAGATGCGGGATGAACTTGCCGGCCTTCGCGTCCCAGAGGTGTTTTCGCGCATTGGCCGCGAGGGATTCGCGGAACTCCCGCCAAGCCTTCGCCTTTTCGGGATCCAGCGGCACGGTGTCGAGATAGGCGCCCATGGCGACCAGAAACAGGGCGTTGTCGTAGATGTCAATGGCCCGGTGGCTCGATTCATCCAGGCTGACGCCCCACGCGTGCTCCGGCTGGACATCGCCCCAGTCGGCGGTGGTCGCGCCCCAGATCAGGCCGTACTTCTCCGAAAACCGGTGCTCGCGCAGGTACTGCAGGGCGCGGCCCAGGCGCTCCGCCACCGGGACGCCCTCGATGGCCTCATCGAGAATGGACCGGTCGCCGGTGATCCGGACGTAGTCCGCCACGGCCAGAACGAGCGAACTTTCCTGGTCCGTCTCCACGGTGTTCTTGTGCGCCAGATACTCCGGGGCCGCGGCGCTCTTCCGGTAGTCGTAGCTGACGTTTGCCTTCTCCCTGGGGATGTAGCCGTCCACGATGTTCCCGTCGTCCCCCTGGAATTGGAAAAAGACGAGCAGGCGCCCCCTGACGGTCTCGGGGGGATGGACCTCGCAGGCCAGGTCTATGAACGTCGCCAGATCGCGGATCCAGACCTCGCCGTAGCCGTCGCCGGCGTTGAACCCGGTGGCCATGACCGCCTTCGCGCGCTCGCGGACCTCGTCGAGGCGCTTGTCCTCCAGAATCTTCCGCGCAAGCTCCCTCTCCGGCGTCTCCGCGGGACAGAGGGGCGCCGCGCACAGCGCGGCCAGCAGGACGAGTGCGGCCGTTTTTCCGGTCATCAGGTGTCCCATGTCTTTCCTTTTCCGCGCCGCCGGGCGCTCACTGTTTCAGCGTCTCGCGCTCCTCGTCATAGTCGGCGTTTTCGAGGGCGACGGCGCGGAACTCCTCGGCCAGTTCCAGGAAAACGGCGACGATCTCCGGGTCGAAGGCCGTGCCGGACCCCTCCTGGATGATGGCGACGGCCCGGCTGTGGGGCATGGACGCCTTGTAGACGCGGTGGCTGATGAGGGCGTCGTAGACGTCGGCGACGGCCATGATGCGCCCGGCCAGGGGGATGTCCTCGCCCGCCAGCCCGTTCGGGTAGCCGGAGCCGTCCCATTTCTCGTGGTGGGAGAGGGCGATCTCGTGGGCGTGGCGGAGGAAGGAGTTGGCGCCGAGCCGCTTTTCGGCGGCGGCGATGGCCTTCGCGCCGAGGAGGGTGTGGGTCTTCATCACGGCGAACTCCTCCGGCGTGAGCTTGCCCGGCTTCAGGAGGATGCTGTCGGGGATGCCGACCTTGCCGATGTCATGGAGGGGCGCGGACCGGTGGAGGTTGAAGACCTCCGTGTCGTTCAGGACCCCGGCGTGCTTCGGGGCGCGGGCGAGGGCGGCGGCGATCATGCGGACGTAGTTGCGGGTGCGCTGGATGTGGCCCCCGGTCTCGGGGTCGCGGCACTCGGCGAGGGTGCCCAGGCTTTCCATGGCGGCCTCCTGGGTCATGGACAGCTCCCAGGTGCGCTCCTGGACCAGCTCCTCCAGGCGGTCGCGGTGGCGCTTCAGCTCGATGTGGTTGCGCACGCGCGCCTTGACCAGGGCCGGGCTGAAGGGCTTGGTGATGTAGTCCACCGCGCCGAGGGCGAGGCCGCGGGCCTCGTCGCGCTCGTCGGTGAGGGCGGTGAGGAAGATGACGGGCACGTTTCTCGTGAGGAGGGACCTGGACAGGGCCTCGCAGACCTGGTAGCCGTCCATGCCCGGCATCATGATGTCGAGGAGGATCAGGTCGGGCGGCGTGTCCCCGGCGAGGTCCAGGGCGGCCTCGCCGTCCAGGGCGACGGCGATGTCGTACTCGTCGCCGAGGGTCTCCACCAGGATGTCCAGGTTGGCCTCCGTGTCGTCCACGGCGAGGATGAGCGGCAGCGCGCGTTCAGGCATGGGGCGGGTCTCCTTCGTCGCCGCGCAGGGCGGCGAGCAGTTCGAGCGCCTCTTTGAACTGGTAGCGGGCCGCCGCCCGCGCCAGCTTACCGACCAGGGTTCCGGCGGGCTCCGGCCAGGCGCGCGCGGCGAGGCGCTCGGCCAGTTCGCGGGCCGGCTTGGGGCGGCGCGCCTTCAGGTGCGGCTCCAGCGCGTCCAGCGTCTCCCGCAGCATCGCGGGGTCCCCCGCTTCCTTTGCGGCTGCGGGCGCCCCCGCCGGGGCCTTTTCCGACAGGATGCGCGCGGAGTCCCGGACCACGGCCATCTCCGCGCCGGCGGCCTCCACCAGCCGGGCCGCCTCCTCCCCCGCATTCCCCGCCCGCAGGAGCTGTTCGAGGCGCGAGAGAGTCTCGTGGAGTCCGCGCGCCGAGATATTTCCGGCGACGCCCCGGATCTTGTGGGTAAGGGCGGCGGCCTCCTCGCGCGCGCCGGCGGCGATCAGGCCGCCGAGGTCCGCCATGCGGCCGCCGTTCTCCTCCACGAAGCGTTCCACGAGGCTGAGGTACAGGCGGCTGTTGCCGCCGAGGCGGGCGATGCCCTCGCGCACGGCGAGGCCGGGCAGCTCGTCCACGCCCCAGTCCTCCGACGCGCGGACCGGACCGGTTTCCGGCGGGACGGCCCCGGCGTCCGCGCGGGGCTTGACCCAGCGCAGGAGCGCGTCGTAGAGCTCGCCGGGGTCTATGGGCTTGTTGACGTGGTCGTTCATGCCCGCTTCCAGGCTTTTCGCCCGGTCGGTGGCCAGGGCGTGGGCGGTCATGGCGATGACGGGCAGGCGCACCGGCCCGCCGTGGGGCAGCATGCGGATCCGCCGCGTGGCCTCCAGGCCGTCCATCTCCGGCATCTGCACGTCCATGAGCACGGCGTCAAACCCGCCCTCGGCGGCGGCGCGCAGGGCCGCCGCGCCGTCGTTCACCGTCACCACGCGCAGCCCGCCGATCTCCAGCAGCTCGCGCACCACCTGGCGGTTGACCTCGTTGTCGTCCGCCGCGAGGATGCGCGCGCCGCGCAGGGGCGCGAGGCGGGCGGGGTTGGCGGCCTCGGCCCCGGCGGGGGACGAGGCGGATTTCGCCAGCTCGAAGCCGAAGGTCTGCATGACCGTTTCGAGGAGCAGCGAGGTGCTGACGGGCTTGATGAGGAACCCAGACGGGACGACCCCCGCCGTGCGCGCCTGGACCATGATCTCCTCGCGGCCGTAGGCGGTGATCATGACCGCCTTCGGGGGCTTCACGAGGCCGGGCAGGGTGTTGATGCGGCGGATGGCCTCCACGCCGTTCATGCCGGGCATCTTCCAGTCCATGAGCACGAGGTCGAAGGGCCTGTCCGGCGGGGCGGCGGCGACCATCTCCACGGCGCGCGCCCCGGACTCCGCTTCGGCCACCTCGAAGTGGAAGGAGTGGAGCATGGACACGAGGATCTCGCGGGCCGTGGGGTTGTCGTCCACCACGAGCGCGCGCAGATGGGGCAGCCGGGCCGCGGCGGCGGCGGGGTCCACGTCCGTCTCCCCCGCCCTGCCGAAGACCGCCGTAAACACGAAGGTGCTCCCCCTGCCGGGCTCGCTCTCGACGCGGATGTCGCCGCCCATGAGCCCGACGAGTTTCCGGCAGATGGCGAGGCCAAGGCCCGTGCCGCCGTAGCGGCGCGTGGTGGCGCTGTCGGCCTGGGAGAAGGACTCGAAAAGGCGGCCCGCGGCCTCCGGGGAGATGCCGATGCCCGTGTCGCGCACGGAGAACTCCAGGGTGAGCCGGTCCCCCTCCTCCGCCAGACGCCGCACGGAGAGCACGATCTCCCCCGCCTCGGTGAACTTCACCGCGTTGTTGGCGAGGTTGATGAGAATCTGGCCGAGCCGGAGCGGGTCGCCCACGAGGGTGCGGGGGAGCTCCGGCTCCGTGCGGATGAGCAGCTCCAGCCCCTTCTCCTCCGCCTTGAGCAGGACAACGTTCGCCAGGTTGGCCAGCACCTCCTCCAGGCTGAACGCCGTCTCCTCCAGCTCCATGCGGCCCGCCTCGATCTTCGAGAAGTCGAGGATGTCGTTGATGATGCCCAGCAGGGCGTGCGCCGCGTTGTGCGCCTTGGTGACGTAGTCCCGCTGCTTGGGGTTAAGGTCGGTGCGCAGGGCCAGGTGGCTCATGCCGATGATGGCGTTCATGGGCGTGCGGATTTCGTGGCTCATCCGCGCGAGGAACTCGCTCTTCGCGCGGGTGGCCTCCTCGGCCTGGTCGCGGGCGAGGGCCAGGTCCTCCGCGAGCCGCTTGAGCTCCGTCACGTCCGTGAGCACCCCCGTCAGGTACTGGGGCCGGCCCGACCCGTCGCGCACGCAGCGGCCCCGGTCGTACACCCACACCACCCGGCCGTCCGGGTGGATCAGGCGGTACTCCAGGGCGGAGTCCTCCGCCGTCTCCGTCCGCCGCGCGGTCCACGCCAGGACGCTTTCCCGGTCCTCCGGGTGGACAACGTCGAGAAAGGCGGACAGGGGCTTGTGCAGGAAGAAGGACGCGGGGCGGCCCGTGAGGGCCTCGGCGGCCTCGCTCACCAGCGTCACCTCGCGGTCCCCCTCCGCGGCGCAGCGGTAGAGCACGCTGCCGGTCTCCGACACGAGAACCTGAAGCTGCTCCTGAAGGTTTTCAAAGCTGCGGCGGAGCCGGTCCGCCATGTCGGCAAAGGTGCGCGAGAGCAGGCCGAACTCGTCGTTGCTGGAGACGTCCGGCGCGATGGAAAGGTCACCCGCGCCCACCCGCTCGGCGGCGGCACGCAGCCGGTCGAGGGGGGTGGTGATCAGGCGGGCGGCGTACCACGCGCCTGCGGACACCGCGACCAGGATGGCCAACAGCCCCAGGACATTCCGGATCATTTCGCGCTTGAGCGGGGCGATCACCCGGGCGTAGGGCACCGCCAGCGCCAGGGACCAGTCGGCGGACTCCACGCGGCTGAAGAAAATCCACTGGCTCCTGCCCTCCCGGTCGCGCACCTGGAGCGACCCGGACTCGTCCTGCGTCATGGCGTTGCCCAGGGCGACCAGGTCCGCCCGCCCCTCCTCGCGGGCCGCAAGCAGCAGGTTGACCTTGGTGCTGTTCTCGGACGGGGGAAGGCCGCGCCGGAAGATGAAAAAGCCCCGGCGGTCAATCAGGAAGAAGTCCAGCTCCGGTTCCAGCTGGTTCTGGATGGCCGTCTGGAGGGGCTCCAGAAAGACATCCATGGTCGCCACGCCGATGAAGGTGCCTTCGCGGAAGATGGGCGCGGAGTAGGTGACCATCAGGACGTTGCCGGCCCCCTTGTCGAAATAGGGGTCCGTCCACACGGGTTTCCCCGTCGTTTTCGGCAGATGCCACCAGGTCCACTCCGGCGCCGTGTAGTCGTAGCCGTCCCGTCCGATGTCCATCTCCCGGAGGCCGCCCGCCGTCCGGTGAACGTAGGGGGCGAAGCGGTCGCGGCCGGGAGGGCAGGCCGCCGGGTCGAAGGCGATGGCCCCCCCGTAGATGATCTCGTTCTGGCTGATGTTCTCCCGGAGGATGGCGTAGTAGTCCGCCTCGCGCAGATCCTCGGAAAGTCCGGCCACCGCCGCCGTCGTGCGCACGGCCTGGGCCGCCTCGCGCAGCGACGCGTCCACCTGCCGGGAATGCCGCCGCGCGAGGAGGGTCACCTCCTTGTCCATGATCTGCAGCTCGCGCCCGTACAGCTTCCAGGCGTTGTACCCCAGCAGCGCCGTCAGCACCAGCACGACGGGCACCACGGTGAACAGCAGTATCTTCCGGCGGATCGTGAAACGCATGCCTCGCCTCCTGTCCGGCGACCCCGTCCAGCATGCATGCGCCGGACCGGGACTGTCAAGAAAAACGGCCCAAAACTTGCCTTTTCGCGCGCCAAAGCCCCATAATACATGGGAATTTCCCCCCATGCCCGCCGGGGGCGCGGTGTGTGGTCCTGCACCGTCCCCGCCCCCCGGACATCCGGGCGCCCCCGCACCCCGAAAGAGGCCCCATGACCCCCATAGACAAGATCAGGAATGTGGCGATCATCGCGCACATTGACCACGGCAAGACCACGCTCATTGACAGCATTTTCCGCGCCGCCCACGTGTTCCGCGACAACGCCCGCGTGGTCGAGCGCGTCATGGACAACAACGAGATCGAGCGCGAGCGCGGCATCACGATCCGCGCGAAGCACTGCACCGTCGAGTGGAAGGGGCACCTGATCAACATCATAGACACGCCGGGCCACGCCGATTTCTCCGGCGAGGTCGAGCGCGTCCTGTCCATGGTGGACTCCGTGCTCCTGCTGGTGGACGCCAACGAGGGGCCCATGCCCCAGACCCGCTACGTGCTCATGCGCGCCCTGCGGTCCGGCCTGCGGCCCATCGTCATCATCAACAAGGTGGACCGCCCCCTCGCCGACCCCCACACGGCGCTGAACAAGACCTTCGACCTGTTCTTCGCCCTCGGCGCCACGGACGAGCAGTGCGACTTCGCCACGCTCTACGGGTCCGGGCTCGACGGCTGGCTCTCGCGCACCCCCGACGGCGGCCCCGACTGCGGCATGGAGGCCCTGTTCGAGACGATTGTCGAGCATGTGCCCGCGCCCAAGGGCGACCCGGACGCCCCCTTCCTCATGCAGGTGAGCACCCTGGGCTGGCGCGACCACCTCGGCCGCACGGCCACCGGGCGCATCCTCCAGGGCCGCCTCACGCGCGGCATGGACCTGACGCGCTGGGTCACCCGCCGGCTGGACGCGGGCTGGGCCGCCACCGACACCCCCGGGGAGATGGAGTGGGAGGTCGCCGAGACCACCGCCGAGCGCGCGGTCCATGTGTGGGTGACGCGCGGGCTGGAGTCGGTCTCCAAGCACGACGTGTCCGCGGGCGACATCGTCACCATCTCCGGACCGAAGGAGCTGAACATCGGCGACACCCTCGCCGCGCCGGAGCTGGAAAACCCCGCCCTGCCGCCCCTCGACATCGAGGAGCCCACGGTCTCCATGATGTTCCTCATCAACAACGGCCCCTTCGCCGGGCGCGAGGGCCGCGCCGTCACCCTGCGCCAGCTCAAGCTGCGCCTCACCCGCGAGCTGCGCGTCAACGTGGCCCTGCGCGTCGAGGAGGTGGGCCGCATGGACGCCGTCAAGGTGTCCGGCCGCGGCGAGCTGCACCTGGCCGTCCTCATCGAGGAGATGCGCCGCGAGGGCATGGAGTTCTGCGTGTCCGCCCCCGAGATCATCACCCACACGGACGCCCAGGGCCGCCTGCACGAGCCGGTCGAGGAGCTGATCATAGACGTGCCCACGGAGCACCAGGGCGTCGTCATCGAGAAGGTGTCCCAGCGCAAGGGCGAGCTGGCGGCCATGCACACCGGCGAGACCGGCATGACCCGCCTCGAGTTCCGCATCCCCACCCGCGGGCTCATCGGCTACCGCAGTGAGTTCCTCACCGACACCCGCGGCCTCGGCATCATGGCCTCCCGCTTCGCCTGCTACGCCCCCTGGACCGGCGACATCCCCGGGCGCAACCGCGGCTCCATGATCAGCCTCGACACCGGCGACGCCACCGGCTACAGCCTCGAAAACCTCCAGCAGCGCGGCACCCTCTTCGTCACCCCCCTGTCCCCCGTGTACGAGGGCATGATCATCGGCGAAAACTCCCGCCCCGGCGACCTCATCTGCAACCCCACCAAGCGCAAGGCCCTCACCAACCACCGCGCCTCCAACAAGGACCAGACCGTCACCCTCGACGTGCCCAGGATCCTCACCCTCGACGCCGCCATCGAGTGGGTCGCCAACGACGAGCTCGTCGAGGTCACCCCCGCCGCCATCCGCGTGCGGAAAACCGTCCTCTCCTACGAGCTCCGCAAGAAGTCGGAAAAGGTCGCCGCCGCCGCCGAGTAAGACGCAGGGCGGAAAGGCTTCAGGCTACAGGCTTCAGGCCTCAGGCTTCAGGCCTCAGACTCCTCCCCCCTGGGATCGCCAGGCTCTAGCCTGGCACCGCGCGCCCAAGCGCGCGTTCGCTCTCTTCCTCCCCCAGACTCCTCTTTGACTCCGCCCACCCCCTCCGCTATCATTCCCTCACGCCTCCGGAGAGCAGACCTCATGAGGATTGAAACACAACACCGCATCACCGCCGCCCTGTTTGTTTTGGCGCTGGCATCCGTTCTTTCGCCGACCGCTGGGGCGGCGGACGCCGCGGCGCCGGACTGGGTGGCTCCCTTTGCCGACCGCGTCCACGACGCGTGGCGCGACGGCACACCCATGCCCCAGTTGAGCGCGGCGTATCCGGAGGCTTCCCTGGCGGAGGCGTATCTGGTGCAGAAGCACTTTGTGGCGCGCAGGATGAAGCCCGACGGCATTGGCGGGTTCAAGGCGGCGGGCGTGGCGAGCACGGCGCCCGACCACCCGCTGGTCGCCGTAATGCCCGCTTCGGGCGTCCTGCATGCGAAGGACAAGATCGTCATTGACCTGGCCGGTGACCCGCGCCGCCATGTGGAGAACGAGATCGGATACGTCTTTCACCGGCCTGTGACGGAACCGCCCGCGGATGTGGACGCGCTGCGCCGGTGTGTCAAGGCCGTTGTGGCGGTGCTTGAGGTCCCCGGCGGCGCGGTGGAGGAGGCAGGTCCCTCCACCACAAACGACATTGTCGCCTGGAACATCAACGCCAAGGAAATGATCCTTGGCGGGGAGCGGGATCCCGCCGCCGTGGACCCCGACGCCGTCACCATCACCTGCACCCGCGACGGCGAGACGGTCAACACGGCGCGGGGCGACCTGGCCGCCGGCGGGCAGTGGCACACGCTGCTGAAGACCGTGAACCGTGTCCTGCAGCAGGGCTACACCGTGCAGCCCGGCCAAGTCATCACCAACGGCGCCCTGGGCAAGATAACGCCCGCCGCGCCGGGCCGCTACCGCGCGGACTACGGGCCGCTCGGCGTCATCGAGTTCGAGGTGCGGTAGCGCCGGTAAGGGGCGTTGGCGGGAACGAGACGGCTTCGCTTCGCTCGCCATGACGCGCTCCCCGCCGATGCACCACCAGACCGCCCCCCATCCCGTCATTGCGAACGAAGTGAAGCAATCGTTTTCTCGCTTTGGCTCCGGTCCAAGTCCGCCTTCCTTGGTGCCCCCGCGTCCGTGTGCGGTGCGTTTCCCCCGGCCGCCCGAAATCCGGTAGAATCCCCGCATGGGCAGAGCATCTCTTGGCTTCAGGCCGGCCCGTGTGGGAACCGGCGTTCTTGCGGTGGCGGCCGCGCTTTTCTTTTCCGTTTCCGGCGCGTTCGCGGAGGAGGTCGTCTTTGCCACGCGGCCGATCTACAAGGACGGACACTGGTACGCCAACATCAGCTACTTCGCGCGGGACGCGGAAGAGAAGACCTATGAAAAGGGCGGTGGCCTGTATGTGGTGGACACGGACACGGGCCGGGTGCGGACGCTGGTGGAGGATGACGAGGGAACGGTCCGCGACCCCGCCGTCCACTACGACGGCAAGACCATCCTGTTCTCCTGGCGGCGAGGCGGTTCGGAGACCTTCCACCTGTTCACCATCCAGTCGGACGGGTCCGGCCTGGTGCAGCTCACGGACGGCGAATACGACGACTTCGAGCCCGCGTGGCTGCCCGACGGCGGCATTGTGTTCGTCTCCACCCGGTGCAAGCGCTGGGTGAACTGCTGGCTGACGCAGGTGGCGGTGGTCCACCGCTGCGACGCGGACGGCGGGAACATCACGCCGCTCTCGGCGAACATCGAGCACGACAACACGCCGTGGCCCCTGCCGGACGGGCGCATCCTCTACACCCGCTGGGAGTATGTGGACCGGAGCCAGGTGGACTACCACCACCTCTGGGCCATGAACCCCGACGGCACGGGGCAGATGACCCATTTCGGAAACATGCACCCCGGCGGGCTCTACATTGACGCGAAGCCCGTGCCGGGGTCGGCGGAGGAGATCCTCTTCATCAACTCGCCCGGCCACGGCGCGCGCGAGCACGCCGGACACGTCGCGCTGGTGCAGGTGAAGAGCGGAGCGGACGACCTGTCGTCCATCCGCAACCTCACGGAAAGGGCGGAATACCGCGACCCCTACCCGCTGGACCATGACCGGTTTCTGGCGGCGAGGGGACGGCGGCTGGTGCTGCTGGACCGGGAAGGCCGCGAGGAGACGCTGTTTGAGCTGAAGCGCGACCGGAGGAGACTGGAACTGCACGAGCCCCGGCCCCTGCACGCGCGGGACCGCGAGCCCGTCATCCCGAAGCGCACCGACTGGACCCGCGCCACGGGCCGGCTCATCCTCTCCGACGTCCGCGCCGGGCGCAACATGGGCGGCGTCGCCCCGGGGGAGATCACCCGCCTGCTCGTCGTGGAGTCGCTGCCCAAGCCCATCAACTACACCGGCGGCATGGACCCCCTCACCTACGGCGGCTCCTTCACCCTGGAGCGCGTGCTGGGCTCGGTCCCCGTGGAGCCGGACGGCTCGGCGAATTTCGAGGTGCCCGCCAACCGGTCGCTGTTCCTCATCGCCCTCGACAAGGACGAAAACTCCGTGAAGCGGATGCAGAGCTTCCTCACCGTCATGCCGGGGGAGACCCTGAGCTGCGTCGGGTGCCACGAGCCCCGCAGCACCGCCGCGCTCAACACCGGCCGGCCCAAGCTGGCCGCCCTGGAGCGTCCCGCCAGCGCGATCACGCCCGTGCCGGGCATCCCGGAGGTGCTGGACTTCCCGCGCGACATCCAGCCCGTCCTCGACCGGCACTGCCTGCCCTGCCACGACTACACTCCCCACCCGCGCGCGGACCGCGGCCCCCGCGCGGGCGGCGTCATCCTCAGCGGCGACCGGGGCCCCATGTTCTCGCACAGCTACGCGGCGCTCTTCGCGCATTTGCAGGTCGCCGACGGCCGCGACCTCGCCAAGAGCAACCTCGCCCCCCGCAGCATCGGCGCCGCCGCCAGCCCGCTCATGGACAAGCTGGGCGGCGGGCACTACGGCGTGGAGCCGTCCCCGGAGGAGGTGCGGCTGGTCCGCTACTGGATCGAGACCGGCGCGACCTATCCCGGCACCTACGCCGCCCTCGGCGGCGGGTCCATCGGCGGCTACTACGAGAACAAAGTCGTGGAGAACGACGCCGAATGGCCCGAGGCGCGCGCCGTTGCGGAGGTGGTGGACCGCCGCTGCGCCGCCTGCCACGAGGGGCTGACGAGCCTCCCGCGCGCCTCTCCGACGAGAACGGCCTCTCCTTCTGGCGCCTCGACGACTGGGAGGACCCGCGCGTGATGCGCACCCGCCACCTGATGTTCAACCTCACCCGCCCCGAGCTGTCCATGATGCTCCTCGCCCCGCTGTCCCCCGACGCGGGCGGCTACGGACGCTGCAAGAACGCCGACGGCACGCCGGTCATCGCCGGCAGGGACGACGCCGACTGGCGAACGATCCTGGCCCTCAGCGAGGCGGGAAAACGCCGCCTCGACGAGATCAAGCGCTTCGACATGCCCGGATTCGTCCCGCCCGCCCCCTACACCCGCGAGATGAAACGCTACGGCATCCTCCCCCCCGACACCAACCCCGCGCAGCCCTACGACTTCCGCGCCGCCGACCTCGCCTACTGGAACTCGTTCGTGTTCTCCCCGGCGGGGAAGTGACGCCGGTGTCAACGCCCATAGCGTAGACGCGGCATCTTGCCGCGTTCTTGGGGCCTTCTGTTGACCTGAAGAACGCGCCAAGATGGCGCGTCTACATTCCCGCCAACGTCCTGCCGTGCACGAGTACCCGCGTTTCTTGAGAAGGCGTTTCCGGCTGGTATATGGTTTGACCATGCGGCGCTTCCCGGCGCCGGGGTGTCCCACGCAGGTCTGGATTGCGGCCCATGAGCAAGAGTCCCTATCAGCCGCCCTACACACTCACCCCCGCCATGCTTCGCCTGGTGGCGGAGATCGGCGAGATGGTGGGCCGCTACACGGCCCTGGCCGAACAGGCGCTGACACCAAAACTCCGGCGCGACAACCGCATCCGCACCATCCACGCCTCCCTGGCCATCGAGGCCAACACGCTCACCCTCGAACAGGTCACCGCCGTGATTGCGGGCCGGCGGGTGCTGGGACCGCCCCGCGAGGTGCAGGAGGTGAAAAACGCCTTTCAGGCCTATGAGGCCATGGAGCAGTGGGACCCCTCCCGGGAGGCGGACCTCCTCGCCGCCCACGGGACCCTGATGGCCGGTCTGGTGGACCGTCCCGGGGCCTACCGCCGGGGCAAGGTGGGGGTGTTCCGCGGGAAGACCCTGGTCCACATGGCCCCGCCTGCGGCCCGGGTTCCGGGGCTGGTGGCGAATCTCCTGGGGTGGATCGCCAGAACAGAGGAGCATCCGCTGGTGACCGCCTGT
>ERZ795031.3696-NODE-3696-length-13475-cov-5.356334_pt1 | contig 13475 bp, 7 predicted proteins | sample MGYA00375123_ERZ795031 | MGnify/ENA primary metagenome ERZ795031 (study PRJEB30166, sample SAMN05720159) | activated sludge metagenome | isolation source: anaerobic digester from wastewater treatment plant | place: USA | collected 2015-04-21 ... | reverse complement strand
AAACCCTTTCAACTTCATACAGCGACTTCCCCACCCTTGACGGGAGGAGACATAAGTAGGATATATATCATTTTTTATAATACTCCTGCAGAGGGCAAACCTGCCATTCTTCTTTTTTCAATTCCTTAACCGCTTCGCACAGAGCGCGCGCGCCGGCAATGGTCGTAGTATAGAGAATATTATACGTCAGCGCGCCGTGACGGATATGATAGGCATCGCGCGATGATTTACGCCCGACGCTGGTGTTAATCACCATCTGAATCTCGCCGTTTTTAATGTGGTCCACAATATGCGGTCGCCCCTCACTCACTTTTAAAACTGTTTCGGCCTCTATGCCGCGATCATTTAAGTATTTTGCCGTGCCCTTTGTGGCGATAATTTTAAAACCCATTTTCCGAAAAGACCGGGCGATATCTGCAATTTTGTCTTTATGATAATCATGCACGCTGATAAAGACGGAGCCGGACGTGGGCACTTTGAAGCCCGCGGCCATCTGCGATTTAGCAAAAGCCAGTCCAAACGAATAGTCAATACCCATCACTTCTCCGGTTGATTTCATTTCCGGCCCCAAAAGAATATCGACTTCGGGAAAGCGATTAAAGGGAAAAACCGCTTCCTTGACGGATACATGTTTGGGGATAATTCTCCCAGTAAAATTCAGCTCAGATAATGTTTTGCCCAACATGACTTTGGTGGCCAGTTTCGCCAGCGGCACACCAATGGCTTTGCTGACAAACGGCACGGTGCGTGAGGCGCGCGGGTTCACTTCCAGCACGTAGAGATTGCCGTCTTTAATCGCGTACTGAATATTCATGAGGCCCACAACGCCCAGCTCGGAAGCCAGCATTTTAGTCTGCTCTTCAATGAGCGTGATGATGCCCCCCGGAATCGTCACTGGCGGCAGAATACAGGCGGAGTCGCCCGAATGAATGCCTGCCTCCTCGATATGCTCCATGATACCGGCCACAACAGTTGCTGTTCCGTCAGAAAGCGCGTCCACATCCACCTCGATGGCGTCTTCAAGAAATTTATCGATGAGAATCGGATGCCCCGGCGAAACTTCCAATGCCTTAGACATAAAACTTTTGAGCGTCGGGGCGTCATAAACAATTTCCATCGAGCGGCCACCCAACACGTACGAGGGGCGCACCAATACCGGGTAGCCGATTCTTGCCGCCGCCGCGAGCGCTTTTTCCGCGTCCATCGCCGTGTCATTGTCCGGCTGGTTAAGGTTGAGCTTGTGCACGATTTCCTGAAAGCGGTCACGGTTTTCCGCGCGGTCAATAGCGTCGGGCGTCGTGCCGATTATCGGCACTCCCGCCGCTTCCAGGCCACGCGCGAGATTGAGCGGTGTCTGGCCGCCAAACTGGACGATGACGCCGTCCGGCTTTTCCGTCCGGATGATGTGCAGAACATCTTCCAGCGTCACCGGCTCGAAAAATAATTTGTCCGACGTGTCGTAGTCGGTGCTGACCGTTTCCGGGTTGGAATTAATCATGATGCTTTCCACGCCTTCTTCGGAGAGCGCAAACGAGGCGTGCACGCAGCAGTAATCAAATTCAATCCCCTGCCCGATACGGTTGGGGCCGCCGCCGATAATCGCCACCTTCTTTTTTTCCGACGGCCTGGTTTCGTTTTCCTGTTCGTAGGTGGAATAATAATATGGAGTGTAGGCTTCAAATTCCGCCGCGCAGGTGTCGACCAGCTTGTAAACCGGAAAAATTTCTTCCCGCGCGCGCCAATCCCGGATCTCTTTTTCGGTTTTATTCCAGAACATCCCTAGAGAGCGGTCGGAAAAGCCCATCCGCTTGGCGGCGCGTAAAAGTTCGGCGGAAGGCGCGGATTTTTTGAGTTCCTCTTCGGCGGCAAGAACATCGGCGATCTGATGCAAAAACCAGGGATCGATTTTTGTCATTTGATAAACTTCTTCCACGGAGATACCTTCGCGCAGCGCTTCGGCCGTGTAAAAAAGACGCAGGGAATTGGGGCGGATAAGCTTTGCCTTGATAAGCGCCCGGCGGTGCATCACTTCCCGCGGCAGTTTCTGTCCGAAACCGAAACGGCCGATTTCCAGCGAACGAATGGCTTTTTGCAGCGCTTCCTTAAAGGTACGGCCGATGGACATTGTTTCGCCCACAGATTTCATCGAAGTGGTGAGAAAATCTTCCGTCTCCGGAAATTTTTCAAACGTCCAGCGCGGAATTTTCACCACGCAGTAATCAATGGTCGGTTCAAAAGAAGCCATGGTTTCGCGTGTGATGTCGTTGGGAATTTCATCGAGCGTGTAACCCACGGCAAGTTTCGCCGCGATTTTGGCGATGGGAAATCCCGTGGCTTTGGAGGCCAGTGCCGAAGAACGCGAGACGCGCGGATTCATTTCCACCACAATCATCTCGCCGGTTTGCGGATGAACGGCAAACTGCACGTTGGAACCGCCTGTTTCCACGCCGATTTCGCGCATGGTGGAAATCGCGGCATCGCGCATCGTCTGATACTCGCGGTCGGTGAGCGTCTGCGCCGGAACAACGGTAATTGATTCCCCCGTGTGTACGCCCATCGCGTCGAAATTTTCTATCGAACAGATGATGACAACATTGTCGGCTTTGTCACGCATCACTTCCAGTTCATATTCTTTCCAGCCCAGCACTGATTCCTCGAGCATGACTTCAGTAATCATGCTGGCCTCGAGCCCCGCCTTGGCGATCTGCATCAGCTCTTCGCGGTTGTAGGCCACGCCGCCGCCGGTGCCGCCGAGCGTAAAAGACGGACGCACGATGATGGGAAAACCGATTTCCGAGGCGATATCCAGAACTTCATCAAGGCTCCTCGCGAAGCCGCTTTTGGGAACGCGCAGGCCGATCTTTTCCATGGCCGCGCGAAATTTTTCGCGGTCTTCCGCCTTATGAATCACATCAAGTGACGCGCCAATCATCTCCACGTTGTATTTTCCCAGCACCCCATTTTCGGCCACAGCCACCGCGGTATTGAGCCCCGTCTGGCCGCCCAAAGTGGGCAAAAGCGCGTCCGGATGTTCTTTGGCGATGATTTTTTCCACCGCTTCGGGAGTGATGGGCTCCACATAGGTACGGTCGGCCATTTCCGGGTCGGTCATGATCGTCGCGGGGTTGGAATTAATCAGCACAACTTCATAGCCTTCTTCGCGCAGGGCTTTGCAGGCCTGCGTGCCGGAATAATCAAACTCACAGGCCTGGCTGATAATGATCGGACCGGAGCCAATGAGCATAATTTTTTTGATATCGGTTCGCTTCGGCAATTTCTATTCCCATTCGATTGTGCTGGGCGGTTTGGAGCTGATATCGTAAACTACGCGGTTGACACCGCGCACCTCGTTAATGATGCGGTTGGACACGCGCGCCAGAAAATCATGCGGCAGGCGCGCCCAGTCGGCCGTCATCGCGTCATCGCTGGTCACGGCGCGAATCGCCACAATGTTTTCATATGTCCGCTGATCGCCCATAATGCCCACGCTTTTGAGCGGCAGCAAAACGGTGAAAGACTGCCAGAGTTTATAATAGAGATTCGCCGCGCAGATTTCGTCCAGGAGAATCTTATCGGCTTTGCGCAACACGTTCAGGCGCTGAATGGTAACATCGCCGATAATGCGAACAGCAAGGCCGGGCCCCGGAAAAGGTTGACGCCAGACCACGTCATCGGGCAGACTCAGCTCTTTTCCCAAGAGTCGCACTTCATCTTTGAACAAATGCTTAAGCGGTTCGATGAGCTTGAGTTTCATTGTTTTGGGCAAACCGCCGACATTGTGATGCGATTTAATCACGACGGAAGGCCCGCCAAAGGCGGAGCGCGATTCAATCAGATCCGGATACAGCGTTCCCTGCGCCAGAAGTTTAACTCCTTTGATTTTGTGTGCTTCCCTGTCAAAAACCTCAATAAAAGTGCGGCCAATTATTTTTCGCTTTCTTTCCGGATCAGCTACCCCTCTTAATTTTTTTAAAAAAACTTCGCCCGCACGAACAACGCGCAGATTTATCTGCAAATATTTTTTAAACATGTCGATAACGCGTTTCACTTCATTAGCGCGCAGGACACCATTATCCACAAAAACACAGGTTAACTGACGACCGATAGCCTTGTGCAACAGCACCGCGGCCACGGATGAATCAACGCCGCCGGACAGCCCCAGAATGACTTTTTCTTTTCCCACCTGCGCGCGAATATCATCAACTGTATTTTCGATAAAAGATTTCATAGACCAGGATTTTTCGCAACGGCAGATATCAAAAAGGAAGTTGGCTATTATTTTCCTGCCTTCTTTGGTATGCGCCACTTCCGGATGAAACTGCAGGCCATAAAAACGGCGGGAGGCATCCTCAGCTGCCGCCACCTGCGTATTGCCCGTGGAGGCGGTGGCAACAAATCCCTCCGGCAGCTGACCTACGGAATCGCCGTGACTCATCCAGCAGGGGGTTTTTGTTTCCACACCCGCAAAAATTCCATTTTGTTCTTTTATGTTCAGTTCGGCAAAGCCGTATTCGCGCTTTTGGGAGCCGATAACTTTGCCGCCCAGGGTTTCCATCATAAACTGCATGCCGTAGCAGATGCCCAGAATCGGAATGCCAAGATTAAAGATGTCACGGTCCGTGCGCGGCGCGCCTTTGGCGTAGATACTTGCCGGACCGCCGGATAAAATGATGCCCTCCGGCGCCAGCTCTTTTATATTTTTGACACTGATGCCGGGCGGCTCGATTTCGCAATAAACTTGATGTTCGCGCACGCGTCTGGCGATAAGCTGATTGTATTGGGAGCCGAAATCGATAATGAGAATCATTTGGTTTTCCTCTGATGTTTTTTTATCATGGAGACAAATTCTTCAAAGAGATATTCCGTATCGCGGGGCCCCGGCGCGGCCTCTGGATGATACTGCACGCTCATGGCCGCGGGAAGCTTTATACCTTCGGATGTGGCATCATTGAGATTGGTAAAAGTTTTTTCAGCTTTTCCTTCCAGCGAATCCGGCACGACGACAAATCCGTGATTCTGGGAGGTAATTTCCACCCTGCCTGTTTCCAGATTCTTTACCGGCTGATTGATGCCGTGATGACCGAACTTGAGCTTGCAGGTATGGCCACCCACGGCTTGGCCGATGATCTGATGCCCCAGACAGATACCGAAAACCGGTTTTTTGCCCAGCATCTCGCGCGCTGTATTCACAATATAAGGAAGCGCCGCCGGATCGCCGGGGCCGTTGGATAATAAAACACCGTCCGGATTGTAAGAAAGGATTTCGTCGGCGCTCGTCGCCGCGGGCAGAACAACCACTTCACAGCCGTTTTTCTCCAATAGTCTTAAGATATTGTATTTCACGCCACAGTCGAGCACGACCACGCGCGGTTTTTTCGCGGATTTTTTCGCGGGAATTTTTCCCGCCTGCGGCACGCCTCCATACCACAAATAAGGCCTCGCGCATGCTACTTCGCACACGAGATCGCGCCCGACAAGACCAGGATAATTATTAACTTTTTCGCGGAGCTCCTCCGCATTAAAACTCACGGTGGAGATAATACCTTTCATGGAGCCGGCCAGACGCAGGCGGCGCGTGAGCGCGCGCGTGTCGATGCCCTCCATGCCGATTTTTCCGCGTTCTTCAAGAAATGATTTGAGGCTTTTGGTCATCCGCCAGTTGCTGGGACGCGGCTGATACTCCCGCACGACAAAACCTTCCAGATGGATACCCGCCGATTCCATATCCTCATTGCTGATGCCGTAATTTCCCACCAGCGGATAGGTCATCGCGACAATCTGACCTTTATATGACGGATCTGTTATAATTTCCTGATAACCGGTCATGCCGGTGTTGAAAACGACCTCGCCTAAAGTTTCGCCCTCCCCCGCGAAAGCAAAACCATCAAAAATGCTTTTATCCTCCAGAACCAGGATCGCCCGACGTTGCTTATTTAAGAGGGGCATGTAAAAATTTATCTCCGACGGAAAAGGGGATTTTTTGCTTACATTCTTGCGGCACTCATTAGAGACGCCAATGAAAAAACCGTTTAATATATTTTGCTTTCTGTTCTGCCGGCACACAGCAGGCGCTTTTATCTTTTCCCCTTACAGAATCAACGCCTCTGATGGAGGAGGCAACTTTTTACCCCCTCCATGAGAGGAATTATTAATTAATAAACAAAATCTCCCAGAATTTCGGCAAAGGCCAGATTTCGTCATCCACCAGTCCTTCCAAGGCATCCACATATTCGCGCATTTCATCCATTTTCGGTTTAACTTTAGCGCTGAGCATCTCTGCTTTTTTCTGCTCGTCATGAACCGCGCAGGCCGCTTCCACTCGAACGCGAATTTCCTTATCCGTGGCATAAACATTGTTGATGAGGTCCATGACCTTTTTTAAAAGTTCAACCTGGGAAGAAACAACTGCCGCGCTGCCGAGCGCTTCCCTGGTAGCGTTAATCGCTTCGGCCAACTTTTTTTGATAGCTCACTGCCGCCGGAATAATTTGATTCATGCAGATATTATGGAGGCACTTAATTTCAATTTCCATGTCCTTCATGTAGCGTTCCAAATGAATCAACTGACGGGATTTTAACTCCACACGGGAAAGCACTTCGTACTTCTCAAAAAGACTCAGCGCTTTTTCGGTAACCAGCGCTTTGAGCGCCGTGGGCGTTGTTTTTTCATTGGGCAGACCTCTTTTTGCCGCTTCCTCCTCCCATGCCTTGCTGTAATTATCGCCGTTGAAAAGAACAGGTTTTATTTCTTTAATTTCTTCTTTCAGCACTTCAAAAACAGCTTTATTGACGTTGCCATTCTTCGCTTTTATTTTTTCCGCCAGTTCATCGATGCTTTCCGCAACGATGGTGTTAAGCGCGATAATCTGCGTGGAAATAGATTGGGAGGAGCCAACTGCGCGGAACTCGAATTTATTGCCGGTAAAGGCAAATGGTGACGTGCGGTTGCGGTCAGTGTTATCCTTGCTCACCTGATAAAGAGAGGAAATTCCCAGATCAATGATTTCCGCGTTGGTCGCTTTGGTCACCGTGCCTTTTTCGATACATTCAAGAATCTGCGTTAATTGCTCGCCCAAAAACACGGAAATAATCGCCGGCGGCGCTTCATTGGCGCCCAGGCGATGATCATTCCCATAAGAGGCTACAGACGCACGGAGAATATCGGCATGTTTATAGACGGCGCGGACAGTTGCAATCAAAAACACCAAAAACTGAATATTGTCCTGTGGCGTGGTTCCGGGGTTGAGCAGATTATTGTCGTTATTGTCGGACAGCGACCAGTTAACGTGCTTTCCCGAACCGTTGATTTTGGCAAACGGTTTTTCATGCAAAAGCGCGGCCAAACGATGTTTTTTGGCAACATACCTCAATGTTTCCATCACCAGTTGATTATGGTCGATGGCTAAATTAGCCTCTTCATAAACAGGGGCAATTTCATATTGACTCGGCGCGACTTCGTTATGTCTGGTCTTTGCCGGTATTCCCAGTTTAAACAGTTCTTCTTCCGCATCATGCATAAATGAAGATACGCGCTCTTTGATGCTGCCGAAATATTGGTCTTCCAGTTCCTGACCTTTAGCCGGAGGAGCCCCCACCAACGTCCTGCCGCTTAGGACGAGATCTTGCCGTTTATAGTAGTAATCCATATCTATAAGAAAATATTCTTGTTCCGGTCCAAGATTTGAATAAACTTTTTTAACATTTTTAGCGCCTAAAAGCTTTAGCATAGCCGTGGCGCTTTTGTTCAAGGCTCGTATAGACCGCAAAAGCGGCGTTTTTTTGTCCAGTGCCTGACCGGTATAAGAAATAAAAACGGTTGGTATACAAAGCGTTGTGGAAATGCCGTTACGCTTAATGAAGGCCGGCGAAGAAATATCCCATGCCGTGTATCCTCGCGCTTCAAACGTGGCCCGAATTCCTCCGGAAGGGAAACTTGACGCATCCGGTTCTCCCTGCACCAGCTGCTTGCCGGAAAACCTTTCAATCACTTCGCCCGGCGCGATCGGATCAACAAAAGCGTCATGCTTTTCCGCTGTGATACCCGTCATCGGCTGGAACCAGTGCGCGAAATGAGTGGCTCCTTTTTCCAGCGCCCATTCCTTCATCGCATGCGCGACAACATTAGCCGTTTCCTCATCCAACGGCGTATCTTCGTTTATCGCCGCGATAATTTTCTTAAAAACATCCTTGGGAAGCTTTTCTTTCATTACCTTATGGCTGAAAGTGTCTTCGCCAAAATACTGCGAGACGGGAACAAATTTTTCCTTTTCAATGGAGTATTGTCTTTCTGCAGCAATTGTTAACTCTTTCTTTTTCATAAATATACCATCCTAGTTTTAAGTTCTTATTCCAAAGGTTTATTTTCCACCATATACCAAACGCCGGTGGGACAAGCGCCGGCGCAAAATCCACAGCCGATACATAATTCATCGTCAACAACATATTCATAGGCTTCTTCCCCAAGCGCTCTTCGCGAAATAGCTTGCTGTGGGCAAACGATTTCACATAAACCACAGTCGCGGCAAGCGCCGCAGGATGCGCACCGGGCAGCGCATGTTTTTATATCAGAAATATTACTTTCGCGCCCGTCAAAATATTGAGTTTTTATCCGCGCAAAATCAATCACCGGAAGATTATTATAGGTATCCGTCCTGCCTTTTAAAATGCCATCTATAGCCGAAGCGGCAACCCGTCCCGCACCGATGGCTTCCGTAAGCAAACCCGGTTTAACCGTATCGCCTACCGCGTATACCTGCTCATCACTGGTCTGAAATTTTTCATCTACGACAATGAATCCTTTTTCCGTGGATATGCTTTCGGGCAAATAGGATAAATCGGGCGTATCGCCTACCGCGATAAACACCGTATCTGCTGGAATTAATTCGCCATCCGTCAGCTGCACGCCTACTTTTCTTATTGCCTTGACCGCGTGAGGCCAGATAAATTTAGCACCCGCCGCCTCGGCACTGCGTCTCTCCGGACCGAAAGAAGCGGGCTTTTGGACATCAATCAACGTAATGCTTTTCGCGCCCTGACGGGCGGCCTCCGCGGCGACGTCGCAGCCAACATTGCCCGCGCCGATGATCACCACATTTTCGCCCACCTGCACGCTGTCGAGCTTGCTTTGCCGCAGAAAATCCAGCGCCGTCACCGCTTTTTCTATTCCTTCCACGGGAATTTTGCGCGGCTTGCTCGCCCCGGTAGCGATAACAATGAAATCAAAGTCATTTTTCAGTTTTTCGAACTTATCTTTAGTTAAGACCGTCTCTAAATTAATATGCGGAATATTTTTCGCGAACCTTGTTATCTCTTGCGCAAAAACATCATGCGAAATTCTGCTTTGAGGAATTGTTTCGGCAATCTTCCCTCCCAGTTGTTTTTTCCCTTCGAATATAACCGGTTCATGACCGGCCAACCATAACTGCCAGGCTACCGACAAACCGGCGGCGCCTCCGCCAATCACGGCAATTCTTCTTCCTGTCGCCGGCTCGCGTTTCGGTTCCTTCGCCTCCAGCGAAGCCTTACCCAAAACACGAACATCCACTGCGGGCAGATTGACTATCCGGCGCGAACAATTTTGCATGCAAAGATTGGGGCAGAGATACCCGCAAACCGTGGCAGGAAAAGGACTATACTGTAGGGCCAGGTCAACGGCTTCTTGTACTTTACCTTTGCGGATAAGCGCCCATCTTTTCTGCACGGGAATTCCCGTTGGACAATGAGCCTGACAGGGAGGCAGATATTTTTCGTTTTCCCAGATGGGAACAAAGCGCCGCAGTTCACCCGTGGTGATCACACCGATGGGCGAGCGGTCTTCAGCGGACAAATCTCCGATTAATCCTCCGTCGCCTAGTTCGCCTTCCCAAACGTCAAGTCTGTAAGACGACATCGGGCGCAGCTTCCTGCCGGTTTTTTCATAAGGCTTCAGGGCAATCAAAAGCTGCCATTCCGCGCGCTTGGCGGAAAGATCACCAAATAAATACTGCTTGCCAATCGCCTGTAAAAATATTTTCAGATTTTCCTTAAGCCAGCGCCATTCATCTTCAGGCAATTCAGTAACCAGTTTGGCGTCGGATAAGCTATAAGAGCTTTGTTTTCCCCGAAAGAATATTTTTCCGCCGACCATTCCCACACAGGGGCGATAGCCCAAAACATCTTTTCCCTCTTCCGTACCGACGCCACACACAACGGCAACGCCGCCAGCCATGAATTCAGCAAACGAGTCGCCGGCTTTGCCCATCACCCACAGCTCGGGCGGTTCGAAACGGGGATTATGTTTAGTCATCGTCATGCCGCGCGCGCCAATATCACCATCTATATATATTTTCCCCTGAGCCATGGCGTTGGCAACGCCGTTAGAGGCATTGCCGTGAACGATTATTTTTGCTCCGGCGTTCAGCCAGCCCACATCATCCGATGCCAGCCCAAAAGTTTCAATCAATGTGTTGGGAAAACCCATCGAACCCAGGCGTTGCCCGGACGTGCCCAATACGTTAACGGTGATTTCTTCTTCACCCGCGCGCCAGAGGCGTCCGCCGATACCGTGCTGGCCGTAAGCGGTAACTTCAATATGACGATAACCGTCAGAAACCGCCTTTTGTACGCGCTCCTCCAGAATCCGCGATTCAACGCGAGTATTGTTTTCAAAACCTGTTATTTTTATCGACTCTCTTTTCGCCATGGCTTTTTATCTGCTTTCCGTTCTACAGGACGTATTTAATTTTTAATCTTTCCGCGGCGGCGGCATCAGCTATTCCCAGCGCATCGGACATGCCAATCGGTAAAGAAGTAGAGCGTCCCAGTGGAGCGAATATCTTTTTTAATTCCGTATCAAACCCTAAATAAACATCAACAACGCGCTTCGCTACTTTTTCCGGATCGAGACGACGATCCAACCGTGCGTCCTGCGAAGTAATTCCTTTAGGGCAAAGACCGATATTGCAGATATTGCACCTGTCGCTCTCCGAGCCAAGGCAGCCCGCGGCCGCCTGCATAATGTATTTTCCAATTTGCACGCCACTCGCTCCCAGCATAATCAGCGCAGCGGCGTTGGCGGCCAGATTGCCGTTTTTACCGATGCCGCCTCCGGCAAATAAAGGAATCTCATTTTGTTTACCCAGCTTGACCAAATTTAAATAAGCGTCACGCAGGTTACTGGCTATGGGATGACCCATATGGTTCATCGAAACGTTATAGGCGGCGCCCGTGCCGCCGTCTTCACCGTCAATGGCCAGTCCTGCGGCATAAGGATTTCTGGTTAAATTATTCAGAACAGCCAATGTTGTGCTGGTGGCGGATATTTTCGGATACACCGGCACGCGGAAACCCCACGCCATCGACATGGATTGAATCATTTTAGCCACCGCTTCCTCGATGGAGTATTTGGTCTGATGCGTCGGCGGACTGGGCAAATTGACGCCCTGCGGCACGCCGCGGATTGCCGCGATGAGCTTATTCACTTTATACCACATCAAAAGCCCGCCGTCACCAGGCTTGGCGCCCTGACCGTATTTAATTTCAATCGCGCAGGGATCTTCCTTCATCTGCGGCAGGTTGTGAATAATTTCATCCCACCCGAAATAGCCACTGGCGATCTGTAAAATCACGTATTTTAAAAAACGTGATTTTAAAAGGCGCGGCGGACACCCGCCTTCACCCGTGCAAATACGCACCGGCATTCCTAATTCCTCATTAAGGTAGGCAACGCCCATCTGCAGGCCTTCCCACATATTGGGGGACAGAGCGCCGAAAGACATCGACCCGATTATCAGCGGATAAATTTCGCGCACCGGCGGCATCCAGCCCTCTTCTCTGCTCACCTTGAGCATTTCTTCCGGAGGAAGCACTCTGCCCAAAAGAGTGCGCAGTTCGAATTCATGCCGTCCCGCGTCGAGCGCCGGGTCGGTCAGCATGGAAATGCGGACAAACTTTATTCTATCCAAAACGCTGTCCGCGGAATTGCGGCGGCCGCCTCTGCGTCTGGGTTCACCCGCCTGATTAACATGAAAGCGCAATTTGTCAATTTCATCGCCGCGCACGGGAATGATCGCGCCGTTGGGGCAAACCAAAGTGCACATGCCGCAGCCTACGCAGGCATGCGCGATGTCGGTGCGCTGGACAATGCCGTGATACACGGAAAACAAATTAGTCGCTTTTTCTTCCAGGCCGATGGGGACCTGCAAAACGCGTTTGCGATGCACGCCCAGTTCAATCGCACGCACAGGACACACAGAGGTGCAGTTGCCGCAAAGGGTGCACTTGTCCTTGCTCCAGTGAATCTGCCAGGGCAAATCCTTGATGCTCAATGTTGAGGGGTTAGCGCATCCCATTGATTCCATTTTTCTATCTCCTGACGCTCTTGACGAACTAAAATTGTTTCATACTTCATGGGCTGGAAATCCAGATTAATATCTCTTTCCGGTATCGCCGCGTCCAAACCGCACATTTCCGAAGAAAAGGCGAAGATGCCGGGACGGCCACCTACAATGCCGGGTCTCAATTTTTTAGAATCCTGCACCATGAACATGGATTTATCCGGCAGACATCCGATAACGCAGTTCGGGCCGTCGATGATCAGTGGACGGCAGCTCTGTTTTAATTTTTTCAGCCACAGGCCGTTGGGATGGCGTTCCAGTTCGTCATCCTTAAGCGGCGTGATAATATGCTTATACATTTCCATTCCCAGCCCCAGATAATTGCGCATATAATGCAGGATGTGTGTAAACAACTCAGAGTCTGATTGGTATCCGACATAACCGGGAAAATTACGCGAAGAGAGAAATTCGCGTATGGGCACAAAAGCCGTGTTTTCACCGTTGGTCATCGTGGAGATACCTTGAAGAAAGAAAGGGTGACAGGCGTAGATATTAATCGCGTAATTTGTATTCTGCCTGCCTTGACTCAGGATTACACGCGCCATAAGCTCTTTTCGGTCTAAACCGAGATACTCGGCCACCGCCAATGGATCACCAACTTCTTTAAGCATAATCACATCCGGCCAGAAGCTGAAAATCAACATTGATTCGTCTTTCTCCCCCATCTGACGCAGTTGCAGCTGAATCATCATCAGGCGAAATTGAATTTCTTCTTCGGGCAGACCTTTCCAATCCGGCGGATATTCATAAACACGAATTACATAGTTATCCCTTTTCGGAGTCCCGGGTGGAGGATTTTTTTCCGGTTTGATGGAAAGCTTATATTTAACCATAAAGTCCAAGTCGATCATAAAGCGATCAAGAGTTTTTATACCTTCATTTGAAAAAATACCTGAAAGTATCGGCTCATCTTTAAAATTTTGAAATTGATCTCCCAGGTCCGTAAGAAACAAACCTACGCCTGAACCATCGTGCCCTTCTTTCATTACATCAATGGCGCGGATAGCCGTCATCGGTGAAAGCAACTCTTTGGACGTCATCGCAAACAGTCGACACATTTATTATTTTCTCCTAAACCTTGGCTACATAAAATCCACTGATA
>ERZ795031.3690-NODE-3690-length-13521-cov-6.524135_pt1 | contig 13521 bp, 9 predicted proteins | sample MGYA00375123_ERZ795031 | MGnify/ENA primary metagenome ERZ795031 (study PRJEB30166, sample SAMN05720159) | activated sludge metagenome | isolation source: anaerobic digester from wastewater treatment plant | place: USA | collected 2015-04-21 ... | reverse complement strand
TGGTGGGGCAGGGGGCGTCGAGAATGTGCTCGGTGATCTCGATGGCCGAGTCCACGCGGCCCCCGAAGGTGTCTATGACGAAGACCAGCGCGGCGGCTCCGGGGGCCTCCTCCTTTACGGCACGGCGCACCAACACGGCGACCCCGTCGGAGATTTCGCGGTCAATGGGACACACCACGGCGCGGGGAAGCGGAACGCCCTCCCCGCCCGCCTGATCTCCCCCGGAGAGGAGGAGCAGCGCGGCGCACAGCGCCAAACCATGTTTCCACCCGACCCGTGTCATGGAAATACCCTCTGGAAGAGTATACACCAGAACGCGCGCGGAACCTGCCCTGCTACTTCGCGTTTCCCGCCTCGGAGCGGACATAGGCCTCGTGCAGTTTTTCGATGCCCGCATCCTCCGCGCTTCCGCGGTGGATCACCACCCGGTACTTGAGCGTGAAAAACTTCCCGGGCTCCAAATCGTATGGTGTGGTGTGGGGCCAGGACTGTCCAAGGAATCCGTAGTTGCGCATGATCCAACCGGGATGCGGGTATCCCGGCAGCGAGGGGTGCTGGAACACGGCCAGACCGGAGAGCTTTTCCGAGCCCTTCTCCACCGCAATGGACACATCCGCCCACGGCGAGGCGAGCTCCAGCACATCCTTTTCTATCTTCCCCGCGGCGGCCGTGAAGTGCATGGGCTTCCGTTTTGAGTCGGGCCGGAGGCAGAGCCCGCCGTAGCCCTTGTTGCCCGTGGTGGCGCCGCGCACGGTGATGGTCTCCTTTCCGACATTCTCAAACCGCAGCGTCAGGTCCATCGCGCGGGTGTCCCCCTCCACGGGAAGCACCACCATCTCGGCCGTCTCACGGACAACGGGGGCGTCCGGCGCGTCGTCGAAAACCCAGACGCACTCCGAGGTCAGGCGGGCGGACTTCTCGTCGGCCTCCTTTGTCAGCCATTTCACAAACACCTGGCGGGCGCCGTCCAGCGACCAGACATCCATTTTGCGCCCGCCCACGGTGCTGTCCGGCCAGGCCCAGAAAAGGCCGCGGTGATGGTAGTGGTCCCAGGGAAAATCCTCCGTCAGCACCTCGCCGTCCAGTCCGTACAGGGGATGGATGTAGCCCCCGCGGGTGAACTTCTCCGGAACCCCCTTGGGCGCTTTCACCGGATCAGCGCAGTAGACCATCACCGGCACCCCGCCGTCCAGCACGGTGACTTTTCCCGCCTCTTCCGCGAGCGAGAAGGCCCCCGTGGCCGCCAGTGACGCGATCGCCATTGCCATGAAAGACATGTCATTCCCTCCGTGGGTGTTCGTCCGCAACGCAACCATTCTTCACCCCGGGACGCCTCCGGGTCAAACTTTGCGGCGCGCCGCGTTGCGCGGCCCGCGTGCGGCGGATACAATCGGCTTGACAAAAGGAGGCTCTCCCATGAATATCGCCGCGGCCCTGCTGCTCCTGATCGCCGTCCCCGACATGCTTGCCGTGGACACCACGACCGTGGTCCGGGAGACCAGTCCGGACCTGTGGGGTGTCTTTTTTGAGGAGATCAACCATTCCGGGGACGGCGGACTTTACGCGGAAATGGTGCGCAACCGGAGTTTCGAGGACAACCAGGTGCCGGCGGACTGCACGGCGGACGACACGGCCTTCATCAGCCCCACGGGATTCCGGTTGGAGAAGGGGGACCAGGCGGCGCCCCTTCCCGGCTGGAAACTGGTCACGCAGGACGCCAAGGCCCGAGTTCTGCTCGACACGGGGAGTCCCCTTGCCCCTCAGGCCCCCGCCTCGGCGCGCGTGACAGTGGAGTCGGTCGGCGCCGGAGGCTGGGCGGGCCTGATGAACGGGGGATTTTGGGGCGTGCACGTGCGGAAAGGGGCTCGGTACCGCCTTTCCCTGCATGCCCGCGGGGAGGGCGTCACCCTGACGGCCTTCCTCGCCTCCCGTGACGGCAAACGGCGTTATGACACCCGCCTTCTCGGCCCGGTTTCCGACGAATGGCGGCGCTTGGAGGCGGTCCTCTCCCCCGCGGCGACCGACACGGACGCCGTGCTGGTCATCAGCGCGGAAACCCCCGGCGTGTTCAGCCTCGACATGGTCTCCCTTTTTCCGGAGGAGACCTTTCTCGGCCGGGAGAACGGGCTGCGGCCGGACCTGGCCGAGATGATTGGCGCGCTGAAACCGGCCTTCATCCGGTTTCCCGGCGGGTGCATCGTCGAGGGGTTCACCCCCGAAACCGCCTGGGACTGGAAGGAGACCATCGGCGACCCCTCGGCACGCCCCGGACGGCAGAACCTCTGGGGATACCGGGCCACCGACGGCCTCGGCTACCACGAGTTCCTTCAGTTCGCGGAGGACATCGGCGCGGCGCCGATTCTCGTGGTGAACTGCGGGATGACCTGCCAGGGGCGGAAGCCGATTTTTCAGCCGCTGGAAGACATGGACCGGTATGTCCAGGACGCGTTGGACGCGGTCGAATACGCCATCGGCGGGCCGGAGACCGTCTGGGGGGCGCGGCGCGCCGCCAACGGCCGTCCCGAACCCTTTGACCTGCGGTACATCACCATCGGCAACGAGAACGGGGGGCCGGAGTATCAGGAGCGGTACGCCCTCTTCGCCCGCGCGTTCCGGGAGAAGCAGCCCGACATCCGGCTCATCTCCAACAGCCCGGTTCCGGGGTCGCCGGCGGACTACGAGGAGCACCACTACTACATGACCCCGCAGTGGTTCGCCGCCAACGCGGAGAAGTATGACACCTACGACCGGACGCTCCCGAAAGTTTTCGTGAGCGAATACGCCGCCAACACCGCCGCCGGAAAAGGAAATTTGGAGGCCGCCGTGGGCGAGGCGGCGTTCATGATCGGTCTGGAGAACAACAGCGACATCGTGGCCATGGCCGCCTACGCCCCGCTGTTCTGCCACGAAAACGACCGCAAGTGGCCCGTCAATTTGGTCGTCTTCGACAGCCACCGCGTCTATGGCACCCCGTCCTGGCATGTCCAGAAGCTCTTCGCGGAAAACCTGCCCGACCGTCTCCATGCCGTGGACTATCCCCGCCTCGGGGAGGAAATCTCGCTGCGGGAAGGCCGCATCGGCGTGGGCACCTGGCGCACCCGGGCGGAGTTCAAGGACATTGAGGTGACCGGAACGGGCGCGTCGCCGGAACCCTGGCGCGCGGCCGACCACCCCGGGGACTGGACCTTCTTCGACGGGGAATGGTCCGTTGCGGACGGGGTGCTCTCCCAGTCCGACCTCGGCCCCAACCGGGTCGCGCTGACGGGAAGTCCCGACTGGACCGACTGCACCCTCCGCTTCAAGGCCCGCAAACTGGCCGGAGGCGAGGGGTTCCTGGTGCTCTTCCGCGCCTCGGACAGCGGCACCTGGCACTGGATCAACCTGGGCGGCTGGGGCAACACCGCGCACGGCCTCGAGTCGTGCGTGCAGGGCGCCCGCTTCGGCGAGTCCCGGCGCCTCCCCGGCAAGATTGAGACGGGGCGCTGGTACGACATTGAGGTCGCCGTGCGGGGGGAGACTGTCACGGTCACTTTGGACGGCGCGCGCGTGATGGCGGAGCCCCTGCCCTCCCTGCGCTCGCCCGGCATCACGGCCAACGCGGGGCTGGACACGGAGACGGGGGACCACATTATCAAGGTTTCCAATTTCCTCGACCGGGCCTGGGAGACCACCGTCACCCTGAAGGGCGTGTCAGGCCCCCTTGAGGGGACGGCGACCGTCCTCTCGGCGGCGGAGAGAACGGCGGAGAACAGCCTTGACCATCCCGGCGCGGTCATCCCGGCAGTCTCCGTCGTGCGGCATCCCCAGGGATCCTTCGCCCACTCCTTCCCCGCCTGCTCTGTCACGGTTCTGCGCCTGCACCCCGCAGGGAGGCGGTCCGAGGCGCGAGCACTCCTGAAAATGTGAGGGGACGCTATTGGGTCCCGGAACCCGTCCCGCGCAACACCCTGGCCAGCGTTCTTTTCATCCAAACGGCCTGGTCAAGAACGCCGACTTTGCCCAGCGCCTTTGCCAGGGCCGCCCGCCGAAGCCGTCCCTGGATGTCGCGCCCAATGAACGGTGCCCGGTTCCGCTCTTCCGCGGAGAGCTTCCCCTCTTCCCCCAGGCTGTCGAGGTACGTCTTCAGGAAGCGCCCGCTGACATCGGGGCACTTCTGCTCCACCGCTCTGTCGCTCCGGTCCAGGGAAAGCCCCAACTCGCGCATTCGGGACTGGAACCGGTTCAGCCGGTCCAGCCGAATGTCAAGGGTGTTGCGGCCGTCCCGGGTGCGCCATTCGGCGGTGTGTCCATGGTCCTCCATTTCAATGCCGAACTCCCCCCTGCGTTTCCACAGGTCGGAATAGGCGACATGAAAGGTGGCCACGCTGACCACGCAGTCAATGCTGTTGCGGTTTCTCTCAATGAAACGGATGGTCGCCTGGAAATGCTCCTCCGTCTCCGTGGGGAACCCCACGATGATGTTGATCTCGACGCGCATGCCCGCATCGTGGCAGTTCCGCAAAAACTCGGCGGCCGACTCCTCGGTGTGGTATTTGTTCATGCCCCCGAGCGTCTCGTTGCACCCGCTCTCCAGGCCGACGATGGCCACGGTGAGGCCGGAACGCCGGAGCTTCTGGAACAGCTCGGGCTTCATGCCGCGGTGCGCCATGAGGTTTCCGCCGTAGTCCACCGACAGTCCCCGCCGGAGAATCTCGTCCGCCTTCTCCTCCAGGACCTTCACGCTCCCGTTCATCAGCGGGTCGTTGTAGATGAAGAACTGCGTGCCATAGCGCTCCTTCAGGAACTGGAGCTCGTCCACCTGGTGCGAGGCGGACCGGGTGCGGTATCCCGGCGTTCTGTGCCGGTCATTGCAGAAGACGCACCTCCCGATGCACCCCCGGCTCCCCATCAGCGGAAGGTCCGGAACGTCATAGAGCCCGAGGTCAACCTCCTCGAAAGTGGGCCAGGCGATCTCGTCAAGGTTCTGGATCAGCGGCCGGGGCACCGTGAGGCGCCAGCCGTCGCCGTCCGGCAGGTAAAGGCCGGGCACCTCCTCCAGGTTTTTGAAGTCGCGGTCCAGGACATCGCGCAGCGTGTGCTCGCCCTCGCCCATGCAAATGGCGTCAACGGCTCCGGGGGAGACGCCGTACAGGTCGGTGTGATAGTAGAGGGCATACCCCCCGAAGACGATCTTCTTGCGGGGAAAACGCTCGCGGACCATGCGGGCGAGGAGCAGGGACATGTCCCGGTTGGTGGCGGTGACTGAGAAGCCGACCACGTCGCCCTGGATGCGGTCAATGTCGAGAAACGCGGCCAGGAAATGGAACGCCCCCTTGACCCACCCCTGATGGTAGACCGGATCCGTCCAGAGGTCCCCCATGCCCAGACGGCGGCACAGATCATACAGCTCGATGTTGTAGTCCAAATACTGCACAGTGCGTCCGAGAGACCGGAGGCGCTGGCAGATGTAGGCGGTTGAACAGGCCGGCTCCCGCGAATCCCACTTGGGCGCCATGATGACGGTCATATCAACAGACACTGTGTCGTCCCTCCGTTGCGGATATCCGGGGGAAGTATATCAAAAGGGCTTCCTCCCGGCACAGCGGCGAAATAGAAAAGGCGTCCCCGCGCTGGAGCGCGAAGACGCCGGTGAAAGCAGATATCGGGGGGAGACTACTTCGCGAGTTCCTTGGCGAACTCCTCGAAGGCCCTCACGCACTGGGAAATCTCGGGAAGGGAATTGTCCCAGTTGTGCTCGTACTCGATGCTGAACACGGCCTTGACGTCGCGCTTCTTCAGCTCCGCGAGGATGTCCTTCACGTTGCAGACGCCGGTGCCCCAGACCACGTCATGCGCCTCGCGGTTGCCGAACTCGTTGAGATCCTTGAAATGCAGGGAGACGATCCTGCCGGCGTCCGCAAGCGCGACCACCGCCTCTTTGGGGTCCACACCGGACCGGGGCCAGTGGCCCGTGTCCGCGCAGGAGCCGACGCTCTTGCTAAGCCCGTCAGTGGCCTTGAGGACGCTCTTGTAATCCCAGTACATGCTGGGCTTGGGGTGGTTGTGAATGGCGACCTTGATGCCATACTCGTCCGCGAGCTTCGCGATGGCGGACAACTGGTTCTTGGCGGGCTCGGAGACGATGGTCTCAACGCCCATGGCCTTGGCGAAGTCAAACAGCTTGCGGGCCTCCGCCTCGTCCTTGGAGATGCCGACCACGCCGTAGTTCACCAGTGTGACGCCCTTCGATGCGAGATAGGCGAGCACCTCCTTCTGGAGCTCCGGGGACATGTTCTGGTCGAAGGTGACATCCTCCGGCTTGTCCTTGCTCAGGCGCTGGCCGGGGTAGGCCTCGATGTACTTCAGGCCGATGGAGGCCGTCTTGTCCACGGCCTCGTAGAAGGTGAAGCGGTTGAAACTGTAGGCCTGGCAGCCGACGCGCCATCCGAGGGACTCCGCCGTGGGCGCCCCGCCGGTGTAGAGGTCCTGGGAAACCGCCGGAAAGGCGACCGCGAGGCCCGCGGCAAGCACTAGCAGGGAAACATGGTTCATGGTCATTGTCCGAACTCCCGTCCCCTGGAAACCAGGGGCGCACGTTTTTCCGCGTCACAAGCGGGACAGCCCCGCAACCGGTGTATTCTAACGAATCCCGCGGCGAAATCAAAACACGCGCCCGTCTTGGCCGCGGGGCGTCCGGTCGGGTATGATTGTCCGCTGAACAGGAACCGCCCCCGCGGGGGCTCACCAGGTCAAGGAGTCAACAGAAGACATGGTAAAGCAGAAGAGTCCGCTCACCGTTGGCGTCATCGGAACCGGCGCGATTGCGCGGGACCAGCACCTTCCCTACTGGCGCGAGCTGGAGGAGGAGGGGCGTGTGCACATCGTCGGCCTGTGCGACATTGTCAAGGCGCGCCGGGAGGAGGAGGCCGCCAAGTGCCGCGCGGCCAAAACCTATTCGGACATGCGGAAGATGCTGTCGGAGAACCGGTTCGACATCATCGACGTGTGCACGCAGAACCGCTTCCACTCCGTGGCCACCATCGCGGGTCTCCAGGCCGGGGCCAATGTGCTGGTGGAGAAGCCCATGGCGATGAATGTGAAGGAGTGCGAGGCCATGATCGCCGCCGCGAAGAAGGCGCGGAAAAAGCTCATGGTCGCCCAGCACATGCGCTTCGAGGCGCGCGCCCAGAAACTCAAGGAGGTCATCACCAGCGGGGCCTGCGGCGAGATCTACACCGCCGAGACCAAATGGCTGCGCCGCCGCGGCGTGCCGGGATGGGGCAAGTTCCACATCGCCAAGGAGTCCCTCGGCGGTCCGCTCATTGACATCGGGGTGCACATGATGGACCTGTGCGTGTGGCTCATGGGCTGCCCGAAGCCCGTCGCCGCCAGCGGCAAGGTCTACCGCAAGTTCGGCGACCGGAAGGATTTCTTCAACGCCGACTGGGGCACCCCCTACCCCCCCAAAGAGTTCGATGTCGAGGACTACGCGACCGCCTTCGTGCGGTTTGAGGGCGGGCTCACCATGCAGATGCAGGTGTCCTGGGCCGCCAACGTCCACGACGAGATCGAGAACATGTACATCCTCGGGGACAAGGGCGGCGTGGGCATCAACCCCCTGGGGTTCTTCAGCGCCGACCATGACTCGCTGAACCACACGACATGGGACTGGCTTTCGGCGGAGGACGGACACCGCCGCGAGGTGCGCCATTTCTGCGAATGCGTGGAGCAGAACCTTCCTGTCATGGTGAAGCCCGAGGAATCGCTCCGGATCCAGAAGATCATCGACGCGATCTATCTCTCGTCGGCGAAGAACAGGGAAATCGTCATCAAGTGACGTGAGCCCCCCCCTGAAACAAACCGCCCCGGCCGTTTCGGCGGCCGGGGTTATCTTCTTGTGCTGATGTGGGCCATGAGGTCCTGCAGCGCCCAGGCGCCGTGGGATGCGGGAAACTCGCCGGTGAAGCCGGCCATTTCCCGGGCGCGCGAGTCCACCTCGTTGTGGGTGATGAGGTAGATGGGCAGATCCCGGTGAAACTCCGGGATCATGCGGAGGCGCTCGCAGGTCTCGTAGGGGTTCAGCACCGGAAGCCGCTCGTCCAAGAAGACGACCAGAGGGTTTTTCCGTTCCGTTTCCATCACGGCCTCCAGGCCGTTGGACGCCCAGAACGCCTCATAGCCCAGCGCCTCCACCTCCGCCGAAAAGGGGATGTAGACCGACACGTCATCCGTGGCTATGATCACGAGCTCCACAAGAAATCGTCCCTATGGGTGGGGTGGTCCCCCGGCTTTATGTAAGAACACCCCGGAAATCTGCCTCATTTCCGACACACGCAGAAGCGCGCACGCCCCGAAATATACACCAACAGCCGCCCCGATGGAAACAAATACCCCTGCCGCCCGGGCAAGAAGGGAGACCGTGCCGAGATGCGCGGCGGCCGCTCCGGACACCCAGGCCGCGCAGGCGCCCATCAACAGAGAGGCCAAAAGCATCCTCCCGAGGGCGCCCGCAAAGCCCGCGTCCCAAAGGCGCCCGTATTTTCGGCAGAGAAGCGCGTAGACAACGAGGAAATTGACGGTGTACGAGATGCTGGTGGAAAGGGCCAGCCCCAGGTAGCCCATGGGCCGGACCAGGGCGATGTTCAGAAGTATGTTGAGGACCATGGCTGCGGTGGCGGCAATGACCGGGATATGGGTTTGCTGGGCGGCGTAAAACCCCTGAATCGAGACTTTCACCCAGGAAAACGAGAGCAGCCCGAGAGCCGCGTATCCCAGGGCGTCGGCGGCGAGCCGCGTGTCCTCCGGCCCGAACTTTCCCCGCTCGAAAAGCAGGCGCACCAGCGGTTCGCGCAGGGCCACCAGCCCCACCATGGCCGGAAACACCAGGAAGAAACTTTGGCGGAAGCCGTGCATTAAAGTGTCACGGACCACCCCGACCTCCCCCCGCGCCATGGCCCGCGAAATGGAGGGCAGAATCGCCACGGAAACGGCTACCCCGAAAACGGAGAGCGGAAGCTGCACCAGCCGGTTGGACGCGTACAGCGCCACCACCTTGTCCATCCCCAGCGAGGCCGCGAACATGCGCTCAATGACCTTGTTGACCTCGCCCGCCGACTGACCGGCAATCACCGGCAGCATGAGGAGCAGCACCCTTCCCACCGCGGGGTTGCGGAAATCGAACCGGGGGAGCAGCACGCCTGTGGCGCGGTGCATGTCCCAGAACATGTAGGCCCAGGTGCCCAGGCCGCCCACCCAGATGCCCAGCACCAGGGCCCAGGCGGGGTTCACGAACACCCGCGCGAAACCAACGCAGAAGACGGCCAGAACCACGTTCAGAATCACGGGAGACCAGGACGCGGACCCGTAGCGTTTCGCCAGAAACAGGGGGCCGCTCGCGAAAACGGTCATGCATATCATGAGGACATAGGGAAACGTCCACTGCAGCAGGCGCACCAGTTCGGAGAGTTCGGCCTCGTTCTGCGGCAGGTCCTCCCCGGTCACCACGGTCAGCATGCGCAGCAGTCCCGGGACGGCCGGCATGAGCGCCACGCCCAGCACGGTGATCACCGACAGGATGAGCATCATGAAGCCCATCACGGAGGCCACCGCCCGGCGGTAGGCCTCCTCCCCCTCCTTTTCCCTCTTTTCGGCGAACACCGGAATCAGCGCGGCGTTGGTCGCCCCCTCCCCCAGCATGTCCCGCAGCATGTTGGGCAGGCTGAACGCGAAAACAAAGGCGCCGAGCGCCTCCCCCTTGATGAAGTGGAAGAAGATCATGTCCCGGACCAGTCCGCTGACCCGGCTGAGCATGGTCCCCCCCGCAAACACGGCGGCGAACCGCGTCATGTCGCGCTTGGAGTCCATCAAGGGGTGTCTCCACCGGTGCGAACAGGGCGGATCCGGCGCCACAGGGCGGACAGGGACAAAGCCGAAAGGAAGAGTGCGGCAAGGATCCACCACGGAGCCATCCCGCCCGGTGCCTTCTCCGGAAGCGGCAGAATCCCCGCCATCCGCTGAGACCTGCCCGCCCCAACGGGAAACCGGTCCGCGGGAAAGGCCCGCATGCGGCCCTCCCCAAAATAGTGAATGTTCACGGGCTGGAACCGGCCGTAGGGGTCGAAGACCCCGGAAATCCCCGTGTTGGAGCAGTGTATCAGCGGGAGGCGGGACTCAATGGCGCGGAACCGGGCGATTTCCAACTCCTGCATGACGGCGCTGCTGGCCCCAAACCACGCCAGATTGGTGATGACGAGCAGGCAGTCCGCGCCCATCGCGCGCAGGTTCCCCGACATTCCGGAAAAGAGCACCTCGAAGCAGATCAGCGGGCCGACCTTTCGTCCGGACGCATCCAGAAGACGCTGTTCCTCCCCCGCAGAAACGCCGCCGAAGGCGATAGCCTCCAAGAACGGCAGATAGTCGCCGAAAGGGACATACTCCCCGAAGGGTGCCAGCCGAACCTTGTCATAAGAAGAAGGCGTGCCACCGTCCGGGGGGACGGCTTTCAGGGAATTGTAGGCGCGCCTTGTGGCGCGCTCGTCCCGTCCGTATCCCGTCAGCACCGTGCAGCCCACGTCACCAGCCAGTGCTTTCAGCCGCGTTTCCACCTCTTCGGCGGGCAGGGCATCCGGAACGGCGGCCTCGGGCCAGACCACCAAATCCATCTCGCCTTCCCGGGCAAGCGACCGTGTCATGTCCTCCAGGGTGTCAAAAAGGAACCCGGCATAATGGGGGTCCCACTTCACCTCCTGGGAAAACATGGGCTGGACAATGCCGGCACGGACGGGGGCTGTCTCCGAAACCGGGGGCTCGCGCAGCAGCGCACCCCCCGAAAATGCCACGCACACCAGCAGGACGGCAACGCCGGCATATGCAAGACGCTTTCCGCCTGTGATGACGAAGGCGAGATGGGCGTTTACCGCCACCAGAAGCAGAGAAACAAGCGACACCCCGCCTACGGCCGCCCACTGGGCCACGGAAAGCACGGGACCCTGGGTGTAGCCGAGAGCGCTCCATCCAAACCCCGTGAAGAGGTTGGCCATGCCGAGTTCCATGAACCACCACAGGAGCGCCAGTTCCAGCGCGCCGCCAAAGGCCCATCGGCGGCGTCCAGCGGCCCACAGGCCGCCGCATGCAGCCCAAAACAGCGCCAAGGCGACACAAAGGAGCTGCTGACCAAGAATCGCCCAGCCGCCGGCCCAGAAGATGTTTGCCCACAGCCACTGGAGTAGCAGCGAATGAAAGACGTATCCACAGAAGAGAAACCGGAGGAAGACGCCCCGCGGGGCCGCCTTGACACAGGACAGAAACAGGGGGACCAGGGCCACCCAGGCCAGAAAGTGGAGGTGCGCCGAAGGGAAGGCGAGAAACAGGGCCACAGCGGACACGCCCGGAGCGACCAGACGGGACACCCAGGGAGACCCCAGGATGCGCCGAAACAGGCCGGTGTGCCCGCCTGCAAGTTCCCTTTCCGGGAGGAGCGCATCCGCCCCGGTCCTCTTTAGGGCCTTTCCCATCATTCTCCTGCCTTGCCGAACCGCATGGAATACAGGCGGCTGTCCTTCATCACAAAACGCGCGCGCAGGTCCTTTCCGGCAAGCTCCGCCGGGGACTTTCCGGATTTCCAGGCCGCGGGCCGCGAGATGAAATTGCCGACAAGTTCCACAGAGTCCTCAATACCGAAGCCGGGAAAGACGTTCCCGTCCGCGTCCTGAAGCTCGACCCGCACCCCGCCGGCGGCCGAGGTTGCAAAATTTAACAGGAGCGCCTCCCCCTCGAAACGCAGGGGTTTCGTGACCATTTCCCCGCCGTTGTAGTCGGCGGCTACGGCGGCGAAACCGTCGAACCGCAGGGTGTGGCGGACGAGATGCGCGGTGGGCTGCCCGTAGTGATGCTGCACAAAGAAGGACATCTCGTTGGCGCCCGTGGGGACCACGCCGCAGGCGGGGTAGTTGGACCGGGAGGTCCAGTTTTCCACCCCGACCCCCGGCCGGATGAACCCCTCCATGAACGTGCGGTCGTAGAGCGCGCCGCCCCGGCTGGTCATCAGAACGCCGTCCGAGCAGTCCTTCCCATATCCGCCCTGAATTCCTAGGGCGGCGGCCTCGGCGTCCGACACCACAGTGCGCCCGGGCATGAAACGCGCCGCGAGGGCCACATAGACATGCGGTGCCCGGAAATAGGGGGTGGTCTGGTTGATGTAGATGTGCTCCAGCGGCGCGCCGCCGTTGCCCATCTCCTCCGGCTTCGCCCAGGTTACGAAGTCATCGGACACGGTCCGGCTGATCCAGCGGTACCCCGCGAAGGGCCCCTCCGACCAGGTCCGGAAATAGCAGACATACTTTCCCTCCGCCTCGGACCAGAAAGCGACGTTCTGGGAGTCGAAGGCCCCTTCGGTGATGACGCCCTTCTGCAGCATGTGCCAGTTCAACCCGTCCGGCGAGACAAAGGCGGCCAGTCCGGTCTCACTGGTTCCAGCGAGCGCCTTGTAGCGCTGTTCGGGGGGCACCCCCTCCCGCGCGTCATAAAAGGGGGCGAAATTGTGGGAATATGGCGCCGTTCCCGCCAGAATGACGTTGTTTTCGCGGGTGCCGTTCACTTCGTGCAGGCCGAGGAAGGGCTTGGTCCAGGTGATGCCGTCCACGCTCTCGGCGTAGCAGGTGACCTCCGTGTCGGACCCGTCCTTGTTGGGCTCGGGCAGCCCGCGGTAGTACATGCGGAACTTCTCCGGATCCTGAAAAACGGTGACATAGCCGCAATAGCGTCCCTCCCAGGGCGCGTCGAACCGGAGGGCCACCCCCGCCTCGGCGGGGGACTGCATCTCCAAGGAGGCCCCCTCCAGGCGGTCAATCAGGAACCGGTCAAGAAACGGCTCCAGCCGCGTTCCGATGTTCAACGCCTGCCCCGGGGCGATCCCGGAGGCGCAGAAACATGCCAGCACGGCGCACAGTGAAAGAATTCGTCTCATGTCCCGTTCTTCTCCCTTGCCGATGTGTTTTCGGACGTTTCAGGAAACGCCGGGTCCGTCTTCCGCCTGTTTCATCCCCTTGTAGGTGGGGACCACCCCCACCTTGATCCGGAAACGCTCCTGAATGGCGCTCCAGTCCTCCTTGAGGTTCCCCGTGGGGTAGAAGAGCTCGTCCACCCCGATCCACCGCTCCTTGTAGTTGATGATGCCGAAGAGGATGGGGATGCCCGCCCCCACGGCGATCCGGTAGAAGCCCAGTTTCCAATGCTCCACGTTCTTCCGGGTTCCCTCGGGGGTAACGATGACGTGCATGCGCTCGTGCGCGTTGACGATGTTCACCATCTGGTCCACAATCCCGACGGGGCTGCGCCGGTTGATCGGGATGCCGCCGAGCCAGCGCAGCAGGCTGCCGAGGGGCCAAAAGAACGCCGAGTCCTTGATCATGAACACGCACGGCAGGCTCAGGGCGAGCGCGGCCGCCAGCGTGTACGGGAAGTCCCAGTAGGACTGGTGGGGGGCGCAGGCCACCACGCACTTCGGCACGTTGGGGTTTTCGCCCACCAGCCGCCACCCGCCCA
>ERZ795031.3688-NODE-3688-length-13526-cov-4.992725_pt1 | contig 13526 bp, 8 predicted proteins | sample MGYA00375123_ERZ795031 | MGnify/ENA primary metagenome ERZ795031 (study PRJEB30166, sample SAMN05720159) | activated sludge metagenome | isolation source: anaerobic digester from wastewater treatment plant | place: USA | collected 2015-04-21 ... | reverse complement strand
TGACAAGTGTTGCCATAATGATGCCAAGAGATGCGATCATTCCGATTGAAACCATTCCCTGATGAGATGAAAAAACTAAGCTGAAAAAACCGATCAGTGTTGTAAGTGAGCTGAAGAAAACAGCTCCGCCCGTTCTGTTCAGGATCTCAGGAATAGCGTTTCTATCAAATCCGCTTTTTAAGAATCTGTCAAAGATGTGTATCGAGCTGTCAATTCCTGTTCCGATCATTGTCGGAACTATTATCATATTGAAAAGATTGAATCTTATGTCAAAAAGCCAGGCCGCACCGAACATCCATATCACTGCAACAGTCAGCGGAATGAAAAGTGAAACTGCGTGATGAAAACTCCTGAACATGATAAGAAGCGTAACAATTACAACTATCATTGCAAAAAGCGCCATCACAGGGACATCACGGTTTATTATTTCATCAACATCGGCAAGAAGAAGAAAAGGAGCTGTCATTTTAAATTCTTTTCCGTCATGCTTGAGCGTTCCAAACTTCTCCTTGGTTTCTGAAACAGTTCTCATATCTTTGTAATTTCCTGATATCAAAGCTATTACAAAATTTCCGGTTTCACCGTCTTTTTCACTGAGCATTGCTTTTGCCCAGCCGGGAAGAAGCTCTTCCTTAATTTCGGTTTCAACAGAAAGATATGGCATTATCTCTTTTTCAAGAAGTTCCCTGTCAGAATCTGAAAAAAGCTCTATCTTTCTTTCTATCGTTCTTTTTATCCTTGATATGACCCTTAATTTCTCCTGTTGATGATCCGGAAGGAACGATTTTATTGAAAAAACTGCTTCCAGCTTCCCGTCATCACTTCCCGATCTTTTCATCTCATTTAATATCGCCGCAACAGCTCCTGCATCTTCCCTGCTGTCAGTCAGATATATTGCAACCCTGCCTCTTGAACGGCTGTCCCTGTTTTCGTTTCCGATCGTTTCTTTGTATTGAGCAACTATTGAATTTTCATGACCTTCATCAATTTTATAGCTCAGCTTCATCAGGTCATATTCAAAAGGGATGTTGAAAAACGCAAAAACCGAAAGGACGGTGAGAAAAAGCGAAAACGCAAGCACCTTTTTCTTTTCTTTTAAAAATGAAAGATAAAGCTTTTCAAGAAGAGTGATCTTTCTGGGCCTGATCTTAAGATCCCTGACCTTTTCAAGAGCGAATACAAAAACGGGAAAAAAGAAGAAATATGCAAAAAGTGAAGTGACAATTCCAATGAAAGCAACAAGCCCGTAATCTGAAAAACCCTTAAAATCAATAAAATAAATGGTTAGAAACGCAACAGCAGTTGTAAGTGCACCGCTGATTATTGAAGGAAAAACATCGCTTACAGTTCTTTCCATACAGTCAACGACATTCTCCCCTTTTTCTTTTTTCTCACCATATCTCGACAGGAGATGAATTCCAAAATCTATTCCAAGCCCGTATAGAATTGTAAAGCTGAAAGCCGAAACAATATTGAACACTTTAATTATAAGAATTGTTATGCTGACAGCTGAAAGTATTCCAGCCGAAAGAGGAAACATGACAATTAGAAGTGCCGCAACTGACCTGAAATACCGGATAATTACAAAAGAAAGAAGCACAACACATAAAACTATTGTAAACAGCAGATCTTTATTCAGACTTTTTACTTCATTAACTTTATGCAGAAGTTCTCCTCCGATCTCAACTTGAACTCCGGGATGAGACGGAACTGTTTCATCGATCGAATTCTGTATCGCGGCAATCACTTTTATAAGATTCTTCGCATCGGTGTCGTTCCCTGTCGGTCTCACTTTCATTGCAAGAAATGTTCCGTCATCTGTCGTAAAATAAGGGTTTAGATCAAATTTTTTCTTTCTCTCAAATGCTTTTTTCTTTATAGATTCTATAGTTCCCCTTAGTTCAGAACTTCCGGCACTATCTGATTCATCCCCTTTTTCTTCAATTGAAAGGGCATCTTTTACCTGACTTGCTATCTTTTCATTGACTGTTCTCAAAATTTGCTCAAGTTCTTCAAGCGGAACAAAGAGCATTGCGTGCTTTTCTATATATTCAGTATCCTTTTTCAGCTCAACAGAGCTTACTTCTTTCAACTCTTTGACATTTTTTGACAGCTCTTCCATAAATTTAAGATTTTTATCGAAAGAATCTGATTTTGCTATAATAAGAAATGTCTCAAAAGTTCCAATTCTTTCAGTTACTTTTTTAAGCCGTTTTACATTTTCATTGCTACCCTCAAACATCGCCGCAAGATCGCTGTCAACAACAAATTTGTTTTTAACAAAATATATCGCAAACCCGAATATCAGAACAAAGATTAAAAAGAGAGTAAGCGTGTTCCTGTATGCGAAACCGACATATTTTTTCATAAAACCATCAAGCATTGCGAGTCCTTATATCAGATTTTTTAAAACACCTTCTGTATCGTGGATCAAAAGCTTATCGCGATAGCTCTTTTTGATCACATGAAAATCATTTCTTACATTTTCAAACAGTTTTAAAACTCCCCCTTTCTCAGTCACATGATCAAATACAATCGAAAGATCCTGTTCATTTTTCTCTACAGAATCAAGTGCTTCTGCCATCTCACCCATGTCGGAAACATCTTTGAATTTCACAAAATATGACTGAACAGGTACTGTACGCAGTACTTTTTCAACTTTCTTTATCTGCTCTCTGTCAATGAGTTTGAACATACCGAATGTTATTCCTGACTTATCAAGAAGAGCATTCAGTTTCCCGATAGTTTCAACTTCATCAACAACATCGGTCAGCCATACAGTCCCGAATTCCTCCTCCACCTCTACTCCGACCGGTGCAGGAAAAGCGAGATTGAATCTCGGCATCGGATGAAAACCATCGGAATAGAGAATTTTCAGTCCGTTCATCGCAAGAACTTTAAAAAGAAATGAAACCAGATCAAGATGACCGACGGAGATCGCTCTCCCTTTTTTTGAGATCGTGAAGATGTAAGGATATGAATTTCCTCTGTTTGTAACCTCTTCCTGTTTCCCCTGCTCTTTTACATGCTCAAGACTGCCGGTTTTTATACGCGGCTTGATATTATCAAAATCACAGGCACCGCAGTTTTCACAATTACCGTCTGCACAATCGGCAGTGCGTTCGGAATTATAGCCCTTTTCTCTTTCTCTAAGCAGGAACGATCTGTCAATTCTCATGTCAATATGTTCATAAGGGAGCGGCTTATCAACCGGTTTTTCAATCATTGTGGTGTACGGATCTATCCCGTTTTTCAAAAGTGCATCATTCCAGAGTTTTGAATTAAAATTTTCATCATCGGTCTGCAACCCTTCCATCCTTTCTGCCACATATCTGATAACATTGTTGAATTCTCTGCCAGCCCGGCTTAAATACCCTTCGACTGTGCTTATTTCCTGACTGTGCCAACTGAGTTTAAGGTTTTTTATATTTCTAAGTCCGTCAAGAATTATATGCTGTTTTGCCTTTATCTCTTCAGGAGTTGCCATTTTCTCCCATTGAAAAGGGGTGAACGGTTGCGGAATGAATGTCGAGAAACTTGCCGTCACGCCCGCTTTTTTCCCGAAACCTCTGGCAAGCGAACATATTTTTTTTACAAGGTCGACGGTTTCGACAATATCTTCATCATTCTCAAGCGGAAGTCCGAGCATGAAATAGAGCTTTACATTCTGCCAGCCGTTGCTGAAGATCTTTCTGACTGCTTCAATGATCTCTTCATTGGTGTTATCCTTGTTTATGATCTTCCTGAGCCGTTCGCTGCCAGATTCAGGAGCAAGTGTAAATCCGCTCTTTCTCCCTTTTCTTATTGCAGAAACTATTTTTGAAGTGAGTGTTTCGGTTCTTAAACTCGGAAGAGATATTGAAATTCCGCGACTGTATTTTCCGTATGATTCGACAAGTATCTCCTCTATTTCACTGTGATCTGCCACAGAAAGAGATAAAAAGCCGGCTTCATCATATCCTGATGTTTTTACTACTCTGTCAAGGATGCCGCAAATGTTCTTCGCACTTTTTTCACGATGAGGACGGTAGAATGATCCCGCCATACAGAACCTGCAACCTCTTGTACAGCCACGCATGATCTCGATGGTAAATCTATCGTGAATCGTTCTCATTGCAAAAACAGGTGCATCAAACAGAGAATCAGGATCATAGTTAAGATCGCTCAGAACTGACCTTCTGACAACTGTTCCGGAAAGCGAACCGTCCGGAATATAAAATCCTTCAATTTTTGAAAACTCTTCAATTATCTTCTCTCTCCCTTTCACCTGAAGAAGAACTTTTAGAACTTCACCTGATGCCGGTTCGAATTCACCGATGAAAGCGGCATCCAGAAAATCACTGACCGGCTCAGGATTACACATGACCGGTCCGCCGGCAATGATCACCGGCATATTGCTGCCCGACCTTTCCTTTGAAGTTACAGGAATGCCTGCAAGCTCAAGTATCTTTAAAAAAGCGGGGTACTGGAGCTGATACTGAAAAGAAACACAGATCAGGTCGAAATGTCTGAAGTCAATATCGTGCATCATCGATCTCAGCGTCCCTTCCTTTTTGGCAATTTCAATAAAATCTTTGTCAGGAGCAAAACCGAAATCGACATTAAAACCGCTGCGATGAAAAATTGAATAAAGTATTTTTACACCGGTATGACTCTGTGCCATCTCAAAAATATCGGGAAAAAGGATGAGTACTTTCGGCTTTGAAGGATCGCTCTCGATGCGAACCGGCTCAATAAAAGGGGCGAAATATCTTCCGGGTTTATTGATATTTCTTAATACGGATGTGATCATTTCCACAGGAACACCTCAAGAGATAAAATGAAATTGAAATAAAAACTGTCTGACTTAACAAAATATTTTCCAAAAGCAGGCGCTAAGAAAAAATTCACCGACTCATGCGGCGAAACATAGGCGCCAAGCTGAAATTCAAGACCTACCAGCGGATCACTTCCGGGAGTTGCAGTAACTATGGAATGAACAACTCCTTTAAATCCCGATATCTTTGCTCCGGCAACTAAAGAAGCGTCAACATATCCGCCTAAAATTATGTCTGAAAATGTCCTGTTAGTAAGGAATATCCCGTTAAACCTCATCGTTCCTGCCGCATGCTCCGCATCAAGCCACTGAAAATCGACACCGAAAGAAAGCCCTGGGTTCTGAAAGCGATTGACCATAAAACCGAAATTAAGGTTAAAATACTGCAATAAAGGAGCGTTATATAAAAACTCCGATTTTTCAAGCGAAATTTCAGCACTCAGAGAGGAAATTCTGTTTCCTGCTATACGGCCTTCAATAAGTGCCGTTAACGAACTGCAAAAAAACAGCACTGCGATAAAAACCGCAGATTTAAGAAAACGGCTAATCACTCATTACCTCTTTTAATATCTTATCGATAAGCGGATCAAAGAATTTTGCATTGCTCATCGGTGTGGAACATTCAAGGATTAGATCACCATTCTCTTTTGCAAGTGTTGAAACAAGACCCATATTATCATAACTTTCAATCGTAAAATGGAAAAAAATGTTCTTTTTTGCAGGGATTCGGACGATCCTGTGCCAACTCATTTATCAATTCTCCTGAAAATTGTGTAAGGAGTAAAATCTCCTTTTAGAAGAATTTTCTTTGAATGATGGGCGACATTATCACTTGTTCCGTCAGTAAAATGAAAAATTTCAGGCATCTTTATTTCACCGGTTTTTCCTGACGGCTCAAGAACTTCAAGGGTTTCCCCTGCAAAAAGCCGGTTTCTGACTTCAACCACAAAGTCGCCATCCTTTTTTTCATCAGTGATATTTGCGACAAAATCAGCTTCAGAATTTGATCCGTCACCTTCCCTCTGATAGTCATCGGGAGTAACATTTCCTTTCATAAAACCGGTGCTGTAACCACGGTTCTTGATTCTGTTAAGAAGCTTGAAAACTTCATCTTTTGGAATATTCTCACCATTTAACAACCTTTTATAAAGCGAAACTGTCGACGCAATGTAGTGTATCGATTTCATTCTGCCTTCAATTTTGAATGAACTTACTCCTGCATCTGACAGCGGCTTCATATATTCAAAAAGCGCCAGCTCTTTCGGATTGAAAAGATAAGTCCCCCTTTCATCTTCTCCGACATTCATAAAAACGCCGGGGCGCTTTTCTTCAACAACCGCATAGTTCCATCTGCAGGGATGAGTACATTCTCCGCGGTTTGCCTTTCTTCCTGTAAGCCAGTCGCTTATTGCACATCTTCCTGAAAAACTGAAGCAGACTGCACCGTGAATGAAGACTTCGACTTCAACAGATGGATTTTTTTTCTTAGTTATCTCAACTATTTTCTCAAATGACAACTCTCTTGCAAGGTTAACTCTGTGTGCCCCCATTTCAAAATATGCGTCAACCGCCTGATACGAAACAGTATTTGCCTGCGTTGATATGTGAATGTCTGTCTTTATACCTGCTTTTTTAAGTTCATTAATGACACCGATGTCACTTACGATGAAAGCATCCGCTTTGCAATCCTCGAGTTCGTGTGCCGTTCTTATAAGATCTCCATACTCACCGGAATAAGGATAAATGTTAAGCGTGACATATCCTTTTTTTCCATTCTTATGGAGATATTCAAGCCCAATTTGTGCATCGTCTACAGTAAAATTGCCTGCAAAAGACCTTAAAGAAAACCGGTCAACTCCGAAATATACCGCATCTGCACCATAAACTGTCGCCCAGAGCAGCTTTTCGGGGTTTCCGGCAGGAGCAAGAAGTTCCGCCATTTTATTTATCCAGATAAATTTTCAGCAGTTCGTAACGGTTGTCACCGTCATTTGGAACATCATCTCTGTTAGTTATGTTGCCGCGATATTCTTCCTGATAAATTCCGACATAAGGAATGTAATATTCATTCTTTGATCCTCCCGGGATCCTGACCTTTATAGGATGACGCACTATATCTCCTTTTTTCCAGAATGTTGTGGGATATGTCCCCATTGCCATATTCTCATCACCTTTCGTGCGCTTATCTTTTTGATTCCCTTCCGTATGGAGAAAAACATCATAATCCTTGGTGATACTGTCGGCAAGTGCTTTGAAATAGAGATCTATTGTTATCGTGTTATTCTCTTTTGACCATGTTCTGCCTTCTTTATGAAATATTTTACCGCTCACAATTTTATATCCTTCAAGCTTTATCACTTCATCAAAAATGACATCTGATCTGACTATATCACCTGGCACATTGTCGACTCTATACTGCTTTGACTTTGAAAAATCCCTCTCTTTTCCTTTGCCGCTTACTTTCAAGAGCTGGTTTCTGGAATCCTTGAAAACAGGTTCGGTACTTTTATTGATCCTTTTCATCAATGATTCAAACCTTTTCTTATCATTCGGCCGCAGAATGACATACTGGGTTCCCGGTTTATCAAAAAATCTCAGGACATTCTTTTCCTTATCCGCCTGGAGAAAAGTGACATCATTTCTCAAGTTGAAACCGACAGATTTTCTAAGCCATTTGTAGTAATCAGCTATCGGAGCCCTTTCGGGAGAATCTTTTATATAGGCATCAACATGCGGTTTTAATGAGTACGCATTTGATATAACAGGCAGACACACTGCAAAATAATATGTCATGAATCCGGCAGCCAGCACAAACAGAAAATAAAATCCTTTCTTTCTCATAAAAGAACTGAAAATCATTGAGAAAAGAGTTATGGCAAAAGCTGAGAAAACAGGAATTATTACAAAAAGCCAGCTCGGGATCCTGTCAAGGGATCTTTCGTTGTAAAATGTAACAATGTGCAGCCACAAACCGTACTTATTGCCGATATCTCTGCCTATGGCCGCGACAAGCATTATGGCGATTACAGCTTCTATCTTCGAGGACAGTTCCCATCTTGCAGTCCAAAGCTTGTCGAAATAAACTCCAAGAAATATAGCAATTACCGGAACTACGGGAGCAATATAATGATAAAATTTTGTACCTGAGAATGAGAGAAAGAAAAATGGACCGACTGCCATGCTCATAAGAAAGATCTTTTTATTGTTGGATATCAATTCTCTGCTTCTTGACATGAAGTGATATATCGCCGCAGGGATAAAAGCACTCCACGGGAACATCGCATATCCGAGGATCCTTAAATAAAGAGTGTAAAGATCATTCGGTTTGTGTATCTCTCCCGCAACTCTCTTAAAATGATGGAACCATATGAAAATTTTAATAAATTCAAAACCTTCACTAATCCACATATACCCCATCCATGGTGCAATGACGGCAATGTAGACACCGAATCCTATAAGATGTTTTTTTAAGTGCCGCCATTGAAACGCATATCCGAAATTTCTTGTAAAAAGCATGAAAACAAAAAGAGCTGTTCCCGGTATAACCACAGAAAGAAGCCCTTTCGCAAGGAAACCCCAGCCCTCAAAGAAATAGAACAAATACAAATACATATCTTTTCTTGGTATCTTCCATATCTTTTCTTCTTCAGGAATATCACCGACAAAATATATCGCCATGCACAGAAGAGCGATCGTATTAAGTCCGATAAAAGGAAGATCCACCATTATCTGTCTTGAAAGCATAAAATAATGAGGACTCAGCATAAGGATAAGTGTCGCGAGCATTGAAGCCCTTCTTGAAACAAGCCGCGTAAGAAGAATATAAAATCCTGCAAGAGTGCCGATCGAGAAAAGAGCGATAGGCAGACGACCCATGAACTCAGAAATATGCAATTTATAAAAAGGCATCAGCATCCAGAAAAGAAGAGGCGGCTTGGACCAGAAACGATTTGAGTTCTGATACCACAATTTCGCAAAAGATCCCCTCTCAAGTGTCTCCCATGCAACATGTGAATAATGGTTTTCCCATGGATCTATCATGAAAAAATTGCCAAGGAACGGAATATAGAGAAGTGCAGAAAGGACAACAATGGAAATTACAGCAAACTTATCAAGATTGTTAAAGCTTCCGGTTCTCACACCGTTCAATGTATCAATGTCGCTTCCAATCTTACTTTTGATCAACTTTATCAAGATAGTTCCCCCAGCTCATAAACTCAATAAGACCCAATCTATGAGAAATTAATATCACATTGAAAAAAGTCAAGAAAACCGTTATATATTAAGCGGTTTAGAAAAGCCCTCCCGGCCCCATTGATTCATCAGATTGTTCGATAAGACTTTTATATGTGTTCTTAAGTGTATCAAGCTTTGTTTCTATATCCTGCAATTTTTCAAGTTTAAGAGAATCGTTCTTTAAATATGCCTTGGTTCCCGAAATAAGTATTTCCATTTTGTCCATTTTCTCTACACCGACCTTCGAGGAAGAAAATATCTGGTAAAGCTTGGGTTTCATCTTTTCAAGATCATAAAGATAGTTTTCAATGCTCTGTACTATTTCTTCTATCATTGTCTTTTCAGCAAGCTCAAGATAATAATCGGAGTTTTCTTCGATCTTTTTAGAAAGCTCTTCTTTGGTCAGATTTCCAGTCGATGCGACTGTGATCTTCTGGGATGTACCGGTATCCATATCTGTGGCCTGAACCGTAACGATTCCGTTCATATCAATTTCGTAAGTTATCTTTATCTTGACCTCGCCTCTTTTTGCGGGTCTCAAATTGTCAAGTTCAAACTCGCCAAGAACTTCATTTTCAGAAGCGACAAGTGAATTTCCCTGAAGAAGAAGAATTCTCGCTTTATCCTGATTATCCCTTGATGTTACAAATATATCGTCAACCGAAGTAGGAACAGTTGAATTTTTCTGAATCAGCGTATAGAACATGTCCTTTCCGACAGCAATTCCCAGATTGTGCGGAGTGACATCCAGAAGGAGCATATCAACATCTTCGTTCTTTGATTCATCATCAAGCATCTTTCCCTGAATGGCTGCACCGATAGCGACAGTTTCATCAGGGTTGATGTTCTTTAAAATAGGAACATCAGGAGTGAATTCAAGAAGTGCATTCTGAATAAGGGGCATCCTGGTCTGTCCACCTATAAGTATGATCCCTGCAAGAGCTTTTGCTTCAAGACGCACTTCCTTGAGTGTTTTTTCAAATGTCTTGATCACCTTTCTTACAAAGGGCATGGCAAGTTCTTCTATCTTTTCTCTGGTCACTTCAACTTTATAGTGAATAAATGTACCCTCAACTTCTTTCAAATAAGGTATCTCGACTGTCGCCCTTGTCTGAATGGTCAGATTTTTCTTTGTTGTCTCGGCATAATCCCTTAAACGCTGAAGAACAAGTGGATCATCAAGGTCTGTGACACCATAATTTGATGCAAGGTCCTCAAGAAAATATTCAAAAAGGGTGTTTGTTATATCCTCTCCACCGAGAAATGTGTTTCCGGCAGTTGCAACAACATTGAAAGTCCCCTTTGAAACCTCCATTATCGTAATATCGAATGTTCCTCCGCCGAAATCAAAGACAGCAAGAAGCTTTTCTTCTTCTGTCCCTTGAGAAAAACCGTATGCCAGAGCTGCAGATGTCGGCTCGTTAATGATTCTCAAAACTTCAATTCCCGCAATCAGTGCGGCATCTTTTGTCGCCTGTCTCTGCTTGTTGTTGAAATATGCCGGAACGGTAATAACTGCCTTGGAGACTGTTTCGCCAAGATATTTTTCAGCTGTACTTCTAAGCTCAGTCAGGATGAACGATGATATCTCCTCAGCCGAGAAACTTCTATTACAGACAGGAATATTGATCGCAAGACCGTCACCTTTTTCACTCGGGATTATCTTATATGAAAGTGTCGGGATAAGCTGGTTTACAACAGGGCTTTTAAAACTGTGCCCCATGAGCCGTTTTATGCAGTACACAGTGTTCTCGGTGTTTATGAGCATCTGCTGATATGCGGCGTGACCGCAACTCTTTTCGATTTCTCCTGTCGATTCGTTCTTAATGAAACTGACTATGGACGGAATGGTGTTCCTTCCACCGGCATCTTTAATGACTTCAGACTGGTTGTTTCTGATTACAGCAACACATGAATTTGTGGTTCCCAGATCAATACCGATTACGGTCATATCAACTCCGTTTATGGAACATTTACAGAGGGCATTTTAAAGTATTTCTTTTGTAATCTCAAGTTTTTTGTAATTTCATTTATCTTTTCTTGAACCAGGGTGAGCTTTGTTATAAACTTTTTTAAGCTGATCTATCGAAAGATGGGTGTAAATCTCCGTCGTGGAAAGGTTGCTGTGCCCGAGAAGATGCTGAAGATATCTGAGGTTCATCCCGTTTTCAAGGAAATGCGTTGCAAAGCTGTGTCTGAGCATGTGCGGAGTTATGGTTCTGAATATTCCCGCCTCTCTTGAAATGCGGTCGATAATATATTGGACTCCCCTTTCTGTAAGACCTAACCCTTTAAGATTACAGAATATTATTGATTCGGGCTCTTTACCGCCCTCTTTTTTCATAATATAATTTTCAATTGATTCAACTGCCTGATGAGTTACAGGGATAAGTCGCTCTTTTTTCCCTTTTCCGAGGACATTTATTGTTCTGTTCCTCAAATTCAGGTTCTTCATTTTGAGCGACACAAGTTCGCCCACACGGACTCCGCTGCTGTAAAGAAGCTCTATTATTGCTCTGTTACGCAATCCCATGAGGTCGTTTTTATAAGGAAAATCAATGAGTTTCAGCATTTCATCTCTTGAAAGCGCTCCGGGCAGAATGCCTGAATTCTTCGGACCGGACAATGTAAGTGCCGGGTTCTCTTCGATTATTTCCCGTTTTTTCAAAAGAATGTAAAACTGTCTGATCGCGGCGATCTTCCGCTTAAGCGAAGATGGCTTCACTTCGGAATATATCGCACCGAAATAATCTTTCAGGTCATCTTTATCGAGTTCTTCTATCTCGAGACCCGTTTCTTTAAAATATCTCTGCATCAGTTCAATATCTTTACAGTATCCATCAGCCGTATTTTTTGAATATCTCTTTTCGTGGAGCAGAAAATCTCTGAAAAGTTTTATGTTTTCCATATGTTAATCTCCACCGAACATAAAATCGGTTATCTGAAACACACTTTTTTCACTATATTCAAAATTAATCAGATATTCCCATGCCGGAACTATTTGAATTGTTCTGTCTTCAAGCTCTAACACACCTGATTCATTCATTGTTACAAGTGTCGCATTTTTTTCATTGATCTCACCCATTGCTTCAAAAAGTGCTGAAACTTCTCTTTTTTTTGTCTTTTCATCGTTCATGTCAAATGAAACCTGAACAAGGTTCTTTTTTCCGGTTCTATCTATCCAGCAGAAATCAACTTCCTTTCCGGATCCGGTTTTGTAATAATAAATTGCACTTGAGCTTCTTCTGATCGTTAAAAAAACAAGATTTTCAAGAAGATACCCCTTTTTTTCAGACACATTTGGATCAATTGAATCAGCCATACCATGATCAACACAGTATATTTTTTTCAGATTTACATTTCTTTTTGTGAAAGATCTGTCAAATATCTGAACAGAAAAAAGGAAATAACAGTCTTCAAACCACCCTAAAGCTGTTGAAACGAAATCTTTTGCGGTTTTAAAACCTATTGATTTTAAATATTCATGGAGACGGTTAATTGAATAAAGTGATGAAACTGAAGTCAAAAGACGATTGGCAAGATTTATGACTGCCTGAGGATTTGAAACATTGAATCTTTCCACAATATCATGAAAAATTATACTTCTGAAATATTCCTGATGAATTCTTATCCTTTCATTTCGGGCAAGATCAAGGGTTTCAGGAAAACCTCCTTTCTCAAAGTATTCCTCAAATGCTTTGGCAAGAATCATTTTTTCTTTTGTTGTAGTTTTATCTGCGGGTATTTTCTTAAAAGAAAGAAATTCCTTAAATGAAAAAGGGAAAAGTTCGTATGACAGTGATCTTCCTCTCATCTGTGTTGCAATTTCTTTTGAAAGCATTTTTGCCGATGAACCGGTTATATAAATTTCACATAATTCAGTCCGGAGAATTCTTTCAACAAACATTTCCCAGTTTTCAGTTTCCTGAATTTCATCAAAAAAACAGTATATTTTCTCAACACCTTTTTTTTCAGGGAACAGCGAAAAATAAACATCAGTAACTAATGCCGGGCCTGTTCTCTTAAGTTCAGCGACCCGATCATCAAAAAAATTCATGAAAAGGATGTTTTCTCTTTTCACTCCGTTTTTTATCAGATCAGACATTATCTGTGTCATCAATGTTGATTTGCCGCACCTTCTTACACCGATGAATATATTTGCCTTTTTTTCAATTCTGTAAAAATCAGAATCCCTTCTTACAAATTTTTCAATATCCTGCTTTTGAAAATCAAGAATCATCTGCTTTATTATCTCTTTTACCATGTTTTCCCTCCAAGTGGAAATGATTTCCAACCACTATTTGCCAAAAGTGGCATGGATTTTATACCACTTTCCGCACAAATTAGCAAGAAAATTCTCCCAGTTTTCAAATAAAATCCAAAATTTTATGACAGGTGGAATTGCAATATTTGATTTTAATTTAATAGACAAACACCGGACTGACATCACCATCAGGGGTCTCATCAGGCATAA
>ERZ795031.3686-NODE-3686-length-13534-cov-19.871059_pt1 | contig 13534 bp, 9 predicted proteins | sample MGYA00375123_ERZ795031 | MGnify/ENA primary metagenome ERZ795031 (study PRJEB30166, sample SAMN05720159) | activated sludge metagenome | isolation source: anaerobic digester from wastewater treatment plant | place: USA | collected 2015-04-21 ... | reverse complement strand
TTAAGGAGATCACCATGAAAGACGTAGTCATCGTATCGGCCTGCCGGACGGCCGTGGGCTCCTTCGGCGGCTCCCTCAAGGACGTTCACGCCTACAAAATCGGAAGCGCCGCGATGAAGGAGGCCGTCAGGCGGGCGGGCATCGACCCGGCCGTCATCAACGACGTGCGCTTCGGCAATTGCATCGAGCCCTACAACGCCCTCAACGTGGCCCGCGTGGCGGCCCTCGACGCAGGCATCCCCGAGACCTCGACGGCCGTCACCATCAACCGTGTCTGCATCTCCGGCATGGAGGCCGTCATCTCCGGCATGGCCATGATCCAGGCGGGGCTTGTGGACGTGGTGCTCGGCGGCGGCGTGGAGCACATGTCCGGGGTGGCCTACGCGGTGCAGGCCGCCCGCTGGGGCTGCCGCCTGCAGAACACGAGCTTCGACGACATGATGATCGAGGCCCTCTACTGCGGCTCGCGCCTCCAGCCGGGCCTCGAGAAAGGCCCCGTCAAGGAAGGCCCCGTGATCGAGCTGCTGAAAGGGAAACCCTACATCATGGGGCAGACGGCCGAGGTCATCGCCCAGATGTACAACATCTCCCGCGAGGAGATGGACGTCGTGGCCCTTCGAAGCCACAACAACGCCGAGCGCGCCACGAAGGAAGGCGACTTCAAGGAAGAAATCGTTCCCATTGAAATCCCCCAGAAGAAGGGCAAGCCCCCCGTCATCTTCGAGAAGGACGAGCACTTCATCCCCGGCCTCACCATGGAAAAGATCTCGGCCCTGCCGCCTGCCTTCATCCCCAAAGTGGGCAAGGTCACGGCCGGCAATTCTTCCGGCATCAACGACGGCGCGGCCGCCATGATCATCATGACGGCCGAAAAGGCGAAGGAGCTGGGCTGCAAGCCCATCGCCAAGATCAAAGCGGTCGGCTACGGCGGTTGCCACCCCTCGATCATGGGGATGGGCCCGGCGCCCGCCGTGCGGGATCTCATGAAGCGATCGGGCCTGAAGCTTTCCGACTTCCAGCTCATCGAGCTCAACGAGGCCTTTGCCGGCCAGTACCTGGGCTGCGAGAAGGAGCTCGGCATCAACCGGGAGATCACCAACGTCAACGGGTCGGGCTGCGGCCTGGGGCACCCGGTGGGCGCGACGGGCTGCCGCATCATGGTGACGCTCCTTCACGCCATGAAGAAGCGGGGCAAGACGCTGGGGCTCGCCACCCTTTGCGGCGGCGGCGGCGTGTCCATGGCCACGGCCCTGGAGATGGTGTGAGCGCCCGCCGGCAATTCGGACGGAACACGACGGCAACCCCGTGCAGCCCGGCCTGAGAGGACCGGGCCGCGCGGATGCCCGTAAAAAAGGGAGGAATTCTATGAGCCTGATGGATCAGTACAAGAAGAAACTCGTCACCGCGGAACAGGCTGCGCGCGTCGTCAAGTCCGGCGACTGGGTGGAGTACGGGTCCTTCCTGGGCATGGTCCGGGCCTGCGACAAGGCCCTGGCCGCCCGCAAGGGGGAACTCAGGGACGTCAAGATCCGCAGCTGCGTCACCGCCTACGCGCCCGAGGTGATCCTGGCCGACCCCAAGGGGGAGGTCTTCACCTGGATCAGCTGGCACTTCTCGGGGGCCGATCGCAAGTTCGCCGACAAGGGCGTCCCGGTCTACTACACGCCTGTGAAGTACTGCGAGGTCCCGCGGTATTGCCGCGAGGAGATCGACGACCTGGACGTCTTCATGTTCCAGGTCAACCCCATGGACAAGAACGGTTTCTTCAACTTCGGGCCCCAGTGCTCCCACTCCAAGGCCCTCTGCGACCGGGCCAAGACGGTCATCGTGGAGGTGAACAAGAACCAGCCCCGCTGCCTCGGCGGCTTCGAGGAGGCGGTCCACATCAGCGAGGTCGACTACATCGTCGAGGGCGAGAACCCGCCGCTCACCCAGATCCCGGCGCCGCCCATCTCGGAGCTGGACAAGAAGGTGGCCTTCTTCATCGTCGAGGAGATGAAGAACGGCTCCTGCATCCAGCTGGGCATCGGCGGCATGCCCAACGCCGTGGGCATGATGATCGCCGAGTCGGACCTCAAGGACCTGGGCTGCCACACGGAGATGCTCGTGGACGCCTACGTCCACATGTTCAACGCCGGCAAGCTCACGGGCAGAAAGAAGCAGATCGACCCGGGCAAGCTCGTCTACACCTTCGCCCTGGGCACGCAGCTGCTCTATGACTTCCTCGACGACAACCCCTGGTGCGCCACCTACCCGGTGAGCTACACCAACAAGCCCTCCATCGTGGCGCTCAACGACAACGTCGTGACGATCAACAACGCCATCGAGATCGACCTCTACGGCCAGGTCTGCTCCGAGTCCTCGGGCTTCCGGCAGATCACGGGGACGGGCGGCCAGCTCGACTTCGTGCTGGCGGGCTACGAGTCCAGGGGCGGGAAGTCCATCGTCTGCCTGCCCTCGAGCTACAAGGACAAGGAGGGCAAGATCCGCTCGCGGATCGTCCCCTACCTGCCTCCCGGCGGCATCGTCACCGTCTCGAGGACGATCAACCACATCGTCGTCACCGAGTTCGGCAAGGTGAACATGAAGGGAAAGAACACCTGGCAGCGCGCCGAGGGGCTCATCGGCATCGCCCACCCCGACACGCGCGACGAGCTGATCAAGGCGGCCGAAGTTCAGGGCATCTGGCGCAACAGCAACAGGCGCGACGGGTGACGGCGATCAACCATGGCCCCGGCGCGAAGCGAGAAGACCTCCCGCCGCGCCGGGTCGACAAGAAAGGAGATAGGAGATGAACTTCGAACTGTCCGAAGAACTCAAGATGTTGAGGGAGATGGCCTACAAGTTTGCCGTGGCGGAGTTCACGCCCCACATCCGGGAGTGCGACGAGCACGAGACGTACACCCCCGAGATCCGCAGGAAGGCCGCCGCGAACGGCCTCGTCGGGGCCTGGATCCCCGAACAGTACGGCGGCCCCGGCGCGGGCTTCCTCGGCAACGCCATCATCACCGAGGAGCTCTCCCGCGTGGACATGGGGATCGGCCTCAACGTGATCGCGGCCCCCTTCGGCTGCGAGGCGATCTTCCAGAACGGAACGGAGGAGCAGAAGCAGAAGTACCTTCCCCCCGTCTGCAGGGGCGAGTGGGTCGCCGCGGGGGCCTACACGGAGCCCAACGCGGGCACCGACGTGGCGGGCTACAAGACACGCGCCGTCCGCGACGGCAACGACTTCGTCATCAACGGCAACAAGATGTTCATCACCAACGGCACCGTCTGCGACTTCATGGTCGTGCAGGCCATCACGAAGCCCGAGGAGAAGAAGCACAACAGCTTCAGCATGATCATCGTTGACGCCAAATCCAAGGGCATCACGCGCAACAAGCTCAAAGGGAAGATGGGCATCCGCGCGAGCGACACTGCCGAGATCTCCTTCGAGGACGTGCGGGTTCCCCAGTCGAACCTGCTGGGCAAGGAGGGCCGCGGGTTCTACCAGCTCATGCACTTCTTCGACACGACGCGCTCCATGATCGCCGGCCAGGCCCTGGGCCTGTCCATCGCCTGCCTCGAAGCAAGCGTGAAGTACTGCAAGGAACGCACGGCCTTCGGGGCGCCGCTGGGCTCGTACCAGCTCACACAGAAGAAGCTCGCCGAGATGGCGATCCATATCGAGGCCTTGCGGACCCTGACCTACCGGGCGGCCTGGACCTTCGACATCGGCAAACCCGATTACACCCTGTCGGCCATGGCCAAGTTCCTGGGCGGCCAGACGGCCGTCTTCTGCGCCAACTACGCCGTCGAGCTCCACGGGGGCTACGGCTACATGGACGAGTACGTCGTCCAGAAGTATTACCGCGACGCCAAGATCCTCGAGCTCTACGAGGGAACGAAGGAAGCGGAGATCATGACGATCGGCCGCGTGCTGCAGTCGAAGTAGGTCCCGGCAGAAAAATCCCCCTCGGTCCCCCTTTGCAAAAGGGGGATGAAGGGGGATTTGCAGTTTCCCCGATCATCCCGTGACTGCTGCGAAGCCGCCATGGGGAAAGAGGGGGATTTTTTTATTCGCGTCTACTTTGCGAAGACCTTCCGGAGCAGCTCCGTCGTGCGTGCGGCGGGGTTGGTCCGGATCTTCGTCTCCTCCTGCCCCACCATGTAAAACAGGCCGTCGAGGGACTTGTTGGTCACATAGCGGTCGAGGTCGAGGGATTCCACCTTCGCGAAGGGCACCATCGACGTGTACCGGTCCGTCATCGCCTTGTAGGCCCGCGTCACGCCGACCTCGCTCATGCTCTTCGAGATGTCGGGCTTGAAGGCGTCGAAGAGCTGCGTCGAGGTTTTCGATTTGAAGTATTCCGTGGCCGCCGTGTTGCCGCCGCCGAGGATTTTCTGCGCATCGGTGATGGACATCTCGCGGATGGCCCCGGCAAAGATGTCGGCCGCCCTGGGAGCCGCCTTTTCCGCCGCCCGGTTCATGCTGAGGACAAAGGCGTCCACCTCCTTCTGGTAGCCCGCCATCCGCAGGGCGTCGCCCAGGCGGCGCACGTTCTCCGGCAGGAGGATCTTGACGGCCTCGTTGGCAAAGTACCCGTCCTTGCCGGACAGCAGGCCGACGGCGTTCTTCGTCCCCACGGACAGGGCCTCTTTCAGGCCCGAGGCGACGGTTCCCGAATCCTGCGCCGGCCCCGTCGCGGCGGGCAGCGGGATCGACTTGAGCAGATCCGTCACGTCGGCCGCATGAGCCGCGGGAATCCCGAGACAAAACGCCAGGCATAAGGCAATCCATATCCGTCTCATGTTTCGTCACCCTCCTTCTTTCTGCCGGTCATTTCCGTGAACGGATGGCCGCCATCACCTCCCCGGCGGTCATGACGGCGACCCCGATATGGCGGATCTCCTCGATTCCCCGCTCGTAGAGGCCCGAGACGCCGTCGCGGACCATGACGACCCGGAAATCGCGCTCCGTCGCCTCGTAGATCGTCGCCCGGGGGCAGTTGGGGAAATTGAACCCGCAGACGGCGAGGGTCGTCACGCCCTGCGCCCGCAGGTGCCCCTCCAGCGGCGTGGAGTAGAAGGCCCCCCAGCGCGGCTTGTAGATCACCCACTCCCGCGGCGTCCAGGACTGGATCCCCCCGGCCAGGAGCGTCTCCGCGTCGAGCCTTGATGCGCCGGACGGCTTGAGCGCCGCGACGATTTCGGCCCCGCCGGTGCCGGGTTCGACGATGCGGTGCCCCGACTCGATCCGCTGCCTGCGGCAGGCATCGGCGTTGGAGCCGTCGGGCCGGTAGAGCCTCACGATGTGCACGACGGGAAGGCCCTCCCTGCGAAACAGATCGGCCAGGCCGGCCGTCACGGAAACGGCATGGTCCTTGTCCGGGCTCCACGTGGCGGAGCCGGGACGCAGGAAATCCTCCTGGACATCGATCGTGAGAAGGGCAGCCCGTTCCCACTGCGGCGCGGTGTATCGATCGGACATTGCCGGATTCAACGCTTTAGGGTATCCTGTGCGTGATTTTCGACCCCTCCGAAGGGCAAAATACCATGGACGGCACGACCTCGAAAAGAAAAAATCTCCAGGATCTCCTCTTCCGCCGGCGAGGCCCTCAAGCGCCACGGTCTCATGCCGGCCGGGGGACACCTGGGGCAAGAGATGACGTGAGGAAGGGCGGACGGGCGAACAATGCAGAAACACCTCAATGATGGGACTGAGACGCGAAAGGGAGTTTCCATGGGCAAGGCGAAGATCGCGAGGACGGTGGCGCTGCTGTTCGCGGCGCTCGCGACCCTCATGGCCATCCGTCGCACCTTCAACCCCTGTGCCCTGCCTTCTGTACCCTGTGCCCGATCATGAAGATCATCCCGTACAAGGACACCTGCGACCCGACGCTGCTTCAACCTGTTCCCAGGGGCCCCCATCGCCGGGAGCTCGGGATCGGGGAATCCCTGCCCTTCACGGGCGCCGACATCTGGACGGCCTACGAGCTGTCGTGGCTCGACCCGAACGGCAAGCCCCGGGTGGCCATGGCCACCTTCATCGTGCCCGCCGATTCGCCGGACCTCGTGGAGTCGAAGTCCTTCAAGCTCTACCTCAACTCCTTCAATCAGACCCCGCTCGCCTCTCCGGAGGCTCTTCGGGAACGCCTGTGCGGAGACATCGGCAACGCATGCGGCTCCGCCGTCGGAGTAGAGATCCGGCTGCCCGCGGATTTCGACGACGAGCGGATCGAGGAACTGGACGGAGAACTCATTGACGGGATCGACGCGGAGATACGGGACTACAGCCCCAACCCGTCCCATCTCGAGGCGGGGAGATCCGCCGTCGAGGAAACGCTCGTCTCGAATCTTCTGAAGACCAACTGCCCCCTGACGGGCCAGCCGGACTGGGCAAGCGTCCAGATCCGATACCGGGGGCCGCGGATCGACCGGGCCGGTCTGCTGAAGTACCTCGTGTCCTTCCGGAAGCACGGCGGCTTTCACGAGCACTGCGTCGAGCGCATCTTCATGGACATCCTGCAGCGCTGCCGGCCCGAGGGGCTTACGGTGTACGCACGCTACACCCGGCGCGGCGGCCTAGACATCAACCCCTTCCGGACGAATTGCGGCGAGAAACTGCCCCGCAACGTCAGAACGGCGAGACAGTGAAAAGACCCGAATCCAGCGATAAACCAGGTCATCGCGAGCGAAGCGTGGCGATCTCGCCGCTTCCATGAGATTGCCGCGCACCCTGCGGGTACTCGCAATGACCGTTTCTAACCGTATTTATGCTTCTTATCGCTGGATTGGGGAAAGAGCAAAGTCTCGAGCCGGGAAGCGAAGACGACAGGAACGATCAGAGGAATCATGCCTCTACCCGATCACAAGACGAAGATCATCTGCACCATCGGCCCCGCCTCGGAGTCCCCCGAAATGCTGGAACGGATGACCCGGGCGGGGATGGACGTGGCGAGGCTTAACTTCTCCCACGGCGATGCCGACCGGCATCGCCGCGTCATCGGGAACATCCGCGCCGCCGCAAAGGCCGCGGGAAAGCGCGTCGCCATCCTCGGGGACATGCCGGGCCCGAAGATCCGCATCGGAAAGCTGGAGCGGGAACCCGTCGAACTCAGCGCGGGTAACGCATTCACCCTGACCACCCGGGCCGCAACCGGCGATGAAGCGCGGGCCTCCACATCTTTCACCCGCCTGCCTGACGTCGTGAAGCGGGGGGACACGCTCTTTCTCAACGACGGGATCGTCCAGCTGGAAGTGCAGGAGGTCAGCGGGCCGGAGGTCCGGTGCAGGGTCGCCGTGGGCGGCGAGATCCGATCCCGCGTGGGATTGAACCTTCCGGGCATCGACCTCGGGATCGGCGTCTTCACCGGCGAGGACCGCCGGTGGCTTCGTTTTGCAGCGGCAGAGGGGCTCGATGCCGTCAGCCAGTCCTTCGTCGAGAGCGAGAGCGACGTCGCCGCGGTCCGCGAAGCGGCGCGTTCCATGGCCTACCACCCGCTGATCGTCGCCAAGATCGAGCGCGCTCGGGCCCTGGAGCGGATCGACGCGATCCTCGAGGCGGCCGACGGCGTGATGATCGCCCGGGGGGACCTGGGCGTGGAGATTCCCATCGAGCGGATCGCGCTGGTCCAGAAGACCATCATGCGCAAGGCCAACCTTCTCGGCAAGCCCGTCATCACCGCAACCCAGATGCTCGAGTCCATGACGGCAAGCCGGCGGCCCACCCGGGCCGAAGCGACGGACGCAGCCAACGCCATCCTCGACGGGACGGACTGCGTCATGCTTTCGGGCGAGTCCGCCATCGGCCGCTACCCCGTGGAGGCGACGGCCATGCTGGCGAGGATCGCCGCCGCAACGGAGCCGGCCCTGTCCGGTTATGCCGTGGCCGACCTGCTGAGCTCACAGCGCCGCGAGGACGCGCTGCGGCTCACCGACCTCATCTCGATGAGCGTCCGGACGACAGTGGACCGCGTGACGCCCGCTGCCGTGTTCGTGCCGACGCGCAGCGGCGCCACCGCCCGGGTCATCGCCCGGTTCCGGCTGCCGGTCTGGATTGTCGCCGTCAGTGCCCTTGAGGCCACCTGCCAGCGGTTGCAGTTCACGTGGGGCGTGCACGGCGTCTACGAACCGGACCACCCCGAGGATTGGAAGGGCTACATCAGCCGGTGGCTCGTCGGGCACGGGGTTCCCGGCGATCTGGCCGTGCTCACGGAAGGCCCGTCCTCCAGGCACCCCGAGGCGAACCACCGCATGGAAATCGTTGACCTGTCGGCCCCGAAAGGGCTATAACCATCCGCAAGATTTCCCCTTTGCGAGGAACCGCCATGCACAAGCTCGTACTGATCCGACACGGCGAGAGCACCTGGAACCGGGAAAACCGATTCACGGGCTGGACGGACGTGGGGTTGTCCGACAGGGGGATCGAGGAAGCCCACCAGGGCGGTCGAATCCTTGCGAAGGAGGGCTACGTCTTCGACGTCGCCTTCACCTCCGTTCTCAAGCGGGCCATCAAGACCCTCTGGATCGTCCTCGAGGAGATGGATCTCATGTGGATCCCCGTCCACAACAGCTGGCGTCTCAACGAACGCCACTACGGGGCCCTCCAGGGGCTCAACAAGAAGGAGACGGCCGAGAAGCACGGCGAGAGGCAGGTCAAGATCTGGCGCCGCAGCTACGACATCCGCCCACCGGCCCTGACGGCGGACGACCCCCGCTGGAACGGCAGGGACCCCCGCTACAGGGACCTCAAACCCGAAGAGATCCCCCTGACGGAGTGCCTCAAGGACACGGTGGATCGCTTCCTCCCCTACTGGCACGAAACGATCGCGCCGGCCATCCGGGAGGGCAGGCGCGTCGTCATCGCCGCCCACGGCAACAGCCTGAGGGCGCTGGTCAAGTACCTGGACAACATCCCCGAAAGCGAGATCGTGGAGCTCAACATCCCTACGGGAATCCCTCTCGTGTACGAGTTGAACGACGATTTGACCCCCACCCGCAGCTACTATCTCGGAGACCCCGAGGCAATCGCCAGGGCCACCCAGGCCGTGGCGAACCAGCTGAAGAAAGGCTGACTACAGGGCGCAGGCTCCGACAAGAAAGAGGGATGCTCCGCGCGGGGCACCCCTCTTTGTGTGATCTGGATCTGGTACGATTTATCCTCTGAATTTTCTTCGCACAGCGGCCAGCCCGGCAAGACCCAGCCCGATGAGGATGATGGAGGAGGGCTCCGGCACGGCGCTTCCGTCGACCACGGAGCCGCGCACAAGGAGGCTCACGTCAAAGGCTCCGCGGTAACCGCCGGCGTTGTACCCGAAGGCATGCAGCGTGATCGTTTCGGAGAAGGTGCCCAGGCTGTCCGTGTTCATCGCGATGATGAGCCCGTCGAGGCCCTGACCGGCCCCCAGGCCCGTGAAGCTGTTGAACCCGCTCAACCCGAACAGAGCAACATCGAAGGTGAAGGACCCTTCGAGCAGGTCGGCAGGCCCCACGACGGAATTCAGCAGCCGCAGGGTCGTCGTCCCGGCAGCCGCATTCTGCACGACCTCGCCGAAATCCAGGGTGTAGCTCAACCCGCCGCCGCTGAGGGTGCCGTCACCCGTCACACGGTTGTAGACCGGGTTGGCGTAATTGTTCACGGTGGCGCTGAGCGCGACGGCCGTCGTGGCAAGCGGCAGATCCGCCATATCCGCGTTGTGGCTCGAGAGCGCCAGGTTGGCGGCACCGTTGTAAATTCCCGCGATGCTGGTATTCAGCTGCACGTTGAGCGAGGTGTTGTTCGTCTGCCCCGCACCCAGACCGGAACCGAGATCGCCTGCCGCGCTGAAGGAAGAGGAACCGCCCGTGTTGATTGTACCCACCAGGACATCGTTCAGGGCCGTGGCCGTCGCGGCGTTGGTGACCGCCACATTCCTTGCGGCAACCACGTCGCCCACGTGCACGATGCCGAAGTCGACGGGGGTCGTGTTGACACTGGCCACCGCGGGCGTGTAGACCCTGCCCGCGAGGGTGACGGAACCACTGCCGACGGAGACATCCGGCGACGACGTGGTGCCGGCCCCCGTGGAGACGTAGGCCAGCGCCTGCGTACCCGAGAAGCTGCCCGCCGTGCCGGTATTGAGGGCTACCTGGATCGCATTCAAGCTGCTGGTCTGGCCGGCGGCCAGATTGCCGATGCCGCCCGAAGACGTGAATCCCGCTGCGGTTGCGCCGCGTGTGACATTGAGGCCCTCTGTGTAGACATCGGGCGAGCTGTTGGTGAGGCCGATCGAGGCGGTGGGGCCGGCATCCCCGACACGCGCCGCCAGCGTCACGCTCGGCGTGTTCAGCGCCGGGTTGGCCAGCCGGTAGACGTTGCCCGTGACCTGCACGTTCTGCGACGGCAGGGCCGTGATCCCCAGCCCGCTCGTCCCCGTGCCGTCGGACTGGAAGGTGATGGTGGCCGCCCCGCCCCGGTTCCCCGCCACCGAGGTGTCGAGCCCCACCTGGATCGCCGTGCTGTTGACCCCCTGCGGGGCCAGCAGGGTGAAGGAACCGCCGGCGGTCACCCCGCCCGTGGTCCCGTTGGCGCTCGCGTTGAGCCGCTCCGAGTAGCCGTCGTTCGGCGCGCTGTTCAGGATCGAAAGGGCCCGGGGGGTTACCGCCGTGCCGATCCGGACATTGCCGAAGTTGACCGGCTGCGCCGTCTGGATGACCGGGCTGGCCAGCCGGTAAACGCCGCCCTCGATCGTCGCGGTCACCGTCACGCTCTGCGACGGCAGGACCGTGATGCCCAGCCCGCTCGTCCCCGTGCCGTCGGAGGCGAAGTTCACCGTGGCCATGCCGTTGACAGCGCCCGCCGCCGCGGTGTTGACCCCGAGCACCATGCTGCTCGCATTGGTGGCCCCCGCCGCCAGCTGCGCGATGCTGCCGCTGGTGGTGATGCGCCCGTCCGTGGCGCCGCCGAAGCCCGCGTTGAGCCGCTCCGAGTAGCCGTCATTGGCCGCGCTGTTGGTGATGGAGAGCGCCTGCTGCACCGTGTCGCCCACGTGGACGTTGCCGAAGCTGAACGTCCCCGCATTGTTGATCACGGCGTTGGCCAGGCGGTAGACGCTGCCCGAGACGTTCACGGTCTGCGGGGCCAGCGTCAGTTCCGTCAGGCCGCTCGTCCCCGTGCCGTTGGAGGCCAGGGCGAGGGTCGCCGTGCCGCTCTTGGCCCCCGCCGTCGACGTGTCGATCCCCACCGCCAGGGCCGTGCTGCTCGCGCCCTGCGCCAGGTTGACGATCGTGCCGCTCCCCGTGATCCCGGACGAGGCGCCGCTGAAGCTCGCGTTCAGCCCTTCCTGGTACCCCGCCAGGGCGGCGCTCGTGTTGGTCATCGTCAGCGACTGCGTCGCCGCATCCCCCACGTGCCGATTGGTGAAGGCGATGTTGCTCGACGTCAGCGTCGGCTGCGCAACCTGGTACACATGGCCGGAAACGTTGATCGTCTGGGACGTCAGTTCCGTGACGCCGAGGCCGCTCGTGCCGGTGCCGTCGGAGACGTAATGCAAGGTCACGCTGCCCGTCTTCGCTCCTGCGGCGGATGTGTCGAGACGCACACCCATCGTGCCCGAGTCGCTGGCGCCGCCCGCGAGCCGGATGATCGGGCCGCCGACATTCTGAGCGGCTCCCGCCGCCGTACCGAAGTTCGCGCTGAGCCCTTCCGTGTAAGACCCCGCCGGGGCCGCGTTCGTTACGATAAGCGCCTGCGTTGCCGTCCCGCCCACCCGCTGGTTGGCAAAGTCCAGGCGTGACGGGGTCGCACTGCCGATGGCAAGGTTATAGGCAGCGCCGGTCACCGTGACGGTCTTGCCGGGAACATTGTCGAAGTTGGTGACCACGTTGAAGGTCTGTCCGGACAGAACACCGCCTGCCGCCGGGGTGTAGGTATAACTGACCGTCTCCGAGCCGCCAAGCGCGACAGGTCCATAGTTCTGTGCCGTTACGCCAAGGCCGGGTACCGTGATGCCGGTATTCTGAACGGCGCCACGCAGTACCGGGCCGGTTGTGCCGGTGTTGTTGATGTTGAAGGACCCGCTGCTGGCGACCCCTGCGTGCACGTTGCCGAGCGCGAGGGTCGGAGTTGCAGTCGTCCCCCCGCTGATTCCCGCCCCGCTCAAACTGAGGCCGACATCGCCGCTGGCCAGAATCAGGCCGGTGCCCAGAACATTGGCGCGCGCACGGAAGCTGTTGCCCGCGCCGAAATTGGCGTTCCGGTAGTCGGTGTACACCGTGATGCCGGAACTCGAGAGCGACAGACTGCCGTTATTGATCAGGGTTCCGGCGGAAGCCGGGCCCAGGACCTGAAGCGTCGCGCCGGGGTTTGACTGAACGGTGCCGCCGTTTCCCGAAATCTGAGAAACCGCCAGCGTTCCGCCATCTGCGATCATGGAGCCGGCATTGCCGACCAGCAGAGGATCCAGTGTGCCGAAACCATTGATGCTTCCGCTGTTGGTCAGCTGATAACCCGAAGCCGTGAAAACACCGCCGCGCAGCTGCAACTCACCGGTGTTCGTGAACACGCCATTGGCGGTGAAGAGGCTCAGGTCGCCGATGGTCACCACGCCGGCATTGCTGAAGGCTCCGGCTGTGGCGATGTTCCTGCCGTTCCGGATGGTGAAGCGGCCGGTTGCCGCGTTTACGGCAAAATTAGCCAGTGCATCCGTCCCATTATCATACCGGTTGAGAATCGCGTTCGACCCGTCCAGAACGATCGTCGCCGCGTTCGTGACGATGTTGGCGTTGGCGAGGCTCATGGTCCCGAGGTTGCCCACCGAGCCATATACGATATACGTGCCGCCCGTCAGGGTCGTGCCGCTGAAATTGGTCAAGCCGTCCGTCACCTGCAGCGTGCTGCCCGCGTTGACCTGCAGCGTGCCGGTGTTGGTCACCCCGTTCGAGCCGGGATCGATCACCAGCGGCGTGGGCTGATTCGCAACGATCAGCCCCTCATTGGTGATCGCGATGTAGTTCACCCCGATCTGACCGGCGCCCTCGATCCTGTGACCCGCCGAGTTGGTCAGACGGCTGTTGGCGCCGCCCCAGATGCGGTTGCCGAGGTTATTGCTGAGCGTCATCACGCCGCTGCCTGCCAGGGTGGCATCGGCGTCGAGATAGAAGTCGGCCGCCGGGCCCGTCGAGGCGAGCGCCATCGTGCCGTTGTTGGTGATCGTGCCGAGCAGGATGGTCCGGCTGTTGTCGGCGCCGACGAACCGGCTGCCGGCGGCTATCGTCACACCGTTGAGCGTGGCCGCATTCTGCACGGCGCCGCCGCTGGGCGTCGTGATCACCCCGCTGCCCGACGTCGTCAGCGTGCCGTTGAGGATCACGGCCCCGCTGACCAATTGCACTGTCGAACCGCTCTGCGCCTCGATCGTGCCGCCGGTGTTGTCAACGTTGCGGCTGTACAATTGCAGCGTCGCGCCGTTGGCCGCCCGCAGCGTTCCCGTGTTGATCATTCCCCCCGAGCCCGGGTAAATCACCAGCGGCGTGGGCTGATTCGCAACGATCAGCCCCTCATTGGTGATCGCGA